>Ga0302326_10005485_pt1 | contig 28901 bp, 19 predicted proteins | sample Palsa_T0_3_FD_202264 | JGI IMG/M metagenome (GOLD analysis project Ga0302326, IMG submission 202264) | Peat permafrost microbial communities from Stordalen Mire near Abisko, Sweden - Palsa_T0_3 | ecosystem: Environmental > Terrestrial > Soil > Palsa > Peat permafrost | place: Sweden: Abisko... | reverse complement strand
GGTTCTTCGCAAGTCGCTGAAAATATTGGGTGATATGGCGTGTTCCTTAGAAGTAGAGGCCTGTAGAATGCCTGTGGTCGCTGGATTGCGGCGGTGGAAGACAAAATCGTGCAACAAGCTGTGGCAATGGTTCTCAAGCAGATTTACGAGGAGGACTTTCCCAGTTTCTCTTATGGTTTCCGGCCGGGGCGCGGCGCGCAGGACGCGCTGGACTCGCTCTCGGCGGGAATCATGACGAAGAAGGTGAACTGGATACTGGATGCCGATATCCAAGGCTTTTTCGACAATATCAGCCATGAAAAGCTGATGGAGTTGATCGAGCTGAGGATCGCGGATCCGAGGATACCGCGGCTGATCAGGAATTGGCTGACAGCCGGAGTGTCTGAAGACGGGCACTGGCCGGAAACGAAGGTAGGGACGCCCCAAGGAGCGGCGATCTCGCCGCTGCTTGCCAATATCTATCTGCATTACGTCCTCGACTTGTGGGTTATGGAGTGGCGCGAAGTGCACGCGGACGGCGATAGGATTCTCGTCTGGTTCGCGGACGACTTTGTGCCGCCGTATCGAGCCACGCAGCGACGAAATTCGCGATCGGGGAGAAACCCAACAACTGAGAGAAGACGGTTCGACCTTGGTTCACGCACTATTGTCGGCCCGTCCCCCATTTGACTGTTTTGAGGTTAGCCGGGTTTCAAATCGCGGCACCAAAACACCCTCCCAACTATCGCTAATAATGGGACTTGCCAGCCGCAAGATCATCGTTAGCCGGACAGTAGTGACAGAAGGTGTATGCCGTTCCCATGGCGTCCCTCCGCCTAGCTGCACCCGCTGGTCCCGCCGCAGTTCTCGCACTTGTAGCAACTGCCGTTGCGCGTCATGAACCCGCCACATTCCGAGCACATCGGCGCGTCGCTCACCACGGGAGCGAACGGCAGCGCCTGCTGCGTCTCGGGCTCGGTGGGGCGAAGCAGCGGCGCATCGCCCGCTTCGTTGACGGCGTATTCGGGGCCCAGGAATTTCGCGCCCAACCAGCGGAAGATATAATCCATGATCGACTTGGCGTAGGGCACCTGTGGATTGCCGGTCCAGCCGCTCGGTTCAAAACGAACGTGGCTGAACTTATCGACGAAAAACTTCAGCGGCACGCCGTACTGCAGCGCGTAGCTGATGCTTGTCGCGAAGCTGTCCATCAGGCCGCTGATTGTCGAGCCTTCCTTAGCCATCGAGATGAAAACTTCGCCGGGCGTTCCATCTTTGTACAGGCCGACGGTAATGTAGCCTTCGTGGCCGCCGATGGAGAACTTGTGCGTAATGGATTGCCGCTCGTCATCCAGCTTGCGGCGAATCGGGCGATAGACGATCTTTTCCGTCACCGCCGGAACCACCGCGCCCGCTGATGCCGTGGCCTTCTTTTCGCCCTTGCCGGTGCCGCTGCTGAGCGGCTGCGCGCGTTTGGAATTGTCGCGATAAATCGCCACGGCCTTCAGCCCCAGCCGCCAGCTTTCCAAGTAGGCGTCCATCACGTCTTCCACGCTGGACTCTTCCGGCATGTTGATGGTTTTCGAAATCGCGCCGGAAATAAACGGCTGCGTCGCCGCCATCATCCGCACGTGGCCCATGTAATGAATGGAGCGCTTGCCGTTTTGCGGGCGGAAGCTGCAATCGAACACCGGCAGGTGCTCGTCCTTGAGCGCAGGCGCGCCTTCGATGGTGCCCGTCGAGTCGATGTGCGTGACGATCGTCTCCACTTGCTCCGGCGTGTAGCCCAGCTTGATGAGCGCCTGCGGCACGGTGTTGTTGACGATCTTGATGATTCCGCCGCCTACCAGCTTTTTGTATTTCACCAACGCCAGATCCGGCTCAATACCGGTGGTGTCGCAATCCATCATGAAGCCGATGGTGCCAGTGGGCGCGATCACCGTAGTCTGCGCGTTGCGGAAGCCGACGCGTTCGCCCAGCGCATAAGCGTCGTTCCAGCAATTGACGGCAGCCGCAAACAGATCCTCGGGGACGCGCTTGCTATCGATGCCGCTGACAGCCTTGCCGTGCATCAGGATCACATCCAGGAACGAATCTTCGTTGACCGCGTAGCCGGGGCACGGGCCGACGGCTTCGGCGATGCGGGCGCTGGTGAGGTACGCCTGGCCGCACATAACGGCGGTGATGGCAGCGGCCCAATCGCGGCCCGCCGGGCTGTCGTACGGAATGCCCATCGACATCAGCAGCGCGCCCAGGTTGGCGTAGCCCAAGCCGAGCGGCCGGAAATCGTGCGAATTCCTGGCGATCCTCTCGGTGGGATAGCTGGCGCTATCGACGATGATCTCTTGCGCCAGCGTGATGGTGTCGCACGCATGCCGGAACGCCTCAACATCGAATTCGCCGCCTGGTCCGACAAACTTCATCAGGTTCAACGAAGCCAGATTGCACGCCGAATCGTCCAGGAACATGTACTCCGAGCATGGATTGGACGCGTTGATGCGCGCCGTGCTTTTCGAAGTATGCCAGCGATTAATGGTGGTATCGAACTGCATGCCCGGATCGCCGCATTGATGCGTCGCTTGCGCGATCTCGCGTAGCAGTTCTTTAGCGCTGTAGCGCTGCTTGGGCTGGCCATTGGACACCGAACGCGTCCACCAGTCGCCATCGGATGCAGCGGCTCCCATGAATTCGTCGGTGACGCGCACTGAGTTGTTGGCGTTCTGGAAGAAGATGGATCCGTAGGCGTCGCCATCGATGGCCGCATCGTAACCCGCGTCGATCAGCGTGTGGGCCTTCTTCTCTTCCTTAGCCTTGCACCAGATGAACGATTTGATATCGGGATGATCCACATTCAGGATCACCATCTTCGCCGCGCGCCGCGTCTTGCCGCCGGATTTGATGACGCCGGCGAACGCGTCGAAGCCCTTCATGAAGCTGAGCGGACCGGAAGCTGTGCCGCCACCCGCGAGCCCGCCGCCTTCTTCGCGCAACGGTGAGAGATTGGTGCCCGTGCCCGAGCCCCACTTGAACAGCATGCCTTCGGTCTTCGCCAGATCGAGAATCGACTCCAGCGAGTCCTTCACCGAATTAATGAAGCAGGCCGAACATTGCGGGCGCGACTCGCCCTTCTTCAGCTTTACAATATTGTCGGTGGATTCGTCGTAATAATAGCCGTAGCCGCGCGGTTCCGAAACGCCGACGTTGAACCACACCGGCGAATTGAAGCAGGCCTTCTGCGTAAGCATCAGGTGCGCCAACTCGTTGCGGAAATTCTCCGCATCGTCGCGGGTCTTGAAATACCGTCCGTGAGCGCCCCAATCGGCAATGGTGTCCACTACGCGATGCACCAACTGGCGAACGCTGCGCTCGCGCTCGGGCGAGCCCATCTTGCCGTAGAAATATTTGCTGACCACGATGTTGGTGGCCGTCTGGGACCATTCCGCCGGCACCTCCACCTCGTCCTGTTCGAATATGATGGCGCCTTTGTCGCTGGCGATCGCAGCGGTGCGAAGCTCCCAGGCGATCTCGTCGTATGGGGTCTTGCCGGGAGCCAGTTTCTGGGTGAAATACTTAGGAAAGCTGACGCCCTTGCGCTGGTTGGACGCTAGCGCTTTTTTGGTTGCCGGTTGCAATTCCGAAATCCTGTTGCTGAGCTCAACGTTTAACAGTCCCACTTCTATTTTCCCTCTTTTCCGGGTCCTGACCAAACAGCGCGGCATTGTCAGGCGCGTCTTCAATCATGCCCCAATAGGTAGTGGTGCGTCAAGGATTTTATCTATATACCGTGCAGTACGTTACGAACCGACTACGAAACTTGCCGGAAGCAGGCGGCGCAAGCCGACACGGATCTGGAGGGTATGCGGACCCGGCGCCAAGCCCTTCGGCAGCTCCAGATTCAGTTCGTGACGCGGCGGCCGCGGGTCCGTTTGCAGGATGCCGAGTTGCGCCACCGGTTGGTCGTCAATAGTGGCGCTGATCGAACCGGGTGAGATAACCTCTTCAATCTGGATCTTCAGATATCCGCTGGTGCTGCGGTTCTTCTCCACCAGGTTCACGCCGTCGGTGATGGAGACAATGCGCGGCACCGGTGGACCGCCGGGAACCACGCGCAGGATGGCTGGCTCGCCCAGCCGCCGGCCGTTCCAGCGAACCTCCACCGGCAACAGCCCGGTGCGGGTTTCGTCCGGGAGCCAGACGTTGATCTGCTGCAGCCCGTCCGAGCTGGGAGGCCCGATAAAGAACGGACTGCCGCTCGCGCCATCCAGCAAGACCTCGAGCGCATTTAAATCGGCTTCGCCAGGCAGATTCTTCATCCAGACGGCGATGGCCGCGTAGCGCCCTCGGTTGGGGATCGCAGGTTCCCAGGAGCAAGCATTCGTGATGCGGTTGATCACGGGTGGCAGGCTCCCGGCGGCGTCTTGCGGGATGGGTGGTTTTCGCCACGTGGTCCACATGTATTGCGTGTGCAGGCCATCCAGGATCAGCAACCGCAGGCCGTTGTCGCGTGTGAACGCGCGGATATCGTCGGCCGAGAATGCGACGCCGCTCCAGGTATTGGTGTCGCCCGGATACGGCAGGCCGTTGAACTGGCCGCGAAAGATGCCGCCGGGTTTCAATACACGGGCGGTCTCGCGCATGTATTCCAGCACTACGTCCCGGCTGGGGATGTGCTGGAAAACCGCGTACGAATAAACGAATTCGAAGGAGTCGTCCGCAAATTGGGCGAGACTGGCGCCGTTGGTGGCATGTACGTGCGCGTGCGGAACGCCGCTCAAACGCCGGCGCGCGATGCGGATCATTTCATCCGACACGTCTACGCCGTGGATCTCGCCAAAGTAGCGGCTGAGCGGCTTCATCAGGCGTCCAGGACCGCACCCGATCTCGAGCGCCCTCCACGAGCGTCGATTTCCGCTCTTAGAAAACCGTTTCAGCTCGAATTCAAGGCACGGCAGAACGTCGGCCGCGGTGGCGTCAAAGCCTTCCTCGTCCTGATCGCGCCCGCCGAACGCGACGTAGTAGTGGGCGTCTTCGCGGGCGCGCTGGTTCCAGTCCGCGCGCATGCGCTCGCTGACGGAGTTTTCGGAATCGGCCATGAATTTAAGGTCGCACGTCGAAGCCGATAGAGGAAAGCGCGATACTCAAGTCGCGTTCGTCCAGGCTCTGCGGCAAAATGTCGCGGGCGTGCCAGACCGTGTCGCTGGTGAGCGTAATGTTCACGGGAGTGCCCGGCGGAAGCGCGGGCGGCTGCAGACGATACACGTGGACGCCCGCGGCGCCGATCTTGAATCCGCCGGCAGCGCGATCGCCGATGGAAACGGACACGCGAATCGGACCATGCAATTGATCCACCGGCGCGTATGCGGATATGACCAGGTCTCCCGGAGCCGCGATCAAATGCAACGACCCGCGGCCGCTCATCCAGCGGAACGGAGGCTCCCACCAGGAAAAACCCGAGATCAGATCTTCTTCGTAGGAGCCATCCTTGAAATCGATGCCGGTCCGTGCGGGCCTGATCCAAGGTTTCAGCAAGGAGCTTTCAATCGCCGCCTGTCGAGCGTCGGTAGTCCCGCGCACGAAACGCACACCGGGTATGCCGCGCGGATATTCCGAGTAAACCAGGAAGGCGAGGGTCAACGCGTTCCTGTGGGCGCCATCCATTGGAATCGGCGCATCGGTAAGCAACAAGGGGCGCATGCCCGAAGAACGAATCGCCTCCAGCAGCAGCCGGCCCTGCTGCAGCGCATGGCCCGCCGCTTCGAAATTCAAGCGTGGGACGTTCGCCACGTAATGCGCGCGGCTGCCGGCGAGCGCGGCAGCCAACACGGCCAGCGCCATCGGCGCGCCCCAGCGGGGCAACTGGAAGGCGCTCAGGAATAAAACACAGTGGACCACCAGCGGAAAAAGAAAGAAGTAATAATAACGGTCGGCAATATAGAGGACGCCGGGACCGTAGCGATCGGGATAATAATTCGCGCGCGCAAGTCCCACCAGCATAGCCAGCAAAATGGCGGGGGTCCAGACCACGAATAATATGCGCCGCCGGCGGAGATTCATGAACCATACCGACGCGAGGAACGGCAGCCATGCGAGAGGCGACAGCTCGCAGATGGTCCGAAATCCGGGCAGGGCAAAATTGCTAAACCCGCTAAAGAACCGAAGCGGCGCGGTGAAGATAATCCAAGCTCCGAGTTCAAGCCCGCGCAGCGAAAGTTCGATCTGCTCCCGATCGTGCTGCCGGCTCTGCTGCCAGAACGACAGAGCCAGGAGCGCGACGATGGCAGCCATCAATATAGCCGCGGTCCGCCGGCGCCCAAACAGCCGGCAGTAAAGCGGCAGCGCCAAGGCTGCCACCAGGACGCCGTTCAGTCCCAGGGCGGCGACGATCAGCAGCAAAACGGCGGCGGACGGGTTCTTCGTCTCCTCATCGAGAGCCACAAACGCGAGAAGGAGAAATGCCGCGCCGAGACAAAAAATGGCGCTGGACGGCCACCAGATCTGTTCATTGATGAAGCCCAGCGCTCCCGCGTAAAGCGTACCGGCCAGGAATCCCGCGAACCTCGAACCGGTCCAACGCATGCACAGGACCGCGCAACCCACAGCGCCCGCGATGTGTGCCGCGCAGATGCCCAGACGCACCCAGGTGAGGCTCATACCGCCGGCGATGGTTCCAAACCAGAACAGCAGGCGAAGCAGCACCAGCGTCTGCCCGTGAAAAGAAAGCGTGAACAGATCGCTGTCGGGCGCCAATCCAGCGCGGATTTGCGCTATCAACTGGCCATGTTCGAAATCGTCCGAAAGATAGGGCAGCGAAAGCGTTCCGCGAGCCATCGCGAGCACCAGCAGCGCCAGCCAGGCGGTGAGCAGGAACAGTTCGGTTCCCCGCAGCCGCTTACTCATTCGTACAGGTGTTGTTTCGAAGAATATTGTCCGATAATCGGACGCTGGGCGCGGATTCGATGCAATGCTCGGCCATTTTATATCCGCCGATCTTGTTGTTCTCGATGGTAATCCTCCGCGCGGGCGCCAATCGTGCGCCGCCTTTGGCCAAATAAATTCCGCTTTCCAGGAAGCCAGGCTCGCCCAGAATCGCCAGGCATCCGAACTTGGCGTGCGTTTCGTTACAATGCGCGGTGTTGAGCTTCGTCATTTGGTTGTTCCGAATGATGTGACCCTCGCCCAGCGCGAAGATGCCGCCGAATTTCATGCCGGAGAGCTGGTTGCCTTCGATAATAATATTCTTGGATTGCATCTCGATGCTGGCGTTATTGATGGAGATGCCGAAATTACCGTAGGGATAATCCTCGGGCGGACGCCGGTTGGCGCAGGTGTTGCCGCGCACGGCGCCGTCATGGAAGCCATCCAGATCGATACATTTTCCGTCGATTTCTTCAAAACTATTGTATTCATAAGCGGACTGATCCACGTTTCCGGCCGTGTCGATGCCCACCGGCGTTCCCGCGTTCTCGACATCCACCAGGCTGGCCGGCCATCCGATGCGCGCCCCGCTGTTGCCGCTCACCTGCACGCGCGTGGCATGGCCCACCTGAATGGCGTCGCGTCCAATATCGAAGAATTTGTTGTTGGCGATCCGGCCTTCGCTGTTGCGGGGTGAGCGATAGCGCGAGTGGGTCCAGACACCGTTCCCGCGAATATTTCCAAACGCCGAATCGGCCACCGTGAACCGGCCGGTTCCCTCTTCGAGCAAAATGCCTCCGGTGGTATTGTTGCGCCCCTTCGCATTCAGCGATCCGCTGTCCCGCACCGAAACATGTTCCAGCAGAATGTTGTTCGAGTGGTTGACCAGGATCGCAAAGCCGGCAACGCCTGAAAAATCCAAATGATCGACCGAGAGCCCGTCGGTATCCTCGATCAAAATGCCGTTGTTCGTGAAAAAAGTCGCGAAACTCCAGTCGGTGGGCGGGAGCGGCAGCGGCTTTTCGAGCGCCTGGCGATTTCCGTCAATCGCAAAGTTGCGAAAATTGATGCGGCGGCAGCCGTGACAACTCAGAATCGCGCGTCCCTGAAAGCTCCCGGAAGCGCGGAGAGTTGAGTGGTCCCCCACAATAGTCAGGTCATGCGCTCCGTCCGGCAGCCGGATTTCCGTAGAAATTTCGCTGACGCCAGGCGGCAGATGGACGACGCCGCTCAGTGGCCACGACAGCGCAATCAGAAAAGCGAGGATCAAGCGTTATTCTATCGGTCTTTTCTGGCATGCTAACAGGATGGCGGCTCGGCGTGGGGATTGATTTTCGCGGTGTGCGGTTTCCACCGCTGCGCGACTTGACGGTTTCGGCTCCCAGCGGCGCGGTGATCGGCATCGTCGGCGAGAAGGGTGCGGGCAAAGGGGCGCTGCTGCGCCTGGCCTTGGGAGCCGTCCAGCCCGAGGCCGGAGAGGTGGTCGGGGCAGGTGAACGCCGCTACTTGGGGCCCCTGGACGCGCTGCAACTGTCGCCTGTGGATCTTCTGTTGATGGAACATTCGCTCGCGCAGCACGATGCATTGGTGCGCGCCCGCGCCCTGGCGGGAATCGGGCGGCTCAGAAGCGGCGGCAGTACCGTCCTGATCGTCTCGCATGAGTTGGATTTGCTGCAAGCGGTGTGCGACGAAATCTGGTGGCTGGACACGGGGACGCTGGAGAAGCGCGGCGATCCGCGCGAGGTGCTGGACGCCTATCGCGAGAGAATCGCGGGGAAAGTGCGGGAGTGGGGCGCCACGCTCAAGAGCCCGTTGCGGCCGGCTATGCGCCGAGGCGACGGCCGCGCCGAGATTGTGTCGCTCGAAACGCTAGGCGCTGAAAACCACCCGACCATGGTTTGGCGGAGCGGCGAGAACGTCGCGGTGCGCGTGACAGTGAGATATCTCGATGCCGTGGAACAGCCGGTGATCGGGATCATGATTCGCACGCGCATCGGATTGGAAGTGTACGGCACCAATACGGAATTGGAGAAAGTGAGCACGGGAGGCTGCGCGGCCGGCGACCGCATGCAGATCGAGTTCGCGTTCGGTTGCGGCTTATGCCCCGGCGAGTACACCATCACAGCCGCGTCGCACGACGCCGATGGCACGGCGCACGATTGGGTGGACGATGCTGTGGCGTTTTCGGTGGTAGACGCCCGCTACACGGCGGGCGTGGCGAATCTGCGAGCGAAAATAAAGATCGAGAAGCCGTAAACCAGCGGTGCGGAATGGCGTTTTGAGGGGGGACGGGTGTGGCCCGGCGCTATGGCCGCACAGGAGCGGCGCTCCTAAGGTCGACTGCCGGTCAGTTCGGAATCGTTGAAGCAAGGCTCCGATTCAATGTGGCCCTTACTTGTTCTACAAGTTTGAATCCATCGCTGCGCCCTGAAAACGAACTGGCTTTCCGGCACGCCTTTGCTTCGCGGCGGTCTCGCGACGGAACTGACATTTGTGACCCTCAAGGAGCTACTCGGGCATTCCAACATCGGTCCCACGATGCGCTACGCTCATTCCAACAACGAGGCGAATTCTATCGTTCCACACCAAGCGATGATCGCAGTATAATGTAGGGACATTGACCTGAACCCGCTGAAATCAGGTTAATCAAAAACGGAGAGGTGGCTGAGTGGTCGAAAGCAGCGGTTTGCTAAACCGATTCAGTCATTTCAGCAAGTGCAAGAAAACAAACTATAACCTCTTGCCAGCCAAGTACTTGCATCCGATTTTCATCTCACTCGTTTTCACCCTATTTCATCCAAATTGACCAGTCTATAGTGGCATTTTAGTGACAATCCGCTTCCCTGGGCGGCCGAGTCGCCTCGACTGTCACTGTCAATCCTGCCGCTCTGCGGGCTGCCAACAACCCAACAACAGTGATCGGAGATCCTTAAGAACGAGCACCCGGTCGGTTGGGAATCTTGGCTGGGGCTCGCGAACGGGCGGCTCGTGTAACAACTCACAAGGCTCCCACAACGCCGGCCCAGAACTGTAAAACATCACCGTCCTATCGCCTGCGGCTCGGGAAGAAGTTTCTGATCGTCGAGGCGAGCAAGGTTGATTGCACGAATGGAAGTAAAGCCGTAACGTATACGGAGCCAAAACAATTCATTCGACGTGTCCATATACAGATTCGTGAGGTTGAGGAAATCGCCTGGCATTTTCGGAACGCATATGTGATTCTGCAGTTGATGGCCAAGTTCATCCAGAATCGTGTCGGGGGAGGAGTACCGAGGGTTGATGACTGTCAATGCGTGGCCGTTGTACAACTCAGAGCCCCCCGTTCCAGGAAAGCGATAGCTGAGCAGGACAACAATAGCATCATCGTCGCCTTCCACAAAGACGGGTGTGACTCGGCCGCGCGTGTACTCGGCTACGAATCTATAATCTTGACGGACGCGATCAGCATCTCTGTCTGTCACGTCAGATTCCATAGTGATCCAGACATGCGGAGCAGCGATGGAAGGTATGGGCTTTCCGGTGCAAATTTGCGACCCATAATAGTTGACACGGGCAGCGACAGTCAACGAGGTAACTATCGCGATGGTAGAGAAGGTTAGCATTGAAACTCTCATGCCCCGGAGTTTGGGGCTAAGTGACTATACGTCGAAAGTGTTGAAACTACTCCGGTTAGATTCTCCCGGGGCAACTAATGCTAGCGTTTGTAAGGTGCCCGCGCCAGACGTTTTTCGCCGGAAGAACTCACTCAAGAATAACGCCCGTGGGAGTTATTTGAGCCTCATGTCAGCGACGGATTCTAGAAACCTCCGCACGCGGTGAAGGCCCGGAACTTCATCAATCGTCCGAGTCGGAAGTATTATAGAAGCCAAACTTCCACACGTCTCTCAGATTGAACAAGTATCTTGAATACACGGCGCTTTTCGTGTAATTTTGAGAAACCCGCACTAGGCGGGAGCAGAAGTGCGTGCATGTTTGACCGCATCAATCTCCGAGATCTCCTGCGCGAGGAGAAGCGGCGCATGGGAAGCGCCAGGCGTTTGGCTGATCGCCTGGATGTTACCGAAAAATCCGTGAATGATTGGCTTAAGAAGTCGGAAGAAGACCTCCGACGCCTTCGACATGACCACTTGGACGCGATCGAGCGCGTTGCAATCGAATTAGGGCTTCCAATTGATCAATTTCGACCCACTGTCCCACTTTGGAATATTAGGGCTCCGTTCGACGAGAACATGAGCGCTCCGATGCCAGCCGCTCCTAATCCGAAAACGCCCTTTAGAAATCAGCGGGTCCACTTGCTCGGGACGATCGTGAATTCGCCCATCGTGATTGGTGCTTCGGATTTTACGAACACCTCTGAACGTGCCGGTTACTTCCTTCATAGTGGAGCGGATATGGTGGTCCTCCGGACCAGGTGCTCCGAAGCTTCTCCTCCCAGGTGGCCCGTGCAAACATTCTTCTGTGCGCCAGGTCAGAGCGTCTTAAGCGAACCGCTGCTGGGGACGCCGGAGATCCGGGTTACGGATTCGGCAGATCCGGCCGACGCGCGAAACGGGGTCGTTGCCTCGTTTCGTTGGACATCTCCTCCCCCTTCCGTATGGCAGGAGTGCCTACGCGAAACGACGCAGAGAGCGTTGGCAGGGCAACTGGTTGTTCAGTCCGTCGTTGGTGTGAGAAAGAATGGAGAGTCCATCGAACGCTACATCGAGGACTGGATCAGGGTAATCGAATTGGCAGCAGCCGGGGGGGCGAGTACAGTGGAACTCGACTTCTCCAATTCTCCATGCCCCGAGCTCAACGCGGCGCCGTTTCGCGATCCCATACTTGCGAAGCGCATTCTACGAGCAGCGTCACACATCAAAGTCACAAAGCTCGTGAAGATCGGACACGTAGTAGGGGATCAGCTACGCATTCTTCTGGACGCTATTGTGTCGGGTGGCCTAATTCAGGGTGTCTCCGCGATCAATTGTCCCGAGGTGAGAGCTTACTATCAATACGCCGACGGGACGCGTTTCAATCTGGACGGTGCGCGTGTCTATCTCGCAGGTCATTTGATTCTTCCCCTGGCTCAGCAGTGCATTACTGAAATTGCGAACCTCCGAGCCAAGTCGGGATACAAGGACCTCTCCCTGATCGGGGGGGGCGGTATTGGGACCCAGGCCGACTTCGAGTCCCTTATGGAGTGCGGCGCTGATGCCGTCCAAGTAGCTTCGGCGTTCTATTTCAGATCCGACTTCCACTATAACCTACGCTTGGCACTCGATGCCAAAGGCGAAAAGCAGGCAACTACTGCAGAGCTGGACCTCGAAATTGCCATAGCGAATTTCACTAAGGCTGGCCTTGAGATCGCTAAGGACCACCCTGACAAGGCCGGCTGGGCTAACAAAGCGATTAGCGCTGCGCAGGCCCAGACAGCACATTGGATTCACCGCCGTAACGAAGTAGCGAGTCTGGGACCGATGCGACCAGCGAGGGCACCCACGTTAAAGGAGTGCATTGACCAAGTCAGGAAGCGGCTCAACGCTGAGCTCGCTGAACTCAAATAGGAGGCAGTGAGCACTATGCCAATGACTAAGAATTTTGCAACCGCACTCGAAGAAGTTTATCCACAGCGCAACTGTCACACCATGGCGCGAGAACTGGCCCGCCTTCTGCACCGTGAGTACGCTATTGGCGGGCCTCCGTTTTCCCCATTTAAGTTCGCCGAAAAGATGGGTGTGCCAGTGAGACATGCAGACATTGAGGCTGAGGCAGTGTTGGCCAACTTCGATCCGGTAAAAATGTCGACATTCGCGTTCTCGCGAGAGTCTGCCGCCGACGAAGATCGCTCCGCCCATACTTGTCCGAGTGATTCTTCCATCGTTGGGATATATAGCGGCCGCCCAGCGGAAATCATTCTGCGTCAACGTCGACGTGGAGGGACCAGTAAGTTCCGAGAGAATTTCACACTGGCGCACGAACTTGGACATTTCGTTCTCCGAAAAGAACTGGTCGTCTTTATTAAGAGTGGAGAGGTTGTCTTGCGGCCCGACGACGAAGAGGAGGAAGCTCTATGCAACAGTTTCGCAGGCGAGCTTCTCATGCCTCGTGAGGCTATCGTAAAGGACTTGTCAAGTTACGGCATCAGCCCAAACGCGATAATGTACTTGCACCGACGCTACCAGGTCTCACTGCAGGCATTCCTGTCGCGAATTGAACGACTATTCCGAGGCGGTATCGCGACTGCGATTTGGATCATGCCCAGCGCCACGGAAGATCCTCGCATCGAATGGTGCTTGCGCCCCGAGTTCCGTCGGGCTATCCCCTGCTTTACAGGAAAGACTCCGTTGGAAGTTGCCTTTCGAAGGAATGCGCAGGTCACTGGAACCTTGGACATGCTCGTGAATGGCAATCGCTCGCGATGGAGGATCGTCGCGTTGCGCCTTCCCGATTCCAAACCGGCAAAAGTAGTGAGCGTCCTTTACAGAAGGCTCGAAGACTTAACGCGTTACACTACGCTTCCTGCTGATTGGGTAACGAGGTCGTTTGAGCGACAAATGCATCTGCTGTTGGAAGATGGCCTCCGCTTGCGCGATATCCTGCGATGGCTTGACGAGGCCCCCGAAGTACAAAGTCACAGAGCTCTAGCCAGGCAAACACGTAACTGGAGCGGGATTCCTCGCAAGAGGCCGGTGTCTGTCGCGGCTGCATCGGGAAACCGCTGCAACGGTGCCGCCTAAAGTTGGACACATGGCCTCCGGGACACGGGTGCAACAGAATCTTCTTGACGGGGGTAATCTTTGCCGTAGGGTCCTCTATTGCGAGAGTGTAAACTGCGCTGTTGCCTGCGCAGAGCCCCCGCCCGGCTGATTGCCATTCGTGACGGTCAGAGTGTAGGTACCTGGGGACGGCAACGAGAAGGCGCACGTGGTCACCGAACTCCACGGGATTGGCGTTGAGGGACTGTTCGCTATGCAGAGACCGCCCTGACTCGTCTGATACTGTGTCGAGAAAACGAAGCCACTCCCGTTGATGATCAATTGGCAATTTAGATTTGAGGTGCAGGGCTGATCGCTGTTATTTAGAACAGCCTGAACGCTTGAGATGGTCGGAGGAGGATCATAGATGGTCAGGCTGCCCTGATTGCTGATTGATGAGTAGGGCTGGACCACCCAGAATTGATGTGTACCTTCGCCGAGGCCGCCCCCACTAACTCCGAATGCTGCAGTTGTACTGGGCGTAAGAGCGAACGTCAGGGCATTGCCGCTCAGGTAAGTCGCAGGAAACGCACCACCGTTGCTGAGATACGCGCTACTCCGAAAGTTTGATCCATTCAGCGTCACGGTATGGCTTTGCCCGTCAACGATGACACTGGGTGGCGTGAGGCCTGTAACGGTGGGGGTCGGATAGTAGCTTGGTAGACAGAACTGCTTGCTTACAGACTGTCCTGCCGCATCGGTCACCTGGACCTGAAAATAAGTAGACGAAAAGCTCCCGAAAGGCGGCTGGTTGCCGATCCAAACACCCGGTCCGGTCGGGCAATCGTTTGGCACGTTGCTGGTACCTTGCAGCACGCCCGAGGAGAAGAGCTGGAGGCCAGAATCTGGGCTCGGACCATTGAACGACCATACGTAACCACCAGCCCCGGCTGTGGCTGCAAACGTGAACGAATACGCTTGGCCCACCGTTCCAAGTGTGAGCGTCGAAGTGGTGATTTGAGGGGGTGTTCCGCTATTGATGATTAACACGAGGGGCTGTTGCGCAGTGTTGCCAAGGGAGTCCTTAACCTGCACAGTGAAATTGAATGTACCCATCTGGGTGGGCGTGCCGGAGATCAGGAAGCCACAATTCGGTGTGCATGGGGCAGTCGTATTCGCTTGCGCGGTCAGACCGGGTGGAACGCTTCCTGTAACACTCCACTGGTATCCTGCGTAGCTGCCGCCGACGGCGCCCAAAGACTGACTGTAGAGAACTCCCACCGTTCCAGGGGGAAGTGTTGGAGGTCGCTGCCCATTAGTGCCTTCGATGTACAAGGGGTAGGTGACAACCACCAGACTAAACGTGCCACTGCCGGTTCGGCCCTGCGAGTCAGTTGCAGTAATTGTGGCCGAAAAAGTTCCAGGCTGTGTCGGCGTTCCCACGAGCGTTGCACTCGGACTATCCATCGACAATCCGGGTGGCAATCCTGTTCCTGCCCAAGTGTACGGCGCTGCTCCTCCTGATGCTTGAAAGGTCATGGAATTGTTGCCGCTGGAAGGGGCCACGTATGTAACTCCTACATCAAACTGGAAATTAGAAGGGGAGAACGTCGTGACGAGAATCGGCGATTGCACTTTGAGAGACAAATTTGCGAACGCAGACTGGTTCTGCGCATCCGTCACGACGACGGTGAAAGGGTATGTGACGGTGCTGCTCCCGAGGATGAGTGTGCCGCTGATCAAACCCGAAGAGGAGAGGGTAAGGTTCGAAGGTAGCGAGGAGCCTGATTGTAACGACCAAACATAACCGCTGCCGCCGGTGGCCTGCAGTTGAAAGCTGAAAGGCTGCCCCCAGGTTGCTGTTGTCAGCGAGGTAGTTGTAATCTGCAGCGGAGCAAGGATTGTCATCGTGACCGGGATCGTCACAGGAGAATTGGTAGCAGCCGCTGCGGTTACTGTGATGCTGCCCAGGTAGGTGCCTGGCGAAAGGCCAGCGGGGTTCGCTGTCATCGATATGCCTTCTGGAGCAACCCACGTCTCTGAAGCATGTCCATCTACTGTAAGCCACTGTTGTCCATTAGCGGTGGCCGCTACGACCGTGCCCGTCAATGTGCCGGCATTTTGGCTGCTGATTTGAATCGCCAACGTGGCAGGGGCACCTCCTGCGGTGAACTGTGGTTGCCATGGCACGCTAGGTGTCACCAAGAGCTGATTCCCCGATCCTGGCGTGATCGTGACGTTCGCGGTCTGGTTTGATCCGCCAAAGGATGCGGTAATCGTTACTGCTGTCGATGCGGTCACCACACCAGCCTGAACTGAGATGCCGTTCGTACTTTTGCCGGATGGAATTGTGATCATTGAGGGAACAGGAAATGCGGTCGCGCTGCTAGTTTGAAGGTTCACTACGGCACCGCCAGAGGGCGCAGTCCCGGTGATTGTCACGCTAAGGGTAGCGATTGCGCCAGACGCCAGCCTCGATGGTGTAATGGATACGGAGCTCAAGGCGAGACTGGAAGCGAAGGGTGTTATCGTAACCGTACCACTCTGGCTGGAGCCGTTGTAAGACGCTACCACAGTAACCACCGTCGATGCAGCGACTGTTCCCGCAGTTATTGTGGTGTTGACGGTAGTTTGCCCCGGCTGCACAACCAGCATCGACGGCAAAGGAAAAGCAGATGGATCGCTGCTCGACAAGCTTACAACCGCGCCGGTCGGGGACGGAGCGGCGGCGTTGAGGACCACGGTCAGCATTGACGAACCGCCGCTGGCCAACGTGGTGGGAATTAATGCCAGTGATGTGATAGCAGCTTGGCCTGAAGGCGTGACTGTAACCATGGCGGTCCGAGTTGAGTTGCCGTACGAAGCCGTCACGACCACCGGCGTAGAAACCCCGATGGTCCCCACGGTTACGGTGGTGCTGGCGCTAGTTTGGCCGGGCTGGACCACAAGGGTTTGCGGTAATGGAAGCGCAAATGGGACCGTGCTTGACAAACTCACCGACGCTCCGGCAGGGGATGGCGCTGGCCCGCTCAAGGTTAAGGTGATCGTCACAGAACCGCCAGCGGCAATTGTGGCTGGGTTAATCGTCAAAGAACTCAGCGTCGGCCCCGCCAGCTGAGACCCGGATACGGTCAGCGGAAGAGGCTGTGACTGCTGTTGATCCGGATTGACGACAACGAGATTAAAATGGCCTTGGCCGAGAGTGAGCGGCACGGTTAGTTGAGTTGCCGTCCCTTGAATAACGGAAGAAGGAACTACGAGCGCTAGGTCACCCGGTGCGGTGTTACTAGTGGCAAAATACACTCGCGTGGAAGCCCCAGATGCAAATCCACTCCCCATTACCACGGTCGTGAAAGACACTGATTGAGCATTCGAGCTTAGAGTTGCTTGCGATGGTGTTAGCGAGTTCACCTGGGGTGGCGGCACGGAACTGTTGGCGCCTACCACGATTGTGTTTGTCTTTGACCCACCTAACTCTTCTGCGTAGATATTGTATTGTCCGACTGGGGTGGAACTGCCGAACGGTAGGGTGTAAGTGGCTGTTCCATTTAACCCTGCTTGCAATATTGGAGAGGACGAGAGCGCCCCGCCCACTGTTGACCAATAGACCTCGATGGCTCCGGCTGGATTAAATCCACTCGCCGTCAAAACCACAGACCCAGGAATACTCACGGTTGAAGTGCTGGCGGTAATCTGTGGCGGTCCAGTAGCTAGCTGAATCGAAATATTCTGCGGCTCAGCGACGCTCAATAATTGGCTCGAATGCGCGAGATTGCCTTGTGTATTTTCGACGGTGAGCTGAATGCTATAGGGACCTGGCACGAGGAATGTATGGCTTATATTGCTAGAGCCAATCAGGCGCGTCCCATCTCCGAAATCCCAAATATAGGAAGAGATGCCGGTAGTGGCGGCGGCTTGTACCGATACGGAAAAAGGCGCTGATCCCTGGGTGCTCGGCGAAATGGTGAAGGAAGCGGATAAAGGAGACGCATTACTATATTTGCTGACGAGAGTCGTCACTGTTGCAATGAGCGCGCTCTTGACGGACTGTAGGTTCGCAGCTAAGCTTTCACCAACGGAATAAGTTATGTCGCCGTAGGAGGCGACGACCTGTGGCGTGTATGAAGTCAGGAAGTCGGGATATGGACACAACGACAAGACACAGATGCCGTTATCGGCAGCGGTGCATACTGACGTGGCCGGGTCTTCAAACCAGTTAGAGTGGCAGGTCGGAACGTTGCCGCTTGAATAGCCTCGCTGACGCCAGGTCACGTAACGAGACAATTGCGTCACTAGTGTGGAGCTGTCGTGATCATTCTGCCACGTCGTGATGATTGTCGCGAGCCAGTTTCCAGCCGCGTTTATTCCCGGAATGATGGCTTGGTTAAACACTCCATCAACTATGACACCGCATGCCGCGCTCGCGGCGGAGTCGGTAATCGCGTCGCATGCACCGGTCAACGCTGTTTGGGCAACGAACTCGGTCGCATCGGCGCCCATCTGAAAATACTGACCGGATGCGTAATCGTTGGCCATGTGCGTGGCGGTGTCGACAGCACCGATCAGTGTGCCCAGTTCACTGATTTCGGGGTCGTCCTCATTCTGATTCAGCAGAAGATTAATCTCTGTATATAAGTCGCTGCCCTCTCCGAAGAGGTCTGCGACGTGGTCAACCACTTGCGTGGCGGAAGTAAAAGCTTCAACCTGATCGGTGGAAAAATGAGTAATTTGTAGCGTAACTGTATTATTGATATCATCGTAACCAACTATCGGTAGTGCTTCGAGCGAAGGGGTAACTTCGTTGGACGTGGAGGCTACGAGAGAATGAAGCTGCGCCACGTTCCGTACAACCGTTGAAGGGAGAGGAATCGTTAGTAGCGCTGGAATCCTGAACTGCAATCCGCTCGGAAGTAATCGAATTGGATACTGCTGCAAGGAAAGGTTGGAGCTTGGCAAAGGCGAGATAGGGGCAGTGATTAGCAGCTGGATATTCGTGGCGCTGGTTAGCGCGCCAGGGGGTATTGAAAGCTGCAAGCGATTAAGATAGTTGTCTTGTCCGCCAGGCAAGTTTGGACTTAGCACGCCACCAGCGGCTCCAACGGTTTGGCTTGCCAGGACGATCGCGGAAATCGTGCGATCGGAGATGTCCATGGGCGGCTCCGCAGCGACTGAAAACACTCCTTGAGCGCTCGTGAATTGGTTTGTCGCTATGATCGGGACATTAGACGTAATCTGCACGCTGCCGCCAGATTGGCCGCTGACGGGCAGCAGAGAAGCCAGCACTTTACTGAGCTGCTGGTTCGGCCCAAGCGTTAGCGGCGCGGTGGACAACATATTTCCACCTCCGTCGAACGCTTGGAGCGTCACGTTGGCGGTCGAAGGTGTCAAATTTAGGAGAGTCATAGACGATGACCAGCCTCCGGTTTCGGCAAGGTCAGGGACATACAATTCAGACGCACCTTGAGTTTGCCCAGCAGAGGCAGTGAGAGTAGTGAGTCCTCCGCTGCTTGAACCGGTTATAGTCAGGGCTGCCATAGACGCATCGGCCGACACCCGGACATATCCCATGCCCTGCCAAGTACTCGCGAAATCACCTAACACCAAAGTCGCTTCGGCCTTGGAGGGGAGCAGTTCTGTCTGGCTCGCAACAAGTGAGCCGTCACTAGCTAGAAGATCGACACGAACAAGAGACGGTGCGGCTGAGACATTCACCCAAGCGAGTCCAGTCCAATGGGTCGAGTCACTTGCCGTGTAGGCAAACCACTGCGTCCACTTCCCATCCGCCCCGGATGTTCCAACGGTCTGGGCTCCGAAGGTTGCCGCTGAGTTCTCATTACCAATACTCCCGCTAGCCACTACGGGCTGATCCGTCACCACCTCGAGATGACCTCCTATTAATGAGGCGATCTGAAACAGCGCCCCTACGTCGAGAACGGACTCACCCTGCGGTGGTAACTGCACTTTTTGATTTGAAACGAGGTTCCCGCCTGCGTCATAGAGAACGAGCGTCGCATTACAAATCTGTGTAGAGATGTTCGTCACTGTAACGGATGTGTTCCAGGCATTACCAATCGCAACATGCGGCAAGTACTGGATCATGCTTGGTATTTCAAAGACCGGAAGGGACGATGACTGCCCTGTATTGTTTTGAAACAGAACAGACAGCGCGGCAACTTCGGCAGTAGCGTCAATCTGCAACCAGCCGTTGAAAGTATCTGGCAGTCCAAAAAAATCAGAAAGTGAGTCGGCGAGTTGCCCGTTTGCAGCCAGAGTTCGTTGAGTTCGCCCGACCTGCTTTCCCGTCTGGTCATAAAGAGTTAAGGTCACGGATGTGGCCGCAGTCGCTGTGTTTGCTACGGCAACTCCAGTCTCGTGCTGCAAATCGTGTTCCATTAACGGCAGATATAACGAATTCGAGAAAGCTGGCCAAGCGGACAAAAACATTCCAAGTGCTGTTATGACTATTAAGCGCGGAAGACTACTGATTATCAGGCGCAAAGGGCTATTCTCCTCTAGACAAACGAAGCAGGCGTTTGATGACAATTCGAGTGTTTTTCCATTCTGTATGACTACGGAGAATCTATCAATGATCAAAGGGTCGTGTGACCGTCACGTGACGTGCGGGTACTATGAGTTTGGCGAATGCCCTTCCGGCAGGCCGATACGCTTCGCAATCGCTTGAAAGCGCGAATCGCCATGTAAGCTGGCCCAATACGGCGCCGCAGATAGCCAAGACAGAAAGTTGTCTCGGTCCCCAAGGGCCTGCTCGATGAGCGTGAAGACTTGATCCAACTGACCCAGGCCAGCGTGAATAAGAGCAATGTCAAGTGGAGAAACGTATCGTGCGCGCCCCGTTGTTTCGAGTCGATTTAGCCAATAAACGGCTTCCTTCCTGTGGCCCGCTTTGGCGTGGGCATAGCCGATACACGACCAGAGCCGGCAACTCGTGGGGATTAGCTTGAGAGCTCTTTGCATAGACCTCAGTCCGTCTGAGGAACGCCCCAGTTCAACTTGGGTTAGTCCCATTTGCCAGAGGGCAAATGGATGATTGTCGATAAGGTCCAGGGCATCTTGAAAGTGCTTCAAAGCGTCTTCAAATCTTCGTCCCTCAAATGCGACCATGCCGGCCGAAGCATGGGTTCCCGGAGATATTGGATCGAGGCTTAGCGCCACATCCATCTCAGCCCTCGCTTCATCGGCTCTAAGGCGATGTGAGAGAAATCGGGCGTACCAATGATGCGCCTGTGAATAGGACGGACTTAGTTGCAACGCCAGCTGTATTTCGTGCTCCGCACCCGTCCAATCCCAATCCGTGAACATCTTTACCGCGCCCATGGACGTATGAGCCTCCGCAAGCTTTGGATCGATGGCTAGCGCTGTTTCAGCGGATTGACGGGCGACGAACATCGCATCGCTTGATTTCATTTCTCCAAAATTAGCCAGAAGGATGTGCGCGTCGGCGATTCCCACATGAGCGAGCGCGTAATCCGGGTTCTTCTTGAGTGCCTGGTGAAAACAGCCAATACTCTTCGTCCAGCCCTCCAAAGTGCGTTTTTCGGCGTGGAACCTCCCTTGACGATAGAGAGACCAAGCACCGAGATTGGACTTCGCTGGTTCGCGTTGCTCAGGGGTGGCTGCTGGCATTAATGCCGTGACGACAGCGTCCGCCATGCGATGTTGCAGATCAAGAATCGCGCGATGTGGGCCGGAAAATGTGGCGGACCAGATATGGAGCCCGTTTGAGGCGTCGATGAGTCCGACCGCAAGTTGCGTTTCCTTTGCAATGCGGCGAAGGCTCCCCTCTACGATGCGCCCCACGCCAAGCCGGCGGCCGATTTCAGCCGCGTCGATGGGAACGCTGCGAAATGCAAACGACGAGGTTCGCGAAACGACCTTGAGGCCGCGCACATAGGTGAGCCTCTGAATCAATCCGTCAGTGATACTGTCCGCCAGTTGCGAAGCGGGATCGCCGCTGCGGAAATCGCGGAATGGAAGAACCGCGCACGATTCCGACGCTGTGTGAACGCATTCCTGTCTCGTGAAAACGGGAGTGTACTCACCGCGCGGTATCTCAATACGAACTGTGTTATCGCTTGCTTCGAGCTCGTAGTAGGACTTGAGTTTGGTTCGCAGGCGTCCAACAGCGGTGCGGATGCTGGACTGGCGCGATGAATCGTGGCTGGCTCCCGTTCCGTAGACATCAAGGCTGATGGTATATTCTTTTATTCGGTAGCCGCGTCCGTTTAGCGTTTCGCGAACGATGAACGACAAGATCTCCCTCAGTCGAGGTGAATCCCTGAAGGACCTACTTGTGATTATGCGCTCTAGGTGCGCGAGGATATGTTGTTCCGAAATTCCCGACTCGAATGCGCGTCCAGTCTGCTGCATTTCTACCAAACAAAGAAGTAAATCCCACCAAAAGCCACTGCCTTGGTTCGTGTTTAGATGAGATTACAGATGAGAGTTTACCGCAATTACAGAATCGCTACTGCCTTTGGACATCCGCCAGTGGCACCGCGTGCCACGTTCCCGATATGCGATTGAAGCAGAGAGGTGGGCGATTTGATACTTTAGTTAGTCCAAGTTAAACGCGCGGAATTGGCCGGAACAAGGGACAATTGCACACCCAACCTCGTGAAACAATTGACGCTCGGGTCTCCTCGTTGCAACCGGGGGCAGTCGTTCAAGTCCGATCCCGCCGGTACCTCGTCGAGGCGGTCGAGCCGGCCACCGACAGTTCCTGGGAGCAAACGCTCGTGGATCTCTCCTGCCTGGACGACGACGCCCAGGGGGAACGCCTTTCCGTCTTATGGGAGCGCGAAGTCGATGCCACTGTTCTACAGGCCAGCCTATGGAACAGTGTCGCAAGCCGTGGCTTCGACCCCCCGGACAAGTTCGCCGCGTACCTGAACGCAATTCGATGGAATCTCGTCACGTCCACCAATCCCAAGCTGTTCCAGGCACCGCACCGAGCGGGTATCCAGGTGATGACCTACCAGTTGGAGCCCCTCGGTAAGGCCCTTCTGCTACCTAGGGTCAACCTTTTCATCGCTGATGACGTTGGCCTTGGCAAAACCATCGAAGCCGGCCTTATCCTGCGCGAACTGATCATGCGCCAGAAGGTGAAGCGCATCGTGATTGCGTGTCCAGCTTCGGTGATAACGCAATGGCAGACGGAGATGGAGGTCCGGTTCGGCCTCAGTATCGTGATTCTCGACCGTGAATACGTAATCCGTTGCCGTCGCGAACGCGGCTACGGAGTAAATCCGTGGAAGACCCACTCGCGTTTCATTGTTTCGCATTCGCTCCTTCGCGATGAGGAGTATGGAGAGCCGCTCCGTGACTGGCTGCAGGAAAACAAGCCCGGCTCCATGTTAGTGCTCGACGAAGCGCACCATGCCGCTCCGGCCACATCGTCACGATACGCCATCGATTCCCAATTCACGCGGGCGATGCGCGAGTTGACCGGTCTCTTTGAACACCGCTTGTTTCTCTCCGCCACGCCGCATAACGGGCATTCCAATAGCTTTTCGGCCCTTCTCGAAATGCTCGATCCCCAACGCTTCTTCCGGGGTGAAAAAGTAACCAACCCGAAGCTCCTCGACGAGGTTATGGTCCGTCGCCTGAAGGACGAGCTGCGCGAACTGGTTCCCAACCTCGGATTACCGAAGCGCGTTCCTAAACAGCACGACATTTCAGGGCTCCCCGAAGATGCTCCAGAGCTGAAGCTCATGAGGCATCTGAGCGAATACCGGGATCTTCGGGAGCAAAGGATGCTTAAGGCCAGCCGCGGTCAGCAATCTGCCGCCGCGCTTGTCATCTGCACCCTTCAGAAGCGATTGCTCTCATCTGTGGAAGCGTTCGCCTCAACCTTGAAAGTTCATCGTCGGGGCCTTTCCGACCGGACGCCAGACCATTTCTCTGACAGTTCCGATGCGCAGCAGCAATACGAACTCGACGCGCCGGGTGCGGACGACGACCGCGCCGAGCTATCAGAAGAGCAGGTAACCGAGGAAAACGACACGGCGTTGGTGCGCGCCACTAAACGCGGCCGGGGAAGTGAACCACCGAGTCCGCAAGAACTAGTGTTGCTCGAAGAGATGGCCGCATTGGCCGATCGAGGACGCGGAGTCCCCGACGCCCGTGTTAAGGAGCTGGTGGCATGGATACGCGCGAACCTGTTCGATGCCGCAGGGCGCTGGAACGATCGCCGCGTCCTTATATTTACGGAATACACGGAGACCAAGAGATACCTCGAACAGCAGCTGCAATCCGCCTTTGCCGCCACGGACCGCATTGGCGAATCGGATCGGGACATTCCACGGCGGTATGGGACGCCAACGGCTGGACGCAATTAAACTCGCCTTCAATGCTGCGCCCGACAAAGATCCTCTACGCATTCTTATCGCCACCGATGCCGCACGCGAAGGCGTCAACTTCCAGAACTACTGCGCCGATCTCTTCCACTTTGATGTCCCGTGGAACCCGAGCCGGATGGAGCAGCGCAATGGCCGCATCGACCGCAAACTCCAGCGCGAGAAAGAAGTCCGCTGCCACTACTTCATCTACACGCAGCGATACGAAGATGAGGTGATCCGCACCCTCGTGAGAAAGACTGAAACGATCCAAAAAGAACTTGGCAGTCTCTCGCCGGTTCTTGAAAAGCGGATTGAGGATCTCCTCTCTGGCGGGCTTCGCGCCGGTGTGGCTGAGCAAATCGATAAGATTGCGGCCGATTCCGAAGAACGCCGCCGCGTGGAAGAGGAGCAGGAATCGGTTCGGAAGAGAGGCGAAGCCCTCAGCGAAGAACTCGATTCCCTGGGCGACCTTTTGGTAGAGTCGAAACGCTTTGTTGGTCTAAACGTCGCGCACTTCCGAAATGCCCTCTCACTGTCCCTGGAGCTGAACAAGGCGGCCGCGTTGAAGCCGATTGAACATTCGTTAGACCAATCCGGACCGAAGCGCTGGACATTTCCGCAGATCGAAGGCGCAAGCTGGGCACATACACTGGATGCCCTTCGTTCGCCTCGCAAGAAAGATCAAAAGATTTGGGAATGGCGTGAAGAAAATCCGATCCTTCCGGTCGTTTTCGAAGCTCCCCAGCTTATTGACGATACCTGCGTTCACCTTCATCTGGAACACCGTGTGGTTCAGCGGCTGCTCGGACGCTTCCGCGCCCAGGGCTTTGTCTACGACGATCTGGCGCGCGCGTGCGTGGGGAGACCGACGATGCCATCCGCCGGGTGATCCTCATCGGTCGCCTCTCACTCTATGGGCCCAATGCCTCCCGCCTTCATGACGAACTCGTGATGGTGACCTCACGTTGGGTAGATCCCATCTCCCGTAAAGAGCCGCTGAAGCCATACGCCGAGGACAGCGAAAAGTACACCATCCAGATGCTCGAAAAGTCGTTTGAACAGGTTCGTGGTCGAAGCGTCCGGACGGAAGTGGAGGACAAGCTGAAGGCCAACGCCCCGAACGACATCGCTGAGCTTCTCCCGTATCTTCAGAAGCGCGCGGAGGCTGCGGCTGTGAAGGCGACGGAGCTGCTTCAAAAGCGCGGCGAAAAAGAGTCCAAGGAACTCCGGGCGATTATTGAAAACCAAAGGAAGCGAATTCTGAAGCTCCAGGGCGAAGATTCCTCCCAAATGACCCTCGGCTTCGACGAACGCGAACTCCGCCAGCGCGAAACCGAAAGGAAGGCCTGGAACAAGCGACTCTCCGACATCGATTCAGAGCTCGACACGGAACCCGCACAGATTGTTCGCAACTACCAGGTTAAGACCTGCCGAGTTGAACCTATCGGCGTCGTCTATTTGTGGCCGATTTCGGGCTGAAGCGTATGAGCTATGACCCCGTAGTCAGAGAACACCAAGAATGGCTCGGGTTCCTCCAACCTGTGGGGCTCGTAGTCTCGCCGACCGCTCTGAAAAATGCGCAGGCCCGTGTTAGGTTTCGTTCAGATCGTGGATGCACTTGGCGATGGTAAGGCGTTGTTCCGCCCCCATGCCGAAGCAAGACTCGCTTCAGCACTGGCGGCTCGCCAGTCGATTCTAGACTCAGCCGAAACAACACCCTACAGCAACCTGGAGACGCAGTATCAAAATGCGGTGTGGGCCGTTGGCGAAGTACGCGATTTGGGCGATCTGATAATTGCGTCATCCTTTCAGGAGGACAAACGAAAGGATAGACTTCGTCGCCGCAACGAGTTGATCAATGCCTTCGAGGAATCAAGGGTCGACATAGTGTCTGAGTCGATCAGCAGTCTCCGGGCTGGCAAGCGTGGTGTCACGCCTTTTCATTGGGAAACCGAATTCCCGGAGGTGTTCGCCGGCCTCGGTTTCAACGCAATAGTCGGCAATCCGCCATTCCTGGGCGGCACCATGATCTCGACAAATCTTGGAGGCCGTTATCTGGATTGGCTGACCAGTACATTTGAGGAAACCGGTAACCGAACAGATACACGGGACACTGGCGTGGTTGCACGCGAGCTTATGCGTCAGGCGTCGAAAAGTCTTTTGATAACGACCTATTCGTTATCCGCCGGATCAGCAGTTTTCGAACCTGTAAACGAGGCGCTCGGCCGAAACCCTAACTTGGATGTGACGATCGTGCTTAACGTTGATATGTCCTCGCGTCAGCTGTATGAGCGCGAGGCGGCTCTTACGTTTTCGCGTAGATTTTGGTCCAGCCAATGGCCTTGGGAAAAGCGTCCGAAAGTGTTTTACGATCCACGAGGAATTCGCGAGAATTTCGCGGAGCGGGGGATTCAGCACGCGAAGTGCATTGTGGCAGATGTCCAGAAAGTGTTCATCACATCGGCGAACTACACGGAGTGGGGGCAGGAACGAAACATCGAACTCGGCGCGTTAATTCACGACGAGCGGCTGGCTGAACGGGTCTCCCAACAGTTCCGAAGCCTTATTGCCAAAAGGTTGTTGCTCGAACTGCCGATGCAACGTTAGTTCAACCGCCAACGCCAAAAATTTTACCGTCCCGCACCCCCTCCGCCATTTCCTTTATAAGGTGACAGATCTTGTCGAGCCATCGGGCTTAAGGAAGAGGCAGGGCGAATGCAGAATCCACAGGATATTCAACGCGATACGTTGTCAGCGTCACTTGACGCCATAGGCGGGGAGCCGCTGGCCGGATCAGGCTTTGAGATGGAGGAGCCGGAAACGGGCTTCTCTACCACCGGCGAGGTTCGGGAGTGAACCGCTATGGCAACCACAACCTCCCAACCTTCCGAGCATCGGTACACCGATAGGCCGGCACTGCGAGACTTCCGCCAGGAAGTTACTGACAACATTGTCCAAATGTTGGAGCGCGGGGTAGCTCCGTGGCAAAAGCCTTGGGAGCCTGGAGCGAGCGCGCTCGGTATTCCATTCAATCCGACAAGTGAAAGAGCGTATCGCGGCGGCAACGCCATCCATTTGATGGCCAATGGCCTTCAACGCGGATACCAGGACCCCAGGTGGATGACCTACAAGCAGGCCGCCGAGAACGGATGGCAGGTCCGCCGAGGCGAAAAAGGCACCCAGATTGAATATTGGGAGGCCAAAGAACCTTCCAGCAGAACGCAGCCATCCGCGGCTGACGCGACCGGCGATTCGAGCACAGTCAATGGCAACAGCGCGTCGGCAGAGAAATCGCGCTTCATCCATCGTGTATATACGGTTTTCAACGCCCAGCAGATGGACGGCATTCCAGCGCACAACCCCAACCTGCACACAACCTTTGAGGCGGTCCAGGCGGGCGAGCAGATCCTAAACAACTCGGGCGCGAACATTGCACATGACCAGGCGGATCGCGCATTCTACAGCCGTTCAGAGGATAGCATCCACTTGCCGCCGAAGGACGCCTTCCGAGACGCAGCGGGCTACTACGGCACGGCGTTGCATGAACTGGCCCATTGGACCGGTCACCCGTCGCGCCTCGACCGATCAACCCTTACTGAGTCGTATCGTTTCGGCGACGCGAATTACGCGAAGGAGGAACTTCGTGCGGAATTGGCGAGCGTGTTCCTAGCCGCGCAACGGGGGATTCCCCATAATCCCGAGCAGCATGCCTCTTACGTCAACTCCTGGATTGGAGCGCTTAAGCGCGACAAAAATGAAATCTTCCGCGCGGCTCACGACGCCTCCAAGGCGACGGATTTCATTCTAGCGCTGGAACGCGATAAATCCATTAGCGAGGAGCATCTGGCCAGTGGGCCTGTTCTAACTTCTAGGACTTCTGGTAGTTCGGTCACGGGCATCTTGGAGCAGGAAGCCGAGGAACTTCACCATGATCGGGAGCGGGTCGACGAGAAGGAATCCGACGCAGACTTGAACGCCGCGGCTCCCGTGATTCTGGAGCCTGCCGAGAACGCGAACGAGCACACGGCTCCGGCGCGGGAGTCCACTCAGTACGCTGCCCGCTATGAACCAGGGAGCGGCACCGTCAATGTTCACGCCAAGCAGACAGCGACGGACCGGCGGAATACGGTCGATGCACCGACCGGTGACTCGCTAGCAGAGGCCAAGTCGATCACCTCGAAGGTGCTTGGCGACACCGCCAAAACGCTCGCCGCGCAGACAGACAGTGGCGCCTATCGTGGCCCTATTATTGGCGAGACCGAGCATCACCTTATCCAACGCCAATCTGCCCGAACCGGAATCGCTCATCCCAAAGAGCTCCTTGATCGGCAACCGCAGACCGGCGACAACGTGCGCATCAACTACTCCGATGCCAGAGGCGTGGTTCACGAAGTCCGCGAGCGCGCTAAGGCGCAAGAGCGCGGTCGATGACAAGGTACTTTATGGCAAAGAAACAACCGGAACTTTACCGCGTTCCTCGTAAGCCGGGATACCTGGGAGGCTATAACTGGCCGGCGACCGTGTTCGGATGCCTTCTACTCGTCCTCGTCAACTTCATCGCGACGCAGTTTATTGCCGCCCGCTTCGGATATCAGCCCGCCCTTGGTGCGCCTATCTTGCGGGCGAAGTCGGCCAGCCTCTACGAACCTTTCTCTTGGATCGTTTGGGGATGGCGCTATTGCACTTCTCAGGATGAAAGGATTCGTCGGCCATTCTTTGAAGGCGAAATGATCGTTTTCGCGGGCAGTTTCTTGTGCGTCGGTATCTTCTTCGTGCTCGCTGGACGCCGCACGCGCAAGCTCACTGAGAACGCTGAAGATCTCCACGGGTCTGCGCGATGGGCCGACGAGGACGATATTCGGGACACAGGGCTGTCGACCGCGAGGGGCGGCGTGTACGTCGGTGGGTGGCAGCCAGAGGGCGGACACCGATTGAATTACCTGCGACACAATGGGCCCGAGCATATCCTCGCATT
>Ga0302326_10005484_pt1 | contig 28904 bp, 24 predicted proteins | sample Palsa_T0_3_FD_202264 | JGI IMG/M metagenome (GOLD analysis project Ga0302326, IMG submission 202264) | Peat permafrost microbial communities from Stordalen Mire near Abisko, Sweden - Palsa_T0_3 | ecosystem: Environmental > Terrestrial > Soil > Palsa > Peat permafrost | place: Sweden: Abisko... | reverse complement strand
TTACCGGATAGGCACGCTGCTGCTGCAGCTGGTGCGCAAAGCTGTCTTTGAACGTACAGCCGGCGGAATAATTGGACTGACCGGGGGATTTGAAAAAGGAAACAATGGAGGAGAAGAAGAGCATAAAATCCAGCTCTTGGCTGCCAAATACTCGATCCATGTTCACGCTGATATCCACTTTGGCCGAGAAGCCAGCCCTGAATCCTGATTCGTCCATCCCCGCAATACTCTGATCATGCAGAACGATGGCTGAGTGAACGACTCCATGAATGGCAGGGTAGATCTTGAGCACCGTCTCACATGCCTGCTGCAACGCAGACAGGTCCGTCGCATCGGCCGATATATATACAGGAGCACGGCCCAGACTGGTCAACGAATCAATCTTTTTCTCCATCGCAGCGTCATATTTGCGCCGGCCAATCCACACTACGTTGGCCTGGTAGTGCTGCATCATGAAGCGAGTCCACACTTCCCCTATGCCACCCCCGCCTCCGACAACCACGTACACTCCGTTCTGTCGATAAACAGGCGTGCCCGCGGGCTGGGCCGCCATCGGCTCCAGGGCTTGCTCAAACCATTGCTGCCGGCGATGGGCCAGCGCATTGCCCTGCTTGTCCCAAGGTAGCGATAGACACCCTTGAGCCGATACTGAGCCCAGCGAATCCAGGTCCAACAGCCGCAAATCCCATCGCGGATACTCTTTCGCCAGGCTGCCGAGCAAGCCGGCAATCCCGGCGTGCGCCGCTTGGATCCAATCACCCTCCACCACTCCCTGGGTCCTGATCGTGACCATGGTCCATTGCAGTTTCTTGTTCCCATAGCCCAACTGCAGCAGCGCCTTGATGATGCGGAAAACCGCCAACACTCCTTCTTCCTGCGCAGCGATGATCCCGGAGGAACTTGACTCCGGCGCGATCCAAAGCAACTGATCAAACCCACCATCGCCCAGTTTGCCGGCCAGCAGGGCGACGCTGGGAAACCATTCTGACCCCAGATGCTGCGCGCTCGGATAGCAGGTCCGCACCCAATCCAGGCCAGCCTCATCGCCCCCCAACAGAAGCACCCGGATCGACTCCGCAACAGCGTTCTCTTTACCGGCTTCCAGATGCACTGGCTTCCACACCGGAACCAACGCCTGCAAACCCGCCTTGAAATCTTTCTCCACCATCGCCGCCTGGGGTTGAACCGCACTGCGATGGACCGGCCTGGAGACAAAGTCCTTGATGCGCACCAGAACTCTTCCGCTTTTGTCTAAGAGGTGAAAATGCACCTTAAGATGACTCTGGTTATCCAGCGGGTTAGCGAGCGCCCAGGTGGCATATCCGTAATGTAGATCCTTGAGAGAATCGAATATCTGAATCTCACCTGCGGAATACGGGATGCTCAAAGGTATGTCCAGTTCGTTCTTTTTCATCAGCCCGATCGCCGTATGCAAAGAACCATCCATCAAAGCGGGATGCAGCCAGAACTGGCTTGACTCTTCTTTCAGATGTTCGGGTAATTTGAGGATCGCGAGTGACTCGGACGCATTGGCGAAAATTCCTTCGACGATTTGAAAGCTTTTTCCCAATTTCAGACCTGAACCCGCCAAGAGCGGATAAAGGTCCTTGCCGGACATGACCTGTTCAACGCAACGCTCTTGAATCGCGGCGATATCCAGCACTTCGGGGGTTAGGGCGTCTGACGAATAGACGATTTTTCCTGTGCAGTAGAGGATCGGGTTTTCTTTGCCGGCACTTTTTACCGAGAACTTGATCTCGTTCTTCACCGGCGTTAGCGATAGCTCTACCTCTTCCGCCTGGCTACCCACGATGAGAGGCCTCTCCCAGGTAACCGACCGAATCATCCGCACGTGAGAATTCCCGGATAATTCGCCCGCCGCCTTGGCCATCTCCAGATAAGCAACGCCCGGCAGGATTTTCTGCCCGTCGACCACGTGGTCCGCGAAATAGAATTCTTCTCCGGTAAAGCGGGAGGAAAACTTCTGTTCTTCGAGCGTCGAGACATTACGATGAACCAGAGGATGAAGGGCTGCCGTTTTGTTCAGGTCGTGATCATGCCGCGCTTCTGTAGATTTTGCCGTTGTGTTGGGAATCCAATAACGTTCCCTGGCAAACGGGTAAGTAGGGACGGAGATACGCTGCGGAACATCCGCGCCGTAGAGTAAGCGCCAGTCGATCTTCGCTCCAGACACCCACAGCTCTGCCAGCCTGGGCAAATCTCTCTGTTCGATCAGGCCATCGACCGCTTGGGATTTACCGTCGCTGTTCCGGATGTTGTCACGGTAGCTTTCGCCCGGATTCTCGCCGCCCGCAAGAATCTGCCCCAATTTCTGTCTCAACTCGTCTGTGCTTGAAACCACCAGGGCGAGTCGCTCTGCCATCTCGTCTCTGCCTACCTGCAGCGTATAGGCGAAATCCTGCAATGCAACTCCACCCTTTTCGAGATACGCGTGCATGGATTGCACATACTCCTGCAGCCGATCTTCATTTTTCGCTGACAGCACGATCAGCTGTGGGCCCATCTCCAGCGCCAGCACGGGACGCTTCGCAGGGACATACTCTTCGAGCACGATATGGGCATTGGCTCCCCCAAAACCAAAAGAACTCACACCCGCACGGCGAGGCAGAGCCGCTCCATCCTCGCCCCGCGCAGCTTCCCAGGCCGTGAGCTTGTCTGCGATATAAAACGGCGTTCCCTTGAGATTGATGTACGGATTGATCTCTTCAAAGTGGATATTGGCCGGAATCTGCTTGTGCTTGATGGCAAGCAACACCTTGAGCATGCTGGCAATGCCGGCGGCCGTCTCCAGATGGCCGATATTCGTCTTCACCGAACTCAAACCGCAGTGGGGGATGCTCGCGGGGGCCCTATTGTGCCGCTTATACAATTCAGAAAACGCCTTGCTCAGCCCCTGAATCTCGATCGGATCTCCCAGGCTGGTTCCGGTGCCGTGGCATTCAATGTATCCAACGGTCGCAGGATCGATGTGTGCCTTCTCATAGGCCTCGATCAACAGAGAAGATTGTGCAGCTGAGTTTGGCGCCGTCAGGGTGGTGACCCGCCCGCCATGATTTTCGGCCGTCGCTTTGATGACCGCGTATATGTGATCTCCGTCCGCCTCGGCGTCTGTTAAACGTTTGAGGAAAATCGCGCCCGCGCCTTCTCCCCGCACGTAGCCATTCGCCCGTTTATCGAAGGTCTTGCATTGTCCATCACTGCTCAACATTCCAGCCATGGCAAAGGAGATATAGGCCGCCGGACTCATCATTACCTGTACGCCGCCCACAATCGCCATATCCGAACTGCCCGTGTGGATCGACTCGATGGCCCGGTGCAGCGCCACCAGGGAACTCGAACAAGCCGTGTCGATAGGTGCGCTGGGCCCGCGCAGGTTGAGCAGGAAGGAAACTCGATTGGCTAACACGGAGTGGGAGTTGCCCGAGGCCGTATACCCATCCAGCACCGAGTGGGCACTATTCATTACGTCGATGTAGTCATTGGTAGCGACGCCCACAAATAATCCGGTTCTGGTGCCCGAAAGATCGGAGACCTTGTGCCCGGAATCCTCAATCGCTCTCCACACTTGCTCCAGGAAGATCCGCTGCTGCGGGTCCATCACCTGCGCTTCTCTGGGCGAGATGGAAAAGAACAAGGGATCGAACTTGTCGATCTCCTTCATGAACCCGCCCCACTTGGAGTTCGACTTATTCGCCTCTTTGAGGGGATCGCCATAATAGTCTTCCCAGCGCCAGCGATCCGGCGGGATGACCGTAGTCATGTCTTTCGAGTTTTTCAGGTTTTCCCAGAATTCTTCCAGGTCCTCCGATTGCGGCATCACCCCGCTCATGCCCACGATCGCGATCGGCGTGTTGATAAAACGACGTTCGGGAGAATAGTCATGGCCTGAGGAGAGAGACATAGCTTCCCCGTCGAGCACCGTAGGGTCCCAGCCTTTGCCGGGGCGCCCCCCTGGTTGCGTCTCTGTCTGGCGCTTGGCTTCGGGCAACGGGGTGGTGATGCTGGTAACCTTCGCGCCACCACCATAGAATTGGCGAATCTCGCTTTGCCGCTCCTCAGAAAGGTACTTCGCAATCTCGCCTATGGACGGATAATCGAAGAAGAGAACGGGGGTTATATCCAACTGATATTTATCATTGATGGCGTTGGCAAAGGTCGTCAGACCGATTGAGTCGAAGCCCAGATCCAGCAGTATCTTATCGGCCGACATCTCCCCGGCGGCGAGTTTCAGGAATTCCACCACCATTTGTGATAGGTCGCTCTGCAGCCGGGCGAGATAGTCTCCGCCGCCTTGCTCAGGAACCGGTGTGGCCACCGCTTGATCGAGAGGCGTAGGCGGAGCAGGCGCCTCCTTCTTCTTTCTCAGGCCCCACGCGATCTCTACTTTGTCCTGCACGCCCTCCAATACCGCAAACTGCGATCGTTTTGAGGCTAGGCCATCGACGAATGCTTCCAACCCCGTTCGGGTGCTTAAGGGCTTGATCCCCAGAGTCTTTTTAAAGTAGAGCTCTGTCTGTTCATCGAGCTTCATTCCGCCTTCAGCCCATAACGACCAATTGATACTCAGCGTCTTGCCCGACCTCGCTCCTTTGGCTCGCAAAAGCTCGCGCTCGGCTGCAACCGAGTCCATGAAGTGATTCGCGAAACAATAATCACATTGCCCGGCATTCCCGGCGACCGCCGCCAACGAGGAAAAGGCAACAAAGAAATCAAGCGCCTCGTTCTTGGTAACTTCATCCAGATGAAGCGTTCCATAAATTTTAGGATCGAAGACAGCGCTCATCTCTTCCGCTGTCTTATTCCTGAGGAGCGAGTCCCTTAGAACGCCGGCGGCATGAATGATTCCATGGATCTCTCCAAAACGAGCCTTGCTCTGCTTGATCAGCGTAGCGACTTCTTCAAGCTTCGAGACATCCGTTCGAAGGTAGAGGACTTCCGCACCCAAGGCTCTGAGCTCCTCTAACTTTGCCTCCTGTTCCACCGACAGCTTGGATCGGCCGGTAAGCACCAGCCTCGCCTTGAACTCTTTAGCCAGGTACTGGGCAAAGATGAGCCCCAGGCCGCCCATCCCTCCTGTAATCAGATAAGAACCGTTTTGCCTTAAGCCTATTCCTTCAGGAGCCGCCACACCCGCAGCTAGCCCAAGGTTGCAAGCCTTGAGCTTCTTGATAAAGCGATCTTGTCCCTGGTAGCGAACGGCTGTGGCATCTTGCGTGCGGGCCTGCAATTCGGCCGAAACCGCGTCGAGGATCTGGTCACAGCCGACACCCTCCTGCCGCACCTCGAGCGTTTTTGAGAGCAGCTTGGGGTGCTCCAGGTGTAGCGAGTTAACAAAGCCTCTCATCGCATCGTTGTGCGGTTGGGCCTCATCCTGAGTTCCGGAATAGAGATAGAGCAACTGCACTTTGCTTTCCAGTTTTTGCTTAATAAGCGCTTGGCAAACAAACAGGAAAGCGTAGACACCTCGCTCCAGAGATTCCCTGACACCCTTCTCGTTATGAAGATCAGTATGGGACGACGGCCAGGCAAAGCAGATGTTTTCTATCGGGCATTGCTTTTCCATCAGGACTTCAAAGAGCCGGGTGAAGTCTTCTCTTCTTTGCGGATTGACTTGGTAGGACTGTTTTCCCAGATCCTGGAAGCTTTCTCCGGGCCGCACCAGAATGATCTGATCAGAGTCTATTCCCGCATTTCGTAGCCGTTCCTGATACAGTTCCCGCAAGGTTTCTTCGGTATCGAACAGCACCAGGGATCGTGGGGTAGTTTGCGTCTGTATCCCCGCAGCCAGGGGAGCCTTCTCCCATTCATACTCATAGTAGAGCCTGGAGAAGCCATCCGCATCCGCGGTTGGTGCCGGTTTATCGTGGAGATCGCGTAGAGGTACCCCGATCGATTCGCGAATTTTTACCAGAATCTTTCCCGTTTCGTCCAGAATGCACACATTGCTTTTCAGCACTCGTGCGCTTTCCCGCTTCCCTTTCTTATCCTCTTTCACCGCGGTGACATAGCTGAAGCAGTTGGATACAAGAGGAAACAGAATTTCGACTTCGCCAATGGAAAACGGCACGAACATCTCTCCCACGGTTTCGCCCAGCTGTGCGCCCATGCCGGCCTGCAAAGAACCATCGACCAGGGAGGGGTGCAAGACCATGCTCTCGAGCTCTCCCTGACGGAACTCCGGTAGCTTGAGAACTCCCAGCGTCTCACTGTCATTCTTGTAGACGTCCTGGAGCACCTGAAAACTGGGGCCCAGATTCAAGCCGAATTGCTTAAAGAGCGGATAAGCGCTCTTGCCGTCGATAACCTTTACGCACCTCGCGCGGACACTCTCCAGGTCAATGTATTCCGGCTCCGCAGCCGCTTCCTGCTGCGTTGTAAAGAGCAGGGATCCCTGGGAATGGAGTAGTTTGTTACCTTTTGCGTCGTTGCTGAATACTTCAAATTTAACCGTGGCTTGACTGGGCTTTAGTTCGATAAATACCTCTTTGGGTAAGGAGTTCTGAACCGCAATCGGGCTTACCCAAAGAATATTTCGTATCTTCTGTACTCTTCGGCCGGCGGCAATTTCCCCCGCTTTCCGCGCGAACTCGAGGTAGGCCACACCGGGCAGCGTAGGGACATTTGCCACCAGATGGTCGTAGATGAAGAAGTCCCGATCGTTGAACGTCTTCTTGAAGAGCTGGCGCTCGAAAGTCGATTCATTGGTATCGACCAACGGGTGAAGGACCGCCGCCCAATGGCTTATCGAAGAGTTCTGTGAGACCCAATGTCGCTTATCGGCGAACGGATAAGTCGGCAATGAAATTCTCTTTCCCCGGCCATGAGACCGAAATCCTTGCCAGTCCGCGAGCAGACCTTCGGCCCAAAGGCCGGCGATCCTGCGCGGATCCCGCCCCTGCGACAGCAGCCCGATGAATTCCTCTCTTTCTCTTCGGTTCAGTAATCGTGTGATGGCCTCGGCACTCTTCGCATGGCCGCTCGAGACATCCTCCGCCTTCCTCCCAGCCACGAAGCAGTCCAGCTTTTCACACAATTCTTCCGTCGTCCTGGCGACGATAGCCAAACGATGTTCGAAGGACTTGCGGCCGATTTGCAGGGTATAGGCAACATCCTCCAAATCCTTATGGTTCTGTTGCAGGAATCTCCGCAAGCGAGCTGCGGTCTCACGCAATTGATCCTCACTCCTGGCAGAAAGCGGAAAGATCATGTCGATCGCGGGGGCGGGCGCTACTTTGTTCTCGATAGGCTCAAAATTCTCAAGGATGATGTGTGCATTGGATCCGCCGGCGCCAAAAGAGCTGACCCCCGCCCGAAGGGGTAGCCGCACCCCATCCACTTCTTTGGCTTTCCACTGTTGCAAATGTTGGACGACGTAGAAGGGCGAGCTCTGAAAATCGATAAATCCATTCAGCTCGGCGGAATGCAACGAAGGCACGAGCTGACGATGCTGCATCTGCAGCAGTACCTTGGAAAGGCTGACCACCCCGGCCGCGGCTTCCAGGTGGCCTATATTGCTTTTGATCGAGCCGATGGCACAGGTTTGATTCTCGACATGATCCGCGCTGAACGCCTGCGTCAAGCCTGCGATTTCGAGCGGATCACCCAGTTCGGTGCCCGTGCCATGGGCCTCGATGTAGCCTATTGCCCCGGCCTCGATACCGGCCTTTTCCAACGCAGCCGCAATCAGGTTGGTTTGCGCTTTCGGGTTGGGAACGGTATATCCGCTGGTTCGCCCGCCATGGTTGAGAACGGCGCTCTGAATCACCCCGTACACGTGGTCGCCGTCCTCAAGCGCCTGAGCCAGCGGTTTAAGAACAAGCGCACCCACGCCCTCGCCCGCCACATAGCCGTTGGCATTCTTTCCGAAACTCCGGCAAACGCCGTCACTGGATAACGCACCGCCGGCTTGGTTAATATCCAGTTTGGTCTGATGAACGTCAAGGTTGACGCCGCCCACGATGGCGGCAGAACATTCTCCCGTCCGAATCGCTTCGCAGGCAAGATAGACCGCCGTCAAACTGGAGGAACACGCGGTATCGACCGTCATGCTAGGGCCAGAGAAATTCATCCAATAGGAAACCCGATTGGCGATGCTCCACAGGAAGGAATTGGGAACGACCTTGTTGCCGGCGTGCTTTTCCTCCAGGCCCAGCATTTGATACATTGCCCAGACGGCGCCGACAAACACGCCTACGCTACGCGAAGGATTGCTCTGTCCCATTGTCTCGGGGTAGTAACCTGCGTCCTCAACTGCTTCCCAGGCAACCTCCAGGAAAAGCCTCTCCTGAGGATCCAGCATTTCTGCTTCTCGGGGAGAAATGTTGAAGAATAGAGAATCGAACTTATCCACATCGTCGATGAAACCGCCGCGATACCTCTCGGCACTTCCATGCTGCAGACGCCGCTCATGACGGTCCGCCGGGATTTCCTCGATACAATCTTTGCCTTGCGCCAGGTTTTGCCACAGTTCCCCCATATCTCTTGCCTTTGGATAACGGCCGGCCATCCCTACGATCGCAATATCCTGCCCGTGACGTGGTTTCCGGTCGACGTTAGCTTCCTCAGGTTTAAGTTCTGGCGGCGTCTTGGTTACCGGAACCATTTCCGGCCGCGGCGAAGTTGCTGACGGGGCTGAAGCCGGGGCATGCCCAGCATCTATTTCCCCGGAGGAGGCGATGGTTGCCTGCCGGTGATATTCGATCAACTTGTAGTTCGCGTGGATCGACCCCAATTTCCAGGGTTTGCTACTCTCCATGAGAATCTCGGGAATGTTTACCTTTGCGTCGAATGCACGCGTTAGCCTGTCAATGACAGTGGCGATTTGGGCCGCCTTCAGCCCCACAGGGACCGCCAGGCGGACTAAGTCACTCAGGCAGGTTCGCTTTTCCATTCCCACACTGTGTGCAGCCGCGCGAATCCCGGTGTTCAGATACAGCCAGGCCAGGAAAGACGCTACCGGGAACGCGACGTCTTGAAACTCAGCCATCTGTATGACATCGATCACCACGCAGTGCCCACCGGCGGGCTTCAGGATGGGAACATTTTGATTGTTCAGCGCTCGCCAAATCTGGCCCACGCCTTCCACCCGGCGTGACACCTGGGCTTCGATCTGCTTTTGATTTTGTAACGAAAGCGCGATCATTCTCTTGTCGATCAAATCGATCCCCGCACCTTCTTCATAAACGAGTTCCTGGAGCCGCTGAAACAACCGGAGATCGTCCGTGGCGATGATTCCGCCCTTGTTCACACAAAAGTCCTTGGTCAAGCTGCCGATGACCGCGTCTGCGTGCGCGAAGATTTCGCGAACGATCGTCCATAGAGTCTTACCTGAACAATCCTTCTCCTGCTGCATGATGAACTGCGCGTTCTCAAGCACGCGCGTGCCATCCAGAACCAGGGGAATAGAGTATTCAGCAAGCAAGGCCTTCACATTTTTCAAATGCTGCAGTGAAACCGGGTACCCGCCGGCCGCATTGTTCCCTACCTCAATGAGGACAAATGAAATCGCGGCCGGATCGAGCGCCACCTGTTCTTTGAGCGCTTCCCAATTCATATTTCCCTTGTACGGCTCCTGCGAATCCAGCTGTAGAACCGCGGGATGAGGCAGCTCCTTAACCGTGAAGCCCTTGTCGATCTGATGGAAGATGGTGCTGGGAAACAGCAGGTTCTGGGGTACGATCCCTTTCTTGGGCCATGCTTTAAAGAAAATGCTCTCCGCCGCCTGGCCAGAGCTGGTCAGAACAGAGTGAGCGAAAGGAAACACCCCTCTCACCACCTCATCCACATTCACCGGCTGCTGGAGTTGCCCATGCAGATGCCGCATCTGCGCTTCGATCGATGGCATCGCCAGTTGCGCCCAGGAATCCGTCTTCAGATCCAACTCGACGTATTCGTGCGGGATGTTAAGTGGATTGAAGCCGAACTTTGCCAGGATGTGCGAGCGTTCCTCGGTTTCGCTTGCCCATCCCCCGCTGCTGGGCTGGGTGAATGGTAAGGCCGCGGGTGGAGGGAGCGCCGGCCCCGCTGCGGTTGGCGCCAAAGCCTTCGCCGGGGAATGGAGGGACGTGTCACTTTCGCCATTCGACCCCTGCATCCGATCGGGGTCCGCAATCATCATGATGATGTCGATCACATTGTCAGGATTGCCGCTGCCTACAGGGCGGCATAGGTAGATGCTTTTGTTTTCGGGCCGAAACTTATTCTTGAATTGAAGATTCCCTTCGTCATTGAAGATATTTTGCCCACGCAAGTCTTCCAGGATCTTGTCAATGCCGGCGTCTGCATTCGGTGAAGAAGTGAGCTTACATCCGTAGGTTCCGCCCAAGCTCAGCACATCGCATCCTTCTGCGGCTAGAACGTCAATGATCTGAACAATCGCGAACTCTAATCCTCCCCTGGGCATCTCCGGCAGATAAAACTCCAGATCCATCAGATATCCGTTTACCTCCGGCGCCATCGCGGTAATGAGGATTACATTCTGTAGAACCTGGTCAAGGTAGGTTATAAATAGACGGTGCTCAGGGCTCAACTTACCAGCAAGAATTTCCCGTTGTGCGTCATGAACCAGCGGGTTCACCATGCTCTTTGTCTCGCACCACTTATCGATGATGGCGGCGATACTCTTGTCAGTCTCTGGGCTCGATCCGCACCGATACTCTTGCGTTCTGCACTCACCCGATTTCTGGAACTTCGAGACTTGGTGACGCAAACGGCGCATGTCTCCGCCCTCAAGCGTGAACTCCTTGAGATGGGATATGCGCTGTAATGCGCCAAACGGCGTCGCCGAAAAGGCTACGCCGCCGATCGCCGGGATTTCGGCATCAGCGAGGGTGTTCAGCTCGAAATTGTTTGCCTCGCAATAGCGGAACATTTCCTCCATGAGGGCAGGAAAATATTCTTGCGGGCCGGTGTAGGCGTACACCAGGACGATGTTCTTACTCCGCCCATAATTGAAATAGCCCCGTCTTGCGCTGCCGATAAACAGGTTGGGAGCTATCCGTCTCGTCCCCCGGGATACAGACCCCTCAATCTTGTATTGGTTGAAGAGGCGTTGGACGAGCTCCGCACACTGAGGATTGGTGTAGGCCTCCTTCTCCAGAATACGAATTGGCGCTGCTTCCCGGGCAGTCGCGTCCGCCCGGCGAGCAGGGGGCGGTTCTACGGCTTCACTGCTTGCGACAGGATCGAGCCGATGACCATTGGTATTAGCACCAGGATGGACCTCCTGCAATTGCCTGGCGAACTTCCTGGACAAAGCCGGCTCATGTTGAGCAACAAAGTATTCTGCCAGATCATCAATGGTGAACTTCTCAAAGAGCAGACTCTTGGACAGAGTTCCGAAGTCGACTTCCAATTTCTTGATGATCTTTAGCACATAGAACGAATTAATCCCCAGTTCTCCAAAGGGAGCAGACGAATCGAAATCCCCGGTCAAGGAGTCGGAAGCCTCGGCAACGAGAGATTTGAGATAGGCCTCAGTTAAATCTCGTAGCTGTTCCTGGTAAATCATGGTTCCCCCCTGCTGCTACGCTGTGAACCGGCCTGCCGGCTTAGAAGCCAGCGCAAAATTTGAAGCCGTGATGATGGAAGGATCGAAGGCGCGGTTGGATAAACTCTGGTCTTTTTTCGTGCGCGCGCAAGCTTTTTCGAGGCCGTTTGCGTATTCATCTAAGGAGTAGGAACGCTGGACAAATCTCTGGGAAGTTGGAGGCGCGAGCAGGATTCGAACCTGCGTTAAGGGCTTTGCAGGCCCTCCCCTAGCCTCTCGGGTATCGCGCCCTCGCTGTCAGCTGGAAAACGTCACCCCTCTTTTTCCTGCTGAATTTGTTGCACCAGGCGCGCCAACACATTTCCCGGACCGGTTTCGCAAAAGTGAGTGACACCCTGGCTGATGAGAAAGCGTATGCTTTTGGTCCATTGGACTGAATGCGTCATCTGCTTGACAAGCAGTGACTTGACCGATTCTGACGGATTGTCGGTTGGGTACGGGCGCGCACTCACATTGGCAATGACGGGAATTTCGGGTGCAGCGAAAGACATCGGCGCCAGAAAGCCGGCTAATGCTTGCGCGGCCTCTGCCATATATCTCGAGTGAAAGGCGGCGCTCACCTGCAAAGGGATGAACATGCGTGCTCCCTCGCGTTCGAAGATAGGCCCTGCTCGCTTGATTTCTTCTACTGGGCCCGATACCACGGTTTGCGAGGGCGTATTGAAGTTAGCGACGTCGAGACTCCCTAGTCCATTATCATCAATCACCTTCGCGATCGTGCCGGCGCCCATGCCAATTACGGCTCCCATGCCTCCATTCTTGGCCTGCGACATCAACTCGCCACGCTTCTTCACCAACCGCAAACCGGTGAGAAAATCGAACACCCCCGCCGCAAGTAATGCGTTGTATTCGCCCAGGCTATGACCTGCCAGGTAGGCAGGACGCGTTCCCTGGCCGACGGCCTTGTAGTAATGCAGCGCATTGACCACATAAAGGCTTGGTTGAGTAAATTGCGTTTCTTTCAAGCGATTGTCCGGATCTTCCAGACATAGCTTGCGCAAGGAATAGCCGAGAATGGCGTCCACATCCTGCTCGACTGCGGCATACTCCCGCACTTCATCGAATAGGCCCTGCCCCATGCCACGTCTCTGTGAACCCTGACCAGGAAACAGCAAAGCAATCATCGAATTCTCCGCAATTCTTTGTTAGAGCGCTGATTGTGAAGCCCGCAACACTTCGGGGGCACATTGCTTTTCGCTCAGCATTGGAATCACCTGGCGAACGATCAGCTCCGGCGAACCAACCCCCACCTGCTCGGCGCAGATCGCCACCAGATATTCCGGTGTCGGCCGAAACTGCCAGAACTTCCAGCCCAGTGCATCGCCGGCATATTCGGAGTCAATCGCCATCTCTACCGTACGTTTATCGGGGTAGCGAAAGCTGAACTTATCAAGCGGCAACGACAAGCCCATGCCGCGCGCCTTGATGTAGGCTTCCTTCAACGTCCAATACTCGAAGAATCGATATTGCTGTTGATGGGCGGGCGCGGCTTTCAGTTCTGCAACTTCCTGAGCCGTGAAGTAGCGATCCGCGAGGTCAATCGATACTTCACGTCCACTGAGATTCTCGACATCCACACCGAGAGCGCGATGCCTGGTTACTCCCAGGACAATCAAACTGTGGCTGTGCGAAATATTGAACACCAGACATGCTTCCCTCCCTTGTGTATTGGCAATCTCGGGGCGCCCATAGGCATTGCTGGAAAACTCCCACTCCCTGGGAGGGATGGCTACGTAGCGTGACAACACCGTTCTCACCAGCGCCCGCGTAACCAGATAACGCCGTCGATCCCTGGCGAAATAGAACCTCGGTTCCTGCCGCCGCTCCTCTGCATTGAGCAGTTCCCTATAAGCAGATTGCAGTGGCTCTTCGCTTCGTTCATCGTAAAACGCCAGCCATACATGAATCTCTGTGGGCGAGAGGGGGACAACCGTCTCCCAGCGGTCTGCGGATGCGAAATCCACGACGTTAGTACTCATGAATGCACATCAGCCTCTTGGCGGCGATCCAAGTCTCTCTGGGATAGCCGAACGCATTGTTAATGTACGATATGCCGTCGATCCTCACTTTTTGATTCACGTGGCTGTGTCCGTAGACGTGAATGCTTGGGTTAAGCTTTCGCAATTGGCGCTCCAGGCGCACGCAGCCCAGGATCGGGTAGAGGAGCTTGTGTTGGATGGGAATGAATTCCGGCATCAGGTCGATGCGCGGTAAGAAGTGCGAGTAGGTGATTACTTTGTCGCCCGGCAGGCTGACCTGTTGGTCATTGAGCGCCGCAAAGTGTCCCGCGATGTCTTCTGGCGTGAATCGGCTGGGCCAACGGCACGCGTGGTAATCCAACCAGACAGACTTGAGTTCTCCGCTCGGCTCACCGAAGGAGTGGTCGTACCAGGCCAGCAACGGGACGATTTGCACCCCTCGCTCGCGGAACGCCTGCATCGAAGCACCGCTCGATTCGACCACCGCGCAGACATCGGCGAACTTTTGCAGCGAATCCTTCTCGCGCTCTTCGCGAATCACCCATAAGTCGTGATTTCCCGGCACAAATAATATTTTTTTGAAACGCCTCGCGAGGGTGCTAAGACACCAATCGAGCAGTCGCCGGGTATCGCTCACGTCTCCGGCAAGAATAAGCACGTCGTCCTGGTATTCGCCGAACGATAGATTGGCTATCCACTTGGCGTTTTCCTCGTAATCCACGTGGATGTCTGATAGGGCGAATATTCGCATCGCGAACCACCACCCCTCATCTGCGGTAACCCGCTTGCACGAATGGTTTGAACTCTCTGGCTACAGGTTGATCGCTGGGCAATGCCATCAAGGCGGCCAGGTTCTTCTGATCGAATCCAAACGGCGTGAGAATCGCATGCACCGTCGAGCTGGTGGTCGCAGGCAAGCCGTACTTCAAGAATGTGGCCAGAGTGCCGGCGGGTCCAACGTCGATGTACCGGTGTGCACCCTCCTGCTCCAACCGGGCTGTGGTCTCGCGAAACCGAATCGGCCTGCGCACCACATTCCAGAAATAATCAGCCGAGACGCCGGAGACGGTCGCCATCTGATCACAACAAATAAGCGGCAATTGGCCTCCCTTGCATTGTATCGAGCGCGTCGACGATAGAAACGGGGCTTCGGCCTTTTCAATCCACTGCGAATGGAAAGGAAAAGAAACCGGGAGCCGCTGATAGCTCACGTCACGCCGTCTCAAGACGGCCTCGATCTCGCCCAGTTCTCTCTGCCTTGCGGAGATAACAAAATGAGACGAAAAGTTGACTGCCGCCAATTCGCTGCCCGCGCTGAGGAAATCTTGTGCAAACAGAGTAGGCGAAGCCAGTATCGCCGTCATCCCTCCGGGTCCGCAATTTTCCTCAAACGCAATCGCCTGTCGAATCACGACGGCTAGAGCGTCTTCCACGCCGATGACGCCGGCCACAGCCGCAGCCGCGAAAGACCCCAGACTTACGCCCAGGACCATGTCTGGCCGTATCCCCGCCTGAATCAAGGTCTGAGCCAGGGAATATTCCACCATGAATATCGCCGGATGTGTCAGCAATGTGCGATCGAAGGGATCTCCCTTGCCGCGCCCGTCGGAATAGAGAGCCTCGACCACTGAGAGACCGCAGGACCGCCGCGCTATCTCGTCCTGCCGCAGCATCCATTGCCGGAAGGTGTTGTTCTGGTTGAACAGCTCCCGGCCCATCTGAAAGTATTGCGATCCCTGACCTGAGAACATGAAGATAGTCGGAGAAGTTGACAAGGATGGGCTCCCGGGTGCGCAATTTTAATGTGTTTGCAGCGCAAGATCCAACATTCAACCTTCTACAACTCGGCGCGATGCTCATGCGGGGCAGATCTCCCTCGATCTGCTATCAGCGTGGACAGGTGATCGACCGTCTCCCCCACCGTATCGAGCCGCTCTCCCACCTGGTGGGGGATCGCCACCTCATATGCGTCCTCAATCGCCATGGACAGCGCCATCCGGTCCAGTGAGTCGGCTCCTAGTTGAAGCCATGTGGAGGTCTCGAAAATCTTCTCCTCCGCAATCCCCAGTTGTTCGCTGATGATATGCTCCAAGCTCTTCAGAAGTTCCAGTTTCGCATCCATCGCTCCCCCCATCTGTGAATGTCGCGCCCGCTTGCTGTTTAGAGTTTTGATGACGCCGGTTCCGGCACGAAGTCGGCGTGACCGCCGCTCGATGAAAGCCGCCGGACCATCTGCACCGCATCACGACTTTTCCCAGGGAAACAACCCCTGCTCCACGTAGCGGGTGATCGCTTGCAGGTTGTCGGCATCGGAGAAGGCTTCGACATTGGCCGCGACTGCGCGTGATTTCAGATCTTGCAGCGGACCGTTGATGCGGCTCACATAAGTCTTATAGCGTCGAATCGAGGTCTTCGACAGTCGCCGAAGCCGCTGCAGATGACGGCGCAGCAGAGCCTCGCTTCGGGGTTCATATGCGTCCACCAATCTCCATTCGCAGGCCTCCTTCACTGCGATGGGTTGGGTCATGAGCGTGAGGTAATGGGCCTTCTGGAACCCGACGCGACGCATCAGGAAGGGCAACACGCAGGCCGGGTACAGGCCAAACAATAACTCTGACAAACTGAATTGTGCCGTCTCGTCGGCCAGAACGATGTCGCTCGCAGCGACAAAGCCAATCCCTCCCGCATTCGCCTTGCCACGCACATGGGAGAGGGTCACGTATGGACCGGTTGCCAAGCGTAGCCACAGATCATACAGCGGTCCGGGCCCTTCGTCCTGCGCATAGCCCGTTTTTGAACCGTTGGCGATCGCCTTGAAATCCGCGCCAAAGCAAAACACTTCCGGTGAGCCGCTCAAAACGACGACGGTCGCGAACTCCTCGCACGCAGACAAGACGTGATTAAACTCGGCGACAAGCTGACCGTTAATCGTATTGTTAGCCTCAGGGCGGTCGATCTGCACAAAGCAGATCGACTCCTGAAACTGAACCTTAATTGTCTCGTAGTTCACGGCAGCGACTCATCTCGGCAAAGGATTTCGTGATCACAAGCTGGCTAATCGGGGCGCTGCCAGCACAGCGCCGTATTGATCCCGCCAAAACCCATACTCAAAGTCAGCGCCTTCTCGATGCGATGATCGATCGGCTGGCTTTTTACCCAATTGTGTGTCGCATCGATAGGGTGTTCCAGATTGCGGGAGGGATGCAATCGGCCGGCCTTCGACTGCAGGACGGTGGCGATCACTTCAACTGTGCCCGCAGCGCTCAAACCATGTCCAACCAGGGACTTGGTCGCATTCAGGTGGGCGCCGGTCAACCCGCATGCATGCAGCGCCTTCAACTCCGTTTCGTCGCCCGAGTTAGAACCGGTGCCGTGCGGATTGACATAGTCGATCTGGTCCGGCCGCCATCCCGACGCATGGAGAGCGTTCTGAATCGCCTGCATCTCTCCCGCCAACGACGGATCAGGATTGCGATTGCCGTCCATCGCCATCCCCCAACCGCTCAGAGCCATGGAGGGAGTTACTTTTCGACGCCGGCTCGAGTCCAACGACTCGATGACCACCGCGCCGCAAGCTTCGCCGAAGATGAATCCATCGTGATCGCGGTCAAAAGGCCGACAAGCGAGCCCCGGGTCATTGGCATAGCGGTCCGACCCCATCGCACCGATCGCGCGCAGCGCGCCGCACTCCCAATGCGACAGATCCATCATCGCGCCCAAGGCAATGCACACATCGACTTGATTCGTGAGTACGGCCTGCGCCGCTTGAATAATTGCCAACTGGCCGCTGGCCGACGCGCCGCCCACGGTGTAAGCCAAGCCGCGGATCCCGAACTGAGCGGTGCAGAACCCACACAGATCCGAATCCATGAACGACAACGCGTAGGTCGGGCGCAAAAATATCGATCGGTGCCGGTATTCTTCATGAATCTGCGCCAGCTCCCGTTGTTGAAGGTTTGAGCCCCCCACGATCAGGCCGATGCGGCAAGGATCAACTTCTGACAGTTGCGCCTCACTCCACGCCTCCTGCATCACCACCAACGCAACTTGGGCGGAAAGCGAAGCGGCGCGCAGTGTCTGCCTGGTAACGCCTGCAGGCAACACCATTTGGCCGATTTCCGCACCAATATAGGCGGAATCCTGTTGCCGGCCGGGCCGCTGCATCACCTTGAAGGCAGACCTGCCGTCGAGTAACGCGGACGCAAATTCCACCTTGCCTTGTCCAATAGCCGAGATGACACCCATCCCAGTGACGACGGCCTTAGGCGGCATCAATTTTCTGCAGAAACAAATCCGCCAACTCGCCGATGTTCCTCGGCCCGAATAACTCAACCCGAGAAACCGACAAGCCCAGCGACTCCTGCACCAGCATCGCGATTTCGGCCCGATCCACTGAATTGGCGCCCAGATCCACCAACCGATCCGAGGCGACAAACTCATGTGCCTCGAGGCCGGGCAGTATATCTTTCGTCTGTTGCGCAATGAGGTCGAGCAGCTTTATCTTCGTCATAACACACTCTCCGCTTTGTCGGTGGTGCTTGAAAGCATGGCCACAACTGATCTCAGAGATCGAGGGGGCCTTCGAAGCGTTTCCCTCGCGGTTACGCAACCGTCGCGATGTCAGCAGCTACTTCATGAGCGCCGGGTACACCCATCCGCCGATCTTCCACAATTTTCCCGTCGAACAACGCGATTTGCCGGTCGGCCTGCGCGGCCCAATGCGGATCGTGTGTGACCATCACGATGGTGCTGCCCTGTTTGTGCAGTGCGATCAACAGGTCCATGACCAGCTTTGCATTATGAGAATCCAGGTTACCGGTAGGCTCGTCGGCCAGCAGGACCTTGGGGTTGCCGGCCAGGGCGCGGGCAATCGCTACCCGCTGCTGCTGGCCGCCGGACAATTGTGCAGGGTAATGCTTCTGGCGATGGGCAATGTCTACTTGCTCCAGCGCCTTCACTGCCATTTCCCGGCGTTGTTTGCCGTCCAGGCCCTTGCGATAAGTCAATGGCAACTCAACATTCTCCGATGCGCTCATTTGGCCGATGAGATTGAATGCCTGAAAAATAAAACCAATCTCCTGGTTGCGCACGCGAGCTTGCTCGGATGAGTTCAATCCGGTTATTTCTGCACCGTTGAAAAAGTATTTTCCCCCGGTGGAGGAGTGCAACAATCCCATCACCGATAACAGCGTGGATTTTCCGCAGCCCGATGGACCGCTGATGGAAACAAATTCGCCCGCGTCGATGGTGAGGTGAATGTCGTCCAGAGCCCAGGTTTCCACTTCGTCTGTGTGGAAGACCTTCTTGATGCCTTGCAAATGAATGAGGTGCTCAGCTGACATAAGTGAACTCCGCAATTGGTTGATGTGACAAAGTCGTTATTCGTAGCGCAGCGCATCGCCTGGCTCTAATCGAACGGCGTGGCGGCTGGGCAAATAGGAAGCGGCAAAAATGACCATGGCCATGAGAAAAACGACGCCCAACGTAACCAGCGCCACGTGAGCGAGAATGTTGGGAATCATGGTGCTTAACACAGTCGCCGCCATGGTGCCCAGGACAATGCCGACCAGCCCCACACACAGGTACAGCCCCCCTTGTCGCAGGAACATCGAAGTTGCCCCCCACGATGTGGCCCCCAGCGCGCGGCGTATTCCCACTTCCTGGGTGCGTTGCGCCACTGAACGGCTAATAAGCCCATACAACCCGGCTGTCGCCAACACCGCCGTCATGATGGCCACCACTAGGAAAGCGGGTATCAGGCTGGCGTAGCCGAGGTCGATTGCGGCCAGATACTCATTGAGAGTTTGTAAGTTGTGCAAAGGCAAATCCCGATCAACCTCAAAGGCTGCGGCGCGCAGTGCGGCCCGGGTATCGTTGCCGGTGTCCGGCACTTTCGCCAAGACTTGGAACGACGAGGGCGCTGCTTGACGCAAGGGCTGATAGATCAAGCCCACGTCAGTACTATATGGCTCGCTTCCCGCCACCGAGACCACACCGACGATGGTAAGCCAGGTACCATTCTCCGAGGGGTTTAGCTGCACGCGTTTGCCCAGGACATCCTGATTAGGCCAATAACGTGCGGCCAGTTGCTCATCGACAACGGCTACCTTGAGTGAGTTGCCATTGTCGGTGCTGTCAAACAGCCGTCCCGAACGCAAGCTCATCCCCAGCATCTGGAAGTAATTGTCGGACACGACGGTGAGCGGCAACTTCAACTTACCCCGGTGCTCTGTGCCTTGCTCGGTTTCAATGGAAGCCGGGACTGTGTCCGGCCGCGTGGGCGCTGCCGTAGTGAAAGCCGTTTCGGCTCCTGGAAGCTTGGTCTGTATCGCCGCGCTCAAGTCCTCCCAATAACGCAGTCGCTGAGCCGGTTCGGAGTAACGAGGACCGAAAACAGTAGGATCGGTCGAAAGCATGACGTTGGTTGTGTTCAGCCCCGTAGGCTTGCTCAGTTCCTTTTTGACCCCCAGCACCATGTTCCCGCAGACCACCAGCACCAGGCAGGTAATCACCACTTGCAGCCCAACGAGTGCACTTGCCCATTTGCTGCTGACGCTAAGAGACGAGCCTTTGCCGCTGCCCGCCAGCACCAAAGCCGCGTCCTGGTTGGCTATACGCCATGCAGGAAGCAGTGTACTGAGCAACCAGATGGTCACCGCGGAACACACCGCAATGACCCAATAAATGGGCTCCAACGCCGGTACATAAGGCGGCCGTCCTCCGGCGAGGACCCGCTCCGTGAAACCGTCGAGACCCTGTTCCCAGTGGAACGCTACGGCCGCAAGTGCATAACCACCTATCAGCCCCACGGGGACGATCAGCGCCGTCTCGAGCAGACATTGCGCTAGCAGACGGAAGCGCGAGGCCCCCAGGGCAGTACGCAAGGCCAGCTCGCGGCTGCGTTCCAGCAAGCGTGCGAGAAACATCATACTAATGTCCACGCAGCCCAACAGGCACACGGCCACGCTCATGAAAGACATGGTCGTCAGAATCGGCGTGCGGTCGTCGTAAAACATGCGCACCGCAGGAAGCAGCTTGGGGTGCCGCCCCGGCTTAAACAAATTCGGATAGTCGCTATTGACGTCTGCAACCGTGGTCTCCATTTCGTTCAGAACGGTATTGAGGTTCTGATGTTTGCCCAACAGGATGAGCGGAGCGAAGGTCCTGGTCGAATCGCTCGGCCGGATTGTATTTGGTACCAGCAGTGGAACCCAGAGCTCAAAGTCCGAAAATTCGTAAAAAGTCTTGGGCATAACACCGACGATTTGTACCGGGCTGGAGTCGAATCTGGCCGTCTTGCCGATGATGGCCGGATCGCCAGAGAAAAAGTTTTGCCAGGTGGCGTAACTGAGGATGGCCACAGGTGCGCTCCCGGGCTGATTGTCCGCATCTTCAAACCCGCGCCCGAGGCTGGGCGGCACCTTGGCCGCCGACAGCAAGCGAGGTGTGATTGCCGCCGCGCGCAAGCTTGTGCTCACCTGACCTTCACTAAGGACCATAGCCCGATCCTCGAAGGCCCCGAGATAGTCACCCGAGCGGTTGTGCTTGAGCAATTCCTGATAGGTATAGGCATCGACGCTGGGCGAGGCTGGAACCCCTTTATCGGAAGCGATCTCCACGCTGTACCAACGGTCGGAACCTGGGAACCCGAGGGGTCTCCACATCTGATCGTAAGCTACCGAGTACGTCCACAGTGTCAGCCCGACACCGAGAGCAACCACACTTGCGCACATCAGCGAATATCCTAATGAATTCCGCGTCAGGCGCCATGCGTATGTCAAATCGAACAACAGGCTCATAAGTCATTTCCTCCTCAGCAACGTCCGTCGACCGAACTACGGGGCCCGACGCTAGTTGAGTAACACCCGGTCTTCATCCTGAAACTCGCCAATTTCCGACGTAATGATGCGATCGCCGGCACGTAGACCCTGCAAGACCTGCATGTAATTCAGTGATACTTTGCCCGCCTGTATTTTGACCCTGGTGGCATAGCGGCCTGCCGGGTCGAGTTTGTACACGGTGATCGCCGCATTGTTTTTGACGTAAGAGGGTGTGCCGACATAGAGGGTGTTCGGTATTCGGCTGATGTAGATGATGCCTTCTATCTGGAGTTGCGGGCGGGCGCCTGCGGGCAGCGCACCCTGTAGATCCACGTCCACCGCAACGGTACCATCCGTTACGCCGGGAGCAACCCGAGTGACGATACCATTCACGGTCCCGTTGCGGGTATCGACGATTACGTTTTGCCCCGATTGCACCTGGCCCGCCTCGCGCGCAGGGACTTTGAGCTCCGCGTAGAGCTTATCCTGCTGCGCAATACTACCGATGGGGCTGCCGGGTTGCATCTGTTGTCCGACTTCGACATCAATCGCCTGTACGATGCCACTAATACCGGCGAGGACGTTCAAGTCGGCAGCTTGGGTCTTGATGAGGTCAAACGCGCGCGCCAGTTCGGCGGCATGGAACTTATGGATAGCCAGTTGGTCTTGATGACTATCGCGGAGCTTCTGCAGCCGGCTCAGTTCTATCGCATAGGTTTCTCTAAGTTGTTCCTCATCGAGTTCAGAGTTCTTCAACTGCATTTCCGGAATTACGCCGGCACTGGCGAGGGCTCGTTCGTTGTCTCGTCTCAGCTTCGCTTTTTCCAGGTAAAGTTGCGCCTGAGCGATAACGCCTTCCTGAGTCAGCATGTTGATTTGCAAATCGGCCTCTGTCGATTGCAGCTCCGGCTCCGCACTTTCCCAAGCCAATTGGGCTTGCTCGGCGTTGGCGACAAGGTCCGGATTGGTGAGTTCAACCATTACCTGGCCGACCTTCACGACGTCGCCTGGTTTGACATCCTTCTTCGCCACCCGGCCGGGAACCTGCGCCACAACCTCTTCTATATCCTTCGAAAGCAACTGACCATTGGCGCTGACCTTAATTTCCATCGTGCCTTGCTTAACGGTTTCGATGCTCAGCTTTCCCCTGTCGACGCGATGAGTACTGAAGTCGATGTTGGCCAACGTCACGCCACCGCCGATCGCTAACAACGCAACTGCAGGAATGACCACTCTGCGAATGATCCTGGGCGCTCTAGACTTTGTTTTCGCGCGATCCATCTGCAATCACTGTTTACTGTGAAGGGTTGTTGAAGCTTCGCTTACTCAAAACAAGAAGGAGTGCCCCCGAGCGATGGTCGATATCTGGTTCGGTGCGCTCCACTCTAGGAACTCGCTGCGTCTCTGGTCGTCGATGGGATGGGCTCAACCTGGAATTCATCAACGTCGACACAAATTGATTGTGAAACCAGCTGTAGGGAAAAAATAAGGCAATCTCGCTTCCTGATCCGTCTGACAATGCCAACGATGCCCGCGAAGGGTCCGTCACTGATCTTGACTTTGTCTCCGCCGCTCACGTGTCCCGTCGGCTGTGGTTTCCCACGAAGGGTAAGTCTCTGAACCGAATCAATTTCGCAATCCGACACGGGAACTGGGCGTCCCCCGAAACTTAGAATACGTATGATGCCTGGCGTCGAACACAGTGAGCCAAAAATAGTTCCCGAAATTCGCACAAACACATAACCTGGGAAGAGCGGTTCTTCCTGTATCTTGATGCGATCAGACCACTTCTTCCGCGAGAGATAGGTTGGAGCGAACTGTTGGTAGCCTTTGTACTCCAACATCGTGGCAACTCTCTTTTCCGATCTGGGCGCCACTTGCGCCGCAAACCACGCGTCTGCCGGTAACTGAACCATTCGAAATCCTCCTTTAAGGCGGACTGCCGTCCAACGGAGCCACATTGGCATCACGGGAAAGTCTGCGGAGATGTTGTTAAATAGACTTCAAAAGATTGGAGAACCCGAGGCCCGCTTGTTTCAGTTTGAGGCACTTTGAGTACGTGGCCAATGTAGCGCACCCCGTAGTGACGATTCTGAGCAAAACTGCTCATGGCCAGCGGCCAGAGGACGAGCGTGACCGATAGGATGACCCTGCCGGTCTGCTCCGCGAAGACTTGTCAGTGTCCTTGGCGTAGCCCTTGGGGCGAATGATCCGGACACGCTTCGCGGAGTATTTCTCCCCAAGGGAGAAGTCTTCATGACAAACGAAGGGCTTGCCGAAGAAGGTCTGTACCTCCCGCTGGAACGGCATCCCTTCGGACAAATCAGATAATCTGATTATGAAAAGGATAGTGATCACTGTCACAGAAGCCGCCAGGACGTCACCTTTGTGCTGCTCAAGAATGGCTCCCCCGTCGCCCGGCTTGTGCCGAACAACGAGAAGGTCTGTACCGGGCGTGATCTCGCCGCGATTTTGAGCACGGCCCGGTTGACCGATAGTGAATCGAAAGCGTGGCGCCGCGATCTTCAGACTTCCCGCAAAACGCTGAAGGGTCCTAAGGATAAGTGGAAATAATCCTGGATGCCGATGTCATCGTTAGCGGCGAGAAGAACATTTTCGATCTCCGGGGCTGGTTAGAATCCCGAGCGGAAGATCGATTTGAGGTCGCCGCTATCACCATTGCTGAACTTTGGCATGGCGTGGAACGTGCATCCGCAGTTCACCGGACCAGCCGGCAGAAATACCTTGAGGCTCTCGTGGCGGTGCTGCCGATCATCGCCTATACGGAAGAAACGGCGTACTTTCATGCGCGTATATGGTCCAAATTAGAGGCCTCCGGCAAGATCATCGGCGCCTATGACCTGATCGTGGCGGCCACGGCCGTGCAGCGCGGCAGCATCCTGGCTACATTCAACCGACGACACTTCTCCCAGGTAGATGGCCTAAGCATCATCGAACCTAAACGGACATAGGCAGACAGACGCAGTTTGGCTCGCCATTTGTACGAAGACGCGCTAAATCGGATGCAAGAGCGTGTGACGCCGGAAGCAATGAGGCTACGCCGATGTATGGTCGAACACCCTTCGCGACGATCAAATAGAAATGCAAGACACTAGTTGACAGAGCCTCACCACTGTGTATACTCAGTATGTAGACATGAACAGCTCAATTGTCATCTCGCAATCCGATGGTCGCCCGATGTACCTCCAAATCATGGAGCAGATCAGGCAGAAGGTGGCGGTTGGAGAGTGGGCTCCGGGGGAGGAGATTCCTTCTATCCGCATGATGGCTGTGGCGCTTCGCGTCAGTGTGATCACTGTCAAACGTGCATATCTGGAACTGGAGCGTGAAGGCGTGATTGTTACGCAACACGGCATAGGTTCGATCGTCGCAACCGATCCAGGTCTGGGCTCGCGACTCTACGACCGGGAGTTTGAAGAACATCTGGAGCAGGTAGTCCGCATTGGGACCCTGCTCGGCCTCAGCACCAAACAGGTGGTGCTACGTCTGCGCGACACCGCGTCCCGGCTGAACGAGGCTCAGTTACATGATGACGAATTTGCAAAGGAGACCATATGACCGATCTCGCTGTCCAATTTTCGGGCGTGTCCAAGAAGTACCCGCATTTCACCTTGCAAGAAGTGGATCTCGAGCTTGCCACCGGTGGCATTATGGGTTTCGTCGGAGCCAACGGAGCGGGCAAATCCACAACTATCCGCATCCTCATGGGCCTGGCTCATCAAGACTGCGGCAGGGTTGAAGTGCTGGGGCATGCTATGCCCCTGCAACAGGCCGAAGCCAAGCGCGATATCGGCTTTGTCTCGGAAGACATGCGACTATACGGCTCGCTCACACTGGCCTGGCACATGGATTTCATTCGGTCCATCTACCCGCGATGGGATCGACTGTACGCCGAAAGTCTGCTCAGGCGCTTTGATCTGAAACCGGACCAGAAGATCAAGGGCCTCTCGCACGGGCAGCGCGTCAAGGCAGCCTTGCTGCTCGCCCTGGCAAGGCGTCCCCGGCTGTTGGTGCTCGACGAACCCACAACAGGACTCGATCCGGTCGCGCGCCGCGAGGTTCTTGCGGAACTGATAGCGGTCCTCGCCGACGAGGAGCGTACCATCTTCTTCTCTTCGCAGAACACGCTGGACGTGGAACAAATCTCCGACCAAATCACATTTATCGACCGGGGAAGGATCATCGATTCGGCGGACAAAGAAACCTTCCTCGACCGCTGGCGAAGGCTGCGCCTCATCATTCCGTCGAACACGGCGCTACCCCAATTACCCGGGGTGATCGAGATTGGGGGAAGTACCCGGCTTCCCGTGCTGACGGTCAATCGATTCGAACCGGCGATGTTGGCCGCCTACCAGGACGCGGGAGTTGCCGTGCAGGCCGTGGACGCCATGACGCTTGAGGAGATCTTCGTCGCCAATGTGCAAAGCAGAAGAGAAGGAGTAGTCGCATGAATACCTTCATGGTCAAACGTCTGATTCTCAAAGATTGGTACCTGAAACGCGCGTTGCTGGTCGCTGCAATCATTACCGGCTTACTCACGCTGGCTGGGGTCGCGGCAGCCAAAGGCACGCAGATCGCAATGATTCTTGGCGTCGTGGTGTTGGCCACGATTCTGATTGGCATGGGCGCCGTGATTATGTCCTCGATGGTCAACGAGCGGAAGCAGCAAACTTTGCCCTTTGTGATGAGCCTTCCCGTTTCTTACCTCGAATACACCACCTCAAAGCTCGTCGGCAGTCTACTTATTTTTTCCGTTCTATGGCTAGTTCTGCTGCTTGGCATGATCGCCACGATCCTGATCACGCCATCGTTCTCTCCCGGGTTGATTCCCTTCATCGTCATCATGTCTGTGGAGGTTTTGATGAGCACGTGCCTGATTGCGGCTGTCTCAGTCACCACGGAATCCCAGGGCTGGACAATCGGGGTGGCACAGATCGGCGGCCTTGCGCTCAACGCCGTTGGATTTTCCATCGTCCGCCTGCCCGGCATCGGCCACACGATGAGAGGCCCCACAATTCGGTGGAGCACGACGTCGATTCTTCTTCTGCTGATCGAGTTCGGTGCGATTGCCCTGATGATTGGGATCGCATTCTTCATTCAGTCGAGGAAAAGAGATTTCATCTGACGGACTCTCCGAGGATTTGTGACGCTGCTCGTAGTAGCTCACCACACTGCCCTCGCCTCCACGTTCAACAAAATGCCTCGCATGCCCTCATTCACTGCACAGCCGCTCTTGTGGACGGCATTTCCCGTGATTGATCGGGGAGGATGGCCGGGATTCGATCTCTTCGTGAGGAACCCCAGTTTGACCTAGCAAATCTCGCGCTTAAAAGGGGATTCTATGCAATGGCTTTACGCTTCTTTCTTCCCGGCGATTTGGATTGCATTTCTCTTGTACTGGCAAGTCAAGGCACGCCACACCAAGGCGACGCAGCGCCTGGAACCAGTTGCCTCTCGCATCGTGCGCTCCCTTGTTTTCCTCACCGCGATCGCGCTTCTTATGCTGCCCCGCATTCCATTGCCTTGGCTCTACCGGCAGTTCCTGCCCTCCGGTCAATGGCCATTCTTCCTGGGAGCCGTACTAACTTCTGCAGGCTTGCTTTTCGCCGTCTGGGCTCGTGAATACCTCGGCGCCAACTGGAGCCACTCCGTTACCATCAAGCAAGATCACCAGCTCATCATCAACGGCCCCTATGCCTTAGTGCGACACCCCATCTACACCGGTTTGATCGCCGGTATCCTCGGCTCGGTCATCGCTCTCGCTCAGCTTCGCGGACTCATCGCTTTCGTGCTGTTTTCGCTCGCGCTCTGGGCGAAGCTCCGCATTGAGGAGGAGTGGATGCGCCACCAGTTCGGCGCTTCCTACGAAGCTTATTCCCGCCGCGTTGCAGCAGTCGTGCCTTTCATTCTGTGACGGCTTCCAGCTCAATGGCGTCCAGCCCAGTCATCCTTATTGGAAGATGCCGGAGAAAAATTTGGGCCTGAAGCGGAGAAATCTGAAGGGTCTGAATGGAATTCGGCGAAGTTCGCCGAGTCAATTGATGAGGTAGCTGTAAGTGCTTGATTTATTGGCTCCTCAGGTAGGACTCGAACCTACAACCCTTCGGTTAACAGCCGGTTACGAGGGCTAACCCACCATGGCCGGGTTAGCCTATCCGATTCAAAACAAACACTCACGCCAGAATCGGCGAAACCAGGCGAAGCCAGCTCTGGCGCAAAGTTCGTACAAAAGTTCGTACAGTTACATGCCGAGATGCCGGCCAAATTTTGGGCCGGCTTTTTCGCGAGGGCGTGTCTATGGACAAACCCGCACGCGGCCGTACTCACCCGCACAACTTTCCAGAAAAAGAAAGGAGCGAGGGGCAAGAGAACACCGCGGCGGCCGTAGAGGTGCGGTTGCCGTCGCCGGAAGACGACTACGCGGAACCGGATTTTGAGTCCGTTTTTTCCACATCGCACCAGCTTGCGCCGTGATGCACTCAGAAGCAGAAATCCTCTCATTTGTTATGGTTGGGGCCAATTACGATATGCATGCCGGCGCAAAGCGCTGCACGGGATTCCGGAAAAAAGAATCACCACTTGTATCCCCGAAAAGCTGACAATTGCACGTCAAATGGTTAGGGTAGATCGACAAACAGGTCCCTTGAGGATACCGCCAGCGCTTTAGCGAGCTTGACGATGTTCTCAAGCGCTACATTCCTTTCGCCTCGCTCAACCCCTCCTACATAGTTGCGATGCAACCCCGCTCGCTCGGCTAAGGCCTCTTGCGAGAGACCGCGTTCGTCACGCAATCTTCGCACGGACGCGCCGAATCGAGCTTTGATGGAGGGAGCGGGCACACCCCCATCGTTCGTTTTTGACCACTATGAGTCTACACACGATGAGTGTGATATCGTGGTCGGCTATGGAAGCACGTGAGCCGGCTTCGGTCGTTCGGGTTCCCAAGAAGATTCGTACCGAGATTTCCACTGTTATTTTTTCCGCAGAGAGCGACATGGGCATCAGTTAAGACTATGACTAGAGAGTATTGACGTCGAGGCTCCACCGCCCGCAGGAATGCCCTAGCGCCTTTCGACGCCCGAATCGCCAGCCCAGTCAACTGCGCATGAGCGCGAGGTATCCAGTCGATGAATCATGACTTTATCGAATGTTCGGAGGTTGTCGGCAAACAAATCGAAGCCCTCCGCATTTTCAAAGACACTGGAGAGGGTACGGAACTCCAGATCGATTTCCCCGACGGAACAATTTTTACATGTTGTTTCGCTGCAAAGCCGGCGATAGAGGCGAGCATCAGTCGCCCTGGAGTCGGGCCCCCGGAAGTCTTGCAAAAGTACGAGTTCGATTAGGTCTCAGTTCCCTTCGCAATTTGTAGCAAGTATTCCATTTGGGAATACTTGCCGGACGAAAAGTCATTGGACGCTGTGCGTGAGAGAGCTTTAGGTTTGCGCCATTAGCCGACGAAACTGAGTCGGATGGAGGTGCAAACGTGAGAACGATTTCTAGAGTCGCCCGAGC
>Ga0302326_10005483_pt1 | contig 28906 bp, 18 predicted proteins | sample Palsa_T0_3_FD_202264 | JGI IMG/M metagenome (GOLD analysis project Ga0302326, IMG submission 202264) | Peat permafrost microbial communities from Stordalen Mire near Abisko, Sweden - Palsa_T0_3 | ecosystem: Environmental > Terrestrial > Soil > Palsa > Peat permafrost | place: Sweden: Abisko... | reverse complement strand
TACAGCCATGTGTTCATCGTTGCGGCCGACGGCTCGGCGCCTCCCCGCCAGATGACCGACGGCGACTTCAACAATGTCGACCCGGCGTGGTCGCCGGACGGCACCCGCCTCGCGATCGGGACCTACGGCGAGGAGGACGGCGAGCTTTGCACCGCCGTCGACATTCACACGCTCGACGTCGCGACCGGCGCCCTCCGGCGACTGACGTCGGGCGACCACATGATCAGCAAGCCGTCGTGGTCACCCGACGGGCGCTACATCGCAGCCCGTTCGTACCCCGACATCACCTCGTCACCCCGTCACTCGCAGGTCCTGTTGATCGACGTCGAGGCTCGTTCGTCGCGCCTGCTCACGACCGAGCTCGACCTTCAATGCGGGCCCTATCTCGAGCCGCGCGAGCCGATGTGGGTGCCTGACGGAATTTTGTTTGCCGTCGAGGACAACGGACGCTGCCACCTTTACACCGTCGATCTCGACGGCCACACCAAGCCGGTCATGACAGGCGACATCGTGATCTCCGATCACGATGCGGACGCCCACACCATCGTGCACGTCATGTCCACGTCGACGGAGCCGACCGAGCTTTGGTGCGGCTCGCGTCGCTTGACCCGATTCACGGACAGGTTCCGGTCGACCGTTGGTATGAGCGCTGCCCAGGAGTTCACCGCCGCGTCGCGCGACGGCAGCGAAGTGCACGCCTGGTTCATGCCGCCGCAGGGCGCGCAACCAGGCCAGAAGTACCCGACTCTGGTCTTCATCCACGGGGGCCCATTCACCCAATACGGCATCGGCTTCTTTGACGAGTTCCAGGTCGCGACCGGAGCCGGGTACGCCGTCGTGTACTCCAACCCTCGCGGCTCCAGCGGCTACTCCGAAGCCTGGGGCCGGGCCATCCGGGGACCCATCTCCGGCGGACCGGGCTGGGGCACCGTCGACGCCGAAGACATCCTGGCCGTCACGTCGGAGGCGTGCCGCCGCTTCGACCTCTGCGACTCGTCCCGGCTGGGCGTGCTCGGCGGCTCCTACGGGGGCTTCATGACGGCGTGGCTCCTGGGGCACAGTTCTGTTTTTGCGGCCGGGTGCGCCGAGCGCGGGATCTACAACGTGGTGTCGTCCATCGGGACCAGCGACGGGCTGTGGTCGTCGTCGACGGTGTGGGGCGGCGACCCCTTCGACCATCTCGACGACATGATGCGGATCTCGCCGATCACCTACGTCAACGAGATGACTGCGCCGGTGCTGCTCGTCCATTCCGAGCAGGACCTGCGGTGCCCGGTGGAGCAGGCCGAGCAACTCTTCACCGCGCTGCGGTTGCGGGGGCGCGACGTCGAGTTGCTGCGCTTCGTGCACGGGACCCACGACCTGAGCCGGGGTGGACCTCCCCAGGACCGGGTCGCCCGCTTCGAGGCCATCATGGGCTGGTTCGACGCCCACCTCTAGAGGGTCGGGCGCCGATCCGGCCGTCGCCGGACCGTTGGTGGTCAGACGGGGGGTCAGACGGGCGGGCTCAGGCGGCGCTCAGACGGGCGGCCTCAGACGGGCGGGCTCAGACCGATGGGACGGCAACGAGCCAGTGGGCGTACTTGGGCTCGGCGGCGTGCACGATGCGATCAAACAGGCGGCAAAGCGCTCCGGTCAGGGGACCCACGACGCCACTCCCGACCGACCGCCCGTCGACGTTGATCACGGGAGTCACCTCGGCGCCCGTCCCACACAGCAGTAGCTCGTCGCAGATGTAGAGCTCGGTCCGGTCGATGGCGCGCTCGACGACGGGCAGCCCCAACTCGTTCGTGACGAGCTCCATCAGCATGCGTCGTGTGATCCCCTCGAGGATGTCGCTCGACACCGGAGGGGTGATGAAGGTCGAGTCGCGCACCATGAAGATGTTTTCGGCGCTGCCCTCCGACACGTGGCCGTCGCCGTCGAGCACGATGGCCTCGTCGAAGCCGGCCTGCTGGGCCTCGCTCTTGGCGAGCACGGAGTTGATGTAACTCCCGGTCACCTTGGCTCGCACCGGTATGGCGGAGTCGGGCACCCGACGCCAACTCGACACCTTGCAGCGCACCCCGCCCCCGCCGAGGTAGCGCCCGAAGGGCGTCGTGAAGATCCCGAAGCTTTCAGCCGCGTCGGTATAGGCGAAACCAAACCCTTCCTGGGACTTGAACAGGATCGGCCTGATGTAGCAGTCCGACGTGTAGCCGTTGCGCTGGATGAGCTCGATGGTCACGTCAACCAGCTCAGCCGTCGTGGCCTGGAGATCGAGCAACAGGATGCGGGCCGAGTCGTGCAGCCGGTCGTAGTGGGCGGCCGGCTGGAGCAGATGCATCGAGCCGCCAGGGCCGGCCCCACCGGCGGCAGACCCGCCGGTGCCGGCGCCGGCGTCGGCGGTCCAGTAGCCGCGGATGCCCTCAAAGCAGCCCGTCCCGTACTGCAGCCCATAGGTCATGAGACCGAGGTGCACGTCGGCATACCGACGGAACGATCCATCGAAGTACACCCACGCCGCCGGGTCAGCGTTAGGAATCGCCGTCTCCCACGTATTGCATCAGACGCACCATCGTTTCGATGCCGCCCGTGTAGCTGCCGATGGCGAGGCGTTCGTTGGGGCCGTGGGCACCCGACGCCACGTGGCCGATCCCGCTGATGACCATCGGGGCGCCGAGCGTCTCGGTGAAGACAGTGGCGACAGGTATCGAGCCACCGGAGCGCACAACGACCGCCGGCGTGTCGAACGACTCACTCAGGGCTCGCGACAACGCCCGCGCCCCCGTGTGATCGTGGCCGAGGAAGATCGGCGGGCTCGATCCGAGCACCCGTACCTCGGTCGAGACGCCGGGCCCTGCGGCGGCGGCGACCGCGGCGGTGAGCGACGCCACGATCTTTGACGCGTCCTGGTCGGGGACGAGGCGCATGCTCAGCTTGGCCGTGGCTCGGGCCGGGACGATCGTCTTCATCCCTTCCCCGCTGAACCCGCCCCAGAGGCCGTTGACCTCGAGCGTGGGGCGCACCCACAGCCGCTCGAAGATGTCGTGGTCGGCCTCGCCGCACATGGAGTCGGTCCCCATGATGGTCTTCATGCGCGCTTCCATGTCGGGCGCTTGGTGCCACGACGCACGCTCCGTCGCCGAGGGGACGATCACGTCGTCGTAGAAGCCGGGGACGGTGACCCGCTCCGTCGATGAGTCCCGGAGCGACGCGATGATCCGGGCCAACTCGAGACACGCGTTGGGAGCGATGCCCCCGAAGCCGCCCGAGTGAAGATCGCCGGCCGCGCCGCTGACAGCTACCTCGACGTAGAGGAGACCGCGCAACCCGACCATGAGGTTGGGCCGATCGTCGGCGGTGAAGCCGCCGTCCCAGAGCACGACCAGGTCGGTAGCCAGGTCGGAAGCGGACGCTCGCAAGTAGTCGGGCAGCGACTCGCCGCCGATCTCCTCCTCACCCTCGATCAAAAACCTGATGTTGACGGGCGGACCGCCCACCGACATCCAGTGCTCGACGGCCTTCAGGGCGGCCATGTGGTTGCCCTTGTTGTCGGCGACGCCACGCGCATGCACGAAGCCGTCGATGACGATGGGGTCGAACGGGTCGGTCTTCCACTCGCCGATCGGGTCCGTCGGCTGTACGTCGTAGTGGCCGTAAATGGTCAGGACCGGCGCGCCAGGACGCCCCATCCAGTCGGCCCGGAGCACAGGATTGCCATCGGCACGGACCTCGATCAACGACGTATCGAACCCCAGCTTCTGGAGGCGCTCGACCAACCAGTCGGCGTTGCGGCGGCAGTCGGCCCGACGCTCGGCGAGGGTGCTGATCGAAGGGATGCGAACCTCGGTCAGCAGGTCGTCCAGGTCGGCGCGACAGGCGCCGCGAGCGGCAGCAAGAGCAGCGTCGAGCGACACTACGACCGCCCACCCGGGGCGGGCCCGACGGCCACAGGCGCCGATGGCCGGCTGCACCAATCGCTCCACGAACCCGCGTAGAGCCGCACCGGGCCAAGACCGGCTCGCTCGATGGCAAGCAGGTCGTGGCAGGCGGTCACGCCCGACCCGCAGTAGACGACGGCGCCGCCCGGCTCGACACCGAGCTCCCGAAATCGGCGCTCCAGGTCAGCGGGCGCGAGGAAGCGCCCGGCGCCGTCGAGGTTGTCCTTCCAGAAGGCGTGGACGGCGCCGGGGATGTGGCCGGCCGCGGGATCGACGGGCTCGACCTCCCCTCGATATCGCTCAGGGGCGCGGGCGTCGAGGAGCACCGTCGCCGTCCCCAACGAGGCGACCGCGGCAGCATCGACGATGCCAGCCGAGTCGGGCGCGTGGGCAAGGAAATCACCCGGCGTCACCGTCGGCACCTCCGTTGCCAACACGCCGGGCCACGCCGGCAGCCCGCCGTCCAGAACGGAGACGCCCTCGTGACCGTGGGCACGCAACAGCCACCACAGCCGGCCGGCGACGGAGCCCCCGGCATCGTCGTAGACAACGACGTGCGAGCTCTGGTTGACGCCGACGGCCCGCATGACCTCGGTGAGCTGAGCCGGCCCTGGCAATGGGTGTCGACCGCCGGCACCGCCGGCGACCAGCGGGCCGGTGATCTGGTCCAGATCGACGAAACGGGCATGGGGAATATGGCCCTCGCCATACGCCCGTCGTCCCCGCGACGGGTCGTCGAGATACCAGCGAAGATCAATGATGCAGAGCTTGGGATCGGCCGCGTTGGCCTCGAGCCACTCACCCGAGACCAGGGACGACATGGGTCCCGTCCTAGTCGATCGGGCCGTTGGCGTCGAGCGCGGCGGTCAGGCGGCCGAGCTCGGCCTCGCTCATCAGCGCCAGTGGCCGACGGGCCGGCCCGACCGAACGACCCACCTGGGCCATCGCCTGCTTCAGGGGTCCCGGGTGGTTGGGGAGCATCCAGGCGTTGAACACCTCGAGGATGCGGCGGTGGATGGCGAGAGCGGTCGGGATGTCCTGGGCGACGCAGGCGTTGTAGAGATCGACGCACAGCTTCGGGCAGAGGTTGACGCTGGCCCAGATGGCGCCATCGGCCCCGGCGAGGATCGTGTAGAAGCCGAGGTCGTCGTCGCCCGAGAGCATCGCCGTGCGCGAACCCAGCTTGGCCATCTTGGTCTGGATGACCGCCATGTCGCGGTCGCATTCCTTGACGGCGACGACGCCCGGAATGTCGGCCAACTGGACGAGGTGGTCGGCGGAGAGCGGCCACCCGGTGCGGCCCGGGTTGTTGTAGACGATCAGGTCGAGGTTGGTCTCTTTGGCGGCCGCCTCGAAGTGCTGGAGCACCCCGTCAAACGACGGCTTGATGTAGTACGGCGGCAGCACGAGGAGGGCATCGGCTCCGGCGGAGGCGGCGTGGACGCCGATCTCCAGCACCTCACGGGTGCTGGGCGCGAGGGCGCCGACGACCACCGGCACCCGACCGCCGACGATCTCGACCGCGGCGGTGACGAGGGTGTTGCGCTCCTCGGGGGTGAGGTTGGCGTACTCGCCACATCCACCGATGACCATGACGCCGTTGACGCCGGCGTCGAGCATCCAGTCGATGTGGCGGCCGAGCCGGTCGAGATCGAGCGACTCGTCGTCGCGGAAGGCGGTGATGCAGGCGGCGTAGACGCCGCGCGGACGGAAGTCGTCAGAATCCATTGGGGGTGCTCCTACCCGTGGCTGAAGCTCGAAGGATTATCAACTCCCGGACCATACGCTGCGCGGCCCACCGTGCCGATGGACGGGAGTGGGCTGTACGGGGCGTTTGATACAACGGGCGTCGCATCGCCGTACAATCCGCCGGTGACGGAACTCCAGCGGATCGTCGATACGCTGGCTCGGAGCGCCCATTGTGCGGTGTCGATCCACGATCGCAACCGCCGGCTGCTCGCCTACAGCGCCCACCAAGGGATGGTGGACGAGGTTCGAAAGGAGTCCATCCTCACCCGCCGCGGCCCTCAGCGCGGATACTCCTGGGCGCGCCAATTCGGGATCGAAGAGGCGATGGCGCCGGTGCGCATACCGGCCAACCTCGACCTGGGTATGACGGCGCGGGTCTGCGCTCCGATTCGCTCCGAATCGCGACTCATCGGATTCCTCTGGCTGGCCGATCCCGACGAGTCCCTGCCCGACGACGTACTCGATCTGGCGCAGTCCGCTGCCGACGCCGCCGCGCTCGCCATCCAGCAGGCCGAGCTCATGGACCAACTCGACCGCGGTCGCGGCCGCGAGCTGCTCCGAGACTTGCTCAGCGATGAGGCCGGCGTACGACAACACGCCGTCAGCGAGCTCATCGAGAGCAGGCTGCTCGTCCCGGGCGATCTCGCTGTCGTGTTCGTCGCCCGCCCTTTGCGCGAGCGCCTACCGCTCGCGCCCAGCGATACGGCAGCGCGGACACGGGTCGAGCGGGCCGTCGCGCGAAGCATCGCCGATCTGCCTCCCCGCCAAGCACTTCAACTCGTCCGGCCCGATCACGGCGTCCTGCTCGTGACGCTCGCCAAGCATCAAGTCGCGACCATCCCCGAGCTCGGCGCCAATCTTCAGGCCCATCTGGCCGACGCCTTCAAAGCCGACCGGGGCTCCAAGACAGCAAAGGCGTGGTCGGTCGTTGTCGGCATCGGCGACGCCGAAACCGAGCTCGAGGCCAGCTACCGGTCCTACATCCAAGCCCGCAAGGCAGCCGAGGTGTGCGGCGTCCTGACGTATGCCGGACCGGTGGCCCGTTGGTCGGATCTGGGCGTCTACCAGACCCTCCTCCAGCTGCCCGTCTCGCAGGTCGACATGAGCGCCCTCCACCCGGGTCTCGTGCGTCTGTTTGCCGCGCGAGATGCCGGCCTGTGGGTCCATACGTTGGAGTGCTACCTCGACCGCGGATGCGACGCACCGGCTGCGGCCAAGGCATTGGCCATCAACAAGTCGAGCCTCTATCACCGCATCCACCGGATCGAGCAGATCGGCGAGGTAGATCTGCGTAGCGGCGATGACCGCTTGGCCTTCCACCTCGGCCTCAAGCTGGCTCGCCTGGCCGGCCTCATCGACAGCGTGTCGGCCTAGGTGCGACGTCCGTGGCAACGCCGCTCGGTGTGCTCGGACCGATGAGGGTTGCGGCCGCGGCGCCGGCCTGGTGCGCTAGCTGACAATGACTCCGACCACCGCGACTGAGCCCCGGCCCCTCGAGCCCGAAGACATCCTCCTCTGGCGCACGGCCGGGCTCCTGGCCCTCTCGCCCGACGGGTCACGACTTGCCTTCGTCGAGTCGTGGTCAGATGCCGACAGCAACACCAACCATCAAGCCGTGTTCGTTGTCCCGACGGACGGCTCGGCGCCGGCCCGTCAGGTGACCTTCGGCGCCAACGGCGACGGCTCGCCGCTGTGGTCTCCCGACGGTCGCTCGCTCGCCTTCCTCTCGGCCCGTGAGACCGAGTGGCGGACGGACCTCTACATCTTGGACATGGAAGGCGGCGGCGACGCTCGCCTCGTAGTGCGCCTCCCCCGCGGCATCATGCAGTACGCCTGGAGCCCGGACGGCACGAAGTTCGTCCTGACCGGACGCCCCGACTACCCGCAGGATCGCTACCGCCCGCCCAGCGATGACCCGGCCGTGCGACGCACGCGCTATCGCGAGCGGCCCGTGTTCGTCGAGCGGTTGCACTACCGCAACGACGGCAACCGCCTCGTCGATGACGAGGCTCCATGGGTCTGGATCGCGCCGACTACGCCGGGCGAGAGCGACCCCACCGCCCTCGTCAAGAGCACCCACCCGCTGTCGTCGCCGGGATGGACGCCGGACGGCCGGGTCTGCTTCCTGTCAGCACGCGAGGCCGACTACGAGGTGAGCTGGCACAACCAGCTCTGGGCGGTGCCGATCGAAGGCGGCCAACTCGAGCAGCTCACGGATAGTCCCGGCGCGGTCAAGAGCTGGTGCTTCACCGACGACGGCGTCCTCGCCTATTGCGGCTACCCGCATCCCGGCCTGTCGGTCGGTTGTTGTGAGCACCGCCTCATCGTCGACGGCAAGGTCATCGACGTCGAGGGCGATGTCGGCAAGTACACCCTGGCCGACACCGTCGACCCGATGAGCAACTCCGACGCGCTCGTAGGTTGCGGCACGGCCGTGTGGTGCCAGGTCTCGATCCGGGGAGCCACCCACGTCTACCGCAGCACGGACGGGGGGATCGAGCCGATCGTGACGGGCAACCGTGTCATCGGCGAAGTCGCCGTCGCGGGGGAGGTCGTGGCCTTCACCAGTACCGCCCCCGACGAGGCCGCCTCGATTCGGGTCAGTCACCTTGACGGATCCGGTGAGCGTGTCGTGCACGATCCCAACCCGTGGATCCACGATCGGCTGCTGTCGCGCTGGGAGGAGATCTGGGTTGAAGTGGACGGGGTGCGTGCCCAGGCATGGGTCATATTCCCCCCCGAAGGGATCGGCGCGACACCTCCGCCGGCCGTCCTCAGCATGCACGGCGGCCCGCACTTCGCCTACGGGTGGTCGTTCAACCTGCTGCTGCAGATGCTGGCTGCGCCCGGATACTCGGTCGTGTTTGGCAACCCGCCGGGGAGCACGACGTACGGGGAGGCGTTCGCTCAACTGACGCACAAGGCGTGGGGCGAGGCCGACTTCCCCATCGTGATGGCCTATTGCGACGAGGTGGTCCGGCGGGGGTGGGGCGACGCCGACCGGCTCGGGGTGACCGGTGGCAGCTATGGCGGCTTCCTGACGTGCTGGACCGTGGGGCACACCGACCGCTTCAAGGCCGCGCTCGCCGCTCGGCCGCCCATCAACCTCGTGTCGATCTACGGAGCGAGCGAGTTCGGCTGGTCACTCATGCGAGGTTGCTTCGAGTGTGAGCCGTGGGAGGACCAGGCGCTCTTCCGCCGGCTGTCGCCGCTCACCTACGCACCCAATGTGACCACACCGCTGCGCCTGATCGGCTGCACCGAGGACTACCGCGTTCCGCTCGAGCAGCCCGAGGAGATGTACATCACGCTGAAGCGGATGGGAAAGACGGTCGACCTCGTCGTCTTTCGGGGTTCCCACTCGCTGATCTACTTCGGGCCGCCGTGGGCCCGCGTCGCCCACATGGACGCCATGGTGGAGTGGTTCGAGCGCTACCTGGTGTAGCGGGCCCGCCGCTCGCCGCTCGCCGCCCGCCGCCCGCCGGCCGCCGCCGTCCGGCCCCCGCCGGCCCCCCCCGCCGGCCACCCCGCCGGCCACCCCGCCGGCCGCCGCCCACCGCTCGCCAGCGCTCGCCGCGCGTACGGTTTAGGGGTCCCGAGGGCTTAAACCGTACGTCCCATGAGCGCTCGCGACCCTCCGGCCCCCGCCGGCCCCCCCCGCCGGCCACCGCCGGCCACCCCCGGCAGCAGCCGGCCCTGCGCTCGCTAGCCCTAGCGCGGGCGCGGACCCAGGGCGAGGGTGAAGAAGGCGAGGATGTCGGCGAGCTCCTCGGCCAACCCCTCGGACGACCCGCCGTGGTGGCCGGCGCCGTCGCGGGTGCGCAGCAGGATGGGCGCGTCGCCGGCCTGGGCCGCCTGCAACGTGGCGGCGAACTTGTAGCCGTTGCCGGGGGCCACCCGATCGTCGTCGCCGTGCACGGTGATCAGGAAGGCCGGGTATGACACCCCGGCCCGCACGTTGTGCAGGGGTGAATACGAGTGCATCGCCGCGAAGTCGTCGGGGTCGTCGGAGGTCCCGTACTCGGGGATCATCAGACTCCCGAGCCCGTACAGGTGGTATCGCAAGGGGTCAAACATGCCGACCTCGGCGAAGCACCCGCCGAAGAGGTCCGGCCGCCGGATGGTCGCCGCCGCGGCCAGCATGCCGCCGCTCGACCGGCCGGTGATGCCGATGCGATCGGGCGTGCTCCCGGCCTCGACGAGTCGCTCGGCGCAGGCGATGAAATCCTCCATGGCCTTGACCTTGCCGCCCCGCGCCGCTGCCGCCTGCCAGGCCGCCCCCAGCTCGCCGCCACCCCGGATGTGTGCCGTCGCGATGGCGCCGCCCGCCTCGAGCCACACAACCTTGCGAGCGCTATAGGCGAACGGATACATGCTGTCGCCGCCTCCGCCGTAACCCTCGATGAAGATCGGCGGGTTGGCGTCGCCGGCGAAGGCGGCGTTGCGCACAACGGTCATTGGGACGGCCGTGCCGTCGGCGCTCGTCGCCCAAAGTTGCGAAGCGACGACCTCGAGCTCGACGCCCCCGCCGGCGACGACCTCGGTCGTCCGCGTGACCAGGTCGTGGCGCAGGACGGTCGATGGCGAGGCGAGCGACGTGACCCGGAAGTAGATGGCGTCGCCCGACGGCGAGACCGTGACCGGATCGCTGAGTGAGCTCAGCGCGTAGCAGCAGTGCCTCTGGGGAACGTCGATGGGGTACGACTCGGACCCGTCGACGGCGTACATGGCGATGGTGCTCTCGCCCAAATACTCGTGGGCGGTGAAGATCCAATCGCCGACCAACACGGCGTGCGCGATAGCCGGGAGCGTGATCGCGGCCTCGGGCACGATCGTCCACGATTTGCAGGGCGCGTCGGTCGACGCGTCGATGGCGATCACGTGCCCGAGGGGGGCACCCTCGGTCGTCGTCACGTAGATCTCGTCGCCCGCCGACCCGACGAGCCAGAGCGAGTCGTCGCTCTCGAAGATGGTCCGGAACTCATACGGTCCATCCATCGGCGCGATCGCCACACCATTCCCGGGAGCCATCAGCAGCGTGAGGATGATGTATCGACCGTCGGTGCTCACGGACGGGTAGAAGTAGCTCGGGTTGGCGGGCCGTTCGTAGATCACGGGATCGGTGGCGGGGTCGTCGCCGAGCAGGTGGCGTCGCAGCTGGGGACTGGTGGTCGGCCGGGCCCGATCGCCGGCGCTGACGTCGAAGCCGATCCACAAGAACCCGTCGCTGCCGGGCAGCCAGCACGCCCACAACTTGGCTCCTACAACGGCATCTTGGAGAATATGGCCGGTCTCCACGTCGACCACGCGCCACGTCTTCCAGTCGGACCCGCCGATGGTTTCGGACCAGAGGAGCTTGGTCCCGTCGGGACTCGGGTCAACCTCGCCCACGACGACGTGGTCGGGCGACTCGGGCATCGGCAGGACGAGCCGACCTTCCCCGCCGGGGCCGTCGACGAGGTAGACGCCGGCCGCACCCGCGGGGTTCGATGGGCGCGTCTCAAACCAGTGGCCGCCCCGGCAGCGCGGTACGCCTCCGACCTCGTCACCGTCGGTCAGTGCCATCAGGCGAGCGCGGAACTGGTCCCGCTCCGGTACCTGGCTGAGCACGGCCTCGGTCACTTCGGCCTCGGCGGCCAGCCAGCCCGGCAGCTCCGGGTCGGAGTAGTCCTCCATCCATCGGAACGGGTCGCTGACTGTCGTGCCGTGGTAGACGTCCGCCTGGTCGACCCTGCGTGCCGTCGGGTATGAGGTCATCGGCTACGGGAGTGTAGGGAGCGGTCCCGGGGGCCTCGTACGGTGCTGGTCCGACGAACCGGGGGTCCCATCGGACGTTCGTCCGTACCGGGCCGCTTTGGGAGGCGGTATACGTTGTGATGTGGGTCTTTCTCTGCGGAGCCGAGCGGCTCTCGACGGGCGGGCGGCACCCCCGGGGTGAGCGACGCCGCGACGGCCGTGCTCGATGCCCTCCCGCCGTCCGATGATGTAGCTGGGGGGTCAGGATCGGCTGCCGTCGCGCCTCCCGCGAGTGACTCTGGGGGCTCGGCGGTCCGGGCCGCCATCTCCGTCATGCTCTTGTGCGTCGGAACGGCCATCATGGCGGGCGGCGTGTTCAGCGGTCTTGTTGCAGCGCGCGCCTACAGCGCCTTCGCCGCTATTGCTGGGGTCGGCATCGCCTACGCGCTGCGGCGTACTCGGAGCCTCCTCGCCACGACGATCGGGATCGTGGGTGGCATCTTCGTCATTGGCGCTCTCGTAGCCGTTGCCGCGGGTGGCGCTCACGCCTTCGGCAATCTCACAAGCGACGTGTCCCAGGCGTTGAAGGAGACCAGGGTGGTCCGTCCGCCCATCAACATCACGCCCGGCTTCGCCGCACTCCTCGCGTGGTTGATGGGCGGAGTCGGCTTCGTGACGGCCTGGGTGGCGATCGTCCTGCGTCGTCCGGCCCTGGCCATGGTGGTGCCGCTACCGGTCGCCGCCATCACCGCCTTCAGCGTCCCCCACGATACCCAGATCGCCAGCGGGCTCATCCTGTTTGGGTTCTTCGCCGCCGGGCTCGGCGTGCTCTCCTCCGACCGCCAGGGAGCGACAGGGCCAACGCTTGGCTACGAGCTGCGCCGCGCCGTTCGCGCCCTGCCGATCGCGGCCGTCGCCATCGCCGTGCTCGCCGTCGCCAGCCGGTCGGGGCTGCTGTTTCCAGGCTCGCTCATCAACCCCGCGCTGCAAGCGCAGAAGCCGCAGACCACTCCCCTCTCCACCGCGCCCGATCGAGATCTGTTCGACGTCCAGTCCGAGGTGACCGGTCCGTGGGTGCTCGGCGTCCTCGATGTCTACGACGGCACCGACTGGCGGCTACCCCCGTTTGGCGATGCCGCCCTGCAAGAGATCTCATCGTCGGGAATCGTCGATCACACGCTGACGCCCGGCCTCAAGGCCACCATCACCATCCGCGGGCTGACCGGCGCCGTCATCCCCGACCTGCCCAACACGGTCGGCGTGGTGGCGACCGGACCGCGGCTCTATTACGACAGCCGGAGTAGCAACATCCGCCTGAAGGAAGGCCAGATCAACAACGGCTTCACGTATTCGATCGCGGCTGCGGCTCTGCCCGATGTGGTCGCCCTCGAGCAGGACAGCACGCCGCCACCTGACTCGCTCACTCGCTTCGCCGACGCCCCCGCGCCGCCGCCCGCGGCCGTCGCCCTCATCGCCGAGGCGCCCAAGACGTCCAAGTGGGCGGAATGGGATTGGCTCCGCCGCTGGGTGCTCAACAACGTGACCGCCGACGGCCTTGGGTCGCCGGTATCGATCCCCCCCAGTCGCGTTCAACAACTGCTGATCACTAAGGACGCCTCGCCGTTTGAGTTGGTCGCGACCGAGACGCTCTTCGCCCGGTGGGTTGGTATACCTGCCCGTATTGGCTATGGGTTCGACGGCGGCACAACGGTGGGCGATCACGTCGAGATCCATCCGCTCGACGCGGCCGCATTCCCCGAGGTGTACTTCGCCGACCACGGTTGGCTCCCGGTCATCGGCGTACCCGCCAAGACCAAAGTCAGCGACAGCTCCGACCCGCGGCTCCAGCAGTTCGATCCCGGCGTACTGCCCTCTGACAACGTCGGCGTCACCATCTTCCGGCCGGTCGAGCTACCCGGTCCCAGCACGTGGCTCACCGACCTGCGCAACGCCGCCCTCCTCGTCATCGCATTGCTCGCCTTGGCCCTCGCCGTGTGGCTGGCCATCCCGCCGATGCGCAAGGCCCGCCGTCGCTATCGGTCCCACGCCGCGGCCCGACGCGCTGGGCCGCGGGCGCGCATCGCCTGCGCCTACTGCGAGTGGCGCAATGACCTGACGGACTACGGCTACCGCTTCGAGACGGACACGCCGCTCATGCTGCTCCAGCGTTTTGGGCGCGACGAGGAGCACACGCAGTTGGCGTGGCTCGTCACGCGGGCTCTGTGGGGCGACCTGCGCAGCTCGGACTCCCCCGACCTGGCGACCGACGCCGAGGAGTTGGCGCGGGCCTTGCGACGCCGGCTTATCGACGGCCACCCCATCACCGTGCGCGCCGTCGCCATCACGTCCCGCCAGTCTCTGCGCCACCCCTACGAGATTGAGGTGGCCCCCCCACCGGCACCACCAGCATCGGTCAGCCCACCGTCACTCGATCCGGAGCATGAGCTTGTCTCCGTCTAGGCCGGTGTCGTCGCGGACGGCCGCACTCATGATCGCCATGGCCGTCCTCGCTGCGGGTTGCGCCGCCGGCACGTCGGCGGCGCGCGTCGGCATGGAGAAGGATCAGACCGACGTCGTGTTTGGCTTCACCCCGCCGACGACGCCAGCGGTGGTGGCTCCCCGGACCGAGCTGCCTCCGGGCGTCGTTGGACCCCTGACCGTCTCCGGGCCGGCGGCGGCACCGGCGATCCAACTTCCGGTCATCACGACGCTGCCGACCTTCCCGCAATTCACCGCACCGGTCACGGTGGCCTGCCCGACGGCAGCGCCCGATGCCCCGATCGCCGGCGCGGCCACCACGAGCACCGTCGGCGAGCCCGCGGTCGGCGCCTACAAGTGGGAAGCCTCAGGCTCCTATCTCGTTGACAAGATCAAGGTGCCCCTGGTGTCCTCGTACACCCAGTACGTGCGCAATGTCGCGGCCTACGACGACCCCCTCGCCGGGCTCAACGATCCGTCGTTCAAGTTTGAGACGGTGGAGCCGCGGATCAATGGTGGATTCGACGCCTTCGACTGGCAGGAGGAGACGGACCCCACCATCCCCGCCAGCCCGGTCGGCGGTTTGGTGCTCGACGGGATCACCCTGCTCAGCGCCACGGGTGCGCCCGAGGGCTCGTACTTCACCGCGTTGGGCCTCGGTCTGCTCTTCATCCCGCTGCCAGTCACACCGGGTGGGACCTGGGACTCGCTCTCCTTCGACCCGACCCACGGCCTGCTCACCCTCAGCGGGCAGGTGCTCACCACCAACCTCGTCGATGCGTGCGGCACCCTGCTCGAGGCCTGGCACGTGCACGCCACACTCGTCGACGCGGGCGCGAGCGCGACGCTCGACTATCTGGTGGCGCCTCAGTACGGCGGGCAGATCATCAGCATGGCCGTCACCGGCAGCTTCCTCGGCGTCTCGTATGCCAACGCCGTGATGCACACCGGCCAGCAAAACCCGAGCCCCTTGCCGGCGGCCCTCAGATGAAGTTGACCAGCTCGGTCAAGACGGTGCTCGTCGCCGCCGCTGTCCTCATCGTCGAGCTCATCGTCGTCGGTCGACTGATCCCGAGCGCGGGTGTGCACCGCAACGGCGCGCCGCCACCGATCCTCTTCCTCGGCCTCATCAACGGAATGATCGCCAGCCTCACCGCCGCCGGCATCGTCCTCGTCTACCGATCGGTGCGGATCATCAACTTCGCCCAGACGGCGATCGGCGGAGCGGGGTTCGCGCTGGTCTATGACTTCCTCACCCTGACGGCGGTCCCCTTCCCCGTCGCCTTGATCCTCGGGCTCGCCGTCGCTGTGGGCGTCGGTCTGGCGTTTGACCTGATCTTCGCCCGCCGCTTCGCCAAGGCGCCGCGGCTCGTGCTCACCGTGTTCACCATCGTCGCCGGCGCCTTCGTGGCCGGGACCGCCAAAAACATCGTCGACTCGTTGCCTTTCTTCCCTGACAAGTCACAGCGGACCATCGCCCAGCTCGGTGGCACCGAAAGCCTGGCTCCTCACCTTCCCTTCGCCGGCTTCCACTTCACGCTGCCCGGCAACCCCATCCGGTTTGGCTTTGTCGACATCTTCGCCCTCCTTCTGCCCCTGGTGACGCTGCTCGCCATCAGCGCCTTCCTTCGTTACAGCAGACTCGGCGTGGCCATCCGAGCGCTGGCCGAAAACGCGGAGAGAGCGTCGCTGCTCGGGATCAGCGTGGGCCTTCTCTCCGCGGTGGTCTGGGGCCTGGCCGGACTCCTGTCGGGTGTCGGATCGACGCTCAATGGGATGATCGGCACCCCCAATGCGTCGCTCGGCATCGCCCCCGAGCTTCTCGTCGCATCCCTGGCCGCGGCCGTCGTCGCCCGGATGCGGAGCATCTGGATAGCCGTCGTCGCGTCGGTCGCCATCGGGGTCTTGCAGGAGTCGATCCAATTCCTCCGTCCCTCCCTCTCCCCCCTCACGAGCGGCGGGCTGCTGGTGGTGATCGTCGTCGGTCTGCTCCTTCAGTCCGGCCGCGGCGAGCGACCCGAGTCCGGCTCGGGTACGTGGGACGCCACGGAGGAGCTCCGTCCGATGCCCACCGAGCTCGCTCGGGTGAGCGGGCTGCGCGTCGCCAAGTGGGTGCTCGTGGCCGCCCTGGTGCTCTCCACGGTCGCCTTCCCCTTCTTCGTCGGCAAGGGCACGATCATCCTCGGCACCGTCACCGCCCTCGACGCACTCGTCGCTCTCTCGCTCGTCGTGCTGACGGGGTGGACGGGGCAGGTGAGCCTGGGCCAGATGGGTCTGGCGGCCGTCGGCGCTGTCATCGCCGGCGCGTTGGCCGTCAAGGTCGGCCTGCCCTTCCTGGTCGTCATCCCGCTCGCCACGGTGGTGACCGCCGCCGTGGCCGCTGTCATCGGATTGCCAGCCCTCCGACTGCCCGGCCTCTATCTGGCCATCGCCACGCTCGCCTTCGCCGTGGCCGTGCAGGATGTGCTCTTCAACACGAGCGTGTTTGGTTGGCTGTTGACCAGCGCCGAGATCGGCCGGCCCAAGCTGGCCTTCCTCGACTTCTCCGACGAGCGCTCGATGTACTTCCTCTGCCTGGGCGTCCTCGCCGTAGCGCTCCTTCTGCTGCGCAACCTGCGCGCCAGCCGTTTCGGCCGGATCCTCATCGGCCTGCGGGACAACACCCCCAATGCGCAGTCGGCCGGCATCACCCCGCTGCGGACCAAGCTGATCTCCTTCGGGATCGCCGGCGGCCTGGCCGGGCTCGCCGGCGCTCTCCTCGCCTATCAGCAGCGAGGCGTCTCACCTGACCCGTTCGCCGCGCAAGCCAGCATCGACATCTTCGTGACATCGGTGATCGGCGGCCTCGGCAGTTTGTTTGGTCCGGTGCTCGGGACGGTCTTCACGACCGCTATTCCGCGCTGGCTCAACTCCGTGCCTGAGCTCGCCGCCGGCCTGACACCGCTGATCGCCATCGTGATCCTCTATGTGGCGCCAGGCGGCCTGCTGTCGGTCGTGGCCGCAGCGCGCGACTCGGTGCTGCGGATCGTGGCCCAGCGCAACCGGATCATCGTCCCGAGCCTGTTCGCCGACATGGACCCTGAGGCCCTGCACCTTCGCTTGGTGCCGTTGGCCGCACCGAGCGAGGTGGCCGGCCTCTCCCGCATCCCGCGGCGCTACGACCTGGCCTCCCTTCACGCCGATGATCGTGCTGACGAGTCCGATCGCGACGCCCATGCGCTCGTCGCCGCCGCCCGGGGCGCATCCTCGGAGGACGGGTCATGACTCCGCCGACCATCGGGCGCCCGGACCAGCCGAAGGAGCGCGGCCTGCTTCGCGCGTCGCTCGCGTGGGGAGACCTGCGCAAGACCCCCTACGGCCTACGCCCCATCGCCATCCTCATCGGCATCGCCGCCCTCCCCGCCATCGGTCAGTACTTCCCCACCGTCGCCGGCCCCAACATCGCCCAGGACCTTCATCTCGACCTTCGGGCTGTCGGTGGGATCTTCGCCGCCGTCGGCGTCATCAGTCTCGTCCTCGCCATCCCCATCGGGTGGGTCTCAGACCGTGCGCAACGAGTTCGACTTGTGGCCCTAGCCAACGCCATCGCCGGCGCAGCGGGCATCTTCACCAGCCAAGCGGTCAACTCGGGCATGTACACAAGCGGCCTCGTCGGGCAGAGCGCCAGCGGCCTTTTGGGTGACACGCCGACCCAGTCGCTGGTCGCCGACTACTACCCGACCGACGCGAGAGGCCGCGTCTTCTCGCTCAGTGGTTCGATCGGCCAGGCGCTCGGGCTCCTCTCGCTGGTCGTCTGCGGTCTGGCCGTCGACCGATTCGGCTGGCGCTCGACGGAGTTTGTCCTGTCCCTTCCGTTTGTCCTGGGCTCCGTCCTCACCCTCCTCCTCCTCCGGGAGCCGAGACGCGGCTACTTCGAAAAGCAGGCGCTGGGATTCGACGAGGAGACATCACGCCGGGAGGCGGAGCCCGCGTCGTTCGGCGAGTCGTGGCGGACCATCTGGGGTGTCCGGATGCTCCGACGCCTCGCCCTAAGCCTGATGTTCGGACAGATCGCTGGAAGCCCCATCACCGTCTTCCTGCCCTTCTTCCTGGCGGAACGGTATGGCCTCGATGCCGCCCAGCGGGCGGCGTTGACCGTGCCAAGCGTTCTGGCCACCGCAGTGGGCGGCATCATCGGTGGTGGGGTGATCGACGTCCTCGGGCGCCGGTCACCCTCCAGCGTCCTGCGATTCATGGGCGCCGCGTACTTACTCCCTGTCGGCGGACTGATCCTCTTCGCCATCCAACCGCCGCTCGCCGTCGTGATCCTGGGGAGCGTCACGATGAGCTTCGGCTTCGGGCTCACCGTCCCCGCTTACACGTCTATCTTCAGCCAGATCGTCCCCGCTCGGGTCCGGGGACAGGGCTTGGGCGTGCTCAGCCTCGCCAACTTCCCCTCTCAGATCACCCTGGGCGTGGTTTTCGCCACGGTCGCCAACACCTACGGGTTCGGGCCGATGTTCATGCTTTGCGTGCCCTTCCTCGTGGTCTCTTCCCTGTTGGCCATCAGCGTCGCCGACTTCTACGAGGGCGACCGGCGCAACGCTGTCCTCGCGACCGCCAGCGACGAAGAGGTGCGCCGGGCGCAGGAGGCTGGCACGACCAAGCTGCTGGTGTGTCGCGGCGTCAGCGTCTTCTACGGCACCAACCAGGTGCTCTTCGGCGTCGACTTCGAGGTCGAGGAAGGCGAGATCGTCGCGCTGCTCGGCACCAACGGCGCCGGCAAGTCCACCCTCCTCCGGGCCATCAGCGGCACGCAGGAAGCAGCCGACGGCGCCATCGTCCTCGATGGCCGCGACGTCACCCACATGCCGCCGCATGAGATCGCCGGGCGTGGGGCGGTGCACATGCCGGGCGGACGCGGCGTGTTCCCGGGCCTGACGGTCGAAGACAACCTTCGCCTCGGGACGTGGCTCGTACCGCCGGCCGACGTCGAAGGGGCATTGCAAGATGCCTATGAACGTTTCCCGGTGCTGCGCGAGCGCAAGGCCCAGAAGGCAGGCGTCCTCTCGGGTGGCGAACAGCAGATGGTCTCGTTGGCCCAGGCGCTCATGGCCAAGCCTCGGCTCCTCATGATCGACGAGCTGACGCTGGGTCTCTCGCCCTTGGTCGTGGGCGAGCTGCTCGAGGCCGTGCGCGAGATCAACCGTCGTGGCACAACCGTGATCGTCGTCGAGCAGTCGGTCAACGTGGCCCTCACCATCGCCGATCGCGCCGTCTTCATGGAGAAGGGCGAGATCCGCTTCTCCGGACGGACGGCTGAGCTACTCGCTCGACCCGACATCTTGCGCGCTGTCTATGTCAAGGGCACAGCGACGGTCGGGCAGGCGCGTAAGACCAGCCCGATCGCCGACGACGCGCCGCACATCCTCGAAGTCCGCGGCGTCACCAAGCACTTCGGCGGGGTCACCGCACTCGACGACGTCGACCTCGATCTGCGAAGAGGCGAGATCCTCGGAGTGTTGGGACCCAATGGGTCAGGCAAGACCACGCTCTTCGACGTCATCAGCGGCTACCAGATCCCCGACGCCGGCAGCATCACCTTTCACGGCGAAGACGTGACCAGCCTCAGCGCAGAGCAACGAGCCAGGCTGGGCCTCATCCGGCGCTTCCAGGACGCCCGCCTCTTCCCGGCGCTGACCGTGACCGAGGTGCTGCTCGTCGCTCTCGATCAGCGCATGGCGACGCGCAATCTCGCCGGCGCGGTGGCCTCCTCGCCGGCAAATCGGCGAGCCGAGCGGACGGCTCGCCGCCGGGCCGAAGCCTTGATCGAGCTGCTCGACCTTGGCTCATACCGCGACAAGTTCGTCAAGGAGCTCTCGACCGGACTCCGTCGCATCGTGGACATCGCCTGGGTCCTCGCCTCGGAGCCGAAGGTCCTCCTTCTCGACGAGCCTTCGTCCGGCGTGGCCCAGGCCGAGGCCGAGTCGCTGGCGCCGCTGCTTCGCAGAGTCCGCCGCGAGACCGAGTGCAGCATCTTGCTGATCGAGCACGACATCCCGCTGATCTCCAGCCTGGCTGATCGGCTGGTGGCAATGGCCGAGGGCCAAGTGCTGGTCAGCGGTCCCGTCGGCGCCGTCCTCGACGATGAGCGCGTCATCGAGGCTTTCCTCGGCACGACCGACGCCGCCGTGCACCGCTCAGGAGTCATCAAGTGAGCCGCGCCGCGGGAGTAGGCCGAGTCGTCGCCGCACTCGGCCTTGCCCTCGCTGTCGTCGGCCTCCCCGCGGCGGCCTCGTCGGCCAGCAATGGTGGCCCACCCAGCATGCTCAACGGCCTCCTCGTCGCCCCCGAGCAGGTCGGCCCGCCCCCAGCCGGCTCCCGCCCGCAACTTCTCGACGCCATCGAGTTCTACAGCCTCCGCCGCCCCGACAAGGAGCTGGTCGCCACGCTCGAGATCGGGCAGTTCCGCCCCGGGACCCACGTGACATCGGCCGCCTTCCAACAATCGGTCGCCGGCCAGGTCGGGACCCAGGTGCCCCTCGAGCAACAGCTCGGCGGGGAGACAGTCTTCGTCACGGCCAGCCGGCAGGTCGACCTCGCCGTGTGGTTCCGCGACACCCGGCTCTTCGTCCTGTCCATTCGCAATGACTACGACTTCCCGAAGGCATTGATCCGCGCCGCCCTGGGGGTGGACACGTGAGGAAAGCGACGGTGGTCATCCTGACCGCGGCAAGCCTGGCGGCTCTGAGCGGATGCACCAAGATCGGCACCGGCAAGACCATCCTTGACGGAGCCCTGTACCGGACGACATCCGTCGCGCGGACCTTCTCCTACGCCGAGACGGCAGGGGGCACGCAGACCGAGGTGTCAGGCGCGATCGCCGATGACTACCGGTATCAGCTGGCCGCGACCATCAACCAGCTCCCAGCCGAGGCGGAAGTGGTCGACGACGACGCCCGTGCACTCCAAGTTGGCGATTCGACTCTCCTGACACGGCTGACGTCGCCCGGCGCGCCCGTGCCGAGCCCGCTGACCGCCGGCCAATGGGTGGTCGATCCGACCGGTGCCAGCCAGCTCTTCAGCGCTGGCCAGTCCCGGCCGGTCGTCGGCACCGACCCCGTCTACGACGCCCTCGACGTCATCGACTACGTACGCGCCGCCATCGCCCAATCGGCCGGCGTCGAGCTCTTCGACCCCGAGGCCACCAATTACCGCAAGCAGTCCGATCCGTTCCCCAAACCGAAGGATGGCGTGCTCCGCTACGACGTCGATCCGCCGGCCGTCCCGCAGGTCGACGCCATCACCGCCCAGGGCGGCAGGCCGCTCGATACTCGTTACTTCCGGCGCATGTCGATCTACGTCCATGACGGCATGGTCGTGGAGATCCGCGAGGAGATCTCGGTCCTCAACTTCTTGGAAGATCCGCGATCAGAGTTGGCCAGCCGCATCAGCGAATACGGCTTCAATCTGCCGAACGGGCCACCAAGCGTGCAGGCCACATTCCTTGCCAACGCCCTCGACGCGCTCGATACCCGTCTCGGCCTGCCGGCTGTACGTGAGCGCGACCTCGACGTGACCTTCTCCAACCTCGGCGCGCCTCCTACGGTGACCATGCCCGCCGGCGCCTCAACCGGCTCACTCGCCGGCATCGGTGACTACGGACAGATCCTCTCGGAGCAGGCGACATGACCGCCCCCACCGTCAGCGCCGGACCGCCCGGAATGCAGGAACGCCTACGGCGCTACGCGCCCCTTGCCGTCGCCGCCATGATCCTGATCGCGTTCGTCGGGCTGCCGTCAGCACTCAACCTGCCGCAGGCCAACCCCGGTCAGGTCGCGGAGTACGCGCCGGTGCCACCCACTTCGCACGCCCTCAATCCTCAGACCGGCAACTTCGCCGCGGTGGGACTCGGCAGTGGCTCGACACTGACGGCGCCGGGGGCGCCCCCGGCGGGCACCATCCCGGCCGGGACCGGCCCGACCTTCAAGGTGGGCGGCCAGTCGGTGTCGACCACCGCATCACAGTTCCGTTGCGTACTGATCAACGGCGTCGCCCACCAGACCGAAGACCCCCTGTCACCACCCTGTGTCGCCAGCTTCGTCGGCAACAACGGCGGCGCGACCGCCAGGGGCGTGACCGCCGACAGCATCTCGGTCGTCTACTACATGGGCTGCGACACCGGGCAAAACACGTACACGCCCACCAGTCAGGGCAGCGAGTCCATGCACTGCGGCGAGCACGACGACGCTGACACGCCGGCTTCGAGCACGGACTTCCTCTACACGCGGGCCATCAAGCGCTACGCCGCGTACTTCAACAGCCGGTACGAGACCTACGGCCGTCACGTCCACATCGAGATCGTCTACGGCAGCCCCGGATCGGGAGGCGCGTGCAACGGCGCCTGCCGGCGCCAGGACGAAGCCGATGCCGTCAGTGAATATCACCCCTTCTCCTTTGTCGAGGGCGGCCAGAACGACTCGATGGACTACTTCACCGACGCCGTGGCCCAAAACGGAATCCTCGACTTCGGGAGCGACACGCCAAACCTCAACAGCTTTTACGAGGGCTACCCCGGGCTCGTCTGGAGCTACATCCCGACCATCGAGCAGTCGGCCGCGCAGATGTCGAGCTTCCTGTGTCAGCAGATGGTCGGCAAGACCGCATCCTTCTCGGGGGCCGCAGGGCAGATCAACAAAGTGCGCAAGTTTGGCGTCGTCTACTTCAACGACGGTCTCGAGCCCTCGTACACCGAGATCAAGGATCAAGTCGACAAGGATCTCGCCGCCTGCGGCGTCTCGAAGCCGCCCGAATACGAGTTCGACGACAGCGGCTCGGCCCAGGGCGACCCCTCCAGTCTCCCCGAAAAGTCCACCGAGCTCTCCGAGTTCGAGCAAGCCGGGGTGACGACCATTCTGTGGTTCGGTCCGCCCGACGGGACCTGGGGGACGGCGGCGTCGGCGATCGACTACCACCCCGAGTGGGTCGCCTACGGCGACGGCGCGATGGAGGACTTCGTCACCGGTCGCTACGTCGACCAGAGCGTGTGGTCCCACGCCATGGTCGTGAGCAACGTCACCCTGGTCAACAGCGTCGGCAGCCAACCGTGCGCCCTCGCCCTCGAAAGCGTCGACCCCAGCTATCCAGCGTCAGACGTCATCTGGAACTGCGGCTTCTACAACGACATGCGCCAGTTGTTCACCGGCATCCAGGTGGCCGGTCCTGACCTCACCGTCGCCTCCCTGGATCAAGGATTCCACGCCATACCCGCCGACCCGAGCACGAGCCCGGAGGTCCCCGCCTGCTTCTACGGAGCGAGCGACTACACCTGCGTCAAGGACGCCGTCGCCATGTATTGGGACCCCAACGGGGTCATCAGAGGATGGTCGGGCAACGGGTGCTACAAGGACACGAGGGGCGGCCTGCGCTACCTCACCAACCAGTGGCCTACCGACCAGCCCACGCAGGAACGACGCCCGAGCGACCCCTGCAACGGCTACACGAGCAACAGCTCCCTCAACCCCTACGCGATGACGTAGCGGAGGGACTCCGTACCACGACGAGATCGAGGAGTTGACATGGATGCCTTCCGCCAAATCCGGGTAGTCGACGTACCCAGCCTCCAGGCGACGATGTACGAGCTGGAGCACGTCCGCACCGGCGCTCGCCATCTGCACTTCGCGTGCGACGACCCCGAGAACGCCTTCGCGACCGTCGTCACGACCGTCCCCGTGGATGAGAGCGGGGCACCGCACGTGCTGGAGCACGCGCTGATCCGCGGCGGTGGCAATCGATACGCCGATCGGTCAAACCTCGGCGCGCCGCAAGCCACCGGTGGTGGAGCATGGACCGGCTGGGAGTACACCTGGTACAACTTCCGCAGTTCGTCCCACGCCGACTTCTTGAAGCTCGTCGACTACCAGATCGACTACCTGTTTGATCCAGTCCTGGACGAAGAGACGTTCTGGAAAGAAGCGCACCACCTCGAGTTCGAGGACGCGGCTGATCCGTCGACACCGTTGCGCATCCGGGGTGTCGTGTTCAACGAGCAGAAGGGCGTCTTCGCGCTGCCCCTCGCCGTGTCCTGGTACGCGATCAGCAAAGCCCTCTTCCCCGGGCTGCCCTACGGGCTGGAGCACGGCGGCACGCCTCGGACCATCCCGACGCTCACCCTGGCTCAGCTGCGCGAGTTCCACAGCCGGCACTACCACGTTGCCAACGCCCGCTTTCTGACCTGGGGGGACATCCCCCTCGACGATCTCCTCGGCACCATCGACAGCGCCCTCAACGCGGTGCCCTCCCGACCCTATGAGCCGACGCCGTATCCGCCCCTTGTCCGTCCGACGGCACCCGCCCGCTTCAAGGGCAAGCTGCCGATCGGGGCGAGCGAGGATCCCGCGGGTCGGGGGATGGTCCTCATGGGCTGGGTGACGGCCCCGGTCGCCGATCCCTACGAAACGCTCCTGCACGACCTGATCTCCGAGCTGCTGCTCGGCTCGGCCACCGCCCCGCTGCGGGCCGCCCTGGCCTCGTCGGGTCTGGGTCGTTCGGTCGCCGAAACGTTCGACCGTTACGGCGTGCGATATCGCGACACGGTCTTGGCCTGCGGGCTCCAGGACGTCGACCCGGCCGACGCCGACAAGGTGGAAGCCCTCGTGATGAGCACCCTGGCCCAGGTGGTCGACGAGGGCATCGACCCCGCCCTCATCGACTCGATCCTGCGCAACTTGGAGTTCCGCCGCCGGACCCTCGCCGGCACCGACGGTGAAGAGGGAGGGGGCCCGATATCGCTGTTCATCCAGTGGATCAACAGCACCTGGATTCACGGCGGTGACCCCCTCCAGTCGCTCGACATGGAGGCCGACCTGGCCCGGCTGACCGCCGAGCGGTCGACCGGCACACCCGTCGAGGACCGGATCCGTCGGTGGCTGATCGACAACCCGCACCGCGCCCTGATCGTGCTCGCCCCCGACCCCGGCGCTGATCTCCGCCTCGAAGAGGAGGAGCGCGCCGACCTGGCAGCACGCCAGGCCGCCCTCACCGCGACGGCCCAGGAAGAGATCCTCGACATCGCCCGGCGCCTACGCGCCCATCAAGACGCCCGTACCGCCGCCCCGGCGATCGACGCCACGGCGGTGCTGGATTCGGCACGACGCGTGGCCACACCCACAGCCGTCAGCTCGTCCATCGCTGGCGTCGATGTCGAGACATTCCTGACCCGGACCAACGGGATCACGTACTTGGACCTCTTTGCCGACATCGGCGACCTCCCCGACGATCTGTGGGATTCGTTGTCGCTCTTTTGCGCGGCGATCACCATGGCGGGGACAACCGGGCCAGCCGGTCTCAGCGAGCCGGCCATGGCCAATCGGATCGGCAACTCGACCGGTGGGCTCTCGGCCGAAGTACTCGTCCCTGTCACGGGTGAGGGTGACCGCGCCCTGCGCCTTCTCCGGTTTGGCGGACGCGCCTTCGAGCGTGACCAGGCGGCGTTGGTCGACATCATCGGGGAGCTTCTCCTCGGGGCCGACCTCACGCCGACGTTGGTCGAGGCCGTTGCCGGCCAAGCCCTGTCCCATGAGACCCAAGGGATCCTGACCGAGACGACGGCCAAGCTCACCCGACTGGCGGGCTCGCACACAAGGCAGTCTTGGGCTCTTCGCAATCGGCTCGACGGGTTCGGCCACCTCGATCGGCTGCGCTCGCTGGCCGCCCTGGGGTCGGCCGGCTACGCGACGGAGGCGTCTCGCCTCAACACGATCCGCGAGCACATCGCCCGGCGTGGCGCTCTGACCGTCTTCGCCGCCGTCTCGGGCAAGGCGGCTATGGCCGAGCTCTCGTCGCCCCTGGAGCGGCTGTTGTCGTCGCTCCCGCTCGGTGGTCAGCGGACCGGCGCCCTCGACGACCGGCTTCCAGCCGGCTCGTTGCTTCACGAGGCTCGCATCTTCGCGACCCCGGCGGCGTTCAACACCGAGGTGCGCGCCGTCCCCGGCTTGGCTCATCCTGACGCTGCCGCGATCGCGGTGGCAGGTGCGCTCCTGTCCCGGTGGTGCCAGTCGGAGGTCGGTCGCAAAGGGTCCGCCTACGGCTCGGGGTGCGACGCCTTCGCCAATCCGGGCTCGCTGATCCTCATGACCGTCCGCGATCCGAGCGTTGCTCGCACATTCGGCGCCTACGCCGAGGGGATCCGCCGGCTCCAGGAGGAGCCGATCCTGGCCGAGGAGCTCGACTATGCCCGGCTCGTGGCCTCAACCCTCGCCAACATGCCACAGCCGCCAGCCCTCCGGGCCCGCCACACGTTGATCGAGAGTCTCATCGGAGTGGGCGAGGCGCAACGCAACGCGTTTCGCGAGGCGCTCCGTTCGCTGACCGCAGCCGACGTCCGCCAGGCCGCGTTGGCCCACCTGGGATCCCCTGGCGGCGCTCGGGCCAGCCTCCTGTCAACCGAGATGGCTACCGACATCGCTCCCGAGTGGGCGTTCGACGTGATCCACGACGCGTGATTGGCGGGGAGCACCACAGTGACTGACGTTGGGTTCGGCGATCGGGCCCCGACCAGTCACGAACGCATGTCGGGGCAGCCGTGGGATGCCTCGTACCACGACGGGCCGGCGCCCTGGGATGTCGGCCACCCACAGCCAGCCGTCGTCCGCCTCGCGTCCGAGGCGGATTCGCGGGCACGATGCTCGATGCCGGGTGCGGGACCGGCGACAACACGCTCCACGTCGCCTCGTTGGGACTGCCGGAGTCGTCGGTGCTGGGCGTCGACGTTGCGGGGACGGCACTGTCGATCGCCCGGACAAAGGCCGTCGACCGCGGGATCGAGGTCGAGTTTGCCTGGGCTGACGCGTTGCACCTGGAGCGTCTGGGCCGCAGGTTTGACACGGTCTTGGACTGCGGGCTGTTTCACGCCTGCGACGCCGAGGAGCGCACTACCTACGCGGCCAGTCTGGCGTCGGTGACCGTGCGCGAGGGCACGCTGTACGTGTTGTGCTTCAGCGACGAGGGTCCCGGGACCGGCCCACACCCCGTCAGTCAGGACGACTTGCGGGCAGTCTTCAACCCGAGCAGCGGATGGGGCCTCGCTTCGATCAAACGCGAGCGCCTGCAAACGACCTACCACGACGACAACGGCGCGCCAGCCTGGCTGGCAACGGTTAAACGCCTCTAGCGATACTGGGGGCTGCCGGCGACTGGGCGGCTCACCATAAGGTGGCCGGCGTCATGGACCCCTACCTCGAGGCCAACCAGACCAATTGGAACGAGCGCGTGCCCATCCACACGGCCTCGGAGTTCTACGACGTCGACGGTTGGCTGGCCAATCAGCGAGGCCCCCGACCCCGTGAGATCGAGGCGCTCGGCGACGTCAGCGGACTCGACCTCGTGCACCTGCAATGCCATTTCGGGCTCGACACGTTGGCCTTTGCTCGCGCGGGGGCCAGGGTGACCGGCCTCGACTTCTCCCACCCGGCGATCCTGGAGGCGCGCCAACTCGCGGAGCGCGCCGGCCTCGCCGATCGGGCCCAATTCGTCGAAGCCAACGTGCTCGAGGCGGCGGCCGCACTCGCACCGGCCACGTTCGACATCGTGTACGTGAGCCTGGGCGCGCTCTGCTGGCTGCCCAGCGTCAAGCGTTGGGCCGCGCAGGTCGCCGCCCTCCTCCGACCCGGCGGGCGCCTCTACCTCCACGACGGCCACCCGCTGGCGTGGGCACTCGCCGACGACGACGTGCGGATCCAACACACCTATTTCGAGGAACGTGACCCGTACGTCGACGACTTCGATGCCACCTACGCCGATGGTGAGGCCCGGCTATCCAACACCCGCACCTACGAGTGGAATCACTCGCTCGGCGAGATCATCAACGCCCTCCTCGAGCCTGGGCTCCGCATCGACCGGCTCACCGAGCACGACTGGACGGTGTGGCAGCGCTACCCGTGGCTCGTCGAGATCGGGCGCCACCAGTGGGCGGTGCCGGAGGGGATGCCTCGCATGCCGCTCACGTTCACCTTGTTGGCGAGCCGGCCCGCCTCAGTCTGAGCCGAGCCTCGGGAACTTCGGGGGCCGCTTCTGGAGGAACGACTGGACGCCTTCGGCGAGATCCTCCCGCTCGAAGCTTTCGAGCATCAACTTCTGGGCCTCCCGCTCGGCGGGACCGAGGCCGATGTGCAACTGCTGGTTGACCTGCCGCTTCATGATGGCGATGGAGGTCGGCGAGCAGGTGGCGGCCAGATTTTCGATGTAGGACCGGGCGACGTCGAGGAGGTCGGCGCCGGGGACGGCACGGTTGACGACGCGTAGGGCCTCGGCCTCGCGGCCGTCGATCTTGCGGCTGGAGAAGAGCAGATCGAGCGCCACGCCGGCGCCGGTCAGCCTGGGCAGGAGCCACGCCAGTCCCCACTCGGCGATCAGCCCGCGCTGGGAGAAGGCCATGCTCATGACCGCATCCTCGGCCATGAACCTGAGGTCGGCGGCGAGGACGAACGGCACCCCCATGCCGGCCACGGCGCCGTTGATGGCGGCGATCACCGGCTTGGACACCGAGAGCAGATAGATGTGGGTGCCGCGGAGATCGTCACCCCACGACGGGTCGCCCGCGTCGGCGTCGGCCAACTCGTCGGGAAGGGACGTATCCACGAGGGCGGCACCCCCGTCGGCGACGCTGCCGAGCACCTTCAGGTCGGCGCCCGCGCAGAAGCCTCGGCCGGCGCCGGTGATGATGATGCCGACGACGTTGGCGTCGCGTTCGGCTCGGCCGACGGCGTGGCGTAGCTCGGCGCCCATCCGGGGCGTCCAGGCGTTGAGGGCGTGCGGCCGATTGAGCGTGATGGTGGCGATCGGGTCGGAGACGTCGTAGAGGATCTCTTCGTATAGAGCCATGGCCGTCATCTTTGCCTACTCACCTGCCTGGATGCGCTGCCCGGGCGCGGGGCGCGCTGGGCCCGGCCGCGGGGCGCGGGGGGGAGGGGTCGCGGCATTAGCGCGGGCGGGGCGCGGAAGCCCAAGGCGGGCGCCGCGGCCCCGCCCAAGTTCGCGGCCGA
>Ga0302326_10005482_pt1 | contig 28907 bp, 31 predicted proteins | sample Palsa_T0_3_FD_202264 | JGI IMG/M metagenome (GOLD analysis project Ga0302326, IMG submission 202264) | Peat permafrost microbial communities from Stordalen Mire near Abisko, Sweden - Palsa_T0_3 | ecosystem: Environmental > Terrestrial > Soil > Palsa > Peat permafrost | place: Sweden: Abisko... | reverse complement strand
TTGTGCTGGTGGCGCTCACGGTGAGCCGGTTGTCGGCGCGGGTGACCGACCACGCGCGCGAGGCCGAGGCACGGGGCGGACAGATGCACGACCTTTATGAATTCACGCGGCGCACGCTGCAGATGAACCTGCACGTTGAGCCGGGTCCGCAACTGGCCGAGTTGGTGCACGAGATATTTGCGCTGGAAGCGGTGGCGGTATTTGACGCCGATCTGCACAGCGTGTACCAGGCCGGCTTTTGGGGAGTGGATCCGCAGGAGATGGCGCAGAACGCCTACTACTTCGAGACCTCGGACGACGACGCGGAGACTGGCCTCGGTCGCCGCGTGGTGCGCCTGGGGACGGTGCCGGTGGGCAGCCTGCTGGTGCGCGGCGATACCACGCCGCTGGTCAACAACGCCATCGCTTCGCTGATCGCAATTACCTTTGATCGCTACCGGGCCTTCGCCAACGAGAGCCGCATCGAGACCGAGCGACGCACCGAGCAGTTGCGCGCGACGGTTCTCGATAGCCTGGCGCACGCATACAAGACGCCGCTCACAGCGATTCGCGCGGCCTCGACCGGCCTGGGAGAGATGGGCAATTTGTCGACTGGGCAGGCAGAGCTTGTAGCGCTCATCGATGAGCAGACGGGCCTGTTAAACGAGTTGACCACTCGGCTGTTGACCACGGCGCGTCTGGATGCCGGCGAGGTGGCGCTTCATGCGTCGCCTGTGGGTGTAGCCTCATTGATTGAAGAGGTAGTGGCCAGCCTTGCCGACCGCCTGGCAACAATGAAAGTAGCCATTAAGCTGGAGGACGACGACCTGGTGCTCAACTGCGATCGCCAGTTGATGGTGATGCTGCTGACGCAGTATGTCGACAATGCGTGCAAGTACTCGATCTTCGGAACCACGATTACCATTCGCGTGGCGCGCGCGCGGGCAGAGGCGATTTTTTCCGTGCATAGCTACGGTCCGGTGATTCCCATGGCCGACCGCGAACGCATCTTCAACCGGTATTATCGATCTTCCACGCAAGCCAACCGTACTTCCGGAACCGGAATCGGCCTCTCGGTGGCCAAGCGTGTTGCGGTGATTCATGGTGGCTATGTGTGGGTGACGAGTGAAGAATTGGAGGGGACGACGTTTTTTGCGGCGATCCCCGCTCCAGTGCAGAAGAGGAACTCTCAATGAACGTGCAAGCCTTTCGCATTCTTGTTGTCGACGACGAATCCGCCATCCGCCGCGCGCTGCGGCCCCCACTCGTGGAACTTGGCTTTCAGGTGGCCGAGGCCTCGCGCGGCGAAGAGGCGCTGCAACTGCTGCGCGCCACCGCATTCGACGCCGTGTTGTTGGATGTAAATATGCCCGGCATCGGCGGCGTAGAAACGCTGCGCAGGATACGCACCTTCGCCCCGCGGCTGCCGATTCTGATGTTGACGGTGCGCGACAAGGAAGAAGAAAAAGTGGAGGCGCTCGACTTGGGCGCGGACGATTACGTTACCAAGCCATTCAGCACGCGGGAGCTCATCGCACGTGTACGCGCGGCCATTCGGCGCGTCAAGTCTCCGATCCGCGCGGAAGACGCGCCGATTGAGATTGGCGAGATTCGCCTGGAGCCGGTGAAGCGCAACGTGACCAAGCGCGGCCAGCCGCTGCATCTCACTCGAAAAGAATTCGACATCCTGCACTGCCTGATGATTCGCGCCGGCCGCGTGGTGACCTATGCGCGTCTGCTGAGCGCGGTGTGGGGCGCCGATTGCCGCGAAGAGGTGGAGTATCTGCGCACGTTTGTGCGGCAGCTGCGCAAGAAGATAGAGGATGATCCTTCGAAACCTATATATCTGTTGACCGATGTCTACGTCGGATATCGATTCGCGGACGCGCAGATGTTTCTTGAGGAGATGGCCGCTGTCGCAGTTGCCGATCATGAGCACACCGATCCGCCGCCGGGGAGCACGTCGTGAGACAGCCTGAGATAATTTGAGAATGACGCGACCCGGCTGCGGACCAAGATTGATCATCGTATGCGGGTTGCCGGGCTCGGGTAAGACAACGCTCGCCAGGGCGCTTGAGAACAGACTATGCGCGGTGCGATTTTCTCCGGACGAGTGGATGGATGCTCTTTCAATCAGCCGCTGGGATGAAGAAAAGCGCGAGAGGATCGAGGCTCTGCAATGGAGGCTCGCTCAGCAACTCCTCGTGCGCGATCTCACTGTGATCATCGAATGGGGCACATGGGGAAGGTCGGAGCGGGATGCATTGCGGGTTCGAGCGCGAGAGTTGAACGCTGCCGTTGAGCTGCATTATCTCGCTGCGTCCGAGGACGCTTTGTGGGAGAGGATTCAGCGACGGAGCGCGGAGAGTCCGCCCATCGAACGGGAGACGGTGTCGCGATGGTTTGAAATTTTTCAACCCCCGACAGCCGAAGAGATGACGCTGTTTGACGAGCCTCTTGCTGCGGACGAGACTCCGAGCCCAGACTGACGGACGGATCGGTTACTCGTCGTAATGCAGCAGGCTGAAGACGTCGTACTCCTTAAAGCGGTCGCGGCCTTTGAGGAAGTCGAGCTCGACAGCGAAGGCCAGGCCGGCAATTTCGCCGCCCAGTTGCTTGACCAGCTTGACGGTCGCCTCCATGGTGCCGCCTGTAGCCAGGAGATCGTCGACCAGCACCACGCGCTGGCCGGGCTGAATCGCGTCAAGATGAATCTCCAGCGTGTCGGAGCCGTATTCTAGGTCATAGGTCACGCGGGCTACGGGAGCGGGCAGCTTGCGCGGTTTGCGCACAGGCACGAAGCCTGCGTTCAATCGATAGGCCAGCGCGGGGCCGAAGATGAATCCACGCGCCTCAATGCCCAGCACCAGGTCGATGTTGCGCTCGATGTAGTGCGCCGCCAGCAAGTCAATGAGCTTGGCAAAGCCGGTCTTGTCCTTGAGCACGGTGGTGATGTCGTAAAACAGAATGCCAGGCTTGGGAAAGTCCGGAACCGTGCGCACCAGCGCCTTGAGAGATTCGAAATCCATTTGCTTCACTTCGTCGGACATAGGTGGATTATAGAGGAGCGCGGCAGCAGACCAGCTAGTCAGCAGGTCAGCGAGTCAGCACGTGCGGGCCGGCTTGCTGACTCGCTGACTCGCTCAGCTTTCACCACGCCCCTTCAATACGGAACGAGCTCAGCCCGGCGGCTTCGCTTTCTTCGAGATGGTGCTCGATGAGGTGATCGACGCGGCTTCCGCGCGGGCCGCGACGCAGGCTGGCGCGCAACTCGGCCAGGTTGGCTTCGTCGCCGTGCGCCACCACTTCCACATGGCCGTCTTCGGTGTTGCGCACCCAGCCGCGCAGGTCGAGTTCGCTGGCCTCGCGGTGTACATACCAGCGGAAGCCCACGCCCTGCACGCGACCCTGAATCAAGAAATGAAGGACCATAAGGTATCTACCAAGGCCAGTTTGGCACTTCGGCTTCGGGACGCGCAAGCGGACGTGAGAACCTGCGCAAGGAATTTGGTGTGCACCGCGCATCTGGCCGTTTATGATGGCGAAACGATGCGACAAGCGACGCTGGGCAGATGTATGGCTCTGGTGACGGCCCTTCTGGGGACGCTTGCGCTTTGCGCGGCAGCCCAGCCGACTCCTGCCGCATCGCCGCTGGTGGTGAGCGGGCTGGGACGGGGAACGGCCGCTCTCGATGGACCGTGGGAATTCCGCACCGGCGACAAGATGGCATGGGCCGCGCCCGATTTTGACGACTCCAGTTGGGAACAGATCGACGTTGGCAAGCCTTGGGGTGATCAGGGGCATTGGGCGTACTGGGGTTTTGCCTGGTACAGGCGGCGGATCGAGTTCAAGGATGCACCCGGCGTTGGAGGAGATATGGCCCTTTTCATGCCGCTTGCCGGGTGCCGCTACGAGGTTTATTGGAATGGGCGGAGGGTAAACAGCCCTCTGGGCATGCCTGTTGCGCCGTCAATATCCGTGACCCTTCCGCAAGCTGTTCGGTTGGGAGAGCAACAAAGCGGAGTGCTTGCCATTCGTGCATGGGCGCCGCCGCCGGACACCTCCCACGCTGGAGACGCTTACGGCCTTAGCGATACGCCGCGGATTGGAAACTACGAGGCGATCGCCAATCTGCTGGTGACCACAAAGGCTGCGAATTTCAAAGATGACCTGGTCGCGGATGCTCAAATTCTTACCTATCTGCAATTATTTGTGATTGGCCTGGTGGTGTTGCTGCGCAATCGAAAGCAGAAGCTGCTGTTATGGATGGTGCTCTATTTCTTTTCCGCGGCACTCTGGATATTCCTTTCCACGTACTTCTTAGAATTACTGGCCGGATCCTCCATCCTGTTTTCATCGCCGTTTCATTCGCTTGAAGACATCGCGCTTTGGTATTTACTGCTTTATCTTCTGGATCTGGATCGAAACCCGGCACTGATGCGGCTGACGCGGGTTCTTGCGGCAGTCGCGCTGGTCTCGGCATTCCTCGACGACTTCGTATTTTCTGTGCCATGGAGCAGTGTTCATCCACTTGGATTTCAGATTTTGGACGCCGTGTTTACAGCGGGGTTTTCTCTGCCGGAGATCTACCCGCTGGTGCTCATTCCTTTTGCCTTCCGCAAGCACATGGACCCAGCGCGCCGCTTGGTCGCGGTGGCGGCATTTGTCTACGAAATGTTTTATGTGGTCTGGCACAGTGCCATGCAGGGCCAGCGGTTTACGCACTGGGAGCTCGCAGACCAAGTGCAGCACCCCCTCTTTTTTTTGAAAGGGATGCCGCTCAAGCTGAGCGACGTCTTATCCTTGTTTTTACTGGGTTCGATTATCAATGCCGTCTATCGCTATTCCGTTGAGCAGGCCAGGCAGCAGCGAGCGCTGCTGGAGGAATACAGAAGTGCGCAGGAACTGCAGCGCATGCTGATTCCCGAAGCGCTGCCGGCGCTGCCTGGCTACGCGGTGACCAGCGCCTATCGCCCGGCGGCCGAGGTGGGCGGGGACTTTTTCCAGCTCATCCCGCTCGAAGAAGGATCGACGCTGGTGGTGATTGGCGATGTGAGCGGCAAGGGGTTGAAAGCGGCCATGACCGTTTCGCTGATTGTCGGCGCGCTGCACACGGTGGCGGAGATATCCGACGATCCGGGGGCAATTCTGGCCGGCCTGAATCGCAGGCTGCACGGCCGCCTGGCAAACGGCTTTGTGACCTGCCTGGTGCTGCGCATCAGCCCGTCAGGCGAGTGCCTCATCGCCAATGCCGGACACCTGGCGCCTTTTCTAAATGATCGCGAAGTCAGCGTTGCCGCATCCTTGCCGCTTGGAGTTGTGGACGGCGAGCGATACGAATCGGCTGCAATCCATCTGGATGTGGACGACCGGCTGACGCTCTACACGGATGGCCTGCTGGAAGCGCGCAATGGCGGCGGCGAGTTGTTCAGCTTCGAGCGGCTATCGCAGTTGATGGCCGCTCGGCCCGATGCAGCCCAGGCGGTGGAGACAGCCGTTGCCTTTGGCCAGGAGGACGACGTGACCGTGGTTACGCTTACGCGCCTGGCCACCGGCGTGGAATCCACTACGTCGCTGTTTGCGCCGGAATTGGCGCCGCTTGTGGCGTAGGGTGGGGACTTGAAGCCAGGCGTTCTCTTATTGCCTGTCCAGAAACTGGGTTTAAGGGGGCCGGTTGAGGTGGCGAAGCCGGAGGGTCTCCCACCCATTCGCTAAAAACGCGAATGGATGGGGCACGGAGGGTTTGTGGCGGGTTGGAAATGGGCGAATCGGAGTTCCTGGACAGATTCTTAGAGAGCTACTGCGCAGGCGTAGCCGGCTTGCGGCGATCGACTACGGTGTAGCCTTCGGGCAGCTCGAAGAGCTTCGGGTCGGGCTCGGCCAGGGTCACGTCAGTCAGGGTAAAGACCTGTTTGCCGACTCTGGGACCGGCCACCTCCGAATAGAGGTTGACGCCGAGCTGGGGTGCTTGCCAAAACTCCCGCGAGGCGGAAAATGCCGCGTCGCTGCCCATGACTCCAGCGTTGTAGTTGGTGGTGTCGCGGGTTCCCAAGGTGTCGATTCCGGCGATGGAGCGGGTGCCAAGTTCTTCGTGCGTGCTCGAGCCCATATTGTTGGGCAGCGGGCCGCTTGCTGTAACGGACGGCTTGTATGAAGTCACGGCTGGCTCGTCGAAGGTTTCCAGGATGCACTGGTGCGGGGTGCGCAGCGTGTAGCAGTTATAGAGCGTGTGCGCGTGGGGATCGGCAATCTGAATCACGTTCATGCGCGACTTGTCTTCGCTGCCCCTGGGCACCAGCAGCCAGCGCTCTTCGTAAATGCGGCCACGGCTGTCGCGCGCGACGTGGCGCTGATTTACGAAGGTATAGCTGCCGCCATCGCCGAGCGGCCGCGTCCACTCCGTATTTACGGTCGCGGTGAAGGGCGCATTGACCAGCGGGGGAATGTAGATGCTCTGCAGCACTTCGGAGACGCCGCCGTCGCGCGCGTTCGCCATCGGGGTGACGCCGCCGTCGGGTGTGTGCGCGGTCTGGGCGGTTTGCGCGCTGGCCGCAGTGGCAGAAAGCGCGATGAGAAGCAGGGTCGCATGGCGTTTCATGGGGACCTCCACCGGTTGTAAGTAAACTATAGCGCGAATGTTGGACGCGGGAAACGGGGATTTGTGTGCGCGCTGCGCGTTCCACCAGTCTTCAACTACACTGGAGTGCATGGTCCTCGTCCTCGACAACTACGATTCGTTCACCTACAACCTGGTCCAGTACTTGGGTGAGCTGGGGGCAAAGGTCGAGGTCTATCGCAACGACGAATTGACGGTGGAGCAGGTGGAGGCGCTGAAGCCGGAGCGCATTTTGCTTTCGCCGGGGCCGTGTACGCCGGGCGAGGCGGGAATTCTGGTTCCGCTGATTCGGCACATGGCGGGGAAGGCGCCCATTCTTGGCGTCTGCCTGGGGCACCAGGCGATTGGCGAGGCCTTTGGCGGACATGTGGTGCGCGCCGAGCACCTGATGCACGGTAAGACCAGTGCCGTCGAGCACGACGGCAAGGGCGTGTTTGGCGGACTGCCGACGCCGCTGACCTGCACCCGGTACCACTCGCTGATTGTCGAGGAGAAGTCACTGCCGCGTGAGCTTGCCGTGACTGCGCGCACGGCGGAGAACGGCGGTGGGTCCGTCATCATGGGCCTGCGGCATCGCACGCTGCCGATTGAGGGCGTGCAGTTCCATCCCGAGAGCGTGCTCACCGAAGGCGGCCACCAGATGATCCGCAATTTCCTGGAAATGTAGGGCACACGCAAGACCACGCGCGAATGAAAATGCGGCCTTCAAACCCGGCACAAATTCTTCGACGCTGCACTCGCTTCGTTCTGCTCGCCGTTTTGACCTCAGTTCTGGCGGCCATGCCCGCGCTGTACGCGCAGTCTCCCGACCCCATGCCTCCTGAAATCGTCGCTCCCGCCGCGCCTGCAAATCAAACCCCTGCAGCCACACAAGCCCCGGCTCCCGGTGCGGCTCAGGCTCCGCAGCCGGCCGAGAGCACATCTATTCCGCCGCGTCCCATCGCCATTGTCGCGCTTGACAGCAAAATTCCCGGCGCTGCTGCCGAGGTTACCGGGGGGATGCAGGTTTTGAACGGCCGCGCCTTCATCGCCGCCAATGGGACAATCACCGCGGGGGTACAGACTACCCAGGTGACGCTGCCGTATCGCGGTACGCTGCGTATCTGCGCCTCGACCACCGTCAAGCTGGCTGCCGACTCCAGCGTTCCCGCCGGCGAGGTTCCGGGGCTGATGATGGCCATGGACCACGGAGCGGTAGAGGCAAGCTTCGCCACCGGACGCAACTCCGACGTTCTGCTTACGCCGGACTTCCGCATCCTCATCGGCGGTCCCGGCGCGGCTGAGGTGAAGGTGCGGCTCGGCGAAGGCGGCGACACTTGCGTGGATAACGCCGGCGCCGATGCGCCCTATGTGTTAGTCTCAAGCGTCTTTGATGGCGGCGCTTATCGCGTGCAGCCGGGGCAGCGCGTCATGTTTCAGCACGGCAGCCTGCACGAGGTGGTGGATCAGGAAAAGGAGCCGTGCGGTTGCCCGCCGGGTACGATTAGCGGGAATGAATTTCCCCTAGCACAGAGCGAAGGGTTCGCGCCAACGCTCCATCCCGCACCCATCCCGGCAGGACAGCTCGGTCAAGCGGCCCAGGCTTCCGCGCCTCTGGTCTACAACGCGGCTGAACACGCTCCGTCGACTCCCGCGCCGCCTCAAGCCGCCGCACCGGTGAGCCCGCCTGCCGCCGCGCCTGTGCCGGAGAAGAAGCCGGGGTTCTTCAAGCGCGTAGGGAGATTCTTCAAGCGTGCCTTTGGAGCGGAGTGAGGAGCAGAAGGAACCAGGGTCCCGTTCCTTTCGTATTGACCTCAACCCGTCGAGCCGTTTCCGCACGGGCGGAGGTTCTCTTTGCAAGTATCGAAGCGCGGAAAGTACCCAGTGGCGCGTGATTGCGCTTCTCCTGATCAGTCGAGAGCGATTTCCTGGTGGCTTGGCGCAATCGTGATTCTTGGCGCGGCACTTACCGCCATGGGCGCGGTGATCGCACTCATACATCCGGCAATGCTTGTGTCTCGACACGACGAGATCAATGGCGCGGTCCGCATCTATGCCGGCTACCTGGTTGCGCGAAATCTGGCTATCGCCATCATGCTTGTGGGGATGTTGCTGCTGGGAGCACGGCGGGCTCTCGCCAATTTTATGGCGCTGGTGGGGCTCATTCAGATTCTGGATGCCTGCATGGATGTGGCGGAGGGCCGATGGACGATTGCGCCGGGAGTGCTCGTGTTCGGTCTGGTCTTTTTGATAGGTGCCGCGAAGCTATGCGGCTCTCCATTTTGGAGCCGCCGTGCGTGGCGAGATTAGCCGATGAATGATTACTCCCGCTAAAGCTCGCGGGCGCGCTGGATGGCGCGGATCACGGCTTGTGCCTTGTTGATCGATTCCTGATATTCAAGCTCGGGCACCGAATCGGCAACAATCCCTGCGCCGGCCTGGACGTAGCCTTTGCCGCCGATGGCTAGCATCGACCGGATCGCGATGCAGGAGTCGAGATTACCGGAGAAGTCGGCGTAGAGGACTGCGCCACCGTAGGCGCCGCGGCGAGACGGTTCCAGCTCTTCGATGATTTCCATGGCCCGCACTTTGGGTGCGCCACTGAGCGTGCCGGCAGGGAAGCAGGCGCGCAGGGCGTCGACGGCGGTGAGCTCCGGCTTGAGGAGGCCTTCGATGGTGCTCACAATGTGCATCACGTGCGAATAGCGCTCGACGAACATCAGCCGGTCGACCTTGACCGAGCCGAATTGGCTCACTCGGCCTACGTCGTTGCGGCCCAGGTCGACCAGCATCACGTGTTCGGCGCGTTCCTTTTCGTCGTTGAGCATTTCATCTGCCAGGGCCTGATCGTCCTTCTCTGTTGTGCCGCGCGGGCGCGTGCCGGCGATGGGGCGATACTCAACCTTGCCTTGATGTACACGGACCAGCAGCTCCGGCGACGAGCCGGCGAGTTCTATTGTTGAGGCCGGTGCCTTCTTCTTTTTTGACGAGTTACTCGAAGTGCTCGCCCGTCCGCCAAGGACACCCTCCGGCGCGAAGCGGAGAAAGTACATGTAGGGGCTGGGGTTCACCGTGCGCAGCGAGCGATAGACCTGGAAGCTGTCTGCCTCGGGCACAATGTCAAATCGCTGCGAGAGGACGGCCTGAAAAATATCGCCGGCGGCAATGTATTCCTTGGTGCGCGCCACCGCGGCCAGGTAGTCCTGCTTGCGGGTGCGGTGCTTGACCTTGAGCTTTGTTTTGCTTCGCCGCGCAGGGGTCCCGGGCAGCGGACGGGCCAGGCGCTTTTCCAGTTTCGCCAGGCGCGAGGCGGCTTTTTCGTATGCCGCTGCTGGTTTGCCTCGCGTCACGTCGGCAGTCACCACCAGCCAGATCTCCTTGCGCACATGGTCGAAGGCCAGCACCTCGTCGAAAAACAGCAGGCAGGCGTCGGGAACTCCAAGCTCATCCGCAGCCAACTGTGGAAGGCGCTCGATCTGGCGCACCGCGTCGTAGGAGAAGAAACCCACTGCGCCGGCGGTGAACGGCGGCAGGCCTTTGAGGCGCGCAGGCTTGTGTCCGCCGAGGGCCTGGCGCAGTACGTCGAAGATGTCGGCTTCTATCTTTGTTGTCCGCTTGCCTTCGGTGATGGTGATCGATCTGCCGCGCGCCACGATGCGCTTGAACGGCTCGATGCCGATGAAGGTATAACGGCCAACCTGCTCGCCGCCTTCGACGGATTCGAGCATGAAGCATTCGCGCTCCGGCCACGCGGCGCGGAGAAAGGCAGAGACCGGCGTCTCCAGGTCCGCCGTCAGCGTGCGACAAACGGGAACCAGCGTGTGCTCTTTGGCGAGCGCCAGAAATTCCTTGCGGCTGGGTTGGACGGGTTGGGGTTGGGCCTTCACTCAGACCAGTGTAATTGTGCGGCTCGGTTTCACTTCCGGCCGGGATGCGCAATGCGATTGTGCAACAAGGGTCACTTATTATGGCCCAAATTGATAGAGAATCGCGCTCGGATGGGGTTCCCAAGATGGTTCGCAATGGGTCCAAAGTGTTATCCGGCGGGCTTGACGGGGCTGAATGGGCGGGCCTAGACTCACTGGGGTTTGGGCTTGCGCGGAACGATCCTCAAGCTCAACCGGCCAGGAAGGGGTTTTCGCGCTGACGGCCGGCGGCGCAGAGCACCGTGAAGACGGAGCAAATCCTGCTGTTTCTGCGACTTATACGTGGGAAGCTTCCCCAACCCACGGTCGCGCGGCTGGCAATTGAAATGGAGAGTTGTATGGCAATCGCAGCACCGGTAATGACGTTAGACCAGGAGATCAACCCCTGGGAGGCACAAAGCGCGCGATTCGAATTCGCTGCGCGCAAGCTGAACCTTGATGAAGGATTATGGAAGGTGCTCAGCACCCCTTCGCGCGAGATCATCGTGCATTTTCCAGTCATGATGGATACCGGCAAGATCGAAATGTTCACCGGTTTCCGTGTACAACACAACATCGCGCGGGGTCCCGGCAAGGGCGGCATCCGTTACGCGCCGGACGTGACGCTGGACGAAGTGCGTGCGCTGGCCAGTTGGATGACCTGGAAGTGCGCGGTGGTCAACATTCCTTTCGGCGGCGCCAAAGGCGGGGTCATCTGCGATCCCAAAAATATGAGCCAGGGTGAGCTGGAGCGCATGACGCGCCGCTATACGTCGGAGATCATCGACTTCATCGGGCCGGAAAAAGATGTGCCCGCGCCCGACGTGAACACCAACGAGCAAACCATGGCGTGGATTATGGACACCTACTCCATGCACGTGGGGCACACGGTGACCAGCGTTGTTACGGGCAAGCCGCTTAACATTGGCGGATCGCGCGGGCGCGTGGAAGCCACCGGGCGCGGCGTGATGGTGATGTGCGATGAGAGCCTGCGCTACCTGAACATGCCCATTGACGGCTGTCGCGTGATCATCCAGGGATTCGGCAACGTGGGCTCGAATGCGGCGCGGCTGATGCTGGAGCACGGCTACAAGATTGTGGGCATCGCGGAGAAGGAAGGCGGCCTGTGCAATCCCAACGGCATCGACATTCACCAGTTGGTTGAGTACAAATATCGCAATGGCACCACGCTTGGTTTCCGCGGCGCGGAGGCCATGCCCAGCGAAGAACTGATGCTGAACGACTGCGAGATCCTGGTTCCCGCTGCCACTGAGAACGTGATCACGAGCCGCAATGCCGACCGCATCAAGGCGCGCATTGTGGTGGAGGGCGCTAACGGGCCCACCACCGCTGTCGCCGATGAGATTCTGGCCGATAAACGCATCTTCATTGTGCCGGACATTCTGGCCAATGCAGGCGGCGTCACGGCCAGCTACTTCGAGTGGGTGCAGGACCGGCAGGGCTACTTCTGGAAGGAAGCCATCGTCAACGAACAGCTGGAGACGATTCTGCGCGACAGCTTCGACGACGTGGTGCGTTACGCCGAAGCCCACAACGTGAACAATCGCATCGCCGCTTACATGCTGGCCATCGATCGCGTGGCCTTCACTATCAAACAGCGCGGCATTTACGCGTAGTTGTTTGGTCCGACTTAGTAGGCAGGTAACTTGAGGAACGGGATGGGCTTTCTGCTCATCCCGTTTTTATTTTGCGGCACACCTAACCAAATGCGCACATCTTCGCTCTAATCGCTGAAGGTTTTCAAAACGGAAGGAGCACGACGATGACCTTTGTAACTCGTACTTTCTCACGGGGCATGGCGATGTTATTGATGTGCGCGCTGGTTGCGGCCTCCGCGCCTTTTGCCGAGGCAAAACCTCTAACTCCGGAAAAGGTTCATGAGCGCATTCTCAAGCGCGGCATCGGTAACTGGGTGGGGGTGGAGTTACAAAATGGAACGGCGTTCGCAGGCAGAATTGTGAGCGCCGACGACGAATCGTTCGGACTGCAACTGCACAACGACCCCGCGATTACGCCGGTGCGCTATGCGGATGTCGTCGACCTTCACACGGGGATCTCGCGGGGGGGCTTCTGGGCATTTACCATTGCCGGCTTCGCGGGAGTTGCTGCCATGGCTGCGATAGGGATTCATGAGGTGCATGAGCACGAACAGACACTCACCCTGCCCAATGAGCCGACGCAGCCGGTGTTTCCGTATGTGCGGTAGAAGACGCCGCGGTCAAACGCACGTGCGACCTCCGTCCCGGATTACAATCGGGATGGAGAACGACCATGGCGCAGCTGAGCAGAACCGGCGTTTCGCTCGAAGAAGACCTGTTGCAGGAGTTTGACCGGCTGATTGGCAAGCGCGGCTATGCCAACCGCTCAGAGGCCTTCCGCGATCTGATTCGCGAGGCGCTGCTGTCCGAGATGGTGAAGTCGAACAAGCCGGTCGTCGGGACCTTGACCATTGTCTATGACCATCACGTTCCCAACCTGGCGCAGAAGCTGACCGAAGTGCAACATCATGCCGGCGCCATGATTCTTGCGGCCACGCATATTCATCTCGACCACAATTACTGCCTTGAGGTCATCATCATGAAGGGGCGGGGAAGAGACCTGCAGGCGGTTGCCGATGGCATGCTGGCCCTGCGCGGCGTGGAACTTGGGAAGCTGGTGCTGACCAACTCCGGGGCAAGGCTCAAACATGGTGGACAAAGGCATTCTCACGAGGATTAAGATGGCTGCCTTCACCGCGCCCCTCTGGGGCGCGACAGATCAATTCAATCGCAGTCCCAGGGTTTCGTCCGCTAAGGCGGACTGCATCCTGGTCTATTCTCGCTCCATCCATCCGGGATGAAGTGCAGCAAACATGAGCGGAATTCCAATTCCTGTTGCTCCCAGTGTGATACGCATCATTCACATGGTTTCCAAAATCGTGTTACGCTGTTCCGGTAGCATTTTCGAGGGCACGATTTCCAGATTCGTGTCACGAAATCGAAGCGCTTTGCACCTTTCCTGCCAGACGCGGAGCCGAAGGAACCCGATGCGACCCCTCCTGAAGAGCCTGATGAACGACGCGCCGGGCAGCACCAAAGCCAAGGTGGTCGCGTTGTATGGGCTGCTGGGGGCCTTTAATCTGGGGGCGTGGTGCTGGGCGTTCGTTGCGTTTCACCGGTTTCCGGTGCTGCTGGGCACGGCGTTCCTTGCATACAGTTTCGGGCTGCGCCACGCGGTGGACGCGGACCACATTGCAGCCATCGACAACGTCACGCGCAAGCTGATGCAGCAAGGCAAACGGCCCGTCGCCGTGGGGCTGATGTTCTCGCTGGGGCACTCGACTATCGTAATCGTGGGCTCGATTGCCATAGCGGCCACGGCGCTGGCGTTGCAGCATCGCATCGATTCGGTCAGGGAGATTGGCGGCGTGATCGGCACGCTGGTGTCGGCCTTGTTTCTGTTTGCCATTGCGCTGGTCAATCTGATCGTCTTGCAGGCGGTGATTCGCAGCTTCATGCGGGTGCGTCGGGGCGAGCCCTATGTGGAAGAGGACTTCGACCTGCTGCTGGGCAATCGCGGCTTTCTTTCGCGGCTATTCCGGCCCATGTTCAACCTGATCCGCACGAGCTGGCACATGTATCCGCTGGGCATCCTGTTCGGCCTCGGATTCGACACCGCGACTGAGATCGGCCTCTTGGGCATCTCCGCTGCCGAGGCTTCGAAAGGGCTATCCCTGTCATCGATCCTGGTCTTCCCGGCGCTCTTCGCCGCGGGTATGTCGCTGATCGATTCGACGGACAATATTCTGATGCTGGGCGCTTACGGCTGGGCGTTCGTGAAGCCGGTGCGCAAGCTCTACTACAACATCACGATTACTTCGGTTTCCGTTGTGGTGGCGCTGGCGGTGGGCGGCATTGAGGCGCTGGGATTGATGGTGAACCAGTTCCACCTTACCGGCGGAGTGTGGGGCCTGGTGGGAAAGCTCAATGACAACTTCGGCATGCTGGGCTACGGCATTGTTGCGCTGTTTGCCTTGAGCTGGGTTTTATCGATTGTCATCTATAAATGGCGGCGCTTTGACGATCTGGAATTTCGCGCGACCGAGGCAGCTTCGGCGGAGATTCAGGGCTGAGTCGACGAGCGCCCTGTGAGCGGCCGGCCAGCGCGGCGGCGCTCTACCGATAGAGCCAGCAAAGATGCTTTCGGCGCGTGGCATCGCGGTCCGCCGGTTTTGCATCCTAGCATTGGTATTACCCCGGAGGTGCAAGCGCATGCAAAAGACAATCTGGACGCTGGCTGCAATCGGTTTCATCGCGCTCCTGGTGACGGCGGCGCCCGACATCAAGCGGTACATGAGAATGCGGTCCATGTAAGAGGCCGTATCCGTTCGCCGCGCGCTCATGCGCGGATGCTGGTTCAAAATCGGTAGCATGATGCCATCGCGGTCCGGATTAGCGGGCTGAAGTGGCGGAGATGCGCTGTGCGGGATGAGCCTTCATGCTCCGGTGCAATAATGTAGCTGAGCAGGGCGCCATTTGCCCGGCTCCGCGCAACCAGCATGAACCTGCCCAACTCCATCACGCTGAGCCGCATCGCCATGATCCCGCTGCTGCTGTGGATCCTGTCGACGCACTTTCCGTTGAAGGGCCACGGCGAGCAGGAGATTCTGGCCTCGATTCTCTTTGTGCTGGCGTCCATTACCGATGGCCTTGACGGCTACCTGGCGCGCAAGCGGGCGCAGATCACCACCATGGGCATGCTGCTCGACCCCATCGCCGACAAGATCATGGTGACCGGCGCGCTGATCGCCCTGGTGGCTTACAACCCTTACGTGGTCAAGGTGTGGATCGTGGTAGTGATTATCGCCCGCGAGTTCCTCATCTCCGGGTTGCGTTCCATTGCATCTTCAGAAGGCTTCACTATCCAGGCCAGCGACCTGGGCAAGCTGAAGACGGTCACGCAGATTGTCGCCGTGGTTTCCGCCATCCTGGCGCACCAGTGGTACGAGTGGAAGTTTGGCGTGCTCGTTATTCGCATTGAGTGGATTGCCATTGCCGCGATCTACTTCACGGTGCTGGTTTCGGTGATTTCCGCTGTCGATTACTTTGTGGGTTTCTGGAAGCAAATTGACCACGCTTCGAAGGACCGCCGGAAGGCGTTTGTGCTGGGGCGGCGGAAGAGCCCGAGCATTTCCTGAAAAATAGTGTCCATGCTCAGATTTGCGGTTTCCCACCCTTGAGATAGAAGGAATCGCAAGGACGGGGCACCCACAATTTGTGGTCGCTCCAGGGGTGGGGCGCCCGGCATTAATTTCGAGTGCTCGGCTGAGAGGGCGGCGGTTTGGCCGGTCCCTATTTGGTATTGGCTTCGGGGTAGTAGACCATCACAAACAGGTTATTCGCGACGAGGTTTGTCCCTTGGAAGCCATTGCCAAAGGAAAAGTTCCACTCGAAGCCATCGGCTGGTCCCGTGGTCCGGCAGACCGACGAAGCCGATTCCCCAGCGCAAGCCCAGTAGAGATAAGGTTGAAGATTGTAGAAGGGGCCAACCTGGGTCTTGGAAGACTCGATGATTGAGTCGCCCGGATGGAGACCGAGTTGTCGATAAAACAGCGATCCCATTGCGCTGCCGGTGCAGCCAAACCCGGTAATACCTTTCATGCTGCATGTTGGATCCGGCGGACCGGTGTCAGGCAAATCCCAATCGGTCCGGCCGAGGTACCCACGGCCGCCATCGCTTTCATTCAAGGCCTTGAGCCAGCGGACCGCCGTCTCGTGATCCATCGAGCCGTCGCGGTTGATCTCTGCGATACCGAACGGTTGCTCGGCGGGAAAGTTCGCGTCGGCGAGCCACGTGACCTGCCCGATTGGGTCGTATACGGTCCCTCCGCCTGGATTGGCGCGCAGATGGCTGCCTGATGCAGGGGGCGCGCTGGGCAGTTTTCCTTTGAACATGGGCAAGACGAAAAGATAGTTTCGCCCCACGTTAGCGCCTTGAAACCCGGAGCTGAACGAGAAGCTTACAAATCCCTGCTTTGGATCGATGGCTGCAGACTTGGACCAGTAGAGATAAGGTTGAAAGTTCTGGAACAGCCCGACTTGGTTTTTGGCATTCGGAACGGCAGAGTCAGGCTCCCTGAGGCCAAGCGAGACATAGTACAAAGATCCCAGCGCGCTGGCGGAACAATGAAACCCGAATGGCTCGCCGTGAGGTCCGGCACGGTCGCAGGTTCTGTCCGTGTCCGGCGCCGCCGGCAGTTGCCAATTATGGTGGCCAAGGTACCCCGCACCGTGATCGAACGCATTCATCGCCGCCACCCAACGAAGGGCTGTTGCATAGTCCATCGAACCGGATCTATTGATGTTTGTGATTCCAAAGGTTTCCTTTGCAGGCAGGTTGGCGTCCGCCAGCCAGGTTACAGCCAGGCCGGCATCGTAAACGGTGCGCCCGCCGTCACGAGCGACCAGCGTGGATCCGCCTGCGGGCATCTGCGGTTGTGCAGTCGTGGCGGGGTGGGCTTGGTGGCTGGCATTGGACGGAGATGCGTTCGCGTCGGGCGATTGCTTGCTTAACTTTTCTCTGCACGCGGAAGCCAGTTGCGGGGCAATATCCGGCAAGGGCCTTTCACCGCGTCCTGGCGGCTTCTGGCCAAAAACAATTGGATTGAAGCAATCGAGGACGAGCCGTTCACCGATTTGACCGCCCTGGACGAAGCCAAAGTTCTTACATGCCGTTCTGATCTGTTCGCATGGCGCCGATTGAGCCGGCAGAGATGCCGACGCCATCGCGACGATTGCGGCGCAAAGGATTCCAATCAACGGTGGACGCCGCGCCGTCAGCCTCATACGTGCCTCCAGATATCGCGCTTCGATCTCAATTGGCTAAAGCTCTACCCCGGTACAATCACGCAAATTGCCGCGGCACTGATTTGAGACCTTGGGAACCCGGCTCAAATTGTGCCCCGAACGCGCTGACGATTAGCGCGGAACAACGACAGGAGGCCCCCGAGTATCCCGCCGACGAGTTTCAGGCCGTGGGCTACCTTATAGAGGAGCGGCTCGGGTTGGCCCCAGGCGACGATCAGGTAGACAAGTGCGGCGACGATTCCGACGAGCAGGCCATGCAGCACGAAATGCGACTCGACGCGCCGATCGACCCAGATTGCAAACAGAAATGGCATAACCAACGAGGCGGCCAGGATGGAGGCCAGGAAAGCTGTTTGTCCAAAGAAATGAAGGACTGGAAAGACAACGGCGAAGACCGCCAGTTCGGCACATACGCCTCCGATGATTGCCCTGACCCAATGCAGGCGAAACCCGCGGCTTTCAACGGGCGACTTCTCCGGCGGCGTTGGCTGATTCATGGTGAAACCTGCTTTCAACAAAAACTCCCAGCCTCAAGGCTGGGAGTTTTTGCGCATCGAATGATGGACTCTGCCGTCAGGCCATTGCCGGGATGGCTTCCCGGATGGCGGCCAGCGGCGGCGCAACAGGTGCCGCAGCCGGTTGGGCTGGCGCGTGGGCTGCGCGGGTGAGGCGGTGCACGAAGTGGTAGGGCGGCCAGGGGCCGGAGACCTGCATCTGGCACTCGCGCATCATGGCGCTGGTAGAGGCGAATTTGTTCTGGTAGCGCTCAATATGTTTGCGGTCGATCAGGTGGGCGATATCGAGAACCATTTTGCCGCTTTCCGTGACACGGCAGCTTACCTCTTCGTCCAGGGGCATGAAGAGCCGGTGCATCTGGAAGCTGACGGCGCGGGCGCGGGTCTGGCGCTCGCGGGTGCGCGTTGCGTTCTCACGCAGGTTGCCGAGAAACTCGCGGCCTACACCTTCGGCGGGAAGATGCTTCTCAAGCGCGTGGGCGCAACAATCGTCCACAAAGATCTTCAGGTGCATTTCGGTTTTGCCGCGGAGCTTGTCGATGTTGCCTTGAAACTGGCGCTGGTTGGAACGGATTGACTTGCGCAGACTCTCATCGTCGTGGAAGACGGTGCCGAAACGGAAGGGCAGAACGGTGGAGTGTTGGAAGCAGTCGGCGATGACGCGCGCATGGTCCATGCCAGACTTCTGATTGAGGGTTTCCGCTGGGTTGTGCTCGCTAACAATTACGGCGAGGTCGCTGGCCGGGTAAAGAAATACCTGGTTACCGCTGATGCCGAGGACCGATTCCATGGGAACAGGCTTGCGATGACGGGCTAATTCAGGAAAAGCCGGTTTTTCACCGATGCAGTAGGCATACCACGCCATGACGATACACTCCGTGTGCGCGCGCTCGGGAGCGCCGCCGGTTGGTGAAGCAGAGGTGAACTTGGGGATGACTGCATAGTGGGCAGAGACCGGGTCAAATGTATACAGACGCGGTTGAACTATGCCGAATACTAGCCCTCGGAAAAGACGACTGGCAATAACGGAGTTCACTGAGATGCAGGAAGTGAGCCGGAAAGGCGAAAGTCGTATTTATGAGACGAATATAATGATTGATAGCACCAAAAACAGTCCGTTTTTGAGCAGCGAGTTCAACTTGGAAGCAATATTGACATTCTTTGGGAATCTCTCTTGTAAACATCGGACGCCGCCTGACGTTTACGGCAGGACCTTCAAAATGTGGAGATAGAGCACCACATTGACGATCACGGAAACGGCCAGCAGCACCAGGGCAATCACGGCGAAAAGGTTCACCTTGTTGCCGACAACCTTCAGGTCTTCGAGCAGTTCCTGCTGTTCCAGGGTGTTGCGGTCGGTGGCTTCACGGACCATTTCCAACTGATCCTCGACCCGCTTGAGCGAGGAGTTCTGTTCCAGCACCTGGTCGCGCAGCTCGCGTTGCTGCGCCTGCAGATTGGCCAGGCCATCCTCAATGGGCGCCAGGTTTACGGGAGGCGGCGGAGTCGGGGCGTGGTGATGCGGGGCAAGCATGTTGCCCATGGCGGTACCGATATTGCCGTCGAGCAGGGGCAAAATGCGCTGCACGAAGGGCAAAGCCGCCCGGATTGCGTTGATTGCCCGCTGGACTCCCGAGGGCACGTCACTGGGGGGATTGGCGGATATGTTGGCTAGAGCGCGCCCGGGGGGCGGAGCGCCGTAACCGCGCTGCGGCTCGGCGGAATGGCCATTCGACAGGCCGGAGCCAACCGGCAGCGGGGAGCCAACGGCGCGCGGATGCGCCTCGCCCGAGCCGTTTACACGGCGGCCTTCGTCGATGGGTGTGGTCAAGCCAAAACTCTGTGGGTCAGCCATGGACTTCCTTCTTCATCCACTATAGAACGAATTCTTCCTGTATCAGGGACTTCCGCAGTTTCTACCTCTGCATGCGCCTGCGTCAATCCCTCACGCCTATGCGTCTATCGACGCCCGGCTCGCGCCGTCATGGGTCGCGATTGCGGCCCGTGCTGCCGTGGGCGGTTAGAGCGCAGCTTCGGAAGCGTCGGATGTGGTTCGTTCTGATCAAGCGCGGCAGCCGGGGTTCGATATTCTCGAAGACAGGAGAACTGTGTGAAACCCGCTTATGTCCGCGCCCTGAAGAGCGTGCAACGCAACATTCTCGCCGGCTTGATTACGGTTGGGCCGCTGATTGTGACCTATCTGATCTTCGGATTCCTGCTGGGCATTCTGGCCAAGGTGGGCTCGCCGGTGGTGTGGGTGCTGGCGGCAGTCGTCCCTGGAGATTGGCTCAGCCAGCCATGGGTGCAATTCGTCCTGTCGATCCTGCTCACGCTGGTGGTGCTGTACATTGTGGGGCGGGTAACCAAAGAGGTGGTGGGCCGCCAGGCAATCCGGGTTTTTGAGACCACGCTCGACCGGCTGCCCTTCGTGGCCAAGATCTACCAGTCGGTGCGCAAGCTGATCGACAGCATGATGGCCAAGGATGATTCCGTGCAGCGGGTGGTGCTGGTGGAGTTTCCCATGCCGGGACAGAGAGCGCTGGGGTTCCTGACCCGCACGCTCGTTGACATGCACAGCGGGCAGTTGCTTGCCGCCGTGCTTCTGCCCAACGCCATCAACCCCATGTCGGGACTGCTGCAGATCATGCCCATCGACCGCGTGCAGGAGACCAACCTGACGATGGAGCAGGCTATGAGTATGCTGATGACCGGCGGCGCGGTGGGGCCGGACGAGATTCTGTTTACGCGTCCGGTTACGCCCGCGAACGCAATTACGGAACTGGTGTCGGATGAGGCGCTGATGGACGAACAGGAAACCGGCGAAGTTACGCGGCCTTTGCCCTCGGCTTGACCTTGAATAGTTCCTTGTTCTTCGCGGCAACCCAAAGATCGTGATCCATCTGCAAATGGAGCCATAACTGGGGTGAGGTGCCAAAGTACCTGCTGAGGCGCATCGCTGTGTCTGCTGTAATCGAACGTTTCCCGCGCACCAGATCGTTGACTCGAGGCGCGGAGACGCGTAGATCCTTGGCCAGCCTGTAGCTGGAGAGTCCGAGCGGCTCCATGAACTCGCTCTTGAGTATCTCGCCGGGATGAATTGAGTATGCGAATGGGATTCGATTCATGATTTCTCCTAGTGGTAATCGATGATTTCGACGTTGCATGCATTTCCTTCTGACCACAGGAAACAAATCCGGAACTGGAGGTTGATGCGAATGCTATGCTGCCCCTTCCGGTCACCCCTAAGCAATTCCAATTGGTTGCCAGGAGGTGCATTCAGGTCGGACAACTGGAATGCGCGGTGCAAGATGAGTAGCTTCTTCAAAGCCGATTTTCGAAGATTCGCGGGGATGCGGCGGCTCTTGCCTTCAATCCACAACAGCTCCGTATCCGCGTCGGCGAAGCTTTTGATCACCTTCAAATGATAACGCCACGCGTTAAGAACGACAAGCGTTATTATGGTGCGATGTCATCCGGAACCTGCTTTGCTTCCAACACTCCCTCGGCTTGTTCGCTCTCCGCGGCAATCTTGCGCAGGCTTACACGCTCGAATTGCGCCCAGATCAGGCCGACCGGAATGATGCTCAGGAAGGTGACGAAGAGCAACGTGGCAGAGCAGGCGGTGGCTGGCTCCGCGGCCACGGAGAAGAAACTGGTCATGGCCGCCGCGATCAAGCCGATCTGCGTAAACAAGCCGACGATGGGCAGCTGAAATCCGCTGGCCACCAGGCTGGAAGCCATGAGCACCATGCAGCGGGGCAGGGTCATGGAAGCCAGTTGCGGGCTGGCCACGAATGCGCGGGTTGTCTCCAGGTAGGCGACGGAAATGACCACCCACATGCCCAGGGAAAGCAGAGCTGCCGCTCCAAAGTCAGAGAACGAACGCATGGTGTCGAGGCCGGCGCGGAAGGTGCGAATCTTGTTTCCTGCCGATTGGGCCAGCTTGTGCGATACAGTGCCGAGAGCTTTTTCCATGAAGGCGGCCACGGCGCCTCCGGCAAGGCGTACCGAGATGGTGAAGGCCGCCAGTACCACTGTGCCCAGCAGGCCGGTCTTGGCTACTCGCGTCAGCAGTTCAGGATGCGGCAGCACCTCGTGCGTGGTAAGCAGAACCATGGAGAAGATCAGCGCCATGGAGCCAAGGTCGAACATTCGCTCCACAACGTAAACGGCGATCTGGCTGCTCAGGGGAAGGCCAGTCTTTTTTGAGACCAGGTAGGGACGGACCGGGTCGGCGACACGGCCAATCAAGGCAACTGCCGTAAAGCCGATGACCTGCGTGCCCAGCAGTGCGAAGGGCGGCACTTTCTTGCTGTGACGGACAAGGAGCGCCCAGCGGACAGAGCGGAAGACATAGCCCAAGTAGATGCAGGCGGTGGCGAGGCCGATCTTGCGCCAGTCGGCCATGGCCAGCTGGGAGCGGAAGACGGCAAAGTCGAAGTGAATCCTGTGGCGTCCCCAAATCCAAAGCGCTACCAGCGCAATGATTACCACCAGGCCCAGAATCCAATGACTCTTCTTCAAGCGTGCTCCGTACCGCTGGATGAGTTTTGTGCGGTTGATTTCGATTCTATAGGGCGGGGCGGATGAGGGATTGTGTGGGCTAAGCAGCTAGCGGGTACCATCGCCGGTCGGAGCGGCTGCCGAGGCAACCTGCCTGGACAGCGCCTCGCGGGCCAGCACGCGGCGATTGAACTCGTGGATGACTCGCGCGACGTAGGCGCGCGTTTCGCTGTAAGGCGGAATGCCGCGGTACTTGTCTACCGCGCCGGGGCCGGCGTTGTAGGCGGCCAGGGCCAGGGCTAGGTTGTCGTGATAGCGGGTGAGCAGCGCGTCCAGGTAAGTGGAGCCGCCGCGAACATTCTCGTCGGGCTTGAAGCTGTCCTGAACGCCGAGCGCGGATGCCGTCCCGGGCATCAGTTGCATAAGGCCGCGCGCGCCGGTGCGGCTCACGGCATGGGCGTTGCCGCCGCTTTCAGCCTTCACCAGGCTGGCCAGCAGGTCTACATCCAGATTGTGTTCACCGCTCGCCTTGGCCAGGATTTCGTGCAAATCTGCTGGGGATAGCTTTGCGTTTTTGCCAGAAGATGAGGAAGCAGCGGCGAAGTCTCGTCCAGACTTTGTCGCAACTGGCGGAGCGGGATCGATCGGATCCGGATCGGTTGCCGGTTGCACGTCCGCAATCTCTTTGGGAGCGAACTCGATGTAGTTGTCAGTGCCCGCGCTCATGTAGAGCCGCACGTGGCCTTCTACTTCCGCGTGACGATCGCAGCGAATCTCGAAGCCGTTGCGCAGGGTGATGCGCTCGCCGGCTTGCGCAGCCGTCGCGACGGCTGCCAGGACTGCTATCGGGATGATGACTCTACCGCGCATTCTCAATCGGATATTCCCATTTTAACTTTGCCGCTAGGCTTTCGCAGCTAGAACTTTGGCCAGAGCCGCTTCCAAAGCCACGGCCACGCCGTCCTGATCGTTCGGCGGAGCCTGCTTCCAGCCGCGCATCTTGGCCAGGGTGCGCAACTCCTTGGCGGCATTGCCCATCATCACGGCCTGGCCGGCCCATTCCAGCATATCCACATCGTTCCAGTTATCGCCAATGGCCATGGTCTCCTTGCGATCGATCCCCAGTCGGCCGGCGAGCCGCGCCAGCGCCCAGCCCTTTGAGACTCCTGGCGGCAGCAGGTCAAGAATCGACAGGTCGCGCCCCGGATATTCGGTGCAGACGCATTCACAGCTCCCGCTCCACTCGCTGGCCTTCAGCGCTTTCTCGGCTTCGCGCATCCTGGTCAGGGTTCCCGTGACCATACCCTGGATGGGGTTCTCGCCGTCGGGCAACGCGTCCTCCAGCGGCTTGACTACTTCAATGGCGTTGCGGTTGGCTTCGATCCACAACGAGATGCGCCCGTGCGCCTGCTCCAGGTGTTCCAATACCAACTCGCCGCGGCCCGGCCGGTCAAACGTGAAAACGACCGCGCCAAACTCGCGGAGCAGCCCGCACAGCCCGCGACAGACGCGCGCTTCCATGTGGCAGCGGTCGATGGCCTCGCCGCCGAGCGTACGGATCACTGCACCATTGGACGTAATGAGAGGCGTATCCGCTCGCAGGCCGAGGCCTTCGAGCAGCGGCGCGGTGTAGGCGTGGCGGCGGCCAGTGGCGATAGCGATGGTGACGCCGGCCTCCTGCACGGACCTGAGCGCCTGCGCGGTGCGCTCGTTGATCTTCTGCGCGAAGCTGGGCAGCAGGGTTCCATCCATGTCGATGGCTACGAGGCGGATGGGTGGGTGCATAGCTCAAGTTTACCTACTCGGCCGTTCAGGCGGCGCTGCGGTAGTATCCTTCCGGTATGGAACGCGTTTGCGGCCATTGCCATGCTGTGCTTGCGCCAGACACCAGGGCCGACTGGTGTCCTGCTTGCGGCGGGGCGCTGATTGAGCGAGAACAATTGGCGGGAGCCGGCGATTCCGTCGGGCCGGCGGCGGAGGTGGATCATCGCGGCATTGTGCTTCCGCGACGTCACGCGCTGGGTGGGATTATTACGCCGCAGTGAGGCTTGCCGGAGCGGGGAATCGCGGCATAGGATCGATTTCGCGATTTACCACCGCACTGAAGACGTCCGGAAAGGAAAGCCGAATCCATGAAGCTCAACACCTATCTCAACTACGGCGGCAACTGCGCGGAGGCATTTCGCTTCTACGAAGCACATCTGGGTGGCAAGATCACCATGATGATGACGCATGGCCAGATGCCCGACGCGAGCGGCGTGAACCCGGAATGGGCGGACAAGGTTTTGCATGCGCGGCTGGAGTTGGGCGGGACAGCGATCTATGGCGCCGATATTCCTTCGCCACCGTTTCAGCCCATACGCAGCGCCTATCTTTCGCTTGCGGTCGACAGCATCGCGGAGGCGGAACGCATCTATGCGCTGCTTTCAGAAGGCGGAGAAGTTTTTATGGCGATGGGGGAGACGTTCTTTGCGCATCGCTTTGCCATGTTCCGCGACAGATTCGGTACGTCGTGGATGCTGCTGAATGAGAAGCCGATGCCGACAAATGGTTGATTGGGCAGGGGAACCCCGTCCCTGGTTTTCTCTGTCAGGCGGTCACGCCTTTGTGTCGAGACCTACCGCTTCGGCCAACTTGGATTGCCGATCGTCGAAGGTCCAGAAGCGTTCGGCCCTCAGTTCCAAGGCGCATGCCACGTGGAGGGAGTCGAGCGTGCGGACGCCGAGATTGGGTGCGAGGCGCTGCGCGAGATCTACGCATGTTTCCCAAGCGGTAAAGGGAAACTCGATCGCGGCCCACAGACCCGAAACACAGTCGCGCTGGAATTCTGCCCAGACTCTCTGTGTTTCAACGATCGAGAGACGATTCAGAAAGGCCTGCCGATAAATGGCGTTTGCGAATTCCACTCGATTGAAGGGCGTGATGAGAACGCGATGGCCGATAGCGAGACGCCGGTCGGCCTCTGCTGAGTGGGCATCGGTGATGTAGCTCGAGACAAGGAAGCTCGAATCGACATAAATGTTCAAAAACGGCTGTCCTCGCGGTCAGCGATGAGATCGGCAACCGGGCTAAGAACGCGGTCGCCGAAGATGGCGCGGCGGCGGGCAGCGAAGTCGGGCCACGGAACGGGGGCCGGATCGGGCGGTGTTCGCGGCACCAGATCGCCCAGGACCACGTTGCGCTCGCGCACCTCGATATGGACCCCGGCCTTGAGCCAGGCTTTGACCTTGCGCGTGTCACGGAGTTGGCGAAGGGAGATGCTTTCCATTGATTAAATGTGACACAAAACGTGTCACATTGTCAACTGCAGGTTAGAGGATGATAGGCGGCCCTACTCGTACCGCAGCGCCTCGGCAGGCAGTACACGGGCCGCGGCCACCGACGGATACAAAGTGGCGAGTAACGAAATTCCAATTGAAACAGCCGCGACGATTACGCCGTCGATCGCGCGGGGGGCGAACGGTAGCGTGTCGATGGAGTAGATTTCGGCAGAGAGTGGGAAGTGATAACGGCCGCCAGCCCACGCTGCGAGGTAGCCGAAGACCAATCCTAGAGCCGTGCCGATGAGGCTGATGAGGAAGCCTTGCAGCAGGAAGATGCGGCGCACCTGGCCGGGCTCGACGCCGAAGCTCATCATCACGGCGATGTCGCGCGTCTTTTCCATCACCATCATGGTGAGCGCGATGAGAATGTTGAGCGCGGCGACGATGACGATGAGAGCAATCACGATGAAGGTGACGATCTGCTCGAGCTTGAGGGCGCGGAAGAGTTCGCGGTTCTGCTCGATCCAATTATTGGTCATGAAGCCCTTGCCGGCGGCCTGCTCGATCTCCCTGGCGATCTCGGGCGCGCGATCCCGATCGTCGACTTTGAAGCTGATCACAGAGAGCAGATCAGGCTCGCTGAAGAGACGCTGCGCATCGGCCAGGCGCAGGAAGCCCATCTGGTTGTCGTATTGATAGAAGCCAGTGTGGAAGGTGCCAGCGAGGCGGAAGCGCACCACCTTGGGATACATGCCGACGGGCGTCATTTCGCCTTGCGGGCTGATGAGCGTGACCGATTCGCCGACGGTTGCGCCGACGGTTTCGGCCAGGTCCTGGCCGAGCACGATGGGCGGAAACTCAGCGGTTGTGGGGCCCGAATGCGGTTGGAGCGCCTCGACCGAACCGGGAGTCGCGGACTTCAACAAATCACTCACGGTTTGCTCCTGGTCGGGCAGAATGCCTTCGACGAGCGCGCCGCCGTCGCGTGCTCCGCGCGTAACCAGGACTTGCTCATAAAGGCCAGGCGACGCCGCGGTGACGTGAGGCAGATGGAGAAGGCGGTTGAAGAGCGGCTGCCAGTCGCGGATGCCGTCCGCCTCGACGCGCATCAACTGCACATGCGCGGAGGAGCCGAGCAGCTTGTCCTGCAACTCGCGCTGCATGCCGTTGGTGATGGCCAGCGCGATGATGAGCGCGGCCACGCCCGCGGCCACGCCGACAATGGAGATGGTGGTGACCACACCCACCACGGCCTGCCGCCGCTTGGCCCTGAGGTAACGCGCCGCGAGAAAAAGTTCGAATCGCATGGGGATTTGCCTTGCTTGCGCGAGCCTATTTTGGGGGAACCGTGAACACTGTCTTGGCAACGCCGATATTGTCGTGGCGGTCGTAGGCGCGGACGGTGATCAGGTGCTCGCCGGCTTTCCCGTCAAGAGACTTGGCTGGAATCAGGAAGTCATAGTGTTCGTGCTTTGCGTCCGACAGGCCGCCAACGGGTTCGACGAACTGCCATGGGCCAGCGTCGAGAGAATATTCGGCATGTGCAATGGGGGAGAAAGCATCGTCGGCGTCGAAGGCGATGTGCGGCTCCGGTCCGCAGGGACGTCCTTTGCCGCAATCCATTTCGACGGTCGCTTTCAGTCCACTCACTACCGGTGGCGTCGTATCGACCTCGAAGCGCTCGCTGATCTTGTCGCCGATGAGCGCGTCGGCGGGCGTGTGCGCTGGAGAATCGGAGGCCACAACTTTGATCTGATAGCCGCCATCGGGAATCTGCGTGGCGTCAAAACTGTAGGCCTTGTCGGTGATCTGGTCTTTGAGCAATCGCCAGAGCGATTCGCCATCGCCGCGCAGGTAGAGCGAATAGATCAGGTCGTCGCCGTTGTCGTCGTGGGCCGCCCAGCGTACAGTGATGGCGGTGCGATCCTTGAGCGCCTGCAACGGCGTGGAGGCCGAGGAGCCGTCGAAGTTGACGGCGCTCTGGCCAGACGATGGGAGTGAGATGGTCACCGTCGGCGGCACACCTGGTGGCGGATTCTGGGCTTGCGGATTGATGCGCGCGCCTGTGACTACCACCAGTTCATCCACCACCGGCGCGGCATTCACGGGCAGGTAATTTACGCCCACGCTGCCCAGCGTTCCACCCGCGCGCAGCACCGCTTTCCACTCGAAGAAACGCCCCGGCGGCGAGGCTACCGCACCGTCTTTCAAGGGCTGCCAGTCAGACCATCCCCAGTTGCCGCGGCCGCGGACCGGCTGCTCAACGTTGCCGGTGCGGGTGAGCAGGTCGAAGTTGCCGGAGCCGGGCTCGACTTCAATGTGGCCAAAGCGCGCCAGCGCGCCGGCATCGAACACGTCGCTGGCGTACTCATGCTTTTCAATCGCGCCCAGCTTGACCAGCTTTCCCGTATTGCCGGTGCCGATGAGGATGCCGCCGGCGTTGGCCGAATCCGGAGGAAAGACCAGCGTCAATCCCTGCTGCGCGTCCAGATGGGCTACGTCGGAGTAGCTTCCATCCGCAGCGATCTTGAAGATGTGTCCGCGATTTCCCGTGAGCGCGAGCAAGCCGTAATTCTGCGTGGCGAGCGCGTAGACCACCTCATCCTTGCCGGCCCACAAGCGGTGCGGCGCCTGTGGGTGGGGGTCGTCTGGAGCGGTAATCGCGTAAATCTCGCTGCCCTCGGGGATGGAGGCGCTGGTGTTGGCCGCCTGCAGTGATGCCGGCTGAACAATGGTGATGGTGACCGATCCCTGGCCCTGCACAGGCAGAGGCGGCAGCGGATTGCGGCTCTTGTCGCCGACGCTGGCGGCGTAAACGGTGTCGCTGACCCCATCCACTGCTATTGCGGTGATCTCGCGACGCGGAGCTTGGAAGAGCACGTAGCCTTTGCCTTCCGGCGAGATGCGGTAGACCAGGCCCGAACCATCGGACCCGGCGTAGAGATTGGCCTTTATGGAAAGGTCGTTTTTCGCTCCCGGCGCGCCGTTGGCTTCCAGAGGCCAGTTCGGTCCCCAGGCGAGGCAGCGGATGTGCTCCTCGTCGGTCTTGAAGAAGAGCATAGACTTGTCAGCGGGCTTCGCTGGGTCCACGCGATACACTGCGCCGGGTCCGCCTGTGGCGATATACAAGCGGCCGGAGGCGTCGAAGGTCATGTCCCAGATGTAGCGCGGCTTGCCGTCTGGCTTGTCGGCGTCTTTCTTCTCGTCGCCGGCCTTGGTGTCCGAGGGCTTTGAATCGTCCAGCTTGCCCATGTCGAATACGACGGTGGCGCTGGATTCGT
>Ga0302326_10005481_pt1 | contig 28908 bp, 28 predicted proteins | sample Palsa_T0_3_FD_202264 | JGI IMG/M metagenome (GOLD analysis project Ga0302326, IMG submission 202264) | Peat permafrost microbial communities from Stordalen Mire near Abisko, Sweden - Palsa_T0_3 | ecosystem: Environmental > Terrestrial > Soil > Palsa > Peat permafrost | place: Sweden: Abisko... | reverse complement strand
GACGATGTGAATCGCCTTGCCGTGAGCGGCTTCGGCGGCATCCATGATCGACTCCGTCAAGGTGGGATGCGGATGGATCGAAAGACCGATGTCTTCGAGGGTGGCGCCCATCTCGAGCGCGATGACGCCTTCGCCGATCAGCGATTCGGCTTGCGGAGCGATGATGTGCATGCCGAGCAGCGAATCCGTCTTCGCATCGCCGACCAGCTTGATCATGCCGTCGGATTCGTTCATCGTGCGCGCGCGGCCACTGGCGAGCAGCGGGAACTTGCCGATGCGCAGCTCGTAGCCCGCGGCTTTGGCCTCTTCCTCGGAAAGTCCGACGGTCGCTACTTCGGGATCCGTGTACACGCAGTTGGGGACGGCGATCGGATCGTAGGCCGACGACTTGTCCCCGGCGATCACTTCCGCCGCGACCACGCCTTCCTTCATCGCCTTGTGCGCGAGCAGCGGAGCGCCCGTGACGTCGCCGATCGCGTAGATTCCGTCGACCTTCGTGCGGCGCTGCGCGTCGACCGCGATGAAACCGCGCTCGTCCGTCGCAAGGCCCGCGGCCGCCAAGTTGAGTCCGTCGGTAACCGGACGGCGTCCCACGGCGACCAGCGCCATTTCGAATTCGCGCGTCTCGTCTTTGCCGTTCGTAAATTCGCCGTTGAGCGTCGCCTTGACGCCGGCTCCTGACTTCTCGAGCCCGACCACTTTGGTGGCAAGCGCGATCTCGACGCCCTGTTTCTTGAGGATGCGTCCCATCGTCTTGGAGATCTCGAGATCGGTGCCGGTCAAGAGTTGCGGCATCATTTCGACGACCAGCACTTTCGCGCCCAAGCGCGTGTAGACGGTCGCGAATTCGAGCCCGATCACGCCGCCGCCGATGACGAGCATGGTCGCGGGAATCTTGCCTAAGCGCACGGCGTCGTCGGAGTTGATGATGGTCTCGTGATCGCAGGGCCACGCCTTGACTTCGACCGGTGCACTGCCCGTTGCAATCACGACCGCATCTTTGGCTTCGTAGGTATCGGTCGTGCCGTCGCGCTTCTTCAAGCTGACCGTCTTCGGCCCGGTGAAGGACGCCTCGCCGTAGGCGAACGTCACGCCGTTTGCCTTGAAGAGCTGATTGACGCCGCCGACGTTGGCTTTGACGACCGAATCGGTAAATTTGGCAACGCCTTCGCGGTCGACGTCGGGCGCGGCGACCTTCAGCCCGATTTTATCCGCCTCGCGAATGTGCCGCGCGACCTCGCCGACGTGCAGCAGCGCCTTGGTCGGAATGCAGCCCCAATTCAGGCACACCCCGCCAACCTCGTCGCGATCGAAGCAAACGACGTTCTTCCCGAGCTGCCCCAGCCGTATCGCGGCGTGGTATCCGCCCGGGCCCGCTCCAATAACGACGGCGTCGACCTGCGTGCTTGCCAAAATCTCTCTCCTCGGGCCCGATAAACTTTTGCGCCTCGCCTTCTCCGCCGGGGAACAGTGGGCCCGTCCTCATGACCCGTTGGCTGTGCGGTAGGTTTTCATGCGGCGCCGCGACGCTGTTGCCGCCGCGCCCGAGGGAACGCGGGGCCCTCCGCAGGGCGGCTCCTCCCGCGTTCCCTCGGCCGCTAGTTGGTGCCGGACGGGCGTGGTGCGACGCGCTTGGAGAGACCATCCAATCCTTTGGCGAAGGGGCATCCAATGCGCGATCTGGGGTGGCCTTCGGGAATGCCTACGATTGACCGCGACAGCATCGTTCCGATCTATCAGCAGATCTACGAGGAGCTGCGCGAGGCGATTCTGACCGGGACGCTGCCGGAGTCGGCGCGGTTGCCGCCCGAGCGTACGCTGGCGGAGAAGCTCAACGTCAATCGCAGCACGGTCGTGCACGCGTATCGGGAGCTCGTGGTCGACGGGCTCATCGAGCAGCGGGTGGGGTCGGGGTCGCGGGTGGCGCGGTCGGCGGGGCAGCCGGTGCGGTCGCCCGACGTGCCGTGGTGGATTACGCTGCCGCCGTGGCGGGTTGGGTCGTTTCCGCAGGTGCTGGGGGAATTGGCGGCTACCGAACACGGGGAGCGCATTTCGTTTGTGCCGGGGGTGCCGCCGGTCGAGCCGTCGCCGCTGGGGGAGCTGGCGAAATCGTTTGCGCGCGCGGCGGGCGATCCCGATTACGTGCTGTCGTATGGGAATTCGGAGGGGCATGCGCCGCTGCGGGAAGCGATCGCGGAGCGCATGCGGGCGCGCGGGTGCAGCGTTGAGGCGCGCGAGGTCTTGATGCTGACGGGGTCGACGCAAGGGATCACGCTCGTGGCGCAGTCGCTGGCGGAGCCGGGGGACGAGATCATCGTCGAGGCGCCGACGTATCCGGGGGCGTTGCAGATTTTTCAGATCGCGGGGTTGCGGGCGATCCCGGTCGCGGTGGATGGGGACGGTATGCGCGTGGATCACGTTGAGGCGATCTTGCGCACGCGCCGGCCGCGGTTCATTTACACGCAGCCTTCGCTGCACAATCCGACCGGGGTCACGATGAATGCGGATCGGCGCGAGCGGTTGGTGACGCTTGCGGAGCGCGCGCGCGTTCCCATCGTTGAGGACGATCCCTACGGAGCGCTCGCGCAGCCGGCGATGCCGCCGCTCGTGGCGCGTTCGCCGAATTACGTCATCTATTTGAGCACGTTTTCGAAGACGATCGCGCCGTCGCTGCGGCTTGGGTGGATCACGGCGCCGCGAACGATCTACGAACGGCTGTTGATGCGCAAGCAGTCGTACGACATGGCGTCGAGCCTGTACGTGCAGGCGGCGGTGTACGACTATCTGGCCCGCGCGTACGACGCGCACGTCGTGCGGTTGCGCGAGGAGTTGACGGCGCGGCGTAAGCTCGCGCGTGAAGCGATCGCGGCGCATTGGCCGAAGTCGATGCGATTGGCGGGCGGCGGCGGCGGATTCTACCTTTGGGCGACGGCGCCGCGCGAGATGCGTGCGCGGGCGCTGCTCGATGCAGCGGAACGCAACGGCGCGACGTTCTTGTTCGGCGAAGCGTTCTACGCTGCGTCCGGGGGCGATCACAATTTTCGGCTCGCGATTACGCCCGTGACTCGAGACGCGCTCGTGCTCGGCATCCGGCGAATCGGCGAAGCGATCGCGACGCTCCAATCGAAGTGACGTTTGCCGCCTCGTTGCTGCGCTGGTACGCGCGCCACGGGCGTCACGGCTTGCCTTGGCGGACGGAGCGCAGCCCGTACCGGACCGTCGTCAGCGAGTTCATGCTGCAACAGACGCAGGTGGATCGCGTGGTTCCGATCTTCGAGCGCTTCGTCGCGCGGTGGCCGTCGTTCGCAGCGCTCGCCGCCGCCTCGCAAGCGGACGTGATTCGCGCCTGGAAGGGCTTGGGCTATAACTCGCGAGCCATGCGCCTGCACGGGCTCGCGCGCGTCGTCAGCGAGCGCAACGGCGGGGCGCTGCCCGGCGACGAGGTCACGCTGCGCGACCTGCCCGGGGTCGGGCCGTACACCGCTGCCGCGATCGCAGCGTTCGCCTTCGACGCCGATACCGTGGCCGTGGATACCAACATCGCGCGCATAGCCCATCGCGTGCGGCTTGGCCTAGAGTGGCCGCCGAAAGCCACGGCTCGTGAACTGCACGGTCTCGCTCGCGAGCTCTTGCCGCCGGGTTCCGGGCATGCGTTCAATTCCGCGCTGATGGACCTTGGGGCGACGCTCTGCACGGCGCGCGCTCCGAAGTGCCTGTTGTGCCCCGTGCGGAGTGCCTGTGCAGCGGCCCCGATCGATGCGGCCGAGCTTGCGGCACGGGCCAGGGAACACGCGCGCCCGGGCTCGCCGCAAGCACGCCTGCGGTTCCAGGAAACGACCCGCTACGTCCGCGGCCGGGTCGTGGACCGTCTGCGCGAGCTGCCCGCGGGCCAACGGATTTCGCTCTTGGATCTGCACGCCGAACTGGCGCCGGTGCTCGGCCACCATGACGCGGCCGCCTTCGCAGCAATCGTTGCCGCGCTCGCGCGGGAGCGTATCGTCGACGACCGGGACGGCAGGGTCGGCTTGGCCGGGTAGGCGCGCAGAAGCCGGTCCCCAAAAAGGGCATTAGCACCCTTGCTGTGCTACGTCCCGACGAAGGGGGAGGACATCAGGCTGCCCTTATCGCCAACCTTGCGCTGCAACTTTTCGGGGCCCAGCTAGTCTAAGCTAACCGGGCTGGAGGCTTATTGTGGCTTTAGTAGACCGCGCCCAGCGTATCATCACCGCGCCCGCAGCCGAGTGGCCCGTCATTAGCGCCGAACCCGTGACGATCCCGGCGCTCTACACGGGGTACATCATCCCACTGGCGCTGATCGGGCCGGTTTGTGCGCTCATCTCATCGGTGCTGTTCGTTCACCGTCCCGGCATACTGATTGCCGCGATCGTCATAGCGGCGTTAGGCTTCGCGCTCGAACTGGCCAACATTTTCATCGTCGCGCTGATCGCCGAAGCGCTTGCCCCGTCGTTTAACGGCGTCAAGGACCGGCTGGCCGCGCTAAAATGGATCGCCTATGCGGCGACGCCAAAGTGGGTGGCGGGGCTTGCAAACCTCATCCCGGTCGTCGGCGGGCTGATCGCCTTCGCCGGCGCGCTGTATTCGCTGTACGTGCTGTATCTCGGCGGCGTGCCGATGATGAAGGTGCCGCAAGATAAATCGGTCGGCTACGTCGTGGTGGTGATCCTCATTGCCATCGCAGTCAGCATCGTCATCGGGTTCGCCATCGCAGCTGTGTTTGCGGCGATGATGGTCGGTGCGGCTATATCCTCGGGCGCCTTCCACTCCCCGTAACGAGCCCTCGCGCTCCCTAGGCTACATATCCGGAATTCCCGGCGGTGGTCGAATACGAGTCGCCAAGAAGGGTTCTGGGCCTTCGCGATGCTAGGTGCCGACCAAGGCGTCCGACCTTCCGGCCGTCGTTGTTGCGTCGTTACCGAACCTCCCGCCGACCACTTAGGAGATTTAATGGCTACTCAGCCCACTACGGATGCACCCTTCGGACTCCAGCCCAATGTGGCCGCCGGCCTCGCTTGGATTTTCGGCCTCATCGGCGGCCTCATCATGTTGTTCGGCGGTGGCACGAACCAGTTCGTGAAATGGGCTGCCGCCCAATCGGCCACGCTTTGGGGCGGCTACATCGTGCTCATTATTTTCTTGAACATCCTGATCGCGTTCGTCCACTTCCTCGCGTTGATTTTGCTGCCGCTGTTCTTGATCTTGAACCTCGCGGCGCTCGTCCTATGGATTTACACCTCGATCATGGGATTCCAGGGCAAGGACATCCGGCTGCCGCTGATCTCGACCTTCGCCAAGCAGCTCTTCGGAGCGCAGCTTCAGTAAGCTAACCCGCCCAATCTAAATCGGAGTAGCGTTCTTCCTTCCACGGATCGGCGTCGTTGTGGTAACCGCGGATTTCCCAGAAACCTTTTGCATCTTGCTCGAGGAATTCGAAGCCGCGTAGCCACTTCGCCGACTTCCAGAAGTAGAGTTTCGGCACGAGCATGCGAACCGGTCCCCCGTGGACCGGTTCGAGTGCCGAACCATCGTACTCGTATGCGACGAGCACGTCGTCGCCGAGCATCGCTTCCAGAGGAAGGTTCGTCGCGTAGCCGTTTTCGGCGTGCTGCATGACGAACTTCGCCTTCGGTGTGGGCCGCGCACGTTCGACCAGCGCGCGAAACGGCGTGCCGCGCCACTGCGTGTCTTTTTTCGACCAGCGCGTGACGCAGTGAATGTCGCCGCGCCACTCGGCGCTGGGCAGCGCGCGCAGTTCGTCGAACGACAGCTCGAATGGATTCTCGACGGCGCCGAAAAACTTCAGCCGCCACGTTGCCGCATCGAAGCGCGGAACGTCGCCGACGTGCAGGACGGGGAATCCTGACGTCAGCGTTTGGCCTGGCGGAAGCGAGAGGTCTTTGGTCTTGAAAAACGGCATGCGGTCGGTACCTACTTTTCTTTGAAGGTCGAAGGTTTACCCATGCGGATGATGCTGACCGCGCAACTGTCTACGAGTGCCGCGAACGCTGCGATGACGGATGGAAGATTCGCCAAGATGCTCGAGACCCTGATGGCGCGCGCTAAGCCCGAAGCGGCATACTTCACGGCAACCGACGGCGAACGAAGCGCGGTCATCTTTTTCGACCTCGTGCAGGCCTCCGATATCCCGTGGATCTGCGAGCCGCTCTTTGCTGCAGCCGACGCGAAGGTCGAACTCAAGCCCGTCATGACGGCGGACGACGTCCAGGCCGGCCTCGCCAAGGCCGCAAAGGGCTAAACCTGGTTATTCCGTTCCCGGCTAAGAAGGTCACGCGCGCCGTCGCGCAACGCGAACTCGCGTTGCTCGAGGCCGCCTATCCGCAAGCGGTGACGGCGCTCGAATACGAGTCGCCGTTCACCCTGCTGATTGCCGTCATCTTGAGCGCCCAGACGACCGACGCGCGCGTGAATCTGACGACGCCGTTTCTCTTCGCCGCGTATCCCACGCCGCAAGCACTAGGGAACGCACCGATCGAGGATGTCGAGCGGATCGTCAAATCCACCGGCTTTTTCCGGATGAAGGCAAAGAACATCGTCGCCGCCGCGCGCGCGATCTCGGAACAATACGGCGGCGAAATTCCCAACGACCGCGAGAAACTCGAAGCGCTGCCCGGCGTCGGCCGGAAGACCGCGAGCGTCGTGCTCAGCGTCGCGTTTGCGGATGCCGCATTCGCCGTCGACACGCACGTCTTCCGGGTCTCGCATCGGCTCGGTCTCACGCTCGGCAAGACACCCCGTCAAGTCGAGGACGACGTCGTCAAACTCGTTCCGAAAGAGAAGCTGCGCTTCGCCCATCACTGGCTGATCTTGCACGGCCGCGAAATCTGCAAAGCACCGACGCCGCTGTGCTCGAAATGTCCCGTCCAACAGATCTGCCCGAGCGCACCGATCGTGGCCAAAGCACTTCGCGCCAAAGCGCGCGCGAAGAAGGCCTAGTCACGGCCGTCCTTCGACTGCGGCGCCTTGCGGCGCCTCCGCTCAGGATGACAAAGCTAAAGTTGGATTGGGCCGAGCCCGTCGAGATGAGCCGGTCTTGGAAGCTCTGCGTCTTGGGCCATGCGTTTGAGCAGAACGTTCGGGGTGAGGACGTCGCCGTAGCCTGCGTCGGTTGAGAGAATCGAGAGGTTGATCAGCCCCGGCGGGTCGGAGGTCGCATCGAACTGGTACTCGCCGTCGAGTTCGAGCCCACGAACGCGCACGAGCTGCTGCGCTTCGTCGAGATCGAACGTGACTCGCTTGTCCTCGAAGCGCAAGCGGATGCGCAGCGGTTTTTCGAGCCGCACGAACGTCATCGCGTTCTTGCCCAAGATCGAATTGAGCCGGCGTGCACCGACGCCGAGCGCCTCTCCGAAGGCCTCGAGCGATGCGGCGGCATCGGCGCCGGGCGGCGCTTCGGCGGCGGGCGTCGCGGAATCGATGGCGCCCACGATGTCCTTGCGGGCGCGAATTTTCATCGCCATCGCGACGATCGGATTGGAGTTGAGCGGCTCGTCGCTGTTGGCCATAGCGCGTGTGCTTCGTTCGGAATACCTAAGTTTCATGTGAGGAAGGGCTGGCCGCGGGGCCAGCCGGAAGGCCCCGGAACATGCCCGATGCGCCCAATTCTCTCTCGATCAAGACCGACAACCGGGTCGAATCGCTCGCGAACCGGGGCAAGAATTCTGCCCGTATCCCGGACACGCCCGAGCGCCAGAAATTAGAGAAGCAGCGCAGCGTTCGCGAGATCGTTTTCGGCGCGCAAGACGGCGTGTTGACGACGCTCGGCATCGTCTCCGGCGTCGGCGGTGCGACCGCGGATCGCGCCACGATTCTCATTACGGGCGGCCTCTCGCTCTTGGTCGGCGCGCTCTCGATGGGTGCGGGCGAATTTCTCGGAGGACGCGCCGAACGCGACGTCGTGCGGAACGCGATCGATTTCGAGCAGTGGGAGATGGCCACGATGCCCGAAGCCGAGTTTGCCGAGCAAGTCGCGTACTACCGGATGAAAGGCTTCGCCGACGACGAGGCCGTGATGATCGTCAAGCGCCTGGAGAAGAACCCGGAGATTTGGTTGCACGAGATGGTGCGCGACGAGTTCGGCATCGATCTGCGCGAAGCCGAAAGCGGCGGGTTCCGCAGCACGATCGCGATGGCGGGTTCGTTCGCAGCGGGCGCGGCTCTGCCGGTGCTGCCGTACGCGCTCGGTTTGCAGATGGACGCAGCTCGCTGGATCGGGCTCGCGCTATCGGTCGTCACGCTGTTTGCGATCGGTTTCTTCGCGGGCAAACTCGGCGGCCGCGAACCGTTCCGCAAAGGTTTGGAAATCGTGATCGTCGGCGCAACGATCTTCGCGGTGTCGTGGGCCGCCGGTCGTTTCATTCCCACGCTTTTTGGACACGCGCCGGTCAGCGTCGGCGGCTGACGCTCCTATGCCGGCGCGGGAACGGCGGCCGCGGTTCGTTTGACGAGCGGCGGACGCTTGTCGAACCAAGGGATCGCGGATTCGAGTTGAGATGCCAGGCGAATGAGCGTAGCTTCGGCCGCGAATCTGCCGGTGAACATCATGCCGAGCGGGAGACCGTCGTCGCTCCACGCGAGCGGAAGCGAGATCGAGGGCGCCCCCGTGACGTTCGCGATCGGCGTGCTGTCGACGAACTCGTAGACCTTCAGCGCGGTTTTGTCGAGGCCGCCGCCGCGCACGAACGCCTTCGCTAGAGGCAGCGCAATCATCGCTTGTAGCGCGCGCGCTTCCGCGCCCGAGGGCAACAACGTCCCAAGTTCGACCGGCGGCTTCGCGAGCGTAGGCGAGAGAAAGACCTCGAATTTGTCCATGAACTGACCGACCAAACGGCCCTGCGCGCGCAAGGTCCGCACGGCGTTGCTCAAATCGACCGCGCTGAGCGCGTGGCCGACTTTGGCGAGCCCACGCGTTGCCAGCTCCAAGTCTCCACGGCGCGGCTTACGACCGAGTTGACTCGTGTAGAATTCGATGTCCGCGGCGGTTTCTGCAGTGAGCAGGGTAAGCAGGGCGGAAGCGAAGGCCGGACCGTTCACGGCAGGCTTTGCTTCGACCAGTTCGTGTCCGAGCGACGTGAGCAGCGCGACCGTCGCGTCGAGCGCGCGCACGACTTCGGGCGCGTACCCGGGCGCGATGAGCGGCGTCCTCGAGAACGCGATGCGCAGCTTGCCGGGCGGAATGCCCGTTTCGTCGAGAAACGGTCGCTCCGGCGGGGGCGGATAGCTTGCCGTGCCCGGATCGGGGCCGGCGGTAACGTCGAGCAGCGCCGCGCTGTCGCGCACGCTGCGTGTGACGACGTGATCGACGACTAAGCCCATCCACGGTTCGTTCGTGTCCGGTCCGAGCGGGTTGCGATTGCGGGTCGGCTTGAGCCCGACCAAGCCGCAGCACGCGGCCGGGATGCGGATCGATCCCCCGCCGTCGCCGGCGCTAGCGAACGGCACAACCCCGGCGGCGACCGCGGCCGCGCTGCCGCCGCTCGATCCCCCCGCGGTGCGCCCGAGGTTCCAGGGGTTGCGCGTCGGACCCCAAGCGACCGGCTCGGTCGTCGGCACGAGGCCGAATTCCGGCGCGTTCGTCTTGCCGAACATCACGAGCCCCGCGGCCTTCCATCGCACCACGCACTCGGCGTCGTGTTGGGGAACGTAGGATTTCAGAAAATTGCTTCCGTTGCTGACCGGCAGGCCCGCGTAGAGGCTGAGCAGATCCTTCAGCAGGAACGGCACCCCGGCGAACGGTCCGTCGCCCAAGCCTCGCGCGATCTGCGCGCGTGCTTGAGACTCCATCGAAAAGACGACCGCGTTGATCTTCGGGTTCACCTCGGCGAGCCGGGCGACCGCGGTGTCGAGCAGCTCCCTCGCGCTCACGTCGCCGTTGCGCACGAGCTGCGCGAGCGCCAAGCCGTCGTAGCTATCGTAGTCTGTCAGCAAACCCATGCAGGTTCTTTTGAGATGTTACGGCCACCAACCCTTGGGCCCGCGAGTGCGGGCCCTGGGGGCATCGGGGGCACGCCGCCCCGATCATAACAAAAGCATGCGAGCCGATAAACATAGGGTAGTGCGAGAAGCGGTGGTGGTTCGGGGGCACGCGGCGCCTTCGCCGGCGTTGAAGTGGAGCGAGGCGTGGCCGCTCGTCGCCGCGCGGTCGATCGCGGTTTTCGCGGGGTACTATGCAGCCGGCCGGCTCGGCATGGCGCTGCACTTCACCGGTACGAACATCTCGCCCGTATGGCCGCCGTCCGGCATCGCGGTCGGCTCGTTGCTCGTCATCGGCATCCGCTACTGGCCGGTGCTGCTGGGCGCAGCTTTTCTTTCGGAAATCGCCGGCGGCTTGCCGCCTGCGCTTGCCGGCGCTTTGGCCGCAGGTAATACGCTCGAGTACGTGCTTGCGGCCGCATTCTTGCGGCGCGTAAGACTCGATATGCGTCTGCATTCGGTTCGCGACATCGCGATGCTTGGCGTCGCCGCCGCGTTCGCTCCAATCGTTGCGGCGACCGTCGGCGTCGGCAGCCTCGTCGCGGGCGGCCTCATCGTGGCTTCGTCGGCACAAAAGATTTGGACGATTTACCTGATCGGCGATTGCGTCGGCATCTTGGTGTTCGCCCCGCCGATCCTCGTCTGGCTGCGCAACAGATGGTCCTTCAGCCTCTCGCGCAGAGAATTCTTTGAAGCGCTCGCACTGGGAGCTTGCGCCGTCGGCGTGACGTCGATGGTCTTCCTCGGCGGAGTCCCTGCGGCATATCTGATGTTCCCGCTCGCGATTTGGGCGGCGGTCCGTTTCGGTCAACCCGGCACGACGCTCACGGTGCTCGTCGTCAACGGCATCGCGATTTGGGGGACGGTGCATGGAACCTCGCCGTTCTCGGAGATGATCCGCGTCGATTTGCTCGCGGATCTCGAGAAATTCTTGGGCTCCTATACGTTGACGTCCCTTGCCCTTGCAGCTGCCTTTGGCGGTCGTTGGGACGCCGAAGGGGCTCTGGTGGAACATGCCAAGAAAATCGAAGCCGCCAATCGCGAACTCGAAGCGTTCACCTATACGATAGCGCACGATCTGCGCGCGCCGCTGCGCGCTCTCGACGGCTACGCCGACGCCCTCAAGGAGGATCTCGGCGACGACCTGTCCCCCGACATCGAGCGCAGCCTCGATCGTATCGCGGCCAACGCGAGTCAGATGGGCAAGCAAATCGACGCCCTGCTGAACTTCTCGCGCCTCGGTACGCGCGTTCTGAAACGCCAAAAACTTCAACCCGCGACCGTCGCGCAAGAGGTCTACGCGCGGCTTGCCCCGAGCGCGAGCGGCCGGACCGTCGAATTCAATCTCGCGGATCTGCCGGCGTGTTCGGCCGACCCGACGCTGCTCGTTTCCATTTTCCAAAACTTGCTCGAAAACGCGCTGAAATTTAGCAGCAAACGCGACGTTTCAAAGGTCGACGTGGGCTGGTTGCCGCTCTTCGCGGCGCCCGAAACGCCCGTATACTACGTGCGCGACAACGGTACCGGCTTCGAAATGCAGTACAGCGACCGGCTCTTCGGCGTCTTTGCGCGGCTGCACAAACAAGACCAGTTTCCTGGCACCGGCGCCGGCTTAGCCATCGCGAAACGCATCGTAACGCGTCATGGCGGCCGCATCTGGGCCTGGGCCGAACTCGACCGCGGCGCCACGTTCTTCTTTACGTTGCCGGGCTAATTCGCTACGGGTTTTCCTCGCCGCGCGAAGTTGATGGCGGTTGCGAAGCGCGCGAGCCAGTATGCCGTCGAGGCGCTGAACAATGCGGTCATCGCTAAGAAAAAGACTTGGATTTGATAGAACGGCAGGTAGATGACCACGATGTCGGTCAGATGCGTTAAGCCGCACCAAAGGATGAACATCGCAAACGAGCCGAGGGCGTAGTTGAGGAGCCGTGGTTCGGACTTTACCAGAAGTTCGACCGGCTGGCGGATATACGCGCGCACCGCCCATAGCGAGATGCTGATGGAAAGATACGACAGCGCGATGACGGCGTTTGTCCCGATCGTCAGGTATAAGATCACGGGCTGCCATAGAAAGCAGAACCCGTGAGGCATCCACTGGTTCATAATCGCGTGCCTCCCGGTTGCGCGGTGCTTCCCGGAGGTTGCGCCTCACTAGTGTCGTCGAAGGGATCCTGGCAAGGTCCGCTTTTCGCCGCCCGATCCAAAGCGGCGAGTTTGACGGAAGCTACGATGTCGAGAAACCCGCAAACGTAGCCGTCCGGGTCGACGGTGAGAAACCTACATTCGCGCGCCCCATCGTTGATGTGACACTTTATCCGGGCGAGATCGAATCCGAGGCGGCGCATCCGGAACCCGCGTGCGTCAGCCCGCGGGCGTGGGCGGCTTCCACTTGCCCACGAGCGTGCGTGCGATGACCAGCCGCTGAATCTGCTGCGTGCCTTCGTAGATCTGGGTGATCTTCGCATCGCGCATCATGCGCTCGACCGGATATTCCGTCGAGTAACCGAAGCCACCGAGAATCTGAACGGCGTCGGTCGTGACCTTCATCGCCGTATCGCCGGCCTTGAGCTTCGCGAGCGCCGCGAACAGCGTAAGGTCGGGCGAACTCTCGTCGCACTTGCGGGCCGCTTCGTACAACAGAAGGCGCGATGCTTCGACTTCGACCATCATGTCGGCAAGCATGAACTGAAGGCCCTGTTGCTGGCCGATCGGTTTTCCGAACGCCATCCGCTCTCGCGCGTAATTGGCGGCGTAGTCGAGCGCGCCTTGCGCGATGCCGACGGCCTGCGCCGCAATGCCCGGGCGCGATTTGTCGAGCACCTTCATCGCGGTCTTGAAGCCGGTGCCTTCCTCGCCGAGCATGTTCTCGGCCGGCACGACGCAGTTTTCAAAAATCAATTCGCACGTCGGGGATCCGCGGATGCCCATTTTCTTCTCGAGCTTGCCGACCTTGAAGCCCGGGAAGGTCTTCTCGACGACGAACGCGCTGATGCCGTTCGGGCCCTTGGACGGATCGGTGACGGCGAAGACGCAGATCACGTCGGCGACGCTGCCCTGGGTGATCCAAATCTTGCTGCCGTTGAGGACGTAGGTGTCGCCGCGCTTCTCGGCGCGAGTCCGCATCGATCCCGCTGCATCCGATCCGCTGCCCGCTTCGGTGAGCGCGTAGGCGGCGATATACTCGCCCGAGGCGAGCTTGGGGATGTACTTGGCTTTTTGCGCTTCGCTGCCGGCGATCATGATCGGCAAGGTGCCGAGTTCCTGAACCGCGATCATCAGGCCGCTCGAGGCACACGCTTTGGAGACCTCTTCGACGACCTTGACGTACGTCAGGAACGAGAGGCCGAGGCCTCCGTGCTCCGCGGGGAACGGGATCCCGAGCAGATCGTTGTCGGCGAAGAGCTTGTAGATGTCCCGGGCAAATTCGCCGTGCTCGTCGATCGCAGCGGCGCGCGGGGCGACCTTTTCCCGGACGAGGTCCCGAACGACCTCGAGGATGAGGGCTTCGTCGTCCGAGGGAGCGTGCGAGTGCGGCGGTGCTGCGATGGCCATGTGCGGGTACTCCGGGAATCGTGAGCTTTGGGCGCCTTACTTCGGGCGGGTAGGGGTTCGCTCCCCGGGGCCAAGCCTAAAGGCAGCCTTTTCAAAACAAAGAGCGCGCCGTTGCCGGCGCGCTCGTCGTTATGAAAAATGACGTGAGTCCGAATGAAATCGAGACTTACTTCTTTCCACCCTTCTTCGTGGGCTTCTTTTTCGGAGCTTTCTTCTTAGCGGCCATTATTTTACACCCCCCTCCCGTCCAGTGAAATTCCACGGACCTCGAAAAAGGCGCCGCGTCTGAGCATACAACGTACGCTCGGCGCCCTTTGTTCCGCATGAGCTAAGGTTGATGCCTGCCGAACGGGGACGCATGCCCATCATTGAGGTCGCCGGCCTCCGCAAGGTCTTTCGGTCGATCAAGCGAGAGCCTGGCGTGCTGGGGGCATTTGCCGCACTGTTCTCACGTACGTACGAAGAGAAGGCCGCGGTCGAGGACGTCTCGTTCTCGCTCGAGCCGGGCGAAATCGTCGGCTACATCGGTCCCAACGGCGCCGGGAAGTCGACCACGATCAAGATGCTGACGGGCATCCTCGTGCCGACGTCGGGTACGGTTCGGGTCGCCGGCATCGTGCCGTACGAAGCCCGCGAACTCAACGCCGAAAATATCGGCGTCGTCTTCGGGCAGCGCAGCCAGCTTTATTGGGACCTGCCGCTGCGCGAGTCGTTCGAGCTGCTGCGTTCGATCTACGACATCCCGCGCGATCGCTATGCGACAAATCTGGCAGAGTTTAGCGAGTTGCTCGACCTCGGGCGGTTCATGGATACGCCGGTGCGACAATTGTCGCTCGGCGAACGAATGCGTGGCGACTTCGCGGGAGCGATGCTGCACGATCCCAAGATCGTGTACCTCGACGAGCCCACGATCGGTCTGGACGTCGTTGCGAAAGAAGCGATCCGGGAGTTCATCTCGCGGGTCAACCGCGAGCGAGGGACGACCGTGATTCTGACGACGCACGACCTGGCCGACGTCGAGCGCCTCTCGAAGCGAATCATCCTCATCGATGAGGGGCGCGTCATCTACGACGGCCCGCTCGAGCGCCTTCGCGAAAAATACGGAACGCATCGCACGCTCGTGATAACGCTCGCCGACACCTACCCCGAGATCGAGATCGAGGGGGGCGTGGTGGAACATCGCGACTCGAGCGTCGTGCGAGTGCGCTTCGACCGCCGGGAGCAAAGCGCCGAGGCGATGATCCGCCGCGTCATGGAACGCTACGCGATCTCGGACATCGCGATCGTCGAGCCGGACATCGAGACGATCGTGCGACGCCTTTACCTCGAAGGTTACGAAGCGTGATCGTGCGGCGCAGGCGCTTCCGGTTGGAGCCGTACGTCGAGTTTGCCAAACGGGCGATCGCGCGCGAGGCCACGTATCGCTTCGACGTCTTCACCGAGCTTACGTCGGTTGCGATCCGCATCTACTTGCTACGCACGGTGTGGGTCGCGCTCTACGCGCACAACGCCGAGCCGCGGGGTCTTCCGTTGCACGCGATCGTCACCTACTCCGCCGTCGCGTTGCTCATGGGCCTGATTTTGGACCGCGATCAAACCCGCGCACTCTACGATCGACTGCACGACGGCAGCATCGCGACCGACTTCATGAAACCCATCAGCGTGCCGCTCTCGTTTTTCGCCGACGGAACGGGAGAAGTGCTCTTTCACGCGCTCCTCGTGGTTCCGGCGTTGTGTCTGGCCCTGTTGTTCGTACACATCGACGTGCCGTCGCTTGTGGTGCTCGCTGCCTTCGCGTTGAGTTTTTTCCTCGGGTACAGCGTAGGGTTTCTGTTGAACTTCATCCTGAACTGCACGGCGTTTTGGACCTTCGAGAACTCCGCGGTACAGCTGATCGTGACGTGGTTGACCGATCTGCTCGGCGGCCAGCTCGTGCCGCTCGTGTTCTTCCCCGCGGCGCTCGCGGGAGTCGTCGACGTGCTGCCGTTTGCCGCCATGTTCTCGACGCCGCTTCTGATTTACGTCGGGATCATCGGCCCCGGCCGCTACCTCGAGGTCATGGGGTTTCAGCTCGTGTGGATAGTCGTGCTCGGGGCGATCGCCACGCTGATGTGGCGGGCCGGCGCGAAACGCGTGGTGGTGCAAGGTGGTTAGCGGGGCCCGCTTCCGCCGCATGGCCGGCCTCTATCGCGAGTACTGGCGCATCAACGTGCTGACGTCGCTCGAGTACCGAGCGAACTTTCTGCTGTGGGCCGCATTCACGCTCGTGTATCACGGCAGCGCCGTGGCGGCGCTGTACATCATGCTCGGCGAGTTTCCGTCGATGAACGGCTGGACGTTCCGCGACATGGCCTTTCTCTACGGGCTCTGGATGGTCGCGCACGCGCTGCACAATACGTTCTTTTCGAACGTCGACGGCATCGCCGAGCGCATCCACGAGGGCGATTTCGATCGCGTGCTGATCCGGCCGGTCGATGCGCTTTTTCAGATCATCGCGACGCCGGGCCAGATTTTTCCCGACGAACTGATCCTCGCGCTGCTCTACTTCGCGTTCGCGACGGCGTACAGCGGGGTGCGCGTCGACGCAGCTTTCGTGCTTCTCGTGCCGCTCGTGGTCGCCGGCGGCGCGCTGATCGATCTCGGGATCAACTTGGCGATCGCGACGCTCGGTTTCTGGTTCATCAAGGTCGACGCGCTGCGTTGGCTCGTGCTGCAGCTGGAGCAAGAGTTCACGCGCTATCCCGTCGCGATCTACTCCCGCGGCGTGCGCCTGCTGCTGACATTCGTGGTCCCCTTCGCCTTCATGAACTACTACCCGGCCGCGTACTTCTTACATAAAGGAGACAACCTGTTCTCGTTACCCCCGGCCGTCGGGCTGCTCGCGCCCCTGATCGGCATCGTCTTCGTGCTGCTCGCCTACGCATTCTGGCGCGTCGGCTTAAGCCGCTACCAGGGCGTGGGGCACTAGCCCCTTTTGTCACGCTGAGCCTGTCGAAGCGCAGCCGAGTCGCCGAGCTCGCGGAAGCGTAATGACGGCTGATCCCGTTTGACCCGTCTGCGCTTCGACAGGCTCAGCGTGACAAAGCGAACGAGGGGATTTGGGCGTGTGCCGCTTATCTTTCGCGACGTGAATAAAGTCGTTTCCAGCGCTGCCGAGGCGGTTGCGGACATCACCGACGGGGCATCGCTTGCGGTCGGCGGTTTCGGGCTTTCCGGAATCCCGCACAACCTCATCGATGCGATCATCTCGGGGAGCGCGACGCACCTCGTGACGGTCTCGAACAATTGCGGCGTCGACGGTTGGGGTCTCGGACGGCTGCTCGACCAGCATCGCATTCGCCGGACGACCGGATCGTACGTCGGAGAAAACAAAGAGTTCGAACGCCAGTATCTGGGCGGGGAGCTTGAAGTCGAACTCGTGCCGCAGGGAACGCTCGCCGAGCGGCTGCGGGCCGGCGGTTGCGGCATCCCGGGATTCTATACGCCGGCCGGCGTCGGCACGCAAGTCGCCGACGGCGGATTGCCGTGGCGCTACAATCCCGACGGCAGCGTCGCGTTGTACTCACCGCCGAAGGAAACGCGCGTCTTCGACGGGCGCGAATACGTCCTCGAAATGGGTATCGTCTGCGATTTCGCGCTCGTGCGCGCGAGCATCGGCGATAGCGCCGGGAACCTGATCTTCCACAAGGCGACGCGCAACTTCAATCCGCTGTGCGCGATGGCCGGGCGCATCACGATCGCCGAGGTCGAGCAGCTCGTCGAGCCCGGCGAGATCGATCCCGAAGCCGTGCATACGCCGGGCATTTTCGTGCAGCGCGTGGTCGAAGTGGGAACGGGCGGCAAACGCATCGAGCGCGCGACCACGAGAAAGCGAGCGCAATAGGTTGGCACTCACGCGAGACGAGCTTGCGGCGCGCGTCGCCAAAGAGTTGCGCGACGGTCAGTACGTCAATTTGGGGATCGGCTTGCCGACGCTCGTTCCTAACTACGTCGACCCGGGGATCACGGTCGTGCTCCAGAGCGAAAACGGGATTCTCGGTATGGGTCCCTATCCGTACGAAGACGAGGTCGACCCCGATCTCGTCAACGCGGGCAAAGAGACGGTGACCGTTCTTCCGGGCGCGTCCTTCTTCGATTCGGCAACCTCGTTCGGCATGATTCGCGGCGGCCACATCGACCTTGCGGTCCTCGGCGCGATGCAGGTCGCGGCCAACGGCGATCTTGCCAACTGGACGATTCCGGGCAAGATGGTCAAAGGCATGGGCGGTGCGATGGATCTCGTGCACGGCGCGAAGCGCGTGATCGTGATGATGGAGCACGTCGCCAAAGACGGTTCGCATAAGATCGTGGAGCACTGCACGCTGCCGTTAACCGGAAAGGCCGTGGTCGGCTCGATCATCACCGACCTCGCCGTCATCGACGTCACGCCGCAAGGCCTCGTCCTGCGCGAGTGCGCGCCCGGCGTCAGCGCAGAGGAAGTACGGGCGGCCACCGGCGCGCCCTTAGCCTAATTCGCGAGCGAAGCCGTCGCGAGGCTGGCGCCGTATTCGCGGAAGCGATACGCGGCGAACTCGATGACGAGCACGCCCTCGATGCCCATCACGACGACGAACGCGAGCGCGCCGACGTACGCGCTGCTGCCGAACGGCGTTCCGAGGGCCGTCGCGAGCGCCCAGACCACGGCCGCGGGGAACACGTACAATGCCGTTGCGAACAGGCGCAATACCATGACGGGGCCACGGCCGTCGATGGGATTGGGGAAGATCGCGTAGAGCCCGACGCCGAGCGCCTGGAGCGACCAATACATCGCGACCGTGACCGGAACCGACGTGATCGCGAGCGCCACGTTTGCGGATGCGAGCCCGGCAACCAGCGGCGCGAGCGCGAGGGAAACGCCGCCACGCCAGGCACGGCCGAACGTCCATGCGGTCAGCCGCTCGCGCAGCGAGGAACGCGACAGCCAAAACAGCGGCTTCGAGAGATCGGCGGATAGGCCGACCGCGGCACTATACGGTGCGAGCACCAGTACGAGCAGCAGCGTCGTCGCACCCAGCGTGTAGAGCGGCGTCGGATCCTTCCACTGCAGCACGCCGTACGCGACACCGGCACCGCACACGGCCCAACACATGCAGCCGATCAACCACAAGCGGAAGACGCCGCGTCCGCGCCGGAAAGCGACCCAGTCCTTCCACAGCAGCGCGAGCGCGCCGGAGGGAATTCGCGAAGCGTCGCCCGGTTGGGTCGCGATGAAGCGCGGTCGTGCGCTTACGCGGCGGCGACGCCGGTCGGAGAGGGTGTTGCGAGAGGCGGCGTAGAGTTCGGGGAGCGCGTCGTCGCCGAGCACCAAGATCGAGCCGATGAGGACGGCGACGACGATCGCGAGCACGATCGTCGCGAGCACGTTGCCGTGAAGCACCGCGAGCACGAGCACGCCGGGATTGACCCGCACCGTTTCCACGAGCGGCTCCAAGAAGTGATCGCCGAAGATGCCCGCCATCCCGTACAGGCCGCCGATCGCGGCGATCGTCCAGCCCGCGAAGCGGAGCGGTTCGCGCAGGATGCCGCGCGAGAGCAGAAAGACCGGCAACTCGATCGTCATCTGGACCGCGAGCAGCAGCGCGATCGCAACGAACGCGTACGCGAGGACGATGGGCTTGGGATTGCGGGGTGCGGCGATAGCGAGCAAGTAGACGAAGCCCCCGAGCCAGCGCGTCCAAGCGGTCGCAAGTTTGCGCAGCTGCAGCCAGACCGCCATCGTTAGCGGCCGAAGCCCGGCGTTGGAGAAGAGGACGGCCTCCGCGCTCGAGCGGAAGAGCGCGACGCGGCCGCCGGCCGCAAAGCCGACCGTGGCGCCGAGCATCGCGCAGTACAGTCCGCCGATCGTCGTAGCGTATTTCGGGGTCACGGCGATGCTGACGTACGCGCCGTGATGCGCTGCCAAACGAGAGTACAAGAAGTAGAGGATCAACGCCGAATATGGGAGCCAGATCGCGATCCGCAGCGGCGCGCGTAAGATCGCTATCGCCTGATGCTTCGCATACATGAGTTCCAGCCAAATCAGGGCTTGCATCAGGCCGTCAGTTCGAGGAACACGTCTTCAAGCGTCTGGGCGCCGTTCGACCGCGCTTGAATTTCGGCGATCGACCCGGCGGCCACGGCGACGCCCGCTTTCATGATGATGAGCCGGTCGCACAGCGCTTCGACCGATTCGATGATGTGCGTACTGAGCGCGATCGAGGTACCTCCGGCGGCGAGCGTTCGCAGCAAGTCGCGCAGCTCGCGCTGACCGAGCGGGTCGAGGCCGACCATGGGTTCGTCGAGCAGCAGAATCGGTGCGTTCGCGAGCACGGTCGCTGCGATCAGCGTTTTTTGGCGCATCCCCTTGGAAAGCGCCTGGCCGAGCGTGTCGCGGCGCTCCATCATCCCGAAACCCTCGAGAAGCTCCCGGCCCCGTTCTTCCCAGCCCGTCGGTAAGCGGCAACTGCGCGCCACGAACGCCAGGTGCTCCCATACCGTGAGCATCGGATAGACTTCGGGCGTCTCGGGGATCAGGGAGATCATCCGGCCGCGGTCGCTGCCCAGCTGACGGCCGTCGCACCAGATCGTCCCGGCGTCCGGCCGCAGCAGGCCGCACAGGCACAGGAACGTCGTCGTTTTGCCGGCGCCGTTGGGGCCCAGAAGCCCCATGATCTCGCCGCGTTCGAGCGTGAAGCCGAGCTCGTCGAGGACGACTTTACCGTCGAAGCGTTTGCTTAGTCCGTCGACCCGTAGGAGGGGCTCGCGGACGCTGCCGTTATTTGCTGGAATGGTGGGGTGCGGCCCTTTTCAAACTGCGTGCGGTACAGTCGCGCATAGGTTCCGTCGCGGTCGAGAAGTTCCCGGTGCGTGCCTCGCTCCACGATGCGCCCCCCATCGACGACGAAGATCACGTCGGCCGAGAGAATCGTCGAGAGGCGGTGTGCGATGACCAGGCTCGTCCGGCCGTGCATGGCCTCTTCGAAGGCGGCCTGGATCAGCGCCTCGTTCTCGGAATCGAGCGAACTCGTCGCTTCGTCGAGGATGAGGATGCGCGGGTCCTTGAGGAGCACGCGCGCGATCGCGAGCCGCTGACGCTCGCCGCCCGAGAGCTTGTGCCCGCGCTCGCCCACGATCGTCTCGTACCCCGCCGGCAGCGACGCGATGAAGCCGGCGATGTTGGCGGCCCGCGCCGCGGCCTCGACTTCTTCTTGCGTTGCGTCCATGCGGCCGTAGCGCAGATTGGCGCCGATCGTGTCGTGGAAGAGATAGGTCTCTTGGGTGACGATGCCGATGTGCGCGCGCAGCGCGTCGATCTCGATGTCGCGCACGTCGTGGCCGTCGACGAGAATGCGTCCGGACTGGGGGTCGTAGAAGCGCGGCACGAGCTGCGTGATCGTCGTCTTGCCCGCCCCGGAGGGGCCGACGAAGGCGGCCACGGCTCCCGGTTCGATATGAAAGCTGACGCCGCGCAATACCGGCCGTTCCGGCGTGTAAGCGAAGTGCACGTCTTCGAAGTCGATCGCGCCCTCGACACGCGGCAGCGGCTGCGTTCCGCTCGGCTCGGGTTCCATGTCGAGGTATTCGAAGATGCGCTCGAAGACGGCGAGCGCGCTCACGATCTGAACTTGAATGCCGGCAAGGGTCGAAGCCGGCGTGTAAAGGCGGCCGAGCAGCGCAACGAACGCGACGATCGTGCCGACCGTCAGACTGTAGCGCAGCGCTAAATAGCCGCCGCCAAGCCACACGAGCGCCGGACCGATGATGACCATCGCCGAGATGAAGGCGACGAACCAGCGCCCGACCATGGCGAGACGAATCTCGAGCCCCATGAGGTCGTTCGAGACCGAAAAGAAACGGTTGCGCTCGAACTGCTCGCGCACGAACGACTTGATGAGCACGATGCCGGAGATCGACAGCGTCTCCTGCGTGATGCTCTCGATCTGGTCGCGCTTCTCGCGCGTTTTCTTGCGAACTTGGTACATGCGCCGGCCGACGGGCCCAAGCGGCAGTATCATCAGCGGCACGACCGCGATCGCGAGAAGCGACAGCTTCCAATCCATGACGAAAATCGCCACGAGCGTGGTTACGATGGTGGCGACGTTGGTGACGATCGAGACCAGCGTTCCGGTAACGACGTTGTCGACGTTGTCGACGTCGTTCGAGACGCGGTTCATGATTTCGCCCGTTTTCGTATTGGTGAAGAACGAGATCGGCATGCGATGCAAATGCGAGACCAGGCTCGTGCGAATGTCGCGCATGATGCCTTCGCCGACGACGGAATTGAGATAGCCCTGATAGACTCCGATGACGGCCGCCACGACGGCGGCGGCGACCATTCCGCCGACGTCGAACCAAAGCGCGCGTTCGTCGTGGCGCGCGAGCGAAACGTCGATGAGGTGCTTGGTGTAAAGGGCGGGGGCTAGACCGAGGGCGGCGCCTACGACGATGCAGATCAGGATCGTCGCTTCTTGGCGCCAGTAGGGAAGGAAGAGCTCGCCCAAGCGCCGCCAGTTGACCGCGCGTTGCACGGTCGGGCGCTCCGGGTTGAACATGCTCGACCACATCAAGTGGACGGGTGGGCCGCCTAACATCGAGGACTAGGACCGGTTTCGAGCGTCGGCGGTTTCCAAATCGATCAAATCGTCCACCAGCATGGCGCAGTAGTGCGCGCGGCGCGCGATGATCGCAAAGGCATATTCGGCCGCGGCGGCGTCGCCGACGGTTCCGGCTTGCGCCGCGGTTGCGAGCTTGCCGAGGGTGGCCCGCAGATCGGCCAAGGTCAGTTCGTGCCTGCGCCGGCGGACGAGCGTCGAGCGGGACCACATCGCGATCGCCCCGACGCAGAGCCAGCCCGCCATGCCGAAGGCCACGGTCAGCGCCGGAAAGGGGCTCTCCGCTGGGGCCGGATCGCGAGGTTCCACTCCGCGTGTGATTTTGCGGTTCCGAGGCCCGGCACCCGGCGACAAAAGTCGCCCACCCGGCTCAGAGCGCCGCCCTGGACCATCCCGCAGCCCCTTTCAGTAGGCGCCGGCTTCGAACCAACGCGCCAATGGAACGGCTTCTGCCATCGCCATGTGGCCCGCCGCATTGGGATGAATCGAATCGCTGAAGTACGCGGGATTGTAGGACAGTGGAACGTTCGGCTCAGAGAGCGTCGTTGCCCAGTCGACGATATCGTCACAAACTCCACTCGTCAAAATGAATTCGTTGACTTGGCCTCTTTCGTTCCCGAGGATCTGGCTCGTGTCCGAAACCGACTCCGGGGCCCACGTCGAGCAGAACACGCGTATGTGATGGGCGTGCGCTTCGGAAACGGCCAGCCGATAATTGTTCTCGACGTCCGCGACGGTTTGATTGTTCTGCGTATCGAGGTCGTTGATGTCGTAAAGAATCACGCCCGTCACGCCGGTTTGCGTGAAGGTGTCGCGCGCATAGCGCCCGGCGAGCGCGACGAAAAGGCTATCGCCCCCCAGCCCCTCATCGACCAGCCCCTTTCGCATGCCCGCCGGGATTTCATTATTGATGCGCGCTCCTAGGTCGTCGATCACGTGGTCGTACTCGTCTTGTTCGGATTCGTAACCATGAAACGTCGAACTGCCGAGGGCTACTACCGAGCCGTTCGCCGTGGTGGTCAATACGTCGATCGCGGCCAACGCGTAGTCGACACCCGATATGAGATCTTCTTGCACGCCGGTCCCAAAGGTCGCGTCGAACGTGGCTCCGGCGAGGTCGGTCGTGAACGAGGCCCCGCTTTCGTCCCGAGTCTGATCGCCCGCGCCGCTAGCCGTAGCGTACGACGAGTTCCACGTCGCAGTCGCTGCGGTTGCAGCCGTCGACGCAGACAAATAGAGACTCACGGCGACCACTTGTTGCGGGTTCACGTTGAATGCGACGGGATCGCTGTATGCGTATGGCGTGTTGGGCGGAAGCGTGATGCCGGGTTGCCCGCCGTTAAAGGTTATTTGCCGAGAGCTCCCCGGAACGAGCGCCGGCCCAGGGTTCGTCTTCTGCAGGCCGATGTACGCGGCACAAACCACCAGCGGATTCGCGGTATCGGGATTGATCAATCGGATACGAACGGCGGAACCGCCGAGCGTGACCAACGCCATGTCGCGCACGCTGCCGTTCGTCGGCGCCGTTGCCGAACTTCCCACCGTCGCGCCCCAGGCCGCGTAAAACGAACCCATTCCTAAAGAACCACCGGCGGGAAGAGGCGCGGGCGTGGAGTTCGCGAGACACGACGCCGGTGTTTTTGCATTGGCGCCGGACGTCGCCGACGGCGCTGGAGTAGCGCCGGAGGAAGAGGCGGGATTTGGAGTCGACGGAGCGATCGTCGGAGGTGTGGTTGGCGCCGTCCTCGAGCCAACGACTGGATTGGGCGAGGAGCCGATCGTTGCACCACCAGCGCAACCAGCCACGAATACTGCCGCCGCGCAGATCAGAAATGAACCGCAGATAAAGAAAATGCGCATTGCGTGAAAGGACTCCTTACCAGGGTTCGGCGGCGAATTGGCAAGGTCCGCACGAAAGCGATCACCTTGGAATGTACTACGGCAGAGAGCTTCACGCAAGAAGCTTTTGGAGGCCAATCCGGCATCGCTCCGGGCGTTCAGGCTTTTTTCACGATTTGCGCTGAGCATCCAAGCATGAAAAATGTATGGATGCGGGGCAGCTTTGCTGCGTTCGCGCTCGCCCTCTGCGCCGCGACCGGCTGCAGCAACAACGCGACTCCAAAGGTTCGGGCCCAGCCACTGTTGGCCCGGCTCCATACGCTGACGACGATCGGGTCGACCGTCGATCCGGTCTCGGGCGATCAAAACCCCTACGGGCTCGCGATCGCGACGGTAACCTCAGGACTCGTCACCGCGGGCGACCTGATCGTTTGCGACTTCAACGACGGCCCGACGAACACGCAAGGGCAGGGCGAATCGATCGTCGGCTTGCATCCGGCCGCCGGGTCCGCGCCGTATCGCATCTTGCACGATCCCTCGCTCTTGGGATGCGACGCGCTCTCGACGTATAGTAACGGAAGCATCTGGACCGCGAACTTCAACGCGAACAACATCGTCGTCGTTTCGACGTCGGGTGCAATCGGGCAGACGCTTTCGGCCAGCTCGACGTACGCGCTGAGCAACCCGTGGGGCGCGTTCTTCGGAACGAGTCCCGGCGGCGTGACGTCTTTCTTCGAATCCAATGCCGGCGACGGCACGGTGCTGCGCCTCGTCGTCGCGGGCGGAACGGTCACGTCTTCGACCACGATTGCGACCGGACTCAGCCGCAACAACGGCGTGCCGGGCAGCATCCTCGCACCGAGCGGCCTCACCTACAATCCCGCAAACGATACGCTCTACGTGATCGACGGCAACGACAACTCCGTCTCCGCAATCGCGAACGCTTCCACGATCGCCGGGCCGGCAACGCCGAAGGTGCTCGCCAGCGGCGCGCCGCTCAACGGCCCGCTGAGCGCCGCCTTGCTGCCCGACGGCAACCTCATCGTCGGTAATACGCTCGACCCCAACGGCACGAATCTCCTCATCGAGGTCTCGTCCGCGGGCGGGATCCTCGCGACGAAAAACGTCGACACCGGCGCCGCCGGCGCCCTATTCGGAATTGTCGTCGCCGGTACGACCGCAGCACCGCTGATCTACTTCAACGACGACAATACGAACACGGTCGACCTCTTGTCGACCTAAGCACGCCGCCTATCGACATAAGAACACGGTCGCCTCTTGTCACGCTGAGCCTGTCGAAGCGCAGCCGGGACGAACGATGTCAGCTGTCATCGCGTCGCTAGGCTCATAACCCGGCTGCGCTTCGACAGGCTCAGCCTGACAACGATAATGCCCCCCTCCCGCCGGCGCTTCGACGAGCTCAGGCGCGACAATACTCGCGAAGGTCCGGCACGTAGCGTCCCGAAGGATTTAGTCGTGCCTAAGTCCGTCGTTTGGCTTGCCTTCATCCTCGCCGTCGTGTGCTGTCCGCTTGCCGCTCTGGCCGACGCCGACGAAGCGCCGATGACGCCGGGCGGCCCGCCCCCCGGGATGCAGCCACTGACTGGGCCGATCCCAACCGCTACCGCATACCCGGGTGAGTCGAAGGTGCGAGCGCGTCCTGACGGCACGTTCGAAGCGATCCCGGACGTGAGTGGGACGACGAAGACCTATCACATCGTCGGCCGCGCCGCACCGTGGACGCTCAAGCCCGGCATGACGGTGATGGCCAGGACGTACAACGGCGTCGTGCCGGGCCCGACGCTGGTCGTCAATCAAGGCGACCGCGTCGTCATCGACTATCGCAACGAGCTCGACATTCCCGACACGATTCACATGCACGGCATTCACGGGATTCCGGAAGATATGGACGGCGTGCCGGGCAGCTCGCAAGCGCTCGTGCAACCGCACGGCACGTTTCGCTACGCGTTTACGGCCGATCAAGCAGGCACGTTCATCTATCACACCCACGATCGCAAAGCAGTGCTGGACTCGGGCTTGTACGGCGGCATCATCGTTTTGCCCACGCATCCGCGGCCTGAAGAACGCGTCGCGCGCGACTATCTCGAGATCATCTCGGCGTGGTACATCAACAGCACGGGCGAGAGCGAGTTCACGCTTAACGGCAAGGAATATCCGGTGACGCGGCCGATCGAGGTGCGCGAGGGCGAGCTGATTCGCGTCCGGTGGATCAACATCTCGGCCGAGAATTTCCACACGATGCACACGCACGGGCACTACCAAACCATCATCGCGCGCGACGGCTGGCCGGCGCCCCCGGGCGACGTCGAAGATACGGTCGAGCTCGGTCCCGGGCAACGCGTCGACGTCACGATCCTCGCCAACGCGAAGCCCGGAACGTGGATGGTTCACTGCCACGTACTCGATCACATCGAGGACGATCAGGGCATGCCGGACGGATTGATCACCGCGATCCACTACGCCGGCACGCCGAACACGACGACCGCGATGTACGACGCGATGATGCATTCGATGAACATGGGCGGCTCGATGGCCGACAGCGTCGGCGGCGGTTCCGCAACGCCCGGGAAACTCTCGTTCGGGATGACGACGTTGCTCGGCGCGTTCGCGGGTCTGACGATCTTTCTCGGTCTACCGGTCGCGCGCGCTCGCAAACTGCGGCCCGGCACCATCGGATTGCTCAACGCGTTCGCGATCGGGATCTTGGTGTTCTTGGTCGTCGAGATTTCGATGAACGCCGTGATTCCGGTCGAACGCGCGCTCGCCGCGTGGCACGCCGGCTCGGCGTTTCCATACTTGGACGTTCTCGCGCTCGCCGCGGGTCTCGTGCTCGGCCTCGTGGGCTTAGGCTCCGTGTCGAGCGCGCTCGTGAAGCGCACCGCACAAACGCTCGCCGATCGCCCGATCATGCTCGCCGCGATCATCGCGGTCGGCATCGGGGCGCACAACTTTGCCGAAGGTCTCGCGATCGGCGCCTCGGCCGCTTCCGGCGCGACCGCGTTGGCCGCGGGGCTCATCGTCGGGTTTGCGTTACACAACGCGACCGAAGGTTTCGGCGTCGCCGCGCCGCTGGCCGGAAAGGTCGTGCCGAGTTGGGCGCAGATCGGCCTGGCCGGTTTGGTCGCCGGCGGACCGACGTTCCTCGGGACGATGCTCGGCTACACGTTCAGCTCGCCGACCGTGTCGATTTTCTTTCTCGCAACCGCCATCGGCGCGCTCGTCTTCGTGATCGGCGAGTTGTGGTCGGTGCTGAAGAAGACGGGCGTCGGCGTTTGGGCGACATCGGCCGTTACCGCCGGCTTCGCGGTTGCCTTCTGCACGGAAGTCATCATCAGCCTCAACGGCGGCTAACTTTCAGCTCGCAAAGCCGGCCGAACGTGACCGGAGTCCGGCGGCGGCCGCTCGAAGCGCAAAAGTGGATGGAGAATCTCAGCTAAGGAGCGTTTCGATGCCGCGTGCCGGTTGTGAGTTCTTTCCGTTACGATCGATACGCAGACGGGCAAGATTGCCTGGACAAAACGACCGCTCAACCGCTGATCGGCGGGGCGCTTGCGACCGCCGGAAACCTCGTCTTCATGGGCGAGGGCGACGGCGACTTCGACACATTCGATGCAAAGTCGGGCGACGAGTTATGGCACTACAACCTCGGCGCGGGCGTGAACCCACCGCCGATCACGTACGAGGTAGCCGGGCATCAGTATATCGCCGCGGCTGCAGGCGGGAACTTTCAACTGACGTACCCGCTAGGCGACGCGATTGCGATCTTCCCGATCCCGAAGCCGGTAGCGATGAAGCCGTAGCTCGCGGACGCTACAACAACGGTAGCCGGACGATAAAGCGCGCGCCGCCGGCGTGGCGGATGTCGCCGCCGTGGGCGGTTGCGACCCAGCGGCAGATCGCGAGGCCGAGGCCGCTGCCGCGTGAATCGTTGCCCTTTGCGAAGCGTTCGAACAGTCGCCCGGCGAGTTCGGGGGGAACGCCCGGACCGTCGTCGTCGACGACGAGCTTTGCGTAGCCGTCGGCAGCCGTGAGCTCGACCCGGACGCGCGAGCGCGCGCGTTCGCAGGCGTTTTCGACGAGGTTGCGCGCGAGTTGCAAGAGACGGCGCTCGTCGCCGAGGACGATCGCGTTGCCGATCGTCGCATCGATCGGCGGTTCGGGATGAGCGGCGGCCGCATCGCGACAGGCGTGCCGCACGACGTCGCCGAGGTCGACCGGTTCGCGTTCCAGTGCGTCCGCGTCGCTCGCGCGGGCGAGCGTCAAGAGGTCGCCGACGAGTTCGCCGCTTTCGATCGCGCGGCGTGCGATCGTGCCGAGCGCGCGCTGGGCATCCTCGGTGTCGCCGCCGAGCGCGGCTTGGGCGACGCCGGCGATGGCGCCGAGCGGGGTGCGCATCTCGTGCGCGATGTCGGCGGCGAAACGCTCTTCGCGTTCGCGAGCGAGCGCGAGCGGGCGCAACGCGGCGCTCGCGAGCGCGTACGACGCCGCGCCGACGATCAGCAAGAGCAACGCGTCGCAGCTCAGAATCGCATAGAGCGCCGGGCGCATGGCCGCTTCAAACCCGGCCTGGCCCTCGGGCGTGTCGAGCGCGGGTGCGACGATCGAGCGGTAGTTGCTTTCGACGAACAGATACGCAACGACCGAGAGGCCCGCGACGACGGCGGCGAAGACCGCCAGATACGAGAGCGTTAGGCGGACGAGCGCGCGGTTTTCAATTCCCGTTCGACGACTTTGTAGCCGACGCCCCACACCGTCGCGATCGACGCCGTCGAACCCAGCGCCTTCAGCTTGCGGCGCAGCTGGCTCACGTACACGTCCACGATGTTGCTCGAACCTTGGAAGTCGTAATCCCAAATCT
>Ga0302326_10005480_pt1 | contig 28915 bp, 25 predicted proteins | sample Palsa_T0_3_FD_202264 | JGI IMG/M metagenome (GOLD analysis project Ga0302326, IMG submission 202264) | Peat permafrost microbial communities from Stordalen Mire near Abisko, Sweden - Palsa_T0_3 | ecosystem: Environmental > Terrestrial > Soil > Palsa > Peat permafrost | place: Sweden: Abisko... | reverse complement strand
GAACTTCAAATACAGAAGCGTTTCTGGTTTTATTGACCCTCCAACAATCGATGCGCCAATCGTTATTACAGCGGCCACTGCAACAACAGTTGCAAGTAGATCCGCAATCGGGACGGCCGCAAGGAGTCGCTTAAATTTTGAAAATCGAACAAGCCATCGACAAGCCGTCTCAATCTTTCGAGCGGGCTTTCGGGAAGCAATTTGCCCTTCGCCTAACATACAACCCCACCCTCCAGAATCTCCTGTGCGATTGAAATTACAAATGCACTCCTAATTTTGAATCGGGAGGCGGTTTGCTCCATTCCTTAACAAACCGCTCTTAGCCAATGTATTCCTCAGTAGCAATGATCGCAGATCAAGGGATGCAGTCTCTTACAGCTTTTTGCCAATATACTCTTCCAACTTCACCGCGTCAGCGGCAAAAGTGCGCACGCCCTCGGCCAATTTTTCTGTGGCCATGGCGCTTTCGTTGAGCATCCAGCGGAATGATTTCTCGTTGACTGTGATCTTGGTCAGCTTCGAGTCCTTGCACGTTTCCGGGGAAAGCTTGCGCGGCACCGGGTCGGTGCTGCTCATCATTTCGCCAAGCAACTCCGGGCTGATGGTCAGTAAATCGCATCCGGCCAGTTCCAGCGCCTCGCCCTTGCTGCGAAAACTCGCGCCCATGACTTCGGTTGGGTGACCAAAGGTCTTGTAGTAAGTGTAAATCTCCCGAACGGAGAGCACGCCCGGATCCTCGGCCGGTGCGTATTCGCGTTTGTTGGCCTTTTTGTACCAATCAAGAATCCGGCCCACGAAGGGAGAAATCAATTTCGCGCCCGCCTCGGCCGCGGCGATGGCCTGGGCCATGGAAAAGAGCAAAGTCATGTTGCAATTGATGCCCTCTTTTTGCAGCACGCGCGCCGCCTCGACGCCTTCCCAGGTGGTCGCCAACTTGACCAATACCCGTTCGCGAGGAATGCCGGCCTTGGCATAACGCGCGATGAATCCGCGGCCTTCCGCCACCAACGCATCCGCATCAAAGGCCACCTTGGCGCTGGTCTCGGTCGAGACGCGGCCCGGCACGATTTTCAAAATCTCAAGGCCGAAAAGCACCAGCAACTCGCGCAAAATATCGTCGGGCGATTGCGGCTTGTTTTTGCTGTCTTGCACCGCCTTCTCCACCAAAGATTGGTATTCGGGCTTGAGGGCCGCCTTGAGGATGAGGGTGGGGTTGGTGGTGGCGTCCTGCGGCGTGTAAGCTTTGAGCTGCGCGAAATCGCCGGTATCGGCGACGACGCGGGTAAATTTCTTCAATTGTTCAAGCTGGTTCAACCCGGCGGGCGCTGAAGCAGCCTGGCTTTTATCGGCAGTGGCAGTCGCACTCATGGGGGGAATATAAGGCGGATTCGGGCCGCGTTCAAAGCAAAACGGCACATTTGTGGCTAAAAGAGAATCCGGTAATGCCCCTATCCGCATTTTTTCCCGTTCCCAGGGATTGCCACGCGCCCGAATTAATGGAAGACTCTCGGCCCATGATGAATCGGTTTACCAACTTTCTGCTCGGAATATTGTTGCTCGTCGCCTTCACTTTTCCCGCGCGCTCGTGGGCGGATGACGCCGACAAACCGGAGGCCAAGGCCGACGCCAAGAGCGAACCCAAGGACGACAAAGTTTTTGAGGAACCGGCGCCGTCCGTCACGGCCCATTCGATCACCGTCGCGGGCAAGGTCCTCAAGTATCACGCCACCGCCGGCTACATCGTCCTCAAAGAGGAGGAGGGCAAGCCGCTGGTCAGCGGGCATGGCTCGAAATCCTCTCCCGATTCCAAGTCCGAAAACGAGCCCGGCAAAACCAAGGACGGCCTCAAGCCCAAGGCTAAAATCTTTTTTGTTGCTTACACCCTTGACGATGTCAGCGATCTTTCGACGCGCCCGATCACTTTCGCCTTTAACGGCGGGCCTGGTTCGGCTTCGGTTTGGTTGCACATGGCGTCGATTGCCCCGCGCCGCGCCAATCTCACGGACGAAGGCGAAGCGCCGCCGCCACCCTATGGATTGACCGATAACGAGTCCACCTGGCTGGATCGTTCCGACCTGGTTTTTATCGACCCTGTTTCCACCGGTTACAGTCGTCCCGTGGCCAAGGAGGATGCGAGTCAATATCACGGACTCAAGGAGGACATCGCCAGCGTGGGCGATTTCATCCGCCTCTACACCTCGCGCCACACGCGCTGGCTCTCGCCCAAATTCATTCTGGGCGAAAGCTACGGCACGACCCGCGCGGCCGGACTTTCGGATTATCTCCAAAACCGTTACGGCCTTTATTTCAACGGCATCATCCTTGTTTCGACCGCGCTTAATTTCCAGGCGCTCGAATTCGCGCCGCAGAACAACGATCCCTACATCGCGTTCCTCCCCAGCTACGCTGCCAGCGCCTGGTATCACAAGAAACTTCCGGCCGACCTCCAAGCCAAGAGCGTCGCGGACGTCGCCGCCGCCGCCCGAGCCTTTGCTGGCGGCGAATATACCACCGCCCTTGGCCGCGGCGACCAGCTCTCCGCCGCCGATAAAACGCGCCTGGCCAACGAACTCAGCCGTTACACCGGACTGCCGACCAGTGACCTCCTGCAATGGAAGTTACGGGTCAAAGACATCCAATTCTTCACTCATCTTCTTAAGCCCGAAGGTAAAATGCTGGGCCGGCTTGATGCCCGCTTCAGCGGTTTCCGTAATGAACCCGGCACCGACGGCAGCGAGTCCGATTACGATCCCAGCGATGAAGCCGTCAGCGCCCCGATTGCTGCGGCTTTTAACGATTATGTGCGGCGCGAGCTGCAATTCGAGAGCGACATTCCTTACGAGCTTATTGCCGATGTTGAGCCCTGGAATTTTGGCGATGCCGCCGGCGGATTTCCCAACACCGCTGAAGATCTCCGCAAGGCCATGACGCGCAATCCCTACCTCAAAGTCTGGGTGACCTGCAGCTACTATGACTTGGCCACGCCTTTTTTTGGCGCGGAGAACGTCATTGCCGGGATGAACCTGGAGCCGGCCATCCGCGCCAACCTGCGCTTTTCGTATTACGAATCCGGCCACATGCTTTACATCCACAAACCGTCGCGGGAAAAGTTCAAGGCTGACTTCGAAGCCTTCCTCAAGGACGCCATCGGCCAACCGACCATCCACAGCGCATCTCGGTAAGGGGAAAGCAGTCATGAACCCCAGTACGGAAGTACGGCGTCCCCAATTGACGCTCTTTTTTTCTTAGCCGCAAGTGACCGCAAGTTTTTCCTTTCCCTGGTGCGATTTGGTGCGACTGGGTGCGACTGGACGCCTTATATTACGCCGGTAGAGCGAGACTCCGGCACAACGTGTTGTGCCTCCCATCTCTGTTCTGACTTCGAGCTGTGACTCGATTTCCGTGGGAGAAAAGTCACAGCTCGACGGAGTCTCGCTCTACCTGAACAGGATTCGCCGGCGGTTTTGCAACCGCGCCTTTCGCCGCTGACCTCATAATATAACCCCAATTTCAATGAACAACAAAGCGCCGAGCGCTTTTCATACTGCACAATACCACATATAGTTGGGACTGCAACTGCAATCTTGGTCACGGCGCGCTGATGCGGTAGAACCGTCCAGGGTTATTTGTCCACTGCGGATCGCTGAAATGGAACGTGCCGTTGGTGTGGGCATTGGTTTGCTGCCGCCGATGATTTAGCGAGTTGAAAAAGTGCGAATTCTGGGGCAGGTGGCGATGGCTGGAGCGAACAAGCAATGGAATTGCGTTATTTCCTCCACCGGATTTGTGCCGGAATTTGAAAGTTCCTACGCCCTCAATTATAGCTGGAACGCGTCTGATCTCCGGTGATGACAACCCCATCTCCAAGCCTTATGCTCAGGCGCATGTGGAGCACTGATTGTCGTTGGAGCCTCGCTCAAGCGAAAAACAGCTCTCTCCCCCCGCGTCGCGGGAAGAGAGCCGGGGTGAGCGGCGTCCAACAAAAAGACGCCCTCCTTGCGAAATCTTGCTGCCGTTTTCTGATATTCATTGGCTTCCTTTCGTTTCTGCAAAGTTGCTGTTTCGCGACGGATTATTTTGTCCGCGCGGAAGGCAAGGATGAGGCGCAAGGAACTTCAACGAACGCCGCCTGGCACAGTATCGAGCACGTAAATCAGGCCCGCTTTGCCCCGGGCGATCGCGTCTTGTTCGAGGGCGGGGCTTCATTTTCCGGCAATTTGTTTCTCTCCGCCGCCGATGCGGGAACGTCGAATGCCCCGGTGGTCGTTGGCTCTTTTGGCAGCGGGCGGGCGACTATTTCAGCCGGGCATGGCACCGGCATCACGGTCGAAAATGCGGGCGGGATCGTGCTGGAAAATTTAATTGTGGCCGGCGCCGGCCGGACGAACAACGCCGGTTGCGGTATTCGTTGCGATAACACTTTAACCAACGGGGAGCGGTTGAACGGCCTTTGCATCTCAAATGTGGAGGCGCGGGATTTCGGCGTTCATGGAATATCTGTGACCGGGACGAGCGCCGGGTTTGAGCATGTGCGCATCGACCATTGCGCGATGCATGACAATTTGCGCGGCGGCATGGAGGTGTCGGGGCGCCTGCCTTGGGACACCACCGTCTATGCCCATGCCGACGTCCAGGTCAGCTATTGCGAGGCCTACGACAACACGGGGGATCCGGCCTATTTCAAAAATCATTCCGGCAGCGGCATTGTGCTTTACCAGGTTGATGGCGGGGTGATGGATAATTGCACGGCCTGGAACAACGGCGCACTGTGCCCTTCGAGCGGCGGCGGCGTGGGCCTGTGGATGTGCGCGTCGCGCCGGGTCATTATCCAAAACTGCGAGAGCTTTGCCAATAAAACCAGCGGCGGCGATGGCGGCGGCTTTGACATCGACGGCGGCTGTGTGGATTGCGCGCTGCAATATAACTACAGCCATGACAACGACGGCCCCGGCCTGATGGTTTATACTTATCCTTACGCTTCCTATTCCGACCACGGCGGCGTGGTGCGCTTCAACATTTCTGAAAACGACGCGCGCAAAGGCGGCCGCCGCTATGCCGGTCTTTGGGTGCGCACCGATGGCCGGGAACTCACCGGGGTGGAGATTTACAATAACACCGTTGTCATTGGACCGTGGGCCGCGCAAGCCGCGTTTGTCGATGGGCACGAGGTTGAAGCGCACGTGCGCAACAACATTTTCGTCGCTCATGGTCAACCGTTGCCATTGCGGGTCGAACAACCGAGCGCCAAAGTGCGTTTCGAGAACAACCTCTATTGGCGCACCGACGCTCCGACGGAAATTGCCTGGGGCAGCGAAGTTTATTCGAATTTGCCAACGTGGCGCGAGCACACCGGCCAGGAATTGGTCAACGGGGAAATGGCAGGAATGTTTGCCGACCCCGTCCTGCGCGGACATCCGCCGGGGACGCAAGCCTTCGAGCGGCACGGAGCGCAAACGATGCGCGGCTACCGTCCGTTGCCCAACTCCCCCGCGCTGGCCGGCGGATGGGATTTGCGCAAGCGGTTTGGATTGGACGCCGGCCCTCGTGATTTCCTCGGCCGCCTGTTACCGGCGGACCGATGGCCGCTGGGGGCCATCGCGACCCCGGCGTTGGAATAGAAAAGGTTGAGAGATCTCGCTTCGTTTGTTGCCGTTTAAGACTCGCGTCGAATCCATCTTGTTCTAGAATGCGCAGGCATGAGTTCGGCCAAACCGACATTGGATGATTTGCGCATTGAGCGCCGCCCGGAAGCGCCGCGTTCATCCAATAAATCGGGCCTGATCGTGGGCGTGCTGGTTCTGGCCGCGCTCGGCACGGCGGCGTTTTGGTGGAAGGGCCAAACCAAGGTGATCGAAGTGGAGACGTCATTGGCCCGCAAATCTGGCGGGAGCACTGCGGCAGATCGCTCCGTTTTGCATGGTTCCGGGTACGTCACGGCGCGGCGCGAGGCGACGGTTTCCGCCAAAGTTACCGGCAAGGTGCTGGAGGTGCTTTTCGAAGAAGGGCTGAAGGTTAAAGAAGGCCAGGTCCTCGCGCGGCTGGATGATTCCAACATCAAAACGGCCCTGGCCATCGCGCAGGCGCAATTGGAATCCACCCGTCTCATGGTCGATGAAACGCGCGCCCAACTTAAGCAGGCCGACGAAGAATTCAAGCGCGCCGCCGAGCTGACCAAACTAAAAATCGACTCGCAATCCGACCTCGATAAAGCGGAGTCCGACGCACTGGCCTTGCGCGCCCGGCTGGCGCGTCAACAATTGGATATAACAACCGCCGATCGCACGGTGGCGCAATGGAGGCAGCAGATTGAAGACATGGTCATCCGCTCGCCTTTCGACGGCGTCGTCACGACCAAAGATGCGCAGCCCGGCGAAATGATTTCGCCTGTTTCGGCCGGCGGCGGTTTTACGCGCACGGGGATCTGCACGGTGGTGGACATGAATTCTTTGGAGATCGAGCTTGATGTCAACGAGAGTTATATTGGCCGAGTCCAGCCCAGCCAGCCGGCCGAAGCGACGCTGGACGCCTATCCTGATTGGAGCATTCCTTGCAAGGTCATCGCCATCATCCCCACGGCGGATCGCCAGAAATCGACCGTTAAAGTGCGGGTCGGTTTTGTCCAATTAGACCCGCGCATTTTGCCGGACATGTCGGTCAAAGTTTCTTTTCTCGAAACAACCAATGCGTCCGCCGCCACCGTTAATGCCGTGCTCGTGCCGAAGACAGCCGTGCAAAATCAAAACGGGAGCGATGTCGTTTTCCTGCTCCATAATGGCCATGCCGAACGCTGCGCCGTGAGCGTGAGCGACACGCAAGGGGACGACTCGGTCCTGCGCGCGGGGGTGACGGTGGGCGAAAAAGTGATTGTCAACGCGCCCGCCGGTCTGAAAGATGGCGTCGCAGTAAGGGAAAAAATGCCATGAGCGAAATCGCAAAAGACAACGGCGCCTTGGTGCGCGTGGATCGCGTGGAAAAAGTTTTCCATCGCGGCTCCGAGGATATCAACGTGTTGGCCGATCTGAGTTTGCAAGTTCCCGTCCGCGAATTTCTTGCGCTGATGGGCCCGTCGGGATCGGGCAAGAGCACGCTGCTGAACCTGATCGGCGGCCTGGACCGGCCTACGAGGGGAACGGTGTCCGTGGGCGCGGATCGCATCGACGAGCTTTCGGACCAGCAACTGGCGCATTGGCGCGCGCGGCACGTCGGTTTCGTTTTTCAACTTTACAACCTTATGCCCGTGCTCAACGCGGAGAAGAACGTGGAATTGCCTTTGCTCCTGACGCACCTTTCCAAATCCGAGCGCCGGAAGCATGTCGAGACGGCGCTGGCGGTAGTCGGTTTGTCGCATCGCGCCAAGCATTATCCGCGCACGCTTTCCGGCGGCGAACAGCAACGCGTCGGCATCGCGCGCGCCATCGTGACCGATCCCACCCTCCTGCTGTGCGACGAGCCCACGGGCGACTTGGACCGCAAGGCGGGCGACGAAATTTTGGATTTGCTGCAGGCACTTAACCGCGAGCACGGCAAGACGATTATCATGGTGACGCACGATCCGCATGCCTCGGCGCGGGCGGCGCGGACGGTCTATCTCAACAAGGGCCAATTGAGCAGCAAGCCGGAGTTGTGAAATGAAGTATTTCCCGCTCATTTGGAGCAATCTCAAACGGAAAAAAGTCCGCACGTCGCTGACCATTCTCTCCGTGCTGGTGGCGTTCGTGCTGTTTGGATTCCTCTCCTCCATCAAACAGGCTTTGACCGGCGGCGTGCAAATGGCCGGGGCGGACCGCTTGGTCGTCCGCCACAAGGTTTCCATTATCCAGCTTTTGCCGGAGAGTTACAAAGCGCGCATGGAGCGGATTCCCGGCGTGGTCATCGCCACGCATCAAACGTGGTTTGGCGGCGTTTACCAGGACCCGAAAAATTTCTTCATGCAATGCCCGGTCATACCCGAGGAATTTCTGGACATTTCTCCGGAAATTATTCTGCCACCGGACCAGCGCAAAGCCTGGGTGAACACCCGCACCGGAGCCATTGTGGGCCGCAAGACGGCGGAAAAATTTCATTGGAAAATTGGCGACAAGATTCCCATTCAATCCTCCATCTGGTCGCAGGCCAACGGCAGCCACACCTGGGAATTCGATCTGGTGGGCATTTTCGACGGCAAGGAAAAGGGGACGGACACAACGCCACTTTTTTTCCGTTACGATTTCTTTGATGAAGGGCGCGGCGGCGGGAGCTATGGCAAGGGCATGGTCGGTTGGTACACTATAAAGATCAAGGACCCTTCCAAGGCCGCGGAAGTTGCGCTGCTGGTGGACAAGGAATTTGAAAATTCGGACGCGGAAACGAAAACGGAGCCGGAGGGGGCCTTTGTCCAGGCGTGGGCCAGCCAGATCGGCAACATCGCGCTGATGGTGGGAGCGATTCTTGGGGCGGTGTTTTTCACCATCCTGCTCGTGGCCGGCAACACCATGTCCCAGGCCGTGCGCGAGCGCGCCGGAGAATTGGGCGTGCTCAAAGCCATCGGCTTCACCAATGCCCAGGTGGTGGCCTTTGTCCTCGTCGAATCCTGCCTGTTGTCGTTGCTGGGCGGCGGTCTCGGTCTGGGGCTGGCCTGGCTCGTCATTTCACGCGGCGATCCCACCGGCGGATTATTGCCGTTCTTCTTTTTCCCGGTGCGCGACGTGCTTATCGGCGTCGGCCTCGCCCTGGCGCTCGGATTAGCCACGGGAATCTTCCCTGCGCTGCAAACGTTGCGCCTGCGCGTGGCGGACGCCCTGCGCAGAATGTAGAATCGCCGCGCATGAATTGGTTTTCACAAATTACCGCCATCACCCGGTTTGGCATGATGAGCATCCCGCAACGCCGCGGTTCGGCGATGGCGACGGTCATCGGCATTGCGGGCGTGGTGGCGGTTTTCGTCAGCGTGCTTTCGATGGCGGCCGGCTTCAAGCGCGCCATGACTGTTTCCAGTCCGCCTGATTCCGCCATCGTTTTGCGCAGCGGCGCGGACAGCGAAATGGTCAGCGGCTTTTCCCGCGAACAAACCCAACTCATTGCCGACGCGCCCGGCGTGCGGCGCACCGACAAGGGGCCGCTTTCTTCGGCGGAACTGTTCGTCATCATCAACCTGCCCAAGCGCACCACCGGCACCGACGCCAACGTGCCGTTGCGCGGCGTGGAAGCTCCCGCTTTGCTGGTGCGCGACAATCTCAAAATCACCAAAGGCCGGATGTTTGACTGGGGCAAGGACGAAGTCATCGTTGGCGACGGCGCGGTGCAGGAATTCTCCGGGCTGGAGGTTGGGTCAACCATTAAAGTAGGGCGCTACTCCTGGCCCGTGGTCGGAATCTTCACGGCCAACGGTTCGGTGGATGAATCGGAAATCTGGACCGACGCCAAAGTCCTCCAGGCCGCCTACCATCGCGGCGATTCCTTCCAATCCGTGCGCGCCCGGCTGACTTCGCCGGATGATTTTCAAAAATTCAAAGATTTCTTAACCACCAACCCGCAACTGACCGTTAAAGCATCGCGGCAGGCTGAGTATTACGCCGACCAATCCGAAGCCATGACGCGGCTCATTACAACGCTGGGTTTCTCCATCGCGTTTTTGATGGCCATTGGCGCGGTCTTTGGCGCTTTGAACACCATGTACAGCACGGTCGCGGCGCGGACGCGCGAAATCGCCACGCTGCGCGCCTTGGGATTTGGCAGTGGCGCAGTGGTCGTCTCGCTGATGATCGAATCGCTGATGCTGGCTTTGATTGGCGGCGCGGCGGGCGCGGGTCTCGCGTATTTCGCCTTCAACGGTTATCACACCTCCACCATGAATTTTCAAAGCTTCAGTCAAGTAGCTTTCGCCTTTCGCGTCACCCCGCAATTACTGGGGCAAGGCTTGAGTTGGGCTCTTGCGATTGGTTTGATTGGCGGCTTGCTCCCCGCCATCCGCGCCGCGCGCTTGCCGATTGCGTCGGCGTTGCGAGAGCTATGAATTGAACTACCCCTTTTGGGTGAGGTAGCGCCACTCGTTCGAGGCAGCCAAGGGGCGAGAACGATAACCTAGTAAAGGAGGGGAAACCCTGAGTTGCCGTTTGACTTGCTGGGCTTGGCCTCTTAAGTTGGGAGGCATGTTGGCTGCTGAAACCAGTCGGGTTGCCGTTCCCATAGGACCATCATCGACACCGCAGACCTCCTGTTGGAAACAACTCGCGGACGCGGCCGAGCCGTTTTTGCAAGGAGTGGCCGCCCAATTGGCCGCGCAAACGGAGGGATTCGAACCACAAATCGCGGCTTTCGCAAAATACGCTCTCACCGCTCAAGGCAAACAACTTCGCCCGATGCTGGTCTGCCTCAGCGGCGAGGCTGTGGGAACGATTCGGGAAGCGCATAGCACCGTGGCCGTGATTATCGAGATGATTCATCTGGCCACGCTGGTGCACGATGATGTCATCGACGAAGCTCAATTGCGGCGCGGACGATTGACGCTGGCCGCCAATTGGGGCAACGAAATTTCGGTCTTATTGGGCGATTGCCTTTTCGCGCATGCGCTCAAACTCGCCGCCACTTTCCCCACGCCGGATGTTTGCCGTGCTGCTGCCGGAGCAGCCAATACGGTTTGCGCGGGAGAAATTTTGCAAAGCCGTTCTCGTGGAGATTTTGATATCACCCGCGAGCATTATTTCAAAATGCTGGCAATGAAGACGGGCGAACTGTTCTCGCTGTCGTGCGACCTCGGCGGATTCGTCAGCAAGACTTCCGAAGCACGACGTGGCGCCCTGCGCACATACGGTCTCGCTTTGGGCACGGCGTATCAGCTCTATGACGATTGCGTGGATATCCTCGGCTCGGAAGCAACTGCGGGCAAAACGCTGGGCGCGGATTTAGCCAAAGGCAAAATGACGCTGCCCATCATCATTGTGCGAGAACGGGCCGGCGCCGCCGATCAAGACCGCCTCCGGCATTGGCTGGCCCATTGGCAGCCGGGCTGTTTGGCGGACGTCGTTGAATTGATGGTCAAGTACGACGCCTTCGCTGATTCGCGCCTGGTTATCGAGGAGTATCTCTTGGCCGCCCGCGGAGCGCTTGGAACGCTGCCCGCCGGCGAAGGGCGCTCCGGCCTGGCCGGATTAACTGATTTTCTGACGGAACAAACCGAAGCTTTAGGGGTTGCATATTAAGCTGTCCATATCATAAAATTGATTTGACGCGCGAGGAGCAACATGTTGCTGACAAAACCCGAAATGGAAAAGACGATCGAGCGACCACTGGTCGCCGTGTTTGATGAAGCCGTCGAAGCCGAGGAAATAGATGACCTGACTTTGGTGCGCCGTGCTCAGAGCGAGGATATGAGGGCGTACGATCTATTGGTACGCCGCTACCAGGAACGCATTTACGCCACCGTGTATCACATGACTTCCAATCATGATGATGCGAACGATCTGGCTCAGGAAACATTCATCAAGGCTTTTCGGGCCCTCAAGACTTTTAAAGGCGATTCAAGCTTTTACACCTGGATTTATCGCATCGCGGTCAACAAAACCATTAATTTTCTCAAGCAACGCAAGAACCGGGTGCAAATCAGCCTCAACGACGTTGACTTTAATGCCGAACATGACCCGGATTTGGTCGCGCTGACCTCGGAACGGACCCCGCGCCGAGACTTGAATTTGAGCGAATTGCAGGAGAAATTGAACGAGGCCATGCTCAAATTGTCAGAACATCACAGAATGGTTGTTACGTTGCATGATGTTCAAGGTCTCTCCCACGAGGAGATTGGCAAGATCATGGATTGCAATGTGGGCACAGTGCGCTCGCGCCTCTTCTATGCGCGGCAGCAGTTGCAGGCCTATTTGTCAGATTATTTGAAGTAGCCGATTCCGCAGTATGAATTCAGATTCCGAGAACTTTGAAGCTTTGCGTAAGTTGATGGCCATCAAGCGGCACGAGACGCCGCCGCCGGGCTATTTTGACCGGCTGCCAGATAAAATCGCCCATCGCCTCGTGCATGAGGGCGGCAGTCCAGGCTTTTGGGATAAGGTAATCGCCAACTTCAGTTTTCGGCCATCCTTCGCCTATAGTTTTGCTTTGGCCGCATTTGGCGCTTTGACTTTCAGCGTGATTTCTACGATTAAAGGCCAGCCTCAGGCTTCCGGGCCAACGTCGCCCGATTTCGCCTGGAGAAATGGCGCGCCGGATGACGATTTCCTGGATCAGGACCGCAGCCTTCAACCTTTGCACTTGGCCAATTGGATGGGCAATACCAACCCCGGCGCCTCGTCGTTGCCCTCTTTATTCAGTCAGGGCGCGCAAAGTAACGTCATGTCGGTGTCTTACGCCAGCCCCTGAATAGGGTCCGGGGCTTCGATTTCCAGCGCAGGCAGTGTCACCGTGATGGCCGTCCCTCGGCCAGGACGCGAAAGGATGCGGACTTTTCCCCGATGAGTTTCCACGACGCGGCTCACAATGGCCAATCCCAGTCCCGTTCCCTTTTGCTTGGTCGAACTTAACAGCGAGGAGTGACGCTGCCGCCGTTGCTCTTCGGACATTCCTTGTCCCGTATCGCGAAACTCGATGAGCACGTGTGAAGGCCCCTTCTTGCGTCGCGGCAACGTGACCGCCCGGGTGGAAATTGTAAGTCGGCCGCCCTGGGGCATGGCTTCGACCGCGTTGAGGGTCAAATTCAAGAAGGCCTGCGCTAATTGCGCGCTGTCACCCATGATGTCGGGTAAATCGGGCGCCAGACGGCGCACAAATTCAATCTGCTGATTGCGTAATTTGTGGCGAATGAGCAAAGCCAGGTCGTTGAGCAACTGATTGATATTGATCTGGCCCATCTTGGGTTCGGCGCCGCGCGCAAAGTCCAGGATTTGCTCCACGATCTTGTTCAGGTGCTCCATTTTTTCGCGCAGGATGACATCGTCCTGCACCCGCGGATCGCCCGGAGAAAATTCCAGGCGCAGCGAATGATAAAGCATTTTCATCACGGTCAGGGGATTACGAATTTCGTGGGCGACCTCGGCCGCCAGCAAACCCAGGGCCGAAAGTTTTTCGTTTTGACGCAACTGCTCTTCGACGTCCACCACTCGCTCGTAAAGGCGGGCTTTTTCAATCGCAATGGCCGACAATTCCGTCAAGGCGGTGAGGATGTTGACTTCCTCGTTGGAAAAGCTGCGCGGCTCGTCGGTATAAACATTGAGGGTGCCGATGGTTTGCCCGCCAAAAACCAGCGGCGCGCTCAACAACGAGATTAATCCTTCCACGCGCGCCATGGTCACATTCTGGTAGAGGGCCGAAGATTGCACATTGTCCACTTGCATGGGCTTCTTGCGTCGAATCACGATGCCCATGAAACTTTCATCCACACTCAAGCGCGGCTTGTTCAAATAGGCGGCTCCAGCGCCGAAAGAAGCGCGCAAATCAAGCCACTCACCGGTGGTGTCAAGCATCAGAAGGGAACACATGCGCGCCTCCATTAACGTGCAAGCTTCACGGGTGATGAGTTGCAGCGCTTCATCAACGTGCAGCGCGGAATTGATGGATCGGCTGACACTGGCCAAGGTTTCCAAAAGCCGCGCTTTAAGGCGGGATTGCTCGAAGAGCCAGGTGTTATGGATGACCTTCGCCGCCTGCACGGCCAACTCCTCCAGCAATTCCTGGTCGGCCTGGCTGAAGGCGTTCATTTTTTTTGAATCCACGTTGAGGACGCCTCGCACTTCTCCCATCACTTCCAGTGGCACGGCCAGTTCCGAAAGGACTTCCTGGTGCAGCATCACGTAACGATGGTCCTCCCGGACATCGCCCACGCGGGCCGGCTTGCCGGTGCGGGCGACCCAGCCGGTGACGCCCTGCCCGATGCGCAGCTTGACCTCGCGCGCGCCCGCCGGCAATCCAGCGGAGGCGTGAATCTCCAGCAACGAATTGGTGGGATTAATGAGATGCAACGAACCGCTGGTGGCGCGCATCACGCGCACGGCTTCCTGAATGATCAGCTCCAGCGCTTTTTGGGGATCAAGCGTCGAATGGAGAACGTTGCCAACCTGATAGAGCAGTTTGAGCCGGTCATGCGCGGCCCGCAAGCTGGCAATATCATCGGTCATCGCTGGGAAGATTCGCGGCCTTGGACTTGAGCTTGGCCAATATCTGCCGCGCCAGGGAAGCCGGCAAAGCATAGGTAGCCACCCGGCTGGCTCGCGCAATATTTAAGCCAATGGCTCGGCCGTCCAGGTTCACCAGCGGGCCGCCGCATTGCCAGGGTTCCAGGACGGTATCGTGTTCGATGACTTCGTCGAACCCTCCGCTGCGCAAGCTCACGTCGTCGCTGAACTTAAGCAGCATCAATTTGATGCTGGTATCAAATTCCTTTTCCTCGCGTTTGAAACGTATTTGCACGGATTGGCCTTCACGAAAAGTTTTCAGAATTTCGACTACTTGTTGGCGGTTGGTGACACTTGTCCCATCGACCGAGACAATGACATCCCCAGATTTAACTCCAGCTTCTTCGGCGCCAAAACCGGGAATCGGAAACTCCACTGTGGGCTGCGTGGTAAACAGAGACCATTGGACACCAATCAGGGCGCGCTGGGGCTGAATTTTATGTGTCAATGTGCTGATGATACCGACAGCCTGCGGAGTGTCGGCCAGCCCGGGAGTAATGGCCCATTGCCCCTCAACCACCGTATTCGTCGCCCATAAAATGGGTTTCAAACCTTCGGCTTTGACCCGCACCAGGGCTACGTCCTCCTCCTCATCGGAGGCCAACAACTTGGCCTCGACCTCTTTCCCGTTGGCCAGCCGACAGGTCAGTTTGCCTGGCCGGATTTCACTGGCTTTGGTGAGAACCAGTCCGCTCGCATCCACCACCGCGCCCAGCGCCACCGTATCTTCGTTCACATTGATTTCGACGATGGAGTTGCGTGTCTGCGCGGAAATGGGCGCGAACGCGTCGAGAACTTGCTGGCCGCTCCGATAACGCGCCGCCGGTAGCGCGGGAAAATCGAACTCGTCCTGAGCCAATGCCACTTGCGTCAAGCTCGTTACCAGAAGCGTCAAATACAGGGCTGTTTTCATTGGGGGCTCCTGGGTTGGGCTTGGAGCTTGATGGAGTAATCGAAAATCTTTTGGCCACGCTTGACCTCCACTTGCAAAGTTTCACCGGCTGCACTCTCAGCCAGCCAGCGCTCAAAGGTGGCCGAAGCAAAGACATGTCGTCCATTCACTTTGAGCACCTGATCGCCTTCGCGCAACCCCGTGCGGGCCGCCGGGCTGTTCTTGTCGATTTTGGTCAACCGGCAAACCTTGCCTTCATCCATAATGGTCAGGCCGGAGTAGGCCGGCGGCCGCTCGGGCCGGCCGACTAATTCGTCCCACGTATCCATAAACTCGGTAATCGAGACGTGAAAATTCTCCGTCGTGGAATCCGTAATGGCCGTGTGAATGCCGATGACCCGCCCATACATATCGAAAAGCGGTCCGCCGGAATCGCCCGGAAAGATGGTGCAATCGGTCTGCACGACGCCTGGCATCAGCCGAATAATCCGCCCCAACCGCACCACCAGCGAACGCTTCGCGTCAAAGCCGCCGGGGTGGCCGAGGGCCAAGGCCCAATCGCCCAGCTTCGCGTTCTTCATATCGCCGACATTGACGTGCGGCCACGGACCGGGCTCGGTGATCCGCATCAAACCGGTGTCGGCATCTTCATCGATGCCCAAAGTTTTGCCCACGGCGGTGCGTCCGTCGGGGAAAGTGAAAGTCACCGGGTGGTTCGGCCATTCGCCGACGTGACCCGCGGTGAGCACCAACCCATCGGCAGAGATCACGACCCCGCTGCCGCTGGCGTTGCCGTCTTCATTGGTCAGTTCCACGGCCACCACCGCCGGAGAAACCTGAGAAACCAGCGCCGAAACGCGATCCTGCATGGCGCGCAAATCCGCCACCGAAGACGGGGCGTTTTTGCTAAACGCGGCCGGTAAATCCTTGGGATCGGCGCGGGTTGGATGGGGCGCAAAGGGACGCGCCAACGAGGACGCAGAGGAAGGAGAGTCTGCCCCCCAGGATGACGCGGACCACGCCACGGCCATGAGCCAACAGGCCGATCTGCTCCGCAAAAACCGCAAAACGGAAATCGAGGTCACAACATTATGGTTGACTCTTACGGGAAGCCGGCGTCCGAAGCGCGCCCCGCAGTCAAAACCATCTCCAAAGTACCCTGATTTGCCGCCGGGTCAAGCGAGGGCTCTGTAAAACCACGGGCAGGGGCAATTCACGAATTGCCGCTGTTAGAATCGACAGGCGCTTCCGTTTTGGCTGGCGTAACGGTGCGGGCCGTTAGGAAATCCTTAAGCGCTTGCGCGGCCTTGCCACCAAAGCCAGACACAGCGGCAATATCTTCCAAAGTGGCCAAACGCAGGCGCTGCACGGAGCCGAACTTCTTCAACAAGGCGCTCTTGCGCTGCTGGCCGATGCCGGGAAATTCGTCGAGGATGCTTTCGGAAATCTTCTTGAGGCGAAGCTGGGCGTTGTAGGTGTTGGCGAACCGATGCGATTCGTCACGCACGCGCTGGAGTAGCTTCAGCGCGCCCGAATCATGGCTCAGCCGCAGCGGCTCCGCAAAACCAGGCCGGTAGATTTCCTCAAATTCCTTGGCCAGTCCGATGACCGGAACTTGTTGCAGACCGAGGCGGCCCAATTCGTGCCGCGCGGCGTTAAGCTGGCCCAGCCCTCCGTCAATAACAATTAAATCCGGAGTCGCGCCGGGCGCTTCGCGCGTCAAACGCGTGTAGCGCCTGCGGACCGTTTCCGCCATGCACGCGAAATCATCCTGGCCGGTTACGGTCTTAATGCGGAACCGCCGGTAATTGGACCGATCCGGCTTCCCGTCCTTGAAGCTGACCATGGAAGCCACGGCAAAAGTGCCGCTGATATTGGAGATGTCGAAGCCTTCGATGCGGGACGGTTCGGCGGGCAGGCTGAGAACCTGTCCCAGTTCGGCCAGATCGCGTTGCGGGTCGATGGCGATGGGCAAAGTGTAAGGCAGGCGGGAAAATTGCTTGGACTTTTTGGTGGTGCGCCGCATGTCCTGAAGCGCATCGCGATATTGGGCGGCCTTTTCAAAATCTTCCGCGGCCGCGGCCTTTTTCATTTGCTCCTCCAGCTCGCGCTCCATCTCCCCCGTCTGGCCGTCCAGGAAATCGCAAGCCGCCACGACTTGTTTGCGATAATCTTCCAGGGCGACATTACCCAGGCACGGGGCGGTGCAATACTTGAGATGGCCGTAAAGGCAATGCTTGTAATCCTCGGCGTTCGGAGTGAAGGGACGGCAGCCGCGCAAGTTGAATTTGCGCCGCGCCAGCGTCAACGTGTGGCGGGCCGAGGAGGAATGGACAAAAGGCCCGAAATAGCGCGCGCCGTCCTCCTGGCGCAGGCGCGTCAGCACAAAGCGCGGAATGGGATCCTTGAGGTTGACCTTGACCAGAAGAAAGCGTTTGTCGTCGCGGAAACTGATGTTGTAGCGCGGGTGATATTCCTTGATCAACTTCCCTTCCAATAGGAGCGCCTCGGGTTCCGTCCGCACGTTGTAAGTGTCGAAATCGTGGACGGCCTCGATGAGGGCATTGAGCTTTAGATCCCAACCCATGCGGCGCGAGGGATGAAAATAGGTGCTCACGCGTTTACGCAGATCGCGGGCTTTGCCCACATAGATAACCGTGCCGAAACGGTCCTTCATCAAGTACACGCCGGGCTTATGCGGCAGGTCTGAGAGTTTTTTGCGAATCTGATCGTTGACAGGCATGAGGCACTTCCCAAACTTTAGGTACTAGACATTTCTTATGATGATTTGTCAAGGAATTGGGTTGTGGAATATCGCTGTCACCTTTAAGATTCAATATCCGAGTTAGGCTTGTGTTGTCTGGTCATGCCAATTGCCGAGGAAAGTCAGAGCGGCCGCCTGCCGCCCAGCTTCTGCTAGCGTTTACAATGCCATCGCAATAGGCAATAATGACGGAGATAATATGATTACCGAGTTAAGAGTCGAAAATTTCAAGAGCTTCGGCTCTGATATGTCGTCGCTCTTTCTGCGGCCACTAAACTTCGTCGTTGGCGCCAATGCGTCCGGCAAGACAAACCTCCTTTCCGCTCTGCGCTTTTTGAAAATTGCGCTGCTCCAAAACGTTGAGATTGCTGTCGGAGAGTTTGAGGGGCCGGGCGAAGTCCGAAACAAAATTCAGCGCGAACGCAAGGAAACAAAGCCCGTGCGCCTGCGCCTAAAAGTCGATGGCACGAAACTGGGCTTGGGCAAGTTGCGTTTCGGCAAAATCGCGGCCAGGTACGCCAAATCCTTCAATTATCTTGTCGAGATTGATGTGCGTTCAAACGATGAAGAGCCTTTGGTTCTACGCGAAGAGCTTTCCGCTGAGTTCACGGATGAAAACAACCAACCCCTTCGCTACAAGATGGCGCGCAGCCAAAATCAGGTGACAATTGAAGACCCTATTTTTGGCCACTCTCCGTCGGAGCCGATGCCCATTGCTCCGCAGGACACTTCCCGCCTAGCCGCAGGAACGGGCTTCTTCAGCCCTCCATTGGTTCTCTTTCGCAATTACATTGAGGGCTGGTCCTTTTTCAACATAAGCCCTGCAGTCGCCCGTCAGGCCTGTAAGGAAGTACCGGAGCTCGCCCTCGGCGAGGCTGGAGAATATCTCGCGGCCATCCTGCACAAGTTGGAAAAGCAAAACGGTGAGAAAGGCTCCCTCGAACAGATTATCGCAGGGCTCCGGGGCGCTGTCCCTGGTTTCAAGAGCGTCCGCACAAAAACCCTTGAGGTGGAAGGCAAATGGACATTTCAAGTTGTTGAAGACCGAATCCGGGGTGCCATCAATCCCCGCTCTGTTTCCGATGGCACCATCCGACTTCTGGCCATGATGGTCATCGCTCATTGGTCGGCGCGTAGATCCACCTTGCTCGCCATCGAAGAGCCCGAGAATGGCCTTCATCCCCACCTTTCAAAATACGTCGTGGAATTGCTCCGCACTGCTTCGGAGACCCGTCAAGTTCTTGCCACAACTCACAATCCAAACTTTCTTGATGAACTTGAGCCTGAAGAAGTAATTCTATGCGACAAGAAGGAAGGTTTCACGGTAGTACGCCACGCGTCAGAAATTGCTGAAATCAAATCTTTCCGCAAACACTTCCGCCTAGGCGAACTTTGGGAACAAGGAACGCTTGGAGGGATTCCATGACCCTCGGAGTCGGCGTCGAAGGGCCATCCGATTACCAGTTTTGGCACAAGGTCCTCCATAAACATTTTCGCGGCTGCCGGTTCGACGTGCGCAACATGAAGAATCGTGATAAGCTTATACGCGAAACCCCCAAATTGCTCGATACTTTCCGTGATTGCCACTACACTGCCGGCTTCGTAATCCTTGATCTGGATGATGATCCTTGTTTTGGTAAGGTGCTTGATCTATTTGACGCTGCCATTAGAACTGCGACACGACTTCCCGATAAAAGTGCCAGATTCCTCCACGTTTGCATCGCCATTAAAGAAATCGAGTCTTGGTATCTTGCCGACTCGGACGCGATCAACGCGGTCATACCCGGGTGCGTTTGGCGGTCGCCTCCGGACACAAGCGTAGTCGCAAAAGGTAGATTACGATCTCTGGTTAAGAATCAACTCGGAAAGAATGCCAGTTTCAACGAAATTGATTTTGCAAAAATGATTGCCCCGAAATTTCAGCCTAATCGGGCGCGTGCTCACTCCGCCTCGTTTCACTACTTCTGGAAATTGATAGAGTCGAAGGTTCGTCGTTAAATCCTGCCATGTCCACATGCACATCCTTCGGTGCGAAGAGTTTGGAGTTGGACAGTTTGCTCATGATTTCCCCCATTCCGGGTGCTCGATAAAAGCGTAACACAAGAGATGGCAGATCGCCATTTGCGCATCCTCGACTCGCCCATAATGATGGTCCGGAATGGCAATGACGTGTTTGGCTGATTCGCCGAGCGCGCCGCGTTTCCCGCCGACCAGCGCGATGGTTTCCAATCCATGTTCATTGGCCCAATGCGCGGCTTTGACCAGATTGGGGGAGCTTCCGCTCACGCTCAAAACCAGGACTAAATCGCCGGCTTGCCCATGATTTTCTAATTGACGGACAAAGATGTCTTCGTAGGCATAATCGTTTCCGATGGCGGTGATCCAACTCACGTTGTCATTGAGACAAAGGACGCGGAAACGGCGGCCGACTTTATCCGAGGCACTCTTGCCCAGGTCCGTGACGAAATGGGCGGCATTGGCTCCGCTGCCGCCATTGCCAAAGACAAATATGTGACGGCCGCTATGAAGCGCCTGACGCAGCATTTCGATCAAGCCGGCCACGGCCTCGGGCGGGATGGAATCGAGCGCCGCCTTTTGCGCCTGGATGTAGGCAGAAATCCATTCCTTCATCGTAGCCACATTAAGGTATTTGCCGCGACAGGGCCAGACATAACGCGCCCACCGGGACAGAGTCTTCCGCCAGGCGCGCCAAGGCAATGACGGGGCCGGGAGCGAATGCTTCCATGAGGAAACCTGGCAACGCTTGTTCGACCGCGGCACGTAACGGTTCACCAATCAGAGACAGCCCGCCGCCCAAGACAATAATCGCCGGATGAAACAAATGCGCCACATGCGAAAGCCCGAACGCAAGGTCGTCGGCTGTTTCTTTAAGAATGCCGGCGGCCAATGGATCATTTTGCGCCAGAGCGGCGGCGAGAAACTTGGCTTCGTGCGCGCGGGCTGAGCCGACATTTCGCGCCAGAACGCTGTCCCTTTCTCGCGCGACCAAACTGCGGATTCTGGCATCGACCGCCCATCCCGAGCAGCGCGATTCCAGCAACGTCCCGGAGCGATCCAGGCGAATATGCCCGATCTCCGATTCTCCCGGCGTGGCGCCATGATAAACCTTCCCGTCTAGGACAAGCCCACCGCCCACGCCGCTGCCCAACGTCACGTAGAAAACCGGCTTGAACCCGACGCCCGCGCCGCACACAGCTTCGCCCAAGGCGCCGAGGTTTGCATCGTTGTCAACAATTACGGGCGCTTCCGCCAGCGAACTCAGCCATGAGGCCAACGGAAACTCCGACCACCCTTCGATCTGGTGCGAACGGCAAATGCGGCCTGTCTTCCAATCCACCGGCCCGCCAAACCCGACTCCAACCGCTTTAGGGCGGACATGGCTGGCCAGCGTTGGAATGATCTTTTCGAGTTGGGTGCGAATGCCTGCTCCGCCTTGGGAAGGTTCAACTTGGAATCGGTGACGTTCCAGAACGCCCGCTTTTTCGTCGCCGACAAAGACTTGAAGTTTGGTGCCGCCGATTTCGATGCCGAGATAAAGGCCGCCGCTGCCACCATCACTGTCAATCATACGGATACCGCGCTTTTTCGACGCTTAAGCCGCGCACATCGATTTGCGCAAGATCCGCCGAGCCCAGACCGGCTTGTTCGGCCAACAGGAGGAAATTGTCGCCATGATCAAAAGGATGCGTCAAACGCGGCGCCTTGGGATCGTAACCCATGATAGCCGCAGCCACGGCATCGGTGGAAACCGCGTTGCGCCCCGCCAGCAGCAGGCCGGGCGTGGTGACATGAATGTCGGCCGCCTGAGCGCACCATGGCCCCTCGCCGCCCGTCATGGCGGTGATGCCGTCAATAATAGCGAGATCAATGGGGCGCGCGGCGCAAGCGTCAACAACAATGTGCGGGACACGGGAAAACGGATCGCGCCAGGGCGCTTCGGCTTTGAGCCCGGGCATTTTGAGTTTTTCGAAACCTTGCGCGTCGTGCAAAGGATCACGTCCGGCGATGGCCTTTTCGCTGCCCGCTTCCGCGCCGTAAAGGGAATTGGGCGTGATGCCGAAAAGGTTTTTCATCGAAAGCGTCAGTCCCGCCGTGATATGACGCTTCATTTTGGCCAGCGAAATCATCACGTCGGTATCGTGATAGGAATGGTTCAAATCGAGCGCCGAAAACATGTAGCCGCCGAACGGCACGCGCAGAGTCGCGTACGATTTCCCCTGGCCCAGGTTGCGGGTGTTCTCGCATTCCACTTTTCCCAAAGCGTTGAGAGCGTTGACGTCCCAATCCGCATCGGAAAGCGATTCTTGCAGACTTGCTTGCGATTGAGTTGATTCGACCAACCGGACGCGGGTGGCGCCGGAGTCAAACAAAATGGCCAACAGCGCCATCACGGTGTCGCTATGGGTCATGAAAGTCTCCCCCGGCGGACGGCCAAGCCACTTTCTGAAAACAGTGCCGGTGAGATTGATCTTGATGGTGACTGTCTTGTTGCGCACCAGGTTTTCCACTCCGCCAATCAGGTCGAAGCATTGGCGCAAGGCCGCTTTGACTTCCGGCCCATACGTCTTGCAAGAAACGACCGAAACGGCGGCATGGGCGCGCTTTGGTGGGTCGTTCTGTTGGGCAAACGCCCAGGAACCAGCCAGAGGCGCACCGGCGGCCAACGTCGCGCCTAATCGCATGAAAGCGCGGCGACTGCAACCGAAGCGATGATGATGGCCGGAATTCACTGAGTCATTGGGTCATTGTCCGCGCCGCTTGGGATTGGTGAGTTGCCCGGCCAACGAAGAGGCGCGGGGCTGTCGTTGCTGCGGCTGAGCAGCAGGCGTATTGGCGTTGGGTTGATAAGGAGTTTCGAAAACGGACGCCACAAGATTCTGGTTGGTTTGAATGTTGTCGTAAGTTTCCGTGATAGTGCCCTTAAGTTTGGACATGGTCGCCAACGCATTACGCTGCGCCGATGGAAGCGCTTTTAATTCTGCCTCGGGGATTGTTTCGCCCAAAGTGAGTGCAATCCGCGCAATTAAAAAAGTGCTCTTATCAACCCAGATTAACAGGTTCTGATGGTTGGCTTCCCCGGTCAGAACGTAGCACTCATGACCATTCGGATTATCAGAGGCATTGGTCTTGGTGAAGGACTTCGCCGCTTCGGCCACGCTGTTGGTGTCCGCAAAAAAAAGTTCCGCAATGGCGTCGCTCAGCAGGAAAAAGTTGGCGCTCACCGGCAACAAAGCGTCGTCGCGCGTCTTGACCTTGCTTGGAGGATAAGGGCCGTAACCGATGAAATTCCCCTTGCCCGAAGAATAAGCCGCGCCTTTGGTCGTTTTGCCGGCAATGTTCTGTTCCCATTCCAGCCGGTAATTGTTGGTGCGCCCCAATTGCAAAGAACTGGTCGTGCTCATATTAAGAGCGTTCTTGCCGGGAACGAGCGCCGACATATCGATGCTGGCATCGGTCTTGGCTTTGGCGGCGTAATCCGTCATGCCTTTATAAGTTTCGCTAACTTTTTGAAAAATTTCTTCCGTCGTCAACGGCGGCGGGGGCGGAGGAGGCGTGTTAGTATCCACTTGCTCGGCCTTCGCGGCCAATACGTTGTGGTGCCGAAGCTGATTCATGATCGTCGGCCAGAAATAAATGATGGCGGCGATCGCGCAAACTCCCGCTGCAATGCCGCCGATCAAACCGGCCAGCGACTTTTTCTTCTTCTTGGGCGCCGCCGCGGCATACATGTGGGAGGCGGCCGCGGCCCCCGAAGAGGCCTGCTCGTGCGGCGTGGTGGCGGCCATGCTTAACTTGGATTTACCTGGAGCGGACGCGGGCGCGGGCGCGTTGGGATCGTCTGGTACTATCAACACCGTCTGGCAGGATGGGCAACTGATTTGCTGCCCGGAGTACTCCGAAGTCACACCGATGTTTTGATTACAATTAGGGCAGGCAATCTTGAATTCGCTCATAAAAGGAACTTGGTGAATCACGCTACGTTATTGGCCTCCATTTGTCATCAAAGTAATGTGAAGCCATTGCCATCAATTAGGTTTCGTTGATTTTCAATGAATTATGGATATTGGGATGCGCCGCCCCTCTGGAGGGCGCACTCCCAAGCAAAGCTTAGCGCGCCTGGGTTAAGCACTTCCAAAAAACCTGGCCGCAAGTTACTTCAAGTTTCCTGGAGGCCCAATTTCAGAATAACTGGATTGGGTTTGATTAGGCCTTGTTCCGGGCGATACTCTGTCGAGCCCTGACTCGATTTCCTTGGAAAATATTGGACTCGATGGAATCTCCCCCTCCCAACGGAACTCAATAGCTTTACTGGCTTTGATTAGGTGCGATTGACGGCCAATGGCTGCCTAAACTTTATGTAAAGAAGGCCGACAAACCTGTTCCGCTTGTCTATTCTGCCCTTCAACGACATTTTTTTCTGCGCCGTTAGTTGCCGTTAGCTACCTTGAGTTTTTCTTGGTTGCCTCGGCGTTTTTGAGGCGGAACTATCTGAGATTATCATGGAAATCAATGACTTGTGTAAGCCGGCAGGTGACTGACCGCAAAAGGGCCAAGCCCGGCAAATTTTGCCGACTTTTCCCCATAACTGCAATGTCCCATGTCAAAGAACAGTTGCGTGATTACCACGCACGGACAGATTACCACATATTTTTGGTAAGGCAAGTCGTAATTGGTGGGTTTTCGTGTTTAAAGCCTGAGGGTGCTGATCAGATCCTCGACACTCATCTTATGGTGGGCGGCTATGCTTTTGAGAATGCTATGGAGCGTCCCTGTCCTTATCGGATTGTGATTCGGAATGACCTCGTGGTGCTGTCCCATCAGTTCCGTCGTTACACGAATGTGCGAGCCCTTCTGGCGGGTAGTGTAGTAACCAAGTTTTCGCAACGCGGATACCAAATTGGCACCGGAAACGTCGCGGGGAAGCCTCATCTGGTAAGAACTTCGTCGCGGACAAAGTGAAGCCGGATGATTTGGGGTGCATCGGCGGCTTCGTCAAAATAACAGTCCACAGCTTCCCGGACGTTGCTGCGGAGCTCGTCCAAAGTCTCCGCCTCAGTGTGAATGCCCAAACCGAGGGCGGAAGCGATGAACCCGCCATCCACTTTGTCTTCACTAACCTCAAAGATGACCTCTGTCATGGGAGAAGTATAGGAGGCGATTGGCTAAATCGCAAGATCGAGGTCAAGAAGGCGGCGAATTTTCGAGATGGCTAAAACTTCACCTCTTGACATACCTCACACTCTGAGGTATAACTTCACCCATGCCGTCAAAAGACATGGTTGCCGCCTCTTCCAAACCGCTGCTGCTTTCCATTTTGGCAGAGGGAGAAAGCTACGGCTACCAGATCATCCAGCGCGTCCGCGAGCTGTCCGGCGGCGAGATTGAGTGGAACGATGGCATGCTTTACCCAGTGCTGCACCGCCTGGAGCGCGATGGCTTCGTAGAATCGGAGTGGAAAGAGGCCGAAAGCGGGCGGCAGCGCAAATACTATTTCCTGAGCGCTTCGGGGCGCGAAGCTTTGCAGGCCGAACGCCGCCAATGGCTGACCGTTCACAACACCTTAAGCAAATTATGGAATATAAAGCCCGTTTCGATCTAAACGCCGCGATGGAGAATTGGCGCAGCGAACTGGCGGCCGAACCGAACCTCACGCCGGAAGTGCGTCGCGAATTGGAAACCCACCTGTCCGATCTTCTGGCTGAATTCCAACGGCGCGGCCTGAATGAGGAGGAATCTTTCTGGCTGGCGCGTCGGCGAGTGGGGCACCCGCAAGCACTAGGTCAAGAATTTCTTCAGGCTAATCCAACCGCCGTTTGGCGGGAGCGCGTGCGGTGGATGGCCATTGCCGTCTTATTTGTATTCCTTTGGTCGCTGACGACAAACCTGCTCACACGTTCAGTTCTTTCTGCAATAGAATCACGGATGGGCCTGCAGCAGAGGGAACTATCCGGTAGCATGCCGGCTCAGCTAGCTTCTGTTCTTGTGCGGATTGTGCCTCTGTTCGCGCTTGCTTTTGTTTTGTTGCGGACTGATGCGCGGTCGCTGGGGAAATTGGCCTTGGTTTTTCAGAAACGGTCGCGTTTTGTCATGGGCGCGCTAGGCTGGTTAGCCATTGCTGAATCCTTCAATATGCGTTCTGGCTACAATATGCGGTTCTCGGATATTACGCTTGGGCTTGCGAGCTGGCCTCTGGCGCTCATTGGCTTGATTGCGTGGTTGATGGGGCCTACTCCACCTGGCCAATCCGTCCGTAGCGAGAGCGAGAGCGCTGGCCCGGGACTGTGGCCGCTGGCGGTAATATTTGTCCTGGCGGAATTCGTCGGCGCAATCGCGTTGTGGATGGGTGGGGTAATCCTATTTGATATTCATTACTCTGCGGGACTGTGGCCGCGCATGTTTTTTGCGCTGCAAATGCCGATCATCGCGCTGGCTTTTGTCAAGACTGGCGCTGTCACGGCCGAGAAATTCCAAAGGCTCCGGCCATTGGTCCTGATTTGGAATTTGGTCTTAGGCGCACTTCTTACGACGCCAGAGATTGTTTCTCAGTTGATCATGGCGGCGATCTTGCAAGGTTTTTACGAATTGGCCTTGCTCCTGGCGCGGCACTGGCAGCGTCAATCAAACGGCCCGGTCAACGTGAAATTGTAAGCAAGCGGAAAGCTAGACGAGATAACCGCACGCAAAAGCCGCAAAGCCGCAAGCCAAAAACTGATTTCACCACGAAGAGCACGAAGGTTTGAAAAAGCCAATTTAATTTCTTCTTAACTTCGCGCTCTTCGTGTCCTTCGTGGTGAAAAGTTCCTTTGGTTGCTTAAGAAAACATCTTCACGGACGCCGTTCTCGTATCGAGGCCAAAATCTCGCCGATGGCTTCGGTCTTCGGCTTTGCGCCAACGTTGCCTTTGCCGTGGACACGCACGGAAACGGCGCCGGCTTGTAGATCGCGCGGGCCGATGACGAGCATGGTGTGGACGCGCGCTTTTTCCGCTTCCTGGATTTTGCCGTTGATTTTGTTGGTGGAAAAGTCGCCTTCGGCGCGCACGAAACTTGCGCGCAATTCGGCCACGATGGATTTGGCGAAGGCCACCAAAGGCTCTTCGTCGCCGATGGTCATGACGCGGACTTGTTCCGGCGCGAGCCAGAGCGGGAAATTGCCGCCGTAATGCTCGATGAGGAAACCGATGAAGCGCTCGTGCGTGCCCAGCGGCGCGCGATGAATGCACAGCGGCGTCTTCTCCGAATTATCCTTGTCGCGATATTTCAAACCGAATCGGGCCGGAACGGCGAAATCGACCTGGTTGGTCGCGAGGGTGAATTCGCGTCCGATGACGCTCCAGACCTGGACGTCGATCTTCGGGCCGTAGAAAGCGGCTTCGTTCGGCACTTCGACATAGGGAATTTTCGATTCAATGAGCACTTTGCGCACGAGGTCTTCGGTCTTTTTCCAAAGCTCCGGTTCATTGACGAACTTGGCGTTGTCCCCGGTCAGGCGTGAAGGATCGTGGGTGCTGAAACGCATGATGTATTTCTCGATCCCGAAAATCTTGAAATACTTGAGATACATATCGTTGACGCCATTGAACTCAGAGGCGAACTGGTCTTCGGTGCAATAAATGTGGGCGTCGTTCATGTTGAACCCACGGACGCGCATGATGCCGAACAATTCCCCCGATTGCTCGTAGCGATAGTTCGCGCCGTATTCGGCCAACCGCAACGGCAGATCGCGATAACTGCGCGGCTCCGCCGCAAAAATGCGGTGATGATGGGGGCAGTTCATGGCTTTGAGGTAGTAACGATCGCCAAGCTTTTCTATCTCTGCTTGTATTTTCTCCTTCTCTTTCAAAAGGCCCTCAGGGTCCACAACTATTGCCGTTTGGTCCCCTTGCTCGCCCCTGCCTGAAAGCTTTACTTCAACTTCCCTTAAATCTTTCTCAAGCTCAAGTTTGCGTTCCTTTTCACTTTCTTCGACCAACTCCATCGCCGGGAACATCGAATCCTTGTAAAGAATTGGCAGGTGGCCACTCGTCAAATATAGCTTCTCCTTCGCAATATGCGGCGTCTTGACGCGCACATAACCGGCGGCGAATTCCGTTTCCTTGGCCAGCTTCTCCAATTCTTCCAGAATCGCGCCACCCTTCGGCAACCACAGCGGCAGTCCGGGCCCGACGTATTCCGCGTCCAACGCAAAAAGCCCCATCTCCGCGCCGATCTTGCGATGGTCGCGGCGCTTGGCTTCCTCAAGCATGGTGAAGTAAGCCTCCATCTCCGTCTTGTTTTTGAAGGCGGTGCCATAAATGCGCTGGAGCTGCGGATTGCGCTCGTCGCCTTTGTAATAGGCGCTGGCCACGCTGGTGAGCTTGAACGCGCCCACGTTCCCCGTCCGCATCACGTGCGGCCCGGCGCAAAGGTCAATGAAATCGCCGTTCTTGTAATAGGAAATCGGTTCGTTTTCCGGAATGTGCTGGACGATATCCAGTTTGAATTTGCTCGGCACGCCACGTTCGCCCAGCGCGGCCAGACGGCCCTTTTGGGCGTCGGCTAGGGCTTGGTCGCGCGTCACGACTAATTTCTCGAAGGTTTGATTTTCCTTCACCACGCGCTTCATTTCCTCTTCGATCTTGGGGAAATCTTCCGGCGAAATGCGGTGCGAAAGTTCGACATCGTAATAGAATCCATTCTCGACCGGCGGGCCGGCGGCAAATTGGGCGTCGGGCCAGAGCTTGGAGATGGCAGTGGCGAGGACGTGGGCCGCAGAATGGCGTATCCGCTCCAGGTCGGTCATTTTCTGCCGTTCTTCCGGCGTTTTTCTTTCGTTTTCCATTTTCTAATCTTCTCTGCGGTAGGGCGGAGGTGCCCCTCCGCCCAAATATTGAGGCGGCGCGGCAGCGCCGCCCTACCAAGAATCACTATCGATTTTTCGTCAGGAACTTGCGTTTCCTTCTCACTCCACCGTCACTTGCGGCGTTCTATTTTCGGGATACAGAGGCCTTCGGCGAGACGCCGAAGGCGGGGTCGAGACGACCGCGCTCCCCAATCCAACTACATTATTACGTCGTATGCTGCGGTAGGGTGCTGCCGCGCCGCC
>Ga0302326_10005478_pt1 | contig 28918 bp, 19 predicted proteins | sample Palsa_T0_3_FD_202264 | JGI IMG/M metagenome (GOLD analysis project Ga0302326, IMG submission 202264) | Peat permafrost microbial communities from Stordalen Mire near Abisko, Sweden - Palsa_T0_3 | ecosystem: Environmental > Terrestrial > Soil > Palsa > Peat permafrost | place: Sweden: Abisko... | reverse complement strand
GAGGAACCCTGGGCGATGGCTCTTACGTTGACGCCATTGCGGCCGAGGGCGCCGAACATTTTTCCGCTGACACCGGGATGGCTTTTCATATGATCGCCTACCAGGGCGATGATGGAGAGATTGTGTTCTATGATGAGGGGTTCGACCGTACCCATGCCGATCTCATGGGCGAAGGCGTCGTCCACCACTTTTTTCGCGGCTGCGGCGTTGGCTTCGTCGATGCCGACGCAGATAGAATGTTCCGAGGAGCCCTGGGTGATCAGGATCACGTTGATCTGATGGCCGGAGAGGGCTTCGAACAGTCTTTTGGAGAAGCCGGGGATACCGACCATGCCGCTGCCTTCGAGGCTGAGCAGGGCCATCCGGGCGATGCTGGAGATGCCTCTGATGCTGCTGCCGTTCTGCACGGTTTCGAATTCGATGATGGTACCAGGGTCGGCGGGTGCGAAGGTGTTCTTGATCCAGACGGGGATGCCTTTGCGCATGACTGGTTGGATCGTGGGCGGGTAAATGACTTTCGCGCCGAAGTGGGAAAGCTCCATGGCTTCCTGGTAGGAGATATAGGGGATGAGGCGGGGATTCGACACGAGACGGGGGTCGGCGGTCATCATTCCGGAGACATCGGTCCAGATCTCGAGGGCGGCTGCATCTACCGCGGCGGCGAGGATGGCGGCGGTGTAGTCGGAGCCTCCGCGTCCGAGGGTGGTGGTGACCTGGTTGCTGTCGGCGGCGATAAAGCCTGGCAGGATGATGAGGTTGGCGGTGGTGCCGGCGATATAGTGTTGGATCTGGGTGTTGGTGGTTGTGAAATCTACGGCGGCGTGGCCATGGTGTGCGTCCGTGCGGATGAGCTGACGGGAGTCTTTCCACTCATAGGGTATGTTGAGTGCCGCGAAACGGGCGGCGACGATGAGGGAGGACAGGAGCTCGCCGTAGCTGACGATCTTATCCTGGGTGCGGGCGGATAATTCGCCGAGGAGGAAAACGCCGCTGCAGATGTCTTCTATCTCGTTACAACGGGTCTTTACGGCGCTTAGAATGGCGCTTTGGCCAGTGAGTGGGAGAAGGGATTTGACTGCTTCGAGATGGCGGTGTTCGAGGTCCTGCAGTTTTTGTTTATAGCTTTCGTCGCCGGCCGCGGCGAGTGTTCCGGCCTGGATGAGCATGTCCGTGATGCCGCCCAGTGCGGAGACGACGAGTATCGTCCTGTCTTTGTCCAATGCTTTTCGAACGATGGTGATGACCTTATTGATATTATCCGCGTTGGCTACCGAGGAACCACCGAATTTTAACACCTGCATACTATAGTTAGTTTTCTATTTTTTTTGTAATTCAGCAAGCCTGCCTTTTGAGGTCATAGCTTGGATAAAGCCCCGGGGGTAATATGGAATGTGGCAACCCTTAACGGGTTGTAATGGAGATAATAGTCGTAAATTCGACGACTGGTGAGGAGGGACCTATATGGTGATTGACTATCACGCCACTAAGGTAGGAGAAATGAATGTAAAAACAAAAAATTGCCCATTTCTTGAGTAAAATAAAGTAATTTTGCGGTTGTTTTTGATGGTTTACTGCAGATTACTTGTATTTATTGAATAGTATTAAATTGTCGTTATGAATTATCAACCATCCCAGGGGTTGCAGCAATTCAAGAACCTGGTGGGCATCAAGTTTCAATTATACAATAGCCTCTTTACTTCCCTGCCATTCCATCGTATCGAGAAAACTGGTATTCTTTTATCGTTGTTGCTGACGATCTGTGAAGAAGGGTATATGAAGAAGCAAAGCCCTGAGCAGATCCTGGAGGAGTTCTTCCGGAAGCAAACGGCGTTGGCGACGGAGCGGGAGAAGGCGGATGTGCTGTTTCGTTTTGTGCAGTACGTAGAGCGGCAGATCGTGCTGTTCGACGCGTTGGAGGATGCGGCTTTCCGTTATGTGAACGATATGGGTGGGGCGGGGACGCTGAAGCATTTGATCTCTGAGGTAATACAGACCGGTAAGGAAGAGGAGCTGACCAAGAAGTTGGAGGACTATAGTGTGCGGATGGTTTTGACGGCGCATCCCACGCAATTCTATCCCGGTCCGGTGCTGGGTATCATAAACGATCTATCGCGGGCGGTGATCGAGAATAATGCCGCGGACATCAATCTTTATTTGCAGCAGCTTGGCCGGACGCCATTTTTGAAGAAGCAGAAGCCCACGCCTTATGAAGAGGCGGTGAGTCTGATCTGGTACCTGGAGAATGTGTTCTATCATGCCAGCGGCCGGATATTGACGGCGTTGAAGGAGCAGTTCCCGCATGCGGTGGACAAAAAGAATCCGGTTATAAAAATGGGTTTCTGGCCGGGGGGAGATAGGGATGGCAATCCATTCGTGAAGGCGGAGACCACGCTACGGGTGGCGGAGGCCTTGCGCGGAGCGATCATCAAATGTTATTATCTGGATGTACGGCGGCTGAAGCGGCGGCTTACTTTTAAGGGGGTGGATGTGCTGATCGCGGACCTGGAAGTTAAGCTGTACAACAATATCTTTATTCCCGATCAACGAACGGACCTTAGTGCGAGTGAGATCCTGGATGTGCTGGAGCAGGTGCGGGAGATCATCATCTATCAACACAATAGTCTTTTCCTGGGAATGGTGGACAACCTGATCGGGAAGGTAATGATCTTCGGGTTGTATTTTGCAACGTTGGATATCCGTCAGGAAAGCGATGTGCATAGCAATGTATTGGCGGCCATTGCCGCGAGGGAGGGGCTTTTACCGGAGCACTATATTTCCTTACCGGCTGCCAGGAAGGCGGAACTGCTGACCGAATTGAAGGGTAAGGCCAATGCAGAGAAATATGAGGACCCGATCGTGAGGGACACGTTGGAGACGATCGCTGCGGTGAAGACGATCCAGCAGATCAACGGGGAGGACGGTTGCAGCAGGTATATCATCAGTCAATGCAGCAGTGCCGTGAATGTATTGGAGGTGATGGCGTTGTTTTTGCTGGGTGGGTGGACGAAGGAAGACCTTTCGGTGGATATCGTGCCGCTTTTTGAGACGGTGGATGATCTGCGGGCGGCCGCGGGAGTGATGAAGGAGTTATATGAGCACAAGGACTACAGCAAACATTTGGCGCAGCGGGGCAAAACGCAGACGATCATGCTGGGATTTTCCGATGGAACGAAGGATGGGGGCTATCTGATGGCGAACTGGGCTATCTACAAGGCGAAGGAGGAGTTGACGAGTATTTCGAAGGCCTATGGTATCGATGTCGTATTTTTTGACGGCCGTGGCGGGCCGCCCGCGCGGGGAGGTGGAAAGACGCACCGGTTCTATGCTTCCATGGGTAAGAATATTGCCGACAAGCAGATACAACTCACGATACAGGGGCAGACGGTGAGCTCCAACTTTGGAACGATCGACACGGCGCAATTCAATATCGAGCAGCTGATCCATGCGGGTATCTCGAACGATCTGTTCACCCCGAAGGAAGTGACCTTACAAGCCGATGAGGAAGAACTGTTGCAGACGCTGGCGGCGGAGAGTTATAAGGCTTACATCAAGTTGAAAGATCATCCATATTTTCTGCAATACCTGAATGAGGTGAGCCCGCTGCGGTTTTACAATGAAACCAATATCGCCAGCCGGCCCACGAAACGCCGGAGTTCGGGGAGGTTGGAGCTGAAAGATCTGCGGGCTATTCCCTATGTGGGTTCGTGGAGCCAGTTAAAGCAGAATGTCACGGGATACTATGGGGTGGGAAGGGCGCTGCAGTACATGGACAAGAAAGGTAATTGGGCGGCCGTGAAGAAGCTGTATGAGAATTCGCCTTTTTTCAAGACGCTGCTGGACAACTGTGAGATGGCGATGAAAAAGTGTTTCTTCCCGCTGACGGAGCATTTTTCCACGCATCCGGTCTATGGGGAGATATGGAATCTTATTTACGAAGAGTTTGAGCTCACGCAAAAGTATATATTCAAGCTATCCGGCAAGAATGAGCTGATGGCGAACTATCCTGTCGAGCAGCTATCCATTCAGATGCGGGAGCGGATCGTGCTTCCGTTGAGCACGATCCAGCAATACGCCCTGACGAAGTTCAATGTCCTTGAGAAGAGCGGCGAGAACAAGGCTATGAAGGAGGTCTATGAGCGGCTGATCATGCGCAGCAGTTTTGGGATCATCAATGCTGCGAGGAACTCGGCCTGAAACATCCGGAGGATGTTTCGCGTCCGACAGGACGCCATCATTAGCCGGTGGCGGGCGCCGAAGGCGGCCATTGCGCACAGGCGCTTTCAACAGGCAGGTCTTTGCACCTGTTTGATGTATTCCAAATAAAGTGCGGGGGTCATGTAAGATTGGATGATCCGCCATTCCACGATATTGCAACTACACATCATCGAAGAAAAGGCATAGACGAAGACGTTTTCCACGGCATTGCGGACGAGGTTGTTTCCTTTCTCGTAGAGCTTTCCCACTACCCGCATACATTTCCCAACCATTTTAAAATCGTGTTGCAGGGCCATGCGCTTGGTATAGTCCGTGAGTGCCTGGACGGACTGGTAGGCGGTCATTGGTGTGCCCGGGCGGCAGAGATCGCGGGTCATTTCGGGTAACTGGCCGGCTATGAAGGTCGGGAGTTCGAATTGATTCAGCATAATGATACGATTGTTGTTGCATAGGGTAGGCAAACGGGATGCCCGGGTGTTGCGATGTGTGCAACGCAATCGTTGAAATGTACAATGGGCAAGTGTTTGAGCGGAATGGGCCGGTTTGGCGGGGCCGGTAGTCGTCCGGCGTGAGCCCTACCGGAATGAAAATCATTTCCAAAACAGGGGGGTGAGGTGGGCGTGGTGTTATTTTATAATATTGATTATCAGCGTTTTGCTGTTTTCGGAATGATCTTGGCCCTATAGGCAGAAAGAAATGAACATGAAAGAAGAACCTGAGGGTCGGATCCAGGTAGTAATAGCCGGACCGGCTCATATCAAATATGTGTACCCTATTTTGAAGGAGATGGAAGCCTCGGCCAAGGTGAGAGGGACGGGAATCGCAAAGCGTTCACCCCAGGCATTGTGTACGAAGATCTATGAAGGCAAGGCCGTCATTGCCTTGGCTGAGAATGGAGATTGGGCGGGCTTTTCGTATATCGAATCCTGGAGCAATGGGGAGTTCGTGTCCAATAGCGGGTTGATCGTGAACCCTGTTTATCGCGGTGGTGGCGTTGCCACGGCTATCAAGCGGGAAATTTTTGAGCTTAGCCGCCGGATGTATCCCGGGGCCAAGGTCTTCAGCATCACAACGGGTGCGGCCGTTCTCCGGCTTAATCATCAATTTGGTTTTGAACCTGTGACTTATGAGCAGGTTACGCAAGACAAGCGATTTTGGGACCAGTGTAAACATTGTGTGAATCATGCGGTGCTTGAGTCGCAGGGTGGAAAGCGTTGTTTATGTACGGCGATGCTGTATACACCGACAGCGGGAAAAAAAGTAGTTTAATAAATACAGTATATGCTTAAGAGAATCATTATTTGCGTTAGTGCATCGTTATTTGTTTTCAGGAGTTTTAGCCAGGACACGTTAAAGGTGAAGAAAGATACCGTGATACGTTCGCTTCCATCTCCTCTTCCGAGCCCGCCGTTTCCAACCGCCGACTGGGATGGAGCGCCGCTGGTAGGTGTCGATGCGACGCCATCGGATTACCCGCTGCAGAAGGCTTTAGGGGCGACAAAGAGCAAGGTAAAGTTCTATGGCTGGGTGGATGTAGGCGGAAATCTGAGTACTTCAAAGAATTCCAATTCGCCCACGTCATATGACCTGATACCCAATTCTGTGCAGCTGGATCAGGCGATCATACAAGTTACCAGGCAGCCCAACACGGCTCAGACCGATCATTTCGACTGGGGTTTTCTGGGTACGGTCATTTTTGGTACGGATTACCGGTATACGACGGGGAAGGGCTATTTCAGCAGTCAGCTGCTGCAACATAATAACCTGTATGGGGTGGACCCGGCCGAGGCATATGGCATGTTCTATTTTCCGAAAGTGGCTGACGGGATGATCTTAAAAGTGGGTCGGTATATTTCGCCGGCTGACATCGAGGCTCAATGGGCGCCGACCAATTACTTGTATTCACATTCACTCATGTTCACGGTAGATCCTTATACCTTCACCGGAGTACAAGCAACGTTCAAGCTGGGAAGCTACTGGCAGTTGGAGGTTGGGGCACATGCTGGTAATGATATGGCGCCGTGGTCCAATTCCGCGCAGCTGAATGGACTGCTGATGGCCCGCTGGGTATCGAAGAACAATAATAATTCCCTGTATGGCGGGATCAATTCTCTTGGCAATGGTGACTATAAGAACCAGCATGATGACCTGCAAATGGTGGTTATCACCTGGGGGCATAAGTTCAACGAGACCTTTCACATGATGACGGAGGCGTATTATATGTGGCAGTATCACGCGTTGACTGGCGGCACAGTGATCAACGGACCTGCCAAATCCTTTGATGAAGGGGTTGGGCCGGGTGTGCTGATACCGGGGGCTGCTACGACGCAAGGGGCTGTCAACTATTTTCAGATCCTGCTGAACAAGTGGAATTATTTTTCTATTCGTAACGATCTGTTGAATGACCCGCAGGCGAACAGGACGGGTTTTGCGACCTTATACACCAGCCATACCCTCGGGTTTGTCCATTTCTTTGGACCGAATATTACGATCCGGCCGGAGATAAGGTATGAGCAAGCCTGGCAGCCTGGTGTTACCCCATATGACAATGGTACGAAGAAGGATCAGAAGACGGCGGCGATGGACCTGATCGTACGGTTTTAAGTCGAGTGCGCCATCTAATCAGGAAGGGCTATCTTGGGGTATAAATTCCTGAGATGGCCCTTTATGATGCTTTTGCGATCATGACGGTATTGGCGGCCTTGTTCGCCTATATCAATTATCGCTTCTTCCGGCTGCCGGGAACGATCGGGATCATGGTCGTTTCGCTGTTGTGTTCGCTTATCCTGGTATTGGTGGGCACCGTCAAACCGGGATTGCTTGATGGGATCACGCGGCTGATCCGGAGCATCGATTTTTATACGATCCTGATGAAGATCATGCTTAGCTTTTTGCTTTTCGCGGGGGCCATCCATCTTGACGCCAAGCGGATGAAATCGCAGATGGCAGCTATTCTTACCTTTTCGACGATTGGCACGGTCCTGAGCACGTTTATCGTGGGGGGGCTTCTTTATTTACTCTGCCAGGTGCTGCGTTTTCCGGTGGACTTTTTGTATTGTCTCCTTTTCGGGGCGCTGATCTCGCCGACCGACCCCATTGCGGTCCTGAGCATTTTGCGAGATGCGCACATTCCTCCTTCGCTGGAAACTAAAATAAGCGGTGAATCCTTGTTCAATGATGGAGTTGCCGTCGTCATCTTTATCACGATCTACCGGATCATCGAAGGCGGATCGACGCATCTGAGCGCGGGGCATATCGCTGGGCTGTTTCTAGAGGAGGCGTGTGGTGGTATTGTTTTGGGTGCTGCGCTGGGGTGGCTGGGGTATTTGTTGATGCGATCGATCGACCATTACCAGGTGGAGGTCTTGATCACGCTGGCGATTGTGACGGGTGGATATTTGCTGGCCGAGCGGCTGCATGTAAGCGGTCCGTTGGCGATGGTGGTCGCGGGCCTCATCACGGGCAACAAGAGCCGGGTGGAGGTCATGAGCGAGACCACACGGGACTATCTGGATAAATTCTGGGAAATGGTTGACGAATTCATGAACGCTATCCTTTTTTTGCTGATCGGGTTTGAGATACTCGTGTTGCCATTCAATAAAATATATGTTGTGCTTGGGCTGTGCTGTATCCCGATCGTATTGTTTGCCCGATATTTGTCGGTGCTTCTCCCAATGGGTTTTTTGAAATACTTAACGGCCTTTGAGAAGAACGTCCTGCCTATTCTGACCTGGGGCGGGCTCAGGGGTGGGATCTCGGTGGCGCTTGCCCTCTCGATACCGGTGGGCATGCAGGGCGAGTTGTTCGTCGTAGTTACTTATATCGTCGTTCTTTTTTCCATTATCGTGCAGGGGCTTACGATCGGAAAGCTGGCAAAGCGCCTGGCGCGATGAGGCGGATCGCTTTAGAGCGCGATGAGGCTTTGGTCTTTTCGTTCGAGGAGGGAGGCGCCGACGAGGTATTCATCGACTTTACGGGCGCATTCGCGGCCTTCACTGATGGCCCATACCACGAGTGACTGTCCGCGGCGCATGTCTCCTGCGGCGAAGATCTTGGCGATGTTAGTCTGATAGTGACGTTCGGAGGCTTTTACGTTGCCCCTGTCGTCGAGCTCTATGTCGAGTTCTTTCAAGAGTCCTTTGTGTTGGGGATGGATGAAGCCCATGGCCAGCAGGGCCAGCTCGCAGGGGAGTTCCTGTTCGCTGCCGGGGACTTCGGTGAATTGGGCTGTCTTGCCGTCTTCCGTCATCTTCCACTCGAGCTTTACCGTTTTCAGGGCTTTCAGGTTTCCCTGGTCGTCACCTATAAATTCCTTGGTGGCCACGGCCCAATGTCTGTCGGCGCCTTCTTCGTGAGAAGAGGAGGTCTTCAGGATCATGGGGTAGGTGGGCCATGGCATGAGGGAAGTGCGGGTATGCGGTGGCTTTGGCATCAGTTCGAATTGGGTAACGGACCTGGCCTGGTGGCGGTTGGATGTTCCGACGCAGTCGCTGCCGGTATCGCCGCCGCCGATGACGATGACATTCTTGCCGGTGGCGAGGATCTCTTCGCCCGTGTAGGGGATGTTGCTGACGCGTTTATTTTGTTGTTTGAGAAAGTCCATGGCGAAGTGTACTCCTTTCAGGTGGCGGCCTGGGACGGGGAGGTCGCGGGGGATGGTAGAACCGCCTGCGAGCACGATGGCTTGGAACTCGCGGAGGAGGTCATTGATGCTGATGGCTGTTCCGACCTCTGCATTGCATTTGAAGGTGATGCCCGCTTCTTCCATGAGGCGGATGCGTCTGGCCACCACCCATTTTTCCAATTTGAAATCGGGTATGCCATAACGGAGCAAGCCGCCGGGTTCGTCGTCGCGTTCGAAGACGGTGACGGTATGGCCTGCGGCGTTGAGCTGGTCGGCTGCGGCGAGGCCGGCGGGGCCGGAGCCTACGACGGCGCATTTCTTACCGGTGCGCAGGGCGGGCTGGTTGGCGGTTACGAAGCCTTTTTCGAAGGCAATCTCGATGATATGCCGTTCGATCTCCTCGATGGCTACGGGAGGATTGTTGATCCCGAGCACGCAACTGCTTTCGCAGGGGGCGGGGCAGATACGACCGGTGAACTCGGGGAAGTTATTGGTAGAAGTGAGGATATCATAGGCTTCTTTCCACTGCTGGTGGTATACGGCGTCGTTGAACTCCGGGATGACGTTTCCCAGCGGGCAGCCGTGGTGACAGAAGGGGATACCGCAGTCCATGCATCGTGCGGACTGTTTATTCAATTCCTGGCCGGACCAGGTGTTTACAAATTCTTTATAATCGTTCTTGCGCTCTTGTACTGGGCGTTTGGAGGGCAATTCGCGATCAAATTCTAAGAAACCAGTTGGTTTACCCATGTTTTTTTGATTTTGGAGAGGCCGGTCACAGAGAACAACGGAGTGGCTGAGTCACACATGAGAGCCGACTCCGCGTTCTCAAGCGTTTACTCACTTGTGAGTTGTCCTCTGTAGCCGGCCTGCTTTTTCCAGTAATACTTTTTTATAGTCCGTGGGGAACACTTTTACAAAATGCTGGAGTTGGTTCTCGAAGTCGTCCAGTACGAATTTTGCGACGGTGCTGCCGGTGAAGGCGTAATGACGTTGGATCATGTCCTTTAGTTCATCTGCGTCCTGGCGGCCTACGGGGTCGAGGTCTACCATTTCCCTGTTGCAATGGCGGGGGAACTGGCCGCGGGTGTCGTAGACGTAGGCGATGCCGCCGCTCATGCCTGCCGCGAAGTTACGCCCGGTGTTGCCGAGCACTACGATCCTGCCGCCGGTCATGTATTCGCAGCCATGGTCACCCACGCCTTCCACCACGGCTTTCACGCCGGAGTTACGGACGGCGAAGCGTTCTCCTGCTTTGCCGCGGATAAAGGACTCGCCGGAGGTGGCGCCATAAAAGGCCACGTTGCCGATGATGCTGTTCTCTTCTGGGATGAAGCCCGCGTTTTGGGAGGGGTAGACGATGAGTCTGGCGCCCGAGAGTCCTTTACCGAAGTAATCGTTAGCGTCGCCTTCGAGTTCGAGGGTTACGCCATTCGTGTTGAAGGCGCCGAAGCTTTGACCGGCCGTACCGGTGAATTTGAAATGCAGTGTGTCTTCGGGGAGGCCTTCGCTCTTATATTTCTTGGAGATCTCGTTGGAGAGGATGGTGCCTACGGTGCGATCGGTATTGCGGATGTTGAACTCTGCGAATACTTTCTGGCGGTGTTCGAGGGCGGGCTGTGCCGACTCGAGCAGTTTCCAGTCGAGGACGCCGGCGAGGCCGTGGTCCTGGTCTTCCATTTTGTGCAGGCCAGTATAGAGGGAGGAAGGCTCTTTGTAAAGGACGGGCGAGAGGTCAAGCCTGGAGTATTTCCAATGGGTGACGTCTTCGCGTACCTGCAGGCTGTCGACCTGGCCGACCATCTCGTTGATGGTGCGGAATCCGAGTTCGGCCATGATCTCGCGGAGTTCCTGGGTGATGAATTTGAAGAAATTGACGACATGATCCGCGTCACCTGTGAAGCGTTTGCGCAATTCGGGGTCCTGTGTGGCGACGCCTACGGGGCAGGTATTGAGATGGCATTTGCGCATCATGATACAGCCTTCTACGACGAGGGCGGTTGTGGCCAGGCCCCATTCTTCGGCGCCGAGAAGTGTGGCTATAGCGATATCCCGACCCGTCTTCATCTGTCCGTCGGCCTGGAGGACGACGCGGCTACGGAGCTTGTTCTTCACGAGGGTCTGGTGGGATTCGGCGAGTCCGAGTTCCCAGGGCAGGCCTGCGTGGCGGATAGAGCTCAGCGGTGATGCGCCGGTGCCACCGTCGTGACCGGAGATCAGGATGACATCGGATTTTGCCTTGGCTACGCCGGCGGCTATGGTGCCAACGCCGGCCTTGGACACCAGTTTTACGCTGATGCGGGCGGTGCGGTTGGCGTTCTTGAGATCGAAGATGAGCTGGGCGAGGTCTTCGATTGAATAGATATCGTGGTGCGGCGGCGGGGAAATGAGCCCGACACCGGGTGTGGAGTGGCGTACTTTGCCGATCCACTCGTCGACTTTATGACCTGGCAGCTGGCCGCCTTCGCCGGGTTTAGCACCCTGGGCCATTTTTATCTGCAGTTCATCGGCCATCGTGAGATAGTAGCTGGTGACGCCGAAACGGGCGGAGGCCACCTGTTTGATCGCGGAGCGCATGGAGTCGCCGTTTGGCAGGGGCTCGTAGCGCAGTTCGTCTTCGCCGCCCTCGCCCGTGTTGCTCTTTCCGCCGAGGCGGTTCATGGCGATGGCCAGGGTCGAATGGGCTTCATGGGAGATCGAGCCGAAGGACATGGCGCCGGTGGCGAATCTGCAATAGATGCTCTCGGCCGGTTCCACCTCATCGATAGAGATGGAAGGGCGGTTGCGTCTAAAGGTGAGGAGACTGCGCAGGGTGGCTGCCTTCTCGCCCTGGTCGTTGACGAGGCGGGAGTATTTTTTGAAAGCGGTGTAATCGTTCATCCGGGTGGAGTACTGCAAGAGGTGTACTGTATTCGGATTGAAGAGGTGGAATTCTCCTTTTCGTTTCCACTGGTAGATGCCGCCGACGGGCAGTCTTTCCACGGGGATATCCTTGCGGCTGAAGGCGAAGAAGTGTTTGGCCAGGGTTTCTTTGGCGATCTCGTCGAGGCCCATGCCTTCGATGCGGGAGGTGGCGCCGGTGAAATAACGATCCACGACGCTGCGGTTGAGGCCAATGATCTCGAAGATCTGGGCGCCCTGGTAGGACTGCAGGGTCGAGATGCCCATTTTCGAGAAGACCTTATAGAGCCCTTCGCAGACGGCTTTTATATAATTTTTCTTGAGCTGTTCGGCGTCCAGTTCGGTTTCGAGCTTGTTGTTGAGTTTCATATCGCGGATGCCGGACAGTGCGAGATAAGGGTTGATGGCGGTAGCGCCGAAGCCGATCAGGGCGGCAAAATGGTGTACTTCCCATACGTCGCCTGCTTCCACGATGATGCCTACCTGTCCGCGGTAGCCTTTGCGGATGAGGTGGTGGTGGACGGCGGAAGTAGCGAGCAGGGAGGGGATCGGAGCGTGGTCGGAGTCGATGGCCCGGTCGGTGAGGATGAGGACTTCGAAGCCGTCTTCCACGGCGTCTACGGCATAGCGGCAGAGGCGGTCGAGGCCGGCCTGCAGGGAGCCGGGTTTTCCGTCGGCGCGGAAGTAGGTCTGAAGCGTCTTGGCCTGGAAGACGCCGGTGTCGATGCTGCGGATCTTTTCCAGTTCGTGGTTGCTGAGGACGGGATGTTTCAGTGCCACGCTATGACAGGCCAGTGGGTCTTCCTCGAGGAGGTTGGCGTTGCCGCCGACGAAGCTGGCGAGGGACATGACCAGTCTTTCCCGGATCGGATCGATAGGGGGATTGGTGACCTGCGCAAAGAGTTGTTTGAAATAGCTGCTAAGGTGTTGTGGTTGGTCGCTGAGGACGGCGAGGGGGACGTCGGTGCCCATGGAACCTAGTGGTTCTTTGCCGTCGAGGGCCATGGGTGCGATGAGGTTATCGAGGTCTTCGGTGGAATAGCCGAAGGCTTTCTGGTATTTGAATATTTGGTCGTGTTCGAGATGGGTGAAGAGGACCCGGGGTTCGGGCAGTTCTTCGAGGCGGATCTTGTATTTGTTGAGCCATTCGGAATAAGGCTGTTGGGAGCAGATGCGGCTTTTTAGTTCGTCGTCGCTGATGATGCGTTCCTGTTCGAGGTCTACAACGAACATCTTGCCGGGCTGGAGGCGGCCTTTTTCTTTTATCAGCCGGGGATCTATAGGCAGGACGCCGGTCTCGGAGGCCATGATCACGCGGTCGTCGGTGGTGACGCAATAGCGGGAGGGGCGGAGGCCGTTTCGGTCGAGGGTGGCGCCGATGATCTTACCGTCGGTAAAGGAGATCGAGGCGGGGCCGTCCCAGGGTTCCATGATCGAGGCGTGGAATTCGTAGAAGGCTTTTTTTACGGGGTCCATGTGGTCATTGCCATCCCAGGCTTCCGGGATCAGCATCATCATTACGTGGGGTAATGACCGGCCGCAGAGGGTCAGCAATTCGATGACATTGTCCAGGCAGGCCGAATCGGACTGACCACCTTCCGAGATGATCGGCAAGAGCATGTCCATCTCCTCTTTTGTGAAGTAGGGAGTGGTGAAGCCTTTTTCGCTGGTCCTAAGCCAGTTCAGGTTGCCCTGGAGGGTATTGATCTCGCCGTTGTGGGCGATATAGCGGAAGGGCTGTGCAAGCTTCCAGGAAGGGAAGGTGTTCGTCGCGAAACGCGAGTGGATCAGGCCGAAGGCGGAGACCACGCGTTTGTTGGAGAGGTCGGGGAAATAGTTCCTGACCTGGGTGCTGGTCAACTGTCCTTTGTAGACGACGGTCTTGTAGGAAAGGGAGGCGACGTAGAAACCTATGGCGTCGCGTTTTATCGTGTTATTGATGGTATGGCTGGCGTAGTTGCGCAGCAGGAATAGTTTTCGTTCGAAGTCGTCGGGTTGTTTGATATGATCGGGGCAGGCGACGAAGACCTGTTCCATTTCGGGTTCTACGGACAGGGCGGTAGGGCCGATGCCATCGGGGTTGACGGGAACTTTGCGGTAGCCCAGTATTTCGAGGCCTAGTTTTTCCGCGCTGCGGGCGAAGATATCGCGGCATTCTTCTTTAAGGCGGATGTCGCGGGGGAAGAAGAGCATGCCGACGCCGTACTTGCCATAAGCCGGCAAGTGGACGCCGAGGCGTACGCATTCATCGAAAAAGAATTCGTGGGGTGTCTGGATCATGATGCCGGCGCCGTCGCCGGTATTGTTCTCGCAGCCGCAGGCTCCGCGGTGTTCCATGTTCTCGAGGATGGTCAGGGCGTCGGAGACGATCTGATGGGACTTGTTGCTTTTGATATTGGCCACAAATCCGATACCACACGCATCGCGTTCAAACTCAGGGGAGTATAATCCATTATTCTGCATGTCGCTTGGCAATATTAGACGTTATTCAAAAAAAAGTGAAATTCTTAGAATTTCGTATGGCAGAAGCGCGAGAAGCTATTTAAAGTTACGCAAAAAATCAAAATATTTTGAATTTTTGCTGATTTTTCTTGTCCACAGGGTCGGTAGGTTGTTCACAGCGGTCGGGCGGCGGCCGCTTAGACCAGGTAGCTGAACAAGGCGTCGTCTTTGTTCAGTTCTGTGTATTTGATATTGTATTTCGACATATTGACGATCAGGGTATGGTAATCTTCTTTGGACGTCAGTTCGATCCCTACGAGGGCGGGGCCGGTCTCTTTGTTGTGTTTTTGCATGTATTCGAAGCGGGTGATGTCGTCATTTGGGCCAAGGACGTGGTTGAGGAATTCCCGCAATGCGCCCGGGCGTTGCGTGAAGGTGACCAGGAAATAGTGTTTGAGGCCTTCATATTGCAGGGAGCGTTCCTTGATCTCCTGCATCCGGTCGATATCGTTGTTGCTGCCACTGACGACGCAGACGATGTTTTTCCCTTTGATGGCGTCGGCGTAGTCGTCGAGGGCGGCGATGCTAAGGGCGCCTGCGGGTTCGACAACGATGGCGTCTTCGTTGTAAAGTTTGAGGATTGTCGAGCATACTTTGCCTTCGGGCACCAGGTGCATGTCGTCGAGTACCTGTTTGCAGATATTATAGGTGATGTCGCCGACGCGTTTTACGGCCGCGCCGTCGACGAAGCGTTCGATGTTGTCGAGGGTGACGGGGTGGCCGGCATTGAACGCTGCGAGCATGGAGGCTGCGCCTTCGGGTTCGCAGCCAATGACTTTGGTAGAGGGGGAGTAGGTTTTGAAAAAAGCGCCGGTGCCGGAGGCGAGGCCGCCGCCGCCGACGGGGACGAAGAGGTAGTCGATCTTGGGCAGGTCTTCGAGTATTTCAACTGCGACGGTGCTTTGGCCTTCGATGATCCTGAGGTCTTCGAAGGGGGGGATAAAGGTCATGCCTTTTTCCTTTGTGAATTCGCGGGCGGCGGTGTTACAGTCGTCAAATGTATCGCCGGTGAGGATGATCTCGATAAAGTCTTCGCCGAACATGCGGGTCTGGTTGACTTTTTGGCGGGGGGTGATGATGGGCATGAACACGACGCCTTTGACACCCAGTTTCTGGCAGGAGTAGGCGAAGCCCTGGGCATGGTTGCCGGCGCTTGCGCAGACGACACCTTTTTTTAGTTGGTGGGCGGGCAGCGTGACCATCATGTTATAGGCTCCCCTCAGTTTATAGGAGCGTACGATCTGCAGGTCTTCGCGTTTCAGGAAAACCTGGCAATCATATTTTCTGGACAGGCTCTGATTGTAGGCGAGGGGGGTACGGTGGACTACCCGTGAGAGGCGGCGGGCTGCTGCGTAGAAATCCAACCCCCAGCCTTTGGCAGGCGTGGGGATTGGAAGTTCTTTCGTATTCGTATTAGTTGGCGACTGCTTCACTTTTGGATGATTTTTGTGTGCCTGGTGCAGGCTGGTTTTCGGGTCGGAGGCTACGGACGGTCTTACCGGCCTGCCAGAGTTCGCTTTCGCGCAATTCTTTGAGTTCGGCGTCCAGTTTTTCGCGGTAGTCGGCCTGGCTATTGGAGTCGATGCTGCGTTGGGATTCTTTGCCGGCGGCTACGCTCTCATAGAGTTCGATGAACACGGGGAGGGTGGCGTCGCGGAACCGTTTCCACCAGTCGAGTGCGCCCCGCTGTGCGGTGGTGGAGCAATTGGCGTACATCCAGTCCATACCGTTTTCGGCAACGAGCGGCATGAGGGATTGGGTGAGTTCTTCGACGGTTTCGTTGAAGGCTTCGGAAGGGGTGTGACCCTTTTTGCGGAGCACTTCATATTGTGCGGCGAAGATACCCTGGATAGCGCCCATGAGGGTGCCGCGTTCGCCGGTAAGATCGCTATAGACTTCTTTGCGGAAATCGGTCTCGAAGAGGTAACCGCTGCCTACGGCGATGCCAAGGGCGACGACGCGTTCTTTTGCTTTGCCGGTGGCGTCCTGGAAGATGGCATAGCTGCTATTGAGACCGCGGCCCTGGAGGAACATGCGGCGCAGGGAAGTGCCGGAGCCTTTCGGGGCGACGAGGAAGACGTCGACGTCCTTTGGAGGGATGATGCCGGTCTGTTCGTTGAAGGTGATGCCGAAGCCGTGGGAGAAGTAGAGGGCTTTGCCGGGCGTGAGGTGTTTTTTCACGGTAGGCCACAGGGCTATCTGGGCTGCGTCGCTCAGCAGGTAGCAGATGATGGTGCCTTTTTGAAGGGCTTCTTCGATCTCGAAGAGGGTCTGTCCGGGGACGAAGCCATCGCGGACGGCTTTATCCCAGGACTTGGAGTTCTTACGTTGACCTACTATGACGTTGATGCCATTATCTTTCTGATTCAGTGCCTGGCCGGGGCCCTGTACGCCATAGCCGATGACGGCTACTACTTCATTCTTCAGTGTCTGCTGTGCTTTGGCGAGCGGGAATTCTTCGCGGGTGACTACGTTTTCTTCCACGCCGCCGAAATTTAGTTTTGCCATGATTACCTGTTTATGTTGTTTGTTTGTTGGTTTTTTAAATGTTCCCCTAACTTTTAGAGCTTGTTCCTCGACAAAGCCGGCTACGCCGGCTTGTCTCGGTGAGAGCTGGGTGAAAGTTGGATTGGTTACATGCTAAAGACTTTATCCTGATCGTTGAGGTACTGGTTTTCGATGACCTCTTCGCCGGGTTCGGCGTCTTCGAATTCTTTGAGTTTTTCGTGGAAGCCGCGGCTATCCTTTATGATGGCGACGCGGGCGCTGCGGACGAATTCGATGAGCCCATAGGGTTCCAGGGCTTTGACGAGGCCGTCGGTTTCTTCGCGCTGGCCGGTAGTTTCGAATACCGTGTAGTCCTTACGGATCACTACGGCGCGGGCGCCATATTCGCGAAGGAGTCTTTCGACTTTTACCTTTTCGGCTATCTCATCGGTGGAGACCTTGTATAGGGCCAGTTCCTGCCAGATGATCTCTTCGTTGGTGTTGTAGTAGGCTTTGAGGATCTCCACTTGTTTTTCGAGTTGGCGGCAGAGTTTGCGGACCACTTCTTCGGTCTCGTTGATCACGATGGTGAAGCGGTGGATGCCCTCTACTTCCGATGGGGAAGTGTTGAGGCTTTCGATGTTGATCTTACGCTTCGAGAACAGGATCGCGATGCGGTTGATGAGGCCGATCTGGTTCTCGGTGTAGACGGTTATGGTATACTCTTGTTTTTGCATGAGCTAGAGTTTTGCCGCGACGATGCGCAGTCGTTTATAATTGCCGTACCAGCTGCCATTCCGGTAGTTGGTGGGTTTTACTGCTTCCTGGATCTCCCCGAGGATCGTCTCGATCTCGGACTCGGGAATATTTTGAAAGAGGGCGTTCAAAAACATTTTTATCCAGTCTTTGACACCGTTGTCGGCGTCTTTGAGTTCGGTAGGCCGGTCGAAGTGGGCGGCGAACTGGACGCGGAACCCTTTTTTCTCGAGCAGCGTAGTGTATTCGCTGAGGGAGGGAAAATACCAGAGCTGGATGGCGGCGTTGCCATAGTGTCCGTGGCGGGTCAGTGCTTTACGGGTGGCGACGATGATCTCTTCGGTGTTGCCTTTTCCGCCCATTTCGAGGACGAGGCGGCCGCCGGGGCGGAGGGCCTGGGCAATGCGGTCCACTGCGCTTTCTTTGTCGAGTACCCAGTGAAGGGCGGCGTTCGAGAAGACGGCGTCGAAGGGGGTCGGGAAATGAAAATCAGTTGCCGACATGATCCTGAAGTCGAGATCGGGATAGGCAGCTTGTGCTCTTTCGATCATCGATGCCGAATTGTCGATGCCGGTGACGCGGGCGCCTGCCTGGGCGATGAGGTGGGTGAGGTAGCCTGTGCCGCAGCCGACGTCCAGGATACGTTCGCCTTTTGCGGGTGCGAGCAGTTTGACAACATCTTCGCCGTATTTGAAGACGAAGTCGTGCTTGTTGTCATATAGTGTCGCGTTCCAGTTGGTGTCGTGTAGTGTAGTCATGGCCTGTTTATTTTAATCTGATCTCGCTTACGCTGCAACCCTGGGGTACCATGGGGAAAACGTTGTTCTCTTTTCCGGTAAAGACTTCCAGCAGGTAGGCGCCATTATGGTCGAGCATGGTTTTTAGGGCCTGGCGCAGGTCTTTTCTGTCGCTGACGCCTTGTGCTTCGATGTGGTAGGCTTTTGCCAGGGCGACGAAGTCGGGGCTGGTGATGTCGACGAAGGAATACCGTTTCTCGTTAAATAGCTCTTGCCATTGGCGGACCATACCGAGGAAGCGGTTGTTCAGGATGATTATTTTGACGGCTGCGCCGAACTGCATGATGGTGCCGAGTTCCTGCAGGGTCATCTGGAAGCCGCCGTCGCCGATGATGGCTACAACGGTGCGATCGGGTGCGCCATATTTAGCGCCGATGGCTGCGGGCAGGCCGAAGCCCATGGTGCCGAGGCCGCCGGAGGTGACATTGCTTCTGGAGCCGTTGAATTGGGCATAGCGGCAGGTGACCATCTGGTGCTGGCCGACGTCGGTTACCATGATGGCATCGCCGCCGGTTAGTTCATTGAGGGTTTTCAGTACTTCGCCCATGGTGAGTTCGTCCGAGGTTGGGTTGAGCTCGTCCTTGATAACTGCTTCCACTTCTTTTGCATAGGCGTCTTTGAAGCGCTGCAGCCAGGCGGGATGTGTTTTTTGTTGAACGAGTTCGGCGAGCAGGGGTAGGGTCTCCTTGCAATCGCCCCAGACGGGTACGGTGGCTTTTACGTTTTTGTCGATTTCGGCGGGGTCGATATCCAGGTGGATGACTTTGGCCTGTTTGGCGTATTTGTCCAGGCGGCCGGTGACACGGTCGTCGAAGCGCATGCCGACGGCGATGAGGACGTCGCATTCGTTCGTAAGCAGGTTAGGGCCATAATTGCCGTGCATGCCGAGCATGCCGACGTTCAGGGGGTGGCTGGTTGGCAGGGCGCCGGCGCCGAGGATGGTCCAGGCTGCGGGGATACCGCTTTTTTCAACGAGCTCACGGAATTCCTGTTCTGCGTTGCCGAGGATGACACCCTGGCCAAAGAGGATGAAGGGTCTTTGTGCTTCATTGATGAGCTTTGCGGCTTCGGCGACGTATTCTTTGCGGACGATGGGTTTTGGCCGATAGCTGCGGATGTGTTCGCAACGCGTATAGCCTTCGTAGTTGAATTTTTGTATTTGGGCGTTCTTGGTGATGTCGATGAGCACGGGTCCCGGGCGCCCGCTGCCGGCGATGTAGAAGGCCTTTGCCAGTACGGAGGGGATCTCGGTGGCGTCGGTCACCTGGTAATTCCATTTGGTGATGGGGGTGGTGATGTTGATGACATCGGTTTCCTGGAAGGCGTCGGTGCCGAGCAGGTGGGCGAATACCTGGCCGGTGATGCAGACGAGCGGGGTGCTGTCGATCTGGGCGTCGGCGAGGCCGGTGACCAGGTTGGTCGCGCCGGGTCCGCTGGTAGCGAATACGACGCCGGTACGGCCGGAAGTACGGGCATAGCCTTGTGCGGCGTGGGTGGCGCCTTGTTCGTGGCGGACCAGGATGTGGTTGAGCTTGTCCCGGTAGTCGTAGAGGGCGTCATAGATCGGCATGATCGCTCCGCCGGGGTAGCCGAAGAGGGTGTCTACGCCTTCGGCGAGTAAGGCTTCGAGTACGGCTTGTGAGCCGGTCAACTCTTTTGTCACGACGGCTGCTTTTACTGCGGGTTCGGTCTTGGACTTGGGCGTCGTTTTGGGAGTTGCTGTTGCGTTGCTCATATTATTGCTGTTTGAATGATCATTATGTTATGGCAGACCACGGGTCTGCCAGGCGAAAAATCACGCTTCGTCGGTTACGCAGCCTTCGGCGGCGGTTTTTACCTGACGGGCGTATTTAAACAGGATGCCGCTTGTCGCTTTTGGCGGCGGCTGTTTCCAGGCTGCTTTTCTTTTTGCCAGTTCTTCCGGGCTCACCTTTAGGGTGATGGTATTTTTGACGGCATCGAGTTCGATGGTATCGTTGTCTTTTACCAGTCCGATGGCGCCGCCTTCGTTTGCTTCGGGCGTGATATGTCCCACAACGAAACCGTGGGTGCCACCGCTAAAGCGTCCGTCGGTGATGAGGGCCACGCTTTTGCCCAGGCCGGCGCCGATGAGGGCGGAGGTAGGCTTTAGCATTTCGGGCATACCGGGTGCGCCCTTTGGTCCCACATACCGGATGACGACGACGTCGCCGGCGCGGATTTTACCGGTATTGATGCCGGCGATAAGTTCATGTTCGCCGTCAAATACGCGGGCGGGGCCTTCGAAGCGTTCACCTTCTTTTCCGCTGATCTTGGCTACGCTGCCGCCTTCGGCGAGGTTGCCATAGAGGATCTGAAGGTGGCCGGTTGCTTTTATCGGTTTTTCCAACGGAAGGATGATAGACTGCTTTTGGAAATCGATAGCGGGGGTCGACGCAAGGTTTTCGGCTACGGTCTTCCCGGTAACGGTGAGGCAATCGCCATGCAGCAGGCCTTTTTCCAGCAGGTATTTCATTACGGCGGGGATGCCACCGTATTGGTGGAGATCCTGCATGAGGTATTTGCCGCTGGGTTTGAAATCGGCCAGTACGGGGATGCGATTGCTAATAGCCTGGAAGTCGTCCTGGTTGAGGGGGACGCCTACGCTTTTGGCCATGGCGATAAGGTGGAGCACGGCGTTGGTGCTGCCACCGAGGATCATGATGGTGACGATGGCGTTCTCGAACGCTTTCCGGGTCATGATGTCTTTTGGCTTGATATCTTTTTCGAGCAGGAGGCGGATGGCTGCGCCCGCGGCCAGGCATTCGTCTTTTTTCTCCTGGCTGAGGGCGGGATTGGAAGAGGAATAGGGAAGGCTCATGCCGAGGGCTTCGATGGCGGCGGCCATGGTATTGGCGGTGTACATGCCGCCGCAAGCGCCGGCGCCGGGGCAGGCGTTCATGACGATGCCTTTGAAGTCGGCGTCGTCGAGTTTTCCGGCGATTTTTTGCCCGAGGGCTTCGAAGGCGGATACGATATTGAGATCGTGCTGATCTTTGTAATGACCGGTGGCGATGGTGCCGCCGTAGACCATGATAGCGGGGCGGTTGAGGCGTCCCATGGCGATGACCGAGCCCGGCATGTTCTTGTCGCAACCGGGGAGGGCGATCAGTCCATCATAATATTGGGCGCCGCAGACGGCTTCGATGGAATCGGCGATGATATCGCGGCTGACGAGGGAGTAGCGCATGCCGTCGGTGCCATTGGCCATGCCGTCGCTGACGCCGATGGTATTGAAGATAAAGCCTACCAGATCTTCGGCCCAGACGCCTTTCTTAACGATCTGCGCCAGGTCGTTGAGGTGCATGTTGCAGGTGTTACCGTCGTAGCCCATGGAGACGATACCTACCTGTGCTTTTGCCAGGTCGTTGTCTGTGAGGCCGACGCCGTATAGCATCGCTTGTGCGCCGGGTTGCGTGATGTCTTGTGTGAGTATCTTACTATACTTATTGAGTTCCATTAGATTGTTTCCAGTTGAAGTGATTTTTCTATGACCAGTGCTTTGTAGGCCTGTTGGATCTTTCTGCTGAGGCTATCTTTCCAGGGCGTAGGGAAGGGCTTGTCGTCGTAGGATTCCCAACCAATGACTTCGGCTGCGGTGCCGCAGAAGAAGGCGGCGTCGGCGCGGCCCAGGTCGTGCGGGGTAAATTGTCCTTCTTCAACGGGGATATCGAGTTCTTCGCAAAGTTCGAGGACGGTAGCGCGTGTGATGCCGGGCAGGATATTTCCTGTTGCCGGGGTGAATAAGTGACCGCCTTTTTCGAAAAAGATGTTGGCGCCCGGGCCTTCGGCGATATAGCCGTTCATGTCGGTGAGGAGTGCTTCGTCATAGCCTTTGGCTTTTGCTTCCTGGCTGGCGAGGATGGAGTTCACGTAGTGACCGGAGGCTTTTGCCTCGATTTTGAAGCCTTTCGGGTTTGGCCGTTGGAAGGAAGACGTCATAACCTTGAGGAGTTTTTCGCCGAGGAAGGGTTGCATCTCCCAGGTTTGTATGGCGACGAAGGATTCGGTGTTGAGGTTGAAGCTCATGTTGGCGGGTGCGTAAACGATGGGGCGGATATAAGCGTCCTGGAGGTTATTTCTTTTCAGTACCTCGTAGGTGGCTTCGATCATTTGGGCGGTCGTATAGGTATAGGGCATGTTCATGGCCGCGGCTGATCGTTGGAGGCGGTCGAAGTGTTCGGTTGCCTTGAAGATCTTTGTTTTCCCTTCGGCGGTACGGTAGGAGCGGATGCCTTCGAAGACGGCGTAGCCGTAGTGGAGGGACTGACCGTAAAGATCCGTTTTTGTTTCTGATGCTTTCAGGATCTTTCCGTCGAGCCAGAGGACTGTGTTGTCGTTGTAATATGTTACCATGATGTTAATAAAAAAAGAGACCCGCCTTTGGGAGGCGGGTCTCTGGTATTTTTCGTTTTGTTAAATTTAATTTACCACCCTCCTCCCAAACTTGCAGGAATAATCACGACCACCACAATAATAATTGTGATCTGGAAGATGATGTATGCGTTGCGTTTGTTCAAGAGGGATGTATTTCTTTTTACGAAGATACTGCCGCCTTGTGAATAAACAAAGAACTTTTTTACGATTTAAATAATCGTCGACTTTCTCAACTCGATATTCCCCTTGTGGATGTCTCCGGGGGTCTTACCGCTTACGTAGTCTGTGATCAATTCACCGATCGTAGAGGTAAAGTAGAAATTTATAGGGTCTATATCTTTTGTGACGAATCCGTTCTGCAGTGTCCAGTTGGCTGCTTCCCTGACGCGGTTGGCTTCGGCATGCAGTCCAAAATGGTCAAGCAACATGGCTGCGGAGAGGATGCTGCCGAGGGGATTGGCGATATCTTTTCCGGCTGCCTGGGGATAGGAGCCGTGGATGGGTTCGAAGAGGGCGGAGCCTTTGCCGATGGAAGCAGAGGGGAGCAAGCCCAGGGAACCGCTGATAACGCTGGCTTCGTCGCTGATGATGTCGCCAAACATATTTTCCGTCAGGATGACATCGAATTGTCTCGGATTGAGGATGATCTGCATCGCAGCGTTGTCTACGAAGAGGAAGTCGACCTTCACATCGGCGTACTGGCCTGCGATGTCCTGTACCACTTTCCGCCAGAGGCGGGAGGTCTCGAGGACATTGGCCTTGTCGACGAGGGTGAGTTTTTTACGGCGTTTTTGTGCCTGTTTGAAGGCCAGGTGGGCGATGCGTTCGATCTCTTCGCGGGAGTAAGTGCATTCGTCAGATGCCTGTGTACCTTCGGCGTTCGTTTCTTTCTTACCGAAATAAATACCACCGGTGAGTTCGCGGAAGATGACGAAATCGACGTCTTCCAGAATTTTTGCTTTTAGTGGGGAAAGGTGTTGCAGCGACGGGTAGGTGGTCACTGGGCGGATATTGGCAAACAGCTGCAATGACTTCCGTAGTTTGAGCAGGCCTTGTTCGGGCCGGACCTTTGCGGAGGGGTCGTTATCGTATTTTGGGTGGCCGATGGCGCCGAAGAGGATGGCGTCGCTGTTGAGGGCGGCTTCGATCGTTTCATCCGGTAAAGGGTTACCGGTTTTGTCGATGGCGCAGGCGCCCATGAGGTGATAGCTGTAGTTAAATTCGTGTCCGCTGGCCTGGGCCACGGCATTCAGCACTTTTATCGCCTGCCGGGTTACCTCGGGGCCGATACCATCACCTTCAATGACTACGATGTGTTTTTGCATACGATTAAATATTTGGGTAGAGGTTTTCTGATTAGAGGGTTTTTTCAAAGGCTTCGATCTCACCGTGGATACTGAGCAGGAAATCGATGTCGTCGTAACCGTTGAGGAGGCAAGTTTTTTTATAATTGTTGATCTCGAATGTTTCGGACTTGCCGTTGGCGGTGATCTTTTGTGTAGAAAGATCTACGACGATGGGTGTTGCCGGGTCTTTTTCGATGGCGGTGAAGACATGTTGCAGAAATGCATCGCTGACGGTTACGGGTAAAAGGAAGTTATTAAGTGCGTTATTTTTGAAGATGTCGGCGAAGAAGCTGCTGACGACGACGTCGAAACCGGCATCTTTTATGGCCCATGCGGCGTGTTCGCGGCTTGACCCGCAGCCGAAGTTCTTGCCGGCGACGAGTATTTTGCCTTTAAAGGTCGGATTATTGAGGACAAAGTCTTTTTTGGGGGTGCCGTCGGCGTTATAGCGCCAGTCGCGGAAGAGGTTATCGCCGAATCCATCGCGGCTGGTAGCTTTGAGGAAGCGTGCGGGGATGATCTGGTCGGTGTCCACGTTCTCGAGGTGGACGGGGACGGCGGTGGAATTTATCGTAGTGACGCTTTTCAAGCTCTGGTTAATCGATTTGCTCATGGCAGGGGGTTTAAATGTATTCGCGGATATCGGCTACTTCTCCGGTGATGGCGGCGACGGCTGCCGTCAGCGGGCTGGCGAGCAGGGTCCTTGAGTTGGGGCCCTGGCGGCCTTCGAAGTTGCGGTTAGAAGTAGAGATGCAATATTTTCCGGCGGGGATCTTGTCTTCGTTCATTCCCAGGCAGGCCGAGCAACCGGGTTGGCGGAGCTGGAAACCGGCAGCTTCGAAGATCTTGTCGATGCCTTCTTTTATGGCCTGTTGTTCTACCTGCTTGCTGCCGGGTACGATCCATACCTCGACATTATCGGCTTTCTTTTTCCCTTTTACGAAGGAGGCTACCAGGCGGAGGTCTTCGATGCGGGAGTTGGTGCAGCTGCCGATAAAGACGTAGTCGACTTTTTTGCCTTTGATAGCCGTATCGGCCTGAAGGCCCATATAGGCGAGGGATTTGGGGTCTGCCGTAGCCGGGATGCGGCCGCTGACGCTGACACCCATACCGGGGTTGGTGCCGTAAGTGATCATGGGTTCGATGCTGGCGGCGTCGATGGTGATCTCTTTGTCAAACTTCGCGCCTTCATCGGAGTAGAGTTGTTTCCATCCGGCGAGTGCTTTATCCCATTCGGCGTCTTTCGGGGCGAATTCGCGACCCTTCATATAGGCGTATGTCGTTTCATCGGGCGCGATCATGCCGCCACGGGCGCCCATTTCGATGCTCATGTTGCAGATGGTCATCCTGCCTTCCATAGAGAGGCTGCGGATGGCGGAGCCGGCATATTCGACGAAGTAACCGGTGGCGCCGCTGGCCGAGATATGTGCAATGATATAGAGGATAATGTCTTTGGAGGTGGTTCCTTTGTTGAGGGTGCCTTCGACGTTGATGCGCATCAGTTTTGGCGTGCTTTGGAGCAGGCATTGAGTTGCCATGACCATTTCCACTTCGCTTGTGCCGATGCCGAAGGCGATGGAGCCGAAGGCGCCGTGGGTGGAGGTATGGCTGTCGCCGCAGACGATGGTCATGCCCGGCTGGGTGATACCCAATTCCGGTCCGATGACGTGTACGATGCCCTGGTAGGGGTGGCCGAGGCCGTATAGTTCGACGTGATGTTTGCGACAGTTATCGACGAGCTGCTGTACCTGGATACGGGAGAGCTCTTCTTTGATGGGGAGGTGTTGATCGATTGTCGGCACATTGTGGTCGGCGGTGGCTACGATCTGTTTGGGTCGGAATAGTTCGAGGCCGCGTTTCTCGAGACCTTTGAATGCCTGAGGGCTGGTAACTTCGTGGATAAGGTGTTTGTCGACGTAGATGACGGACGGGCCTCCATCGATGATTCTCACGACGTGGCGGTTCCAGATCTTTTCAAATAATGTTTTTGGCATAGCTTAATTTTATGCGACAGCTGTTTTTGACTGATAGACTTTTGCCAGCAAGTGCAGGTCTTCTTCCATGACTTCTTTCTTGGTATCGGCAACATGAAGGAATCGTTCGTAGAGGGCGTCGACATCGTTGCGATTAAAGTCGTACCCGATCTTTTTGAGGCGGAAGGCCAATGCGCTGCGGCCGCTGCGGGCTGTGAGTACGATTTTTGACTCTCCTGCGCCAACTTCATCAGGATTTATGATCTCATAAGTGGAGGCGTCTTTCAGGAATCCGTCCTGATGGATGCCGGAAGAATGAGAGAAGGCATTGGCGCCCACGATGGCTTTGTTGGGTTGAACCGGCATACGCATCGTATCGGATACGAGGCGGCTCATGGGGTTCAGTTCCTGGGCATTGATGCCGGTATAGAAGCCGAGTTGTTTGTGTTGCTTGATGACCATGACGACTTCTTCGAGGGAGGTATTCCCGGCGCGTTCGCCGAGGCCGTTGATGGTGCATTCGATCTGCCGGGCGCCGCTGCGGATACCGGCGATGGAGTTGGCTGTGGCGAGACCGAGGTCGTTGTGGCAATGACAGGAGATGATGGCTTTGTCGATATTGGGCACTTTGTTGACGAGCCAGGCGATCTTTTCGCCGTATTGGTCCGGGAGGCAGTAGCCGGTGGTATCGGGAATGTTGACGACCGTGGCACCGGCCGCGATAACTGCTTCGATGACCCGGGCTAAGTACTCGTTATCGGTCCGGCCGGCGTCCTCTGCGTAGAATTCGACGTCGTCGACGAAGTTTTTGGCCCATTTTACGGCCTGGATGGCGCGTTGCAGGATGTCTTCGCGGGTAGAGTTGAATTTGTTGCGAATGTGCGAATCGCTTGTTCCGATGCCGGTATGGATGCGGGGACGCCGGGCTGGTTTTAGTGCCGCGGCGGCGGTTTCGATGTCTTTTTGGACGGCCCTGCTGAGCCCGCAGACGGTGACGTTCCGGGCGACACGGGCTATTTCCTGCACTGAATGGAAGTCTCCGGGGCTGGAGATGGGGAACCCGGCCTCGATGATATCGACGCCCAGTGCCTCCAATTGCAATGCCAATTCGACCTTTTCAGTTGTGTTAAGCTTGCAGCCCGGAACCTGTTCTCCGTCGCGGAGGGTAGTGTCAAAGATGAATATTTTCTGGTCTGACATAGAGAAATTTAAAAGTTGATAAATTTAGGTTGTTTATTTTCGCTTTAAAATCATAATTAAGACGGTTTTACGCACCTTAATAGGGCGTAATCCGACTGAAACCCGCTACAGACAAGGGTTTTAAAGTTTCAAATTACGATGCCCAACAGATCCTCAGATGCGCTGTTTCAATTGATTAAGTCTTTGGAGAAGTCCGAGAAGCGGAATTTTAAGCTGTATATCAAGCGAAATTCCGCCAGCGAAGACCTGAAGAGCATACAGCTGTTCGATGCCATCGACAAAATGGAAGAGTATGACGAGGCTCAATTGTTAAATAAAAACAAAAATCTGCTCAAACAGCAGCTTTCAAACGCAAAGGCGCACCTATACCGCGAGATCCTGTCCAGCCTTCGGCTCATCAGGCAGGAGGAAAACATTGATATTCAACTACATGAGCAGCTGGACTTCGCCCGGATACTCTATAATAAAGGGCTCTATCTGCAGAGTCTGCGGACGCTTGACCGCATCAAGGAGAACGCAAAGGAACATAACCAGGTGACGTTCCTGCTACAGGTCCTGTTCTTCGAGAAGACGATCGAGGCGCTGCATATCACCCGAAGCATGCAGGACAGGGCGGACCAGTTGGCCACGGAGGTCAATGACGTCAATGACCGGCTGCAATTGATCAGCAGGCTGAGCAATCTTAGCCTCGAACTATACAGCTGGTATATCCGCAACGGGGTAGCGCGGAATGAACGGGACGAGGAGGCGGTACAGGAGTTCTTTGAGAAACACTTGCCGCAGGATCAGAGTCAGTGCCAGGGGTTCTATGAAAAGCTGTATTTGTACCAGAGCTTTTGCTGGTATTTTTTTATCCGGCAGGACTTTTTGTTATATTACCGCTATACGCAGAAATGGGTGGACCTTTTTGAAAAAGAGCCGTTCATGGTCGTCGTGGAAACGTCCCATTATATTAAGGGCATGCATAACCTGTTGTCGGCGCATTTCGACCTGCTGAACGACCAGAAATTCAGGGAGACGCTGCGGCAATTCGAGGTCTTTTCCGAGTCGGATATCGTGAAGAATAATGTAAACAACCGTATCCAAACGTTTGTATACCTCTATATTTCGAAGATCAACCAGCACTTTATCGATGGCACGTTCACGGAGGGCCTTTCACTGGTGCCTTATATAGAGGAGAAGCTAAAAGAATACTGGATCTACCTAGACCGTCACCGGATACTGGTGTTCTACTATAAGATCGCCTGTTTGTACTTCGGGAGCGGGGATTATGAGACGACGATCGTCTACCTCAGCAAGATCATCAACTGGAAGGTGGATCTGCGTACCGATCTGCAATGCTATTCCAGGCTGCTACACCTCATCGCCCACTATGAATTAGGCAATTTTCAGTTGTTGGAGTACCTGATCAAGTCCGTTTACCGGTTCATGGCCAAGATGGGCAACATGAGCCTGGCAGAAGAGGAGATCTTTGGCTTTTTGCGTAAGAGTTTCAAGTTATCGCCGGACAAGTTGAAGCCGGAATTCGGGAAGCTGGTGGAAAAGCTGAAGAAATATGAGAAGAACCGATTCGAGACGCGGGCTTTTTTGTACCTGGACATCATATCGTGGCTGGAGAGCAAGATCCGGCAGGTGCCGGTGCAGGATGTGATCAGGGAGAAGTATTTGAATGGTACGAGGAGGGGGTGATGTTTTATGTCCGGCCTTCGGCCGAAACGCCTC
>Ga0302326_10005477_pt1 | contig 28922 bp, 27 predicted proteins | sample Palsa_T0_3_FD_202264 | JGI IMG/M metagenome (GOLD analysis project Ga0302326, IMG submission 202264) | Peat permafrost microbial communities from Stordalen Mire near Abisko, Sweden - Palsa_T0_3 | ecosystem: Environmental > Terrestrial > Soil > Palsa > Peat permafrost | place: Sweden: Abisko... | reverse complement strand
GCGTCTCGCGTCCTTTCTCGTGGCCTGGCGCCGTTTCGCCTCGAGGCGCCGGCGGCGGGAGGCCGCCGTCGGCTTCGTGGGGTGCCGTGTGCGCGGAACGGCGAGGGCTGCGGCGAGCCTGCGCCGCAGGCGCTCGAGCGCGAGCTCACGGTTACGCGCCTGGCTGCGCGCGTCCTGTGCGACGGCGATGACGGTCGGCCCGTAGCGGGCCGTGATCCGTCGCTTCTGCTCCTCGTCGAGCGTTTCCGAATCGGCTACGCGAAACACTGCCTCTACGCGAGAGGCGGTGACGTTGGCATGTTGACCGCCCGGCCCTGAGGATCGGCTGGTACGCAGGATTACCTCGCGCAGGGGCAGCTGGGTGTGCCGGTCGATTGGCATCGGGTCGTCCACTGTCTATCCCTGTCGGCTTCGCGCGCCCGTCGAGACCTGGTCAGGCAAATCACCAGACCTCCACGTGTGGCGACGTACCTCTGCGGCCCGTGCTAGCGTGCCGCCACGTAAGGTCGCTCGCGGTCCACGCCGGGCGGCGAAAGCAGGTGCAGGCACGGTGGAGTCGCTGGAGCGAACCTCCGGGCAAGGCGCACTACAGGCCACGGAGGAATTCCACGTGCCAACCGGAACGGTAAAGTGGTTCAGCGACGAGAAGGGTTTCGGATTCATCACGCCCGATGATGGCAACCGAGATCTGTTCGTCCATCACAGCGGCATCAACTCGGACGGCTACCGATCTCTCGCCGAGGGCACGAAGGTGTCCTACGAGGAAGAGGCCGGGCCCAAGGGCCCCAAAGCCGTAAACGTCACGAAGATCTAAGCAGCACTGCCGCCGCGCGAGGCGACGCTGGCCCGCCGCGGTGGTCATGTTTGGCCGGCGGCGTAGGCGTGATGACTGACTGGGAAACGATCTCGTCGCTCGCGACCGCGGGCGGGACGCTGGTGCTCGCCGTGGCGACATTCAGCTCGGTGAGGTCGGCGAACCGGACGGCCCGCGCCGCCGAGCGCTCGCTGATGGTCGGTCTGCGGCCGGTGCTGATCCCTTCGCACGAGGATGACCAGGTCGAGCGGGCGAATTTCGGCGACGGCCACCGGATCACGATTCCCGGGCATGGCGGAGTGCTCGAGGTCACGAACGGCCGCGTCTACCTGGGACTTGGCCTGCGCAACGCCGGTGCCGGCCTCGCGGTATTGCACGGCTGGCACGCCCAGGTGTATGAGCCGGGGACGCGGCACGTGCTCCCCGACACCGACACATTTCGCCGCCAGCAGCTGGACATCTACATCCCGGCCGGCGGGGGTGGGTTCTGGCAGGGCGCGATTCGCGACCAAGCCGATGAGCCGCACGCGGCGCTGTGCGCTGCCGCCGGCGCGGGCCAGCGGATCATCGTCGACCTGCTGTATGGCGACCACGAAGGCGGACAGCGAGCGATCGCGCGCTTCTCGCTCGTGGTCACCGATGACGGGCTCGGGCGCTTCGCGAACGTCATCCGCTACTGGAACCTCGACTACGAGGATCCACGCGAGCGCGAGTAGTCCAGCGTGAGCTGGACCCAAGTGACGACCTGACAAATGCTGCTAGGGCTCGGCGACGAAACCGCCGGGCGGGATCATCGGAAGCCCGTGGCCGTGCCAGGCGAGGAGGCCACCGGTCATATTGTGTGCGTCGAATCCCGCGTTCTTGAAGGCCTCGGTGGCCATCGCCGAACGTGCGCCGCTACGACAGTAGAAGACGACCGGAACTTCGCGATCGATCTCGCTCGCTCGGGCCGTCAGCTCCGCGAGCTGGATGTGCTTGCCCTCCGCGATCCGTCCGGCTGCCCACTCGTGAGCCTCGCGAACGTCGATCAGCTGGATCTCGGAGCTCGCGAGCAGCTCGGCGACCTGCGCGGGACTGTAGTCAGGGTGCATGAGCGGAGCGTACCGATCACCTGCAAGATCCGGCCCGCCAGACTCCCCGCGGGATAACCCCCTGCGGAATCCCGCAATCGCATCGGCATGGACGCCCATTTTCCGCTGCATGTTTGCGTACGACGCAAAGGTTTCCTTTCCTGCCTGCCGAATACCCATAACGTTTGACCAACATCGCATCGCTCCGCCGAAAGCGGTAGTCTGCCGCGTCGGAAACTGCATACCCAGCCGAATCCCCGTTCGCCTCAGCGGCCGGGGAGCGGGGGACCCAATGGAGCCGACCAGGCTCTGAGGGGCGAATCGCCGCCAACGCGGCGTAGCGCAAGCTCTTTCAGCGCGAGCCCGACAGCTAACCCCGTAGGCACCCGAAAGAGAAGGGTCGTCTCCGTTGCACATATCCCCCCGCTCGATGCATTCCGCGTTGCGGCGTGTTCATCTGGCTGCGGCGTTTTTCGTCGCTGCGATCGTGGTCGCGGTGCCTGCCACCGCGCTCGCGTCGCGCGCGTTCGGAAGCCGCGTGCTCGAGCAGGGCATGACCGGCGGCGACGTCAGCACGCTCCAGCGGTGGCTGACGATCGCGGGCTTCCACACGCCGGTCGTGGGTGTGTTCGGCCCGATCACGGCGGGCAACGTGCGCCGTTTCGAGCGCAGGTACAGGCTCAGCGTCAACGGCGTCGTGAGCCCGGCTGTGGCGCGCGAGCTGGAGGCCGTGGTCGAGGACAAGACGGACGGGAAGGCCGCTTCTGGCGGTGGCGCTTCGGTCAACACGGCGCCGCCGGCGCTGCCGGCGCTGCCGACCCCGGCTGCGACCCCGACCAGTTCAGCTGCGCCGGAAACTGGACTCTTCGGCGCCCGCGTTCTCAAGCTCGGGATGCGCGGCCCGTCGATCCGGGACATGCAGGAGTATCTCTCTGCCGCCGGTTTCCCGGTTAGGTGGTCGCGTTCGAGGCATCCAAGGGCCTTCCACAGGACGGGATCATGGGTCTGGCGGCCGCTGACGCACTGCGCGCGACCGTCGCCGCGATCGATGCCGACAACACCGGTCAGAAGGCGGTGCTGGCGCCCGACGGCTTGGCCGTCGCCCCCGCCGACGCGCCGGCGGCGGTCAAGGAGGTGATCGCGGCGGCGAACGCGATCGCGACGCTCCCCTACCGCTACGGTGGCGGCCACGCGAGCTGGACCGACACCGCCTATGACTGCTCGGGTTCGACCAGCTTCGCGCTTCACGGTGCCGGCCTGATCGCGGCGCCCGAGGACTCCGGCGAGCTGGAGTCCTACGGCCAGCCCGGTCCCGGCGCCTGGATCACGCTCTATGCCAACGGCGGCCACGTCTATATGAATATCGCCGGGCTGTGGTTCGACACGGCTGCCCAGAGCACGGCCAACGGCGACGATCGCTGGTCGACGACGCGGATCTCGCCGAGCTCGGGATTCGTCGTCCGCCACCCCGGCGGCCTGTAAGCAGCGCTGATCTGCCGGCCCGGCGGATTTGGCTCTGCCAAATCCGCCAATGGAGCCGACGCCAGTCGGCTCCACGGCTCCACGGGTAGCATCCCGGCTCGGATGACCTCGCCGTCAGAGCTCTACACGATTCCACAGGAGTACCGCGACCTCCGCGACACGATTCGCCAGATCGCGCGTGAGCGGATCGCCCCGCGTGCGGCGGAGATCGACGAGCGGGCCGAATACCCGCATGACCTGCGGGCGCTCCTGTCCGAGCAGGACATCCTCGGTCTGCCCTTCGACGCGGAGCATGGTGGTACCGGGACCGGAACCCTGATGCTCAACATTGCGATCGAGGAGATCGCGAAGGCATGCGCTTCGACGGCGCTGATCCTGATGGTTCAGGAGCTGGGCACGCTTCCGATCCGGCTCTTCGGCACGCCGGCGCAGCAGCAGCGGTTCCTGCCAAGGTGCGCGACCGGCGAGTGGTCGCCCGCGTTCGCGCTGTCCGAGCCAGATGCCGGTTCTGACCCCGGCGGGATGCTGACCCGCGCGGTCTGCGAGGGAGATGAGTGGGTGATCGACGGGGCCAAGAACTGGATCACCAACCTCGGCATCGCAGACTTCTACGTTGTGTTCGCGGTCACGGACCGGGAGGCCGGCCACTCGCGGGGGATAACCGCGTTCGTGGTCGAGGCCGACCGCCCCGGGTTCAGCGTCGGCAAGCTCGAACACAAGCTCGGGATTCGCGGCTCACCGACAGGGCAGCCGATCTTCGACGATGTCCGGGTGCCGGCTCAGAACGTGATCGGCGAGGTCAACGGGGGCTTCAAGGTCGCGATGGCGACGCTCGATCGCTCCCGCCTTGGCGTTGCCTCCCAGGCTCTCGGGATCGCCCAGGGGGCGACCGACTACGCGGCCGGGTATGCGCGCGAGCGGCGGCAGTTCGGCCAGCCGATCAACACTTTCCAGGCGATCCAGTTCAAGCTCGCGGACATGGAGACGGAGTGCGCCGCCGGCCGCGAACTGCTCTACCAAGCGTGCGCCAAGGTCGACCGAGGCGACGCGGATGTCGGCAAGTATTCGGCGATGGCGAAGCTGTTCTGCTCCGACATTGCGATGCGTGCCACAGTCGAGGCCGTGCAGGTCCTCGGAGGCTATGGTTACGTCAAGGAATACCCGGTTGAGCGGATGCTGCGCGACGCCAAGATCACCCAGATCTACGAGGGCACGAACGAGATCCAGCGGCTCGTGATCGCTCGTACCATGAGGTAACGGTGTCTGACGCATCGCCGACCCTGCGCCGTGTCCTGTCCTCGGCGCTCGCGGCGCTCGTAGTGGGATTGGGCGCAGTCAGCCTGATCTTCGGCTTCAGCGCCTCGTTCCCGGTGCGCTTGTTGCAGGGTTTGGCCGTGTTCGGGGCGGGCGCAATGATCATCGGCGGCGCCGCCGTGCTGGTGATGATCCGGCTCGCCGGTTGGCGCGACCCGGTCTCCGAGGAGGAGTTCGATGCGATCGTCGAGCGCGCTGAGCGCCTGGCGTCCGAGGGGTCGTGGGGGGACGCCGATGACGAGCGCGCGCCCGAATCCGACGAGGAAGATGAGGACCTGATCGACCCCTACGACGAGGAGGACTTCCGGGCGATCGTGCGGACCGCGGTCGACGACCTCCCGCTCGAGTTCCACCGTGCGCTCGAGCACGTTGCCGTTGTGGTGTCGGACGGCGGCAGGAAGCGCCGCGCCTACGGACTCTATGAGGGTGACACGGTCGCCCGCGACTTCTTCCACGATCGGATCGTGATCTTCCGCGACACGCTGCTGCGAGATTTCGGCCACGATCCCGCGTTGCTGCGTGCGCAGGTGACGCGAACCGTGCGGCACGAGCTCGCTCATCATCTCGGGTGGGACGAGAACGGCGTGCGCGGCCTCGGGCTCTGAGGCGGCCGTGCGGGGACGCGGCCCGCTGGCAATCCGGCGCCCACCGCTGCGGCGGCTGCTAGGTTCTTGGCGGGCCGATGGAACGGCGGACAGGCGCAATCACCGGACCGATGGCTGCGAGGGCGACAGTCGTGCTGCTCGCGTTGCTGGTCTGCGGCCTCGGTGCCGGGACCGCCCGTGCCGTCGTCGTGAAGCTGCCTGACGGCCGCCTGATCGGGATCGCGCCCCGCGGCGGGGCCACGGCCACCGCGCCCCCCGGAGTGAGCTCGCCGGCCGCGCAGCCTGCGGTCGACAGCGGCGACGTCGACTACAACGGCGGTCCGGTCGTACATTCGAGCGCGCCGTACCTGATCTTCTGGACGGGTTCGTCGGACTCGATCCCAATCTCGACGCAGACGCTCCTGACCCGCTACTTCACCGACGTCGCGCACGACAGCGGGCTGGCGACGAACGACTACTCGGTCGTGCGCCAATACAGCGACATGACCGGGATCGCCGGCTACGCGCAGACGTTCTCCCCCGCCCAGGCAATCCCCGATGCGCATGCCTACCCTGCGCAAGATCTGACCAACTGCCCGAATTCGGACGTCAACGCCACCTACTACCCGATGTGCATCACGGACGCCCAGCTGCAGAGCGAGCTCACCCGCCTGATTTCCGCCGACGACCTCCCAACCGACGGGGCGACGACGGCGAGCGAGCTGGACCAGGACGCCCCGATCTACTTCATCGTCACGCCGGCCAACGTCAACATCTGCGTCACCAGCACCGACTGCGCGGCGACCGCCGCTCCCAAAGGCTTCTGCTCCTATCACGGCCACTACGACGACGGTACGAACAACGTCCTCTACGCGTCGATCCCGCTGCTGGGCGCGGACAGCACCGATCCGTCGCTGAGCCCGAAGCAGTGCCAGGACGACGGCAACTCGGTGGTCCAGGAACCCAACAGCGGCGTCGACCCGGACGGGGGCGACGTCGCGATCAAGTACACGACCCACGAGGACCTCGAGACGATCACCGACCCGCTGCTCAACGCGTGGTACGACAAGGACGGCCCCAGCGGCCCGGAGAACGAGGTCGCCGATAACTGCAACCAGTACGCCGACCCTTCCGAACCGACGGCCGGCACGAGCATCGACGCCTTCCAGCCGGTCATCGGCGGTTCCGCGACCGCGGGCACGCTCTACGACCAGATCGACAACGGCGATGATTACTACGTCCAGAGTGTCTGGAGCAACGGCGACACCAGCTGCGAGCTGCAGCCGCCGGCGGACGCACCCCCTCTCAGCCCGACCTTCACCGAGCCGGCGGGGACCCAGGCGGTCGGTAGCCCGGTCGACTTCGACGGAAGCGCCGGCTCGTCCCCCGTCAGCAGCACGACCTGGAGCTTCGGCGACGGCGCCACCAGCTACGCCTCGAGCGCGACCACCGGCGATCCGGCGCCGGGGACGATCCAGCACACCTACACGAACCCCGGCGTCTACACGGTCACGCTAACTGTGGTCGACACGCACGGAAACCTCGCCACCGTGACCCACACCGTCACCGTTGGCTCCAGACCGAACGCGCAGTTCAGCGCGCCGACCGCAACGCCGCTCTCTGGCTCGGCGGTGACGTTCGACGGCTCCGCCTCCTCGGACTCGAACAGCGGCGGCTCGGTCAGCTCTTACAGCTGGTCGTTCGGCGACGGCACGACCGGAACCGGCGCAACGCCGACGCACACCTACACATCGCCCGGGATCTACACCGTCACGCTGACCGTCACCGACAACTTCGGCCTCGCCAGCTCGGCTGCCAGCCTGCGGCTCGAGGTGATCGGGCCGCCCTCGGCGGCGTTCTCGTTCTCGCCGGCGTCACCGGTCTTCGGCCACGCGGTCACGTTCGCGGGCGGTGCCTCGTCGGACCCGAACAGCGGCGGCGGGATCAACAACTACGGCTGGTCGTTCGGCGACGGCGGCACCGGGGCCGGGGCCGCGCCGTCGCATACCTACAGGACGAAAGGCAGCTACACCGTGAAGCTGACGGTCACCGATAACTTCGGCCTCAGCGCGACCGTGAGCCACGTGGTCACGGTCGCCGCATTCGGCCCGCCGACGGAGTCCCGTGGTTCGCTTACCGGCATCACGAAGAGCAGGCCGAAGCTGACCTTCCAGCTGGCCGCGGGTACAAACGCCCCCCGGCTCGACCAGGTCGTGATCGGCCTGCCCGCCGGGCTGAGCTTCGCCAAGAAGGGCCTCGCCGCCGGCCTCAGCGTCAAGGGTGCAGGCGGCCGGAAAGTGAGCTTCACAGAAAGCCTCAGCGGCGGCGTTCTCACGATCAAGCTGAAGAGCGCCGCCGGCGTCGTCCAGGTCACCGTCGGGGGTGCCGCGATCGCCGCCAGGAAAACCCTCGAGACGACCGTCGCCCGCGGCAAGGTGAAGTCGCTCGACGTTCCCGTGACCGCGATCGACAGCAGCCGTACCCGGACGCGGCTGATGCTGAAGCTTCGCGTCTAACCCGCCGCGGCCCGCAGCTCACCGAGCGCGGCGTGTAGACCGGCCGCCGCAGTCGAGAGCGGCGGGTCGAGGTCGCGGTCGGCGAGGACTCCGAAGCAGACCCCGCCGTCATAGCTCACGATCCCGACCGCGAGCCCCTGATTGGAAGGGTTCAGGGGGACGACCGGGTAGACCTCCGCCATCCTCACTCCGCTCAGGTAGAAGGACTGCGAAGGGCCGGGGATGTTCGAGACAACCAGATTGAATGCGCGGACGGACCCCATCGCGCGGGCGAGCATCCCAGACACCAACGGTGGGGCCCAGCCCGAGGCGCCGACCATCAGCGCGCCGGCGCGGACCGCGGCCGACTCCTTCAGCTCGCTGGTCTGGGCGGAGATCGCCCGCACTCGCGCGAGCAGGTCGTGTTCCTGAACCGGCAGGTCGACGAACACGGTCGAGATCCGGTTGCCGAGCTCGCCTGCGTCGCCCGCCGGGCGCACGCTGACCGGGACGAGCGCGACCGGGGGCCGGTCGCCGGGGGCGAACCCCTCCGGTCCGGCCGCAGCGAGGTAACGGCCGAGCATCCCGGCGACGATCGCGAGCAGGACGTCGTTGACGGTTCCACCCGCGCTGCGGCCGATCTGCTTGAGCGTCGCCAGGTCGGTGTGCGCGACGGCATAGCGCCGGTTCGGGGAGATCGGCCGGTTGAGCGCCGTCATCGGTGCCTGCGGCCGCGCTCGCGCGAGCTCGGCAACGATCTCGATTGCACGCCGGGTGTCATCGCGGGTGCGCCGCGGGTCCGGGTCCAGAGCGCGCACGAGCCCGTCGAACATGAGCTTCGGGGCGCGCTGCAGCGGCTTCGTGGCGAGGCGAGTGATATGGCGGCGCATGTCGTATTTGCGTGGCTCCCAGGCCTGCTCCGGGCCCGGGATCTCCAGCCGCTCTTCGGTCGGGTCAAGCACGAGCGCGGCGAGCCCGAGCGCGGCGAGGCCGTCGACGACGGCATGGTGGACCTTCATCAGCAGTCCCTGCCGGCCGCCCTCCATGCCCTCGATCAGGGTCGCCTCCCACAGCGGGCGCGCACGATCGAGCCGATGCGAGAATTCGCGACCGACGAAGGCGCCGATCTCGCCCCCACCGCCGGGCTCCGGCAGGCTCGCCTGACGCACGTGCCAGTCGAGATCGAACCCCGTGTCGTCCGTCCACACCGGGTTGGCGATTCCGAGCGGCGGCTCCTCGAGCCGCTGACGCAGCCGCGGCACGAGATGGATCCGCTCCGCGAGCCGCTCGGCGACCATCGCGCGCGTCAGCTTCGGCGCCGAGTCGAACACGAGCAGGCCGCCGACGGCCATGTTGATCGGCCCCCGCTCGGCGGCCAGCGAGGATCTGTCGGACGGCGAGAGCTCCTCGCGCATGAGCTACATACACCTACTTGGGCGGCATTCGCAGCGCGCCGTCGAGCCTGATCACTTCGCCGTTGAGCATCTCGCTCTCGATGGCGACCGAGGCGGTATTGACGCACACACCACGCTCTCCTGAGTCCCCTGGCTGATTGCCGAGCATCGCCGCCGTTGCCAGCTCGCCCCCCAGGCTCTGGCCCTTGTCGGCGTTCAGGTCGGCGATCACTATGTGCGCGCCGCCGCCGTGCAGGCGGCGGGCGACCGCCTCTCCGAGCCCGGATGCGCCGCCCGCGACGAGGGCTCCAGTGCCCCGAATCTGCATCCCGGAACCCTACCGCGGCACGGGTCCAGACCCGGGTTCAGACCAAGACCGACGTCACGATCACCCTGAAGGGCTGGTGGCTCGGCTCGCCAGCGACAACGCGTAGCGCGCGTCCTCGTCCGTGTACCAGCGGTCGAGGGCGAGCCCCGCGGCGCGGAAGTCGGACTCGATCCTGGCGCGGGTGAACTTCGCGCTGATCTCGGTCCGCACCTCCTCGCCGGCGGCGAACTCGATCTGCAGACCGAGGTCGGCGATCATCACGCTGTGGGGCCGCTGCGAGCGCAGGCGCATCTCGATCCACTCGTGCCGGCGATCGAAGAACGCGACGTGGTCGAACTGCTCCGGGGTGAAGTTGGCGTCGAGCTCGCGGTTGATCACGTGCAGCACGTTGCGGTTGAACTCGGCCGTCACGCCCTCGGCATCGTCATAGGCGGCCTCGATCACGGTTGGGTCCTTGACCAGGTCGGTGCCGAGCAACAGCCGGTCCTCCGGGCCCAGCAGGGTGCCGAGCGAGCGCAGCAGCCGTCGCCGCGTGCCCGGCGGGAAGTTTCCGATCGTCCCTCCGAGCAGTGCGACGATTCGCGGCACGCCGTCGATCGGCGCCGGGACGCGATCGAGATGGCGCTCGAAGTCGCCGATCACGCCGTGAATCCGCAGCTCTGGGTGCTCCTCGACGAGTTGCGCCGCGGCGTCGCGCACGACGACCTCGGAGACATCAAGCGGGACATAGCGCTGAAGCGTCCCGGCCGCTGCCATCGCGTCCAGCAGGATCCGTGCCTTGTCGGCCGCGCCGGAGCCGAGCTCGACCAGCTCGCCGGCTCCGGTCGCCCCGACTATCTCCGCTGCCCGCGCCTCGAGGATCGACCGCTCGGTGCGGGTCGGGTAGTACTCGGGTTGCTCGCAGATCTGCTCGAACAGCTCCGATCCGCGCGAGTCGTAGAAGTGCTTTGGCGGCAGCTCCTTGAACGGGCGGGTGAGGCCGTCGAGCACGTCATTGGCGAGGCTCCGCTCCTCGGTCTCGGAGAGCCATGACTCAATCACGATCGTTTCGGTATCAAGCACTGATTTCAAAGGTCCCTCGCAATCCGTAGACCGGCAAAGATCTGGCGTCGCTGTGGAAGGTCCCAGTTGCGGAACGCGGGCGTGATGACACGAGCGCGCGTCGCCCACGACCCCCCGCGCAGAACCCTGTACTGGTGCCCGAAGAAGACCTCTGAATATTCGCGGTAGGGGTGAGCGGCGAACCCCGGATAGCCGCCGAAGACGCTCGCGGTCCATTCCCAGACGTCGCCGATCATCCCGAGGCAGCCATACGGCGAGGCGCCGTCCGGGTGTGCGGCCACCGGCGCCGGGCCCGCGCTGAGCAGGTCGAGGTTCGCGTGGACGCCCGGCTCTGGCGCGTCCTCGCCCCACGGAAAGGAACGCGCCGCTTCCGTCTCCTGGTCCCAGGTCGCCGCCTTCTCCCACTCGATCTCGGTGGGCAGGCGGGCGCCGTTGGCTCGGGCGAAGGCGTCGGCCTCGAACCAGGAGACATGGACGACGGGGCGGTCCGGATGCAGCGGCTCGAGCTTGCCCAAGCGCCACTCCGCGGCGTTGTCCGCCGTCCAGCCGCCCGGGCGCGTGATGTCGTACTGCTCCTTCCACGACCAGCCCTCGTCCGACCACCACTCGCGACGCTCGTAGCCGCCACCTTCGACGAAGCGCAGGTAGGTGGCGTTGACGATCGGCGAGCGACCGATCAGGAAGCCGCGGACGTCGGTGCGGTGCCGAGGACGCTCGTTGTCGTACGCGAAGCGGTCGTCCGGCGCACCGATCGTGCAGGGGCCGGCTGGGATCGCGACCAGGTCGAGATCGCTCGCCGTCGCGCGCGCCGGCACGCGCGAGCTGTGCAGCAGCGGCGGCTCATAGCCGCTCAGCCGCGCGAGCTGGAGCGTCTGCAGCATCGTCTCGTTGTGCTGGTGCTCGTGGCGGATCACGAGCTCGTGGAGCAGTCCGTCGCCGATACCCGAGCTCGCGATCGTCTCGAGAGTCCGCTCGCGCACCTCGTCCATGTAGTCGCGTGCTCCCGCCGGCCGCAGGAACGGGAGCTCGCCGCGCCCCGCTCGCGGGGTCTCGAACGCGTCATAGACGTCCAGCAGCTCGTCGCGGAGAAGCGGCATCCCACCGAAGCGGTGACCCAGCCACAGGTCCTCGAACGCGGCGATGTGGCCAAGGTCCCAGACCAGCGGGCTCATCAGCTCGGAGTGCACGCGGACGAGATCCTCGTCGGACACCGAGGCGACCAGCGCGAGCGTCCGCATCCGCGCCTCGGTCAGCGCGTCCACTGCGTCGGCGGCCGAGAGGACCGTTGGCGCTGCCGTGGGATTACCCATCGCGTGTAATTCTTCCATCCCGGATGTGTCGGCAAACGAAACTATTACGCGGGCCACCGGCGTCCGGTTCACAGGCGGTAGCGGAGGAAGAGCGAGCCGGCGCGCTCGAGGACCCATTCCAGTGAGATCTCGCCTGGGCTGGGCAGCTCAGAACCGGCCGTGATCGCCGGACCGGGGCCGCCGCCGGCGAGCTTGGGCGCGAGCGTCAGGAAGAGCTCGTCGACGACCCGGGCGTGCACGAGCGAGCCGAACAGCGTCGGCCCTCCCTCGCACAGCACCGAGCGGATCCCGTGGTCGGCACGCAGGCGCCGCAGGACCGACAGCGGGGTGAGCTCTGAGGGGTCCGTTTGCGTGACCTCGATCTTCGCCGCGCCGGTGATGTCGACCGGCGCCCCGCTATAGACGAGCACGACCGACTCGGGATCGGCGAGCAGCGGGAGATCCGCAGGGAGCCGGCCGCTGCGGGTGATCACGCACAGGACAGGCGTCGCAGAAAGGCCGCGGGCGAGACGACGCTCGACGCGCTCCGGCGTCCGCACCAACCGGCCATAGTGTTCGGCGCGGAGCGTGCCGGTGCCGGCGAGGACGCCGTCCACCTGTTCGCGCAAGCCGTGAAAGAGGGCGTGGTCGCCGTCGTCGCCGAGCGCGCCGGACCGCCCGTCGAACGCCGCCCGCCCGTCCACGCTGGAGACGAAGTTGGCGATCACGTAAGGACGTTCAGCTGAGGCGCGCTCCGCCAGACGAAGCTCGGCCAGCAGCGCCGGGATCTCGACGGCGCCAGGATCGGGGTGAAGGCGCCTGAACTCCATCGCTGCCGACCGTAGCGCGCCGAGCAGTTATAGGGTTGCCCGAGGAGGTCTCGTCCCGGCACCAAAAAGCCGGCGGAGCCGGCCCATAAACAAGAATGCTCGACTGCACCTTCCGAGTTCAGATTCCGCACCAGGCCGGTCAGCTCGCGCGCGTGGCGGGCGCGATCGCGGCGGGGGGCGGGCTGATCGGAGACGTGATCACGATCTCGCTCGGGCGCGAGCATTCGATCAGGGAGATCACCGTCGAGGTGCGCGACCTCGAGCAGGCCGCGAAGGTCTCGGGGCTGATCGACGCGCTCGACGGGCTGCGCGTGCTGTGGTACCAGGACCGGGCGCTGATCCGCCACGAGGGCGGGAAGCTCAGGATCGAGGCCGTGCGGCCCGTCCAGACGGTTCAGGAGATGCGCGACGTGTACACCCCCGGCGTGGCTCGAGTCTGCCTCGCGATCGCCGAGCGGCCCGCGCTCGCGGGGCGCTACACGATGATCTCGCGCAGCGTCGCGATCTGTACGAACGGCACTCGCGTGCTCGGGCTCGGGAAGATCGGGCCGGTCGCGGCGATGCCGGTGATGGAGGGCAAGGCCGTCTTCTACAGCCAGTTCGCCGGCATCTCGGCGATGCCGATCCTGATCGACACGACCGAGGTGGACGCCTTCGTCGAGACGGTGGTGCGGATCGCGCCCACGTTCGGGGGCATCCACCTCGAGGACATTTCGGCTCCCGAGTGCTTCGAGATCGAGCACCGGCTGATCGAGGCGCTGCCGCAGCCGGTGATGCACGACGACGTGCACGGCACCGCCGTGGTCAGCGTCGCGGCGGTGATCGTCGCCTGCCGCCACGCCGGAATCGAACTGAGCGCGGCGACCGTCGGCCAGCTCGGCCTGGGCGCTGCCGGGTTCGGGATCGCGGCGCTGATGGTTGACGGCGGGGTCAGACGAGTGATCGCATTCGACCCGCAGGAGGCCACCCACGCGCGCGCCACCGCGCGGGGCATCGAGGTCGCGGACATGGAGACGGTGATGCGCGTGGCCGACGTGGTCGTTGCGACCACCGGCCGGCCGGGACTGATCGAGCCGCGGATGGTGCGCCCCGGCCAGGTGATCCTCGCGCTCTCGAATCCCGACCCCGAGATCTCCCCCGAGGACGCGGAGCGGGCCGGAGCGGCATTCGCCGCCGATGGGCGCAGCGTCAACAACGTGCTCGGCTATCCGGGCATCTTCCGGGGTGCGCTGCTGGCGGGCGCCGATACGATCAACCTGGAGATGAAGCTCGCCGCCGCGCGGGCCCTCGCGGGCTTGGCGACGGGCGACGAGCTGGTTCCGGATGCGCTCGACCCGAAGGTTCACGAGACGGTCGCCAGCGCCGTGCGCGAGGCCGCGGAGAGCAGTGGCGTGGCGCGGCCGGAGCTAGCGCCGCTCGGGTTCTGAGAACCGGATAGGCTGCGCCCCGATGGGTTTCAGCAAGCTGGATAGGGGAGAGGCTGTCGCAGTGATCGGGGGGCTCGTCCTCGCCGGCTCGATGTTCCTGACTTGGTACAAGCTCGGCAACCAGTACGCGTCGCTGGGCAATTGCAAGGGGCCGCACGGCTCCTGCTCGGGGTGGTCATCGCTCGGTCTGCTCAGCGTGATCATCGTGATCGCGGCGATTGCGCCGGTAGTGCTCGCCTACATCATCGTCCGTGGACACGCCCTGTCGTGGCCGCGCGGCGAGCTGACCGCCGTCTGCGCGCTCGTCGCGCTCGTGCTCACGCTCTTCCGTGGCTTCATCGACAAGCCGGGCAGCCCGATCGGCGAGATCCATATAAGCTACGGCTGGTTCTTGGCGATGCTCGGCGGCTTCCTGATACTCCTCGGCGCACTCGTGCGCTCACAAGAGACCGGCGGTCGGCGTAGGAAGCCGCCCGGCGTCCTGTGAGCGGCACGGACGGGCCGGCGAGGCCGGACCGCAACCTTGCGCTCGAGCTTGTGCGCGTGACCGAGGCAGCCGCTCTGGCAGCGGGGCGGATGGTCGGCCGCGGAGACAAGGAGGGCGCCGACCAAGCCGCCGTCGATGCGATGCGCTACATGCTCGACTCGGTCCCGATGGACGGGATCGTCGTGATCGGCGAGGGAGTCAAGGACTCGGCGCCGATGCTCTACAACGGCGAGCAAATCGGTGACGGCACGCCGCCGCAGGTCGACATTGCGGTCGATCCGCTGGAGGGCACGAGGCTGACCGCGATGGGGATGGCGAACGCGATCGCCGTGATCGCGCTGTCCGAGCGCGGCACGATGTTCGATCCGGGACCGTGCTTCTACATGCAGAAGATTGTGGGCGGACCCGAGATCGCCGACCTGCTCGATCTCGACCGTCCGCTGCCCGAGACGCTGGCGCTGATCGCCGAGCGTAAGAAGAGCGACATCCGCGACCTCGTCGTGATGATGCTCGACCGCGAGCGCAACCACGAGGCGATGCGACAGGTCCGCGAGGCGGGCGCGCGCGTGCGGCTGATCCTCGACGGGGACGTGGCGGCGGGGATGCTCGCGGTGAGCCCGAACACGCCGATCGATCTCCTGTGGGGGATTGGCGGGACGCCGGAGGGCGTGATCACCGCCGCCGCGGTCAAGTGCACCGGCGGCGGTGTGCTCGGACGCCTACATCCACGGACCGACGAGGAACGCGCCGCGGCGATCGAAGCCGGCTACGACCTCGACCGGGTCCTGACCGCCGACGACCTGGTCGCCGGCAACGACGCATTCTTCTCCGCGACCGGCGTCACTGACGGCGACGTGCTTCAGGGCGTGCGCTACCAGGCCGACCACGCGACCACCGAGTCGATCGTGATGCGCTCGCGCTCGGGCACCGTGCGGCGTGTGCTGGGGCGCCACGACCGGGCCAAGCTCCGGGCTATCACGGGCGTCCGCTACGGCTGAGGTGTAGGGCCGCCTCCGCCCCGCACCCGGGCGAACCGGCCCACCTTCGACTCGGCCAGCCGCAGCTTGGCGAGCGAGCGCAGGAACGCGTGCGTGACGAAGACGTGGACGTTCGACTGGGTCGCTTCGTAGACCGGCGTGCTGAGGCCGGACGCGATCGAGGGATAGAAGTTCGCGACCTCGACCTCGATCCGCACCGTCGCCATCTGATCGTCGTCTGCCGGGCGCCGCCTGACATCGAGCGAGAGGAACCCCGAGCCTCGCCCCGAGCGTGAAACCAGCAGGCCATCGCGAATCCGCCAGCGGACCATGCCATGGTCGGCCTCCATCAGGTCGTACTCGGGCGCGTCGAAGCGCAGCAGCGTGAGCGGCCGGGCGAGCAGCACGACCACCCGCTCATCGTTGCCGTAGACGACCCGGATCAAGCCGAGAGTCACCCGCGAGAGGAAGCGCCAGTACGTGCGACCGAGGTTCTCGAGGCCCGTCGGGGACCACAGCGGGTCGAGGTCCGCCGTCGCCATCGTCAGCTCGGCCGATTGGACCGATCTGACGGCGCCGTCCCTCGCGATCACCGTCGACTGCCGCGGTGAGACGATCACGGCTCGCGCGGGGCGCCTGTCCGCGCGCCGGCGACGGGTGGCGGCCGCGACCGCCGCGAGCGCGGCAATCATGGCGAGCAGCGGTGTCAGCACACGGTAATTCTTACCGGTCGGCGCCGGGCGCACGTCATCTCGACGAAACGGGGTGCTTCAGGTTCTCATCGAGGTTCGGTTGTCAAGGGGTTTGGCAGCCACCCGAACCACCAAGCCGGACGCTCGCGGGGTCTTGCGACAGCCACAATGGGGGGTGGTGTTCCTTAACGCACCACTGGTTAGCTTAAGAACACAGCCTCGATTGCCGTGCGCTCCCCACCCGTCATCACGGCGAATCCCGGGCGCCGCTCCGGGCCGGCGGGTAGTGGCAGTGCCGTTCCGACAAGCCCTCCTCAGTGCCGGATGGCGATCAGCGCCAGGCGGGAACCACGCTCGAGGTCGCCCTCTCCTGGCGGGATCATCACGAGCGCATCGGCTCCCAGCAGCGAGCTGATCAGATTGGACCCTTGAGGACCGTTCGGGATCGCGATCGTGCGGCCGTCCCTGCGCTCAACGCGGACCCGGATCGCTTGCGTGCGACCAGGATTGCGCCTGACCGGTTCGCCCAGCTCAGCGAACTCGACGGCGCGGCGGTCCGCGGTCTGGCCCTGGAGCGCGAGCAGCGCCGGACGCACGAAGAGGGTGAAGGCCACGAAGGCGGCGACCGGATTGCCAGGCAGGCCGAACACGGGGAGGCTTCGCCTCCCTTGGGAGTTCGGGGCGCTGCGCGCCCATAAGGGCAGGGACGCCCCGAGTTCGCCTGGCGGCGAACATCCCGCCTGGCGGCCAACATCCTGGGGGCCGCCGGGAGCTTCTGGCGCGGGGAATGTCCCGAACCATGTCGGCTTGCCCGGCTGGATGGCGACCCCCCAGAACGACTCGTTCACCCCGAGCGCGGCGAGTGCCTCCTTGACGTGGTCGTGGGGCCCGATCGAGACGCCGCCGGAAACGACCACGACGTCGGCACGTTCCAGCGCTGCCGCGAGCGCAGCCTCGATCGCCGGCCGATCGTCGGCGAGGCGCTTGGCTGGTGTCGCCAGCGCCCCGCAGCGGGTCGCGAGCGCGCCGAGCGTCACCGCGTTCGCGTTGTGGATCTCGCCCGGTCCGAGCGGCTCACCGGGAGCCCGCAGCTCGGTTCCCGTGCAGAGGATCTCGACGCGCGGCCGCCGTCCGCACCAGACCTCGCTTACGCCTGCGGCGACGGCGGCGGCCAGCTCGGCCGGTCCGAGTGCGGTGCCGTGGGCGACCGCGGTGACGCCCGCGGCGAAGTCCTCCCCCCGGCGCCGGACGTCATCCGCGACGGCGACCTCGGCGCGCAGTGTGACCCGATCGCCGTCCGTGTCGACCAGCTCCTGGCGGATCACCGCGTCGGCGCCAACCGGCACCGCGGCTCCGGTCGAGGTCCGGATCGCCTGGTCCGCGCCGATCGCAAGCTTCGAGGGCACGCCCGCACTCGATTCTCCGATCACCTGCAGCGTTCGCCCGGCCGGGCCCGCACGCACCGCGTAGCCATCCATCGCGGCGGAGGCGAACGGCGGCACGTCCCCGGCAGCCGGCAGGTCCTGGGCCAGAACCCGGTCGAGCGCCTCCTCGATCGCGACACATTCCGCCGGCAAGGGGTCGATGGCGGCCAGGATCTGCTCGCGTGCCTGCGCGACCGTGAGCAGCTCAGACCTCATGCCGCATTGTGCAGAGAATACTTCGTAGGCAGGCTCTCCGATCCGTGATAGAAGAGCCTGAGTGACTTCTGAACGTGGAGTCCCGGGGGGCCGCCCCCCACGGCCGATTCCGTATCCAGCGGCCGATGCGTTGCTCTCGCGCAGCGAAGATCTGGCCAAGAACTGGCTGCTGACGCTGCTCGAGCAGCGAGAGCTCGAGGACGCCCCCGCGATCCTCGCCGCTGACCTGGTACGAGAGGGTCCGAGGCTCTGTGATGCGGTGGTCCGCGCCCTCGCGGATGACCGCGATCTTCGGCGCTTGGAGCCCGGTGGCCCGCTCGAGCGGCTCGCGTCGCGCGCGGGCGCGCTGGCCGGAGCGTCGCAGCCGGAGCCCGTTGCCCGAGCCGTGGACGCGCTCAGGATGGCGATCTGGACTGCGTTCGAAAGTGAGCTCGAGCGTCCTGATCCGGCCGCGGTCGAGGCGCTCGGCGAGCGGCTCACACACGTGACCGAGATCGTGCGGGCAGCGGTGCTGCGGCGATTTGACGGAACCGAACCGGCGGCGGATGTCGAGGACTCCGCGGCGGGCCGCAACGACCGTTCGGCGGCCGGTGTCGATCGGGCGGCCGGGGTCGGCGCCACGCCGACCGCGGACCGCGCTGGTCCTGCCGCACCGGATTCGCTGTGGCGCGGTGCGCTCGAGGACGAGGTTCGCGAGGCGCAGCGCTCCGGCGCCCACCTGGCACTGCTGCTCGCGGAGCTGAGTGACGCCGACGGCGTCCCGGTGAAGGAACCTGCGCACGTGGCGAGCGAGACATTCGGTCGCTTCGCGCAGGCCGTGCGAAGCACGCTGCGGCGCGAGGACATTCTCGCCTGCGAGACCGAGAGTCGTGCGTGGGTGATCGCTCGCACGACCGGGCGATCCGGCGCGCGGGCGCTCGGATCGCGGATCGCGCACGCGGTCCAGGACGCCGAGCCGCGGAGCAGGGCGCCGGTGACGATCGGGATCGGCATCGCGGTCCTGGGGGAAGATGGGCGCGACGCTACCGGTCTGATCGATGCAGCCGGTGAGTGGACCTTGACCGCGGTGTCCCCAACGGCCGCGGTGGAGGCACCGAGCGGTCTCGGCGGGTCTGGCGGCGTGCATGGCCCCCGCGGGCCGCGCCTCGTAAGCTGAGAGGCGGCCTCTCAGCCTGCCATCACTCCGATTGTCTCGGTCCCCGTGATGCCGAGCGCATGCGCAGTCGCCTGCGTCAGATCCCAGCTCGCATGGTTAGCGTACGGCCCACGATCGATCACGGGAACGACGATTGTCCGTCCGCCGTAGTAGATCTGTACCTGTGTGCCGCACTTCAGCGTGCGGCTGGCAACTCCGAGCGAGGTGCGCCTCAGGGTCTGGCCGCAGGCGGTCTTCTGTCCGAAGAAGCCGCGGCCGTAGAAGGTCGCCAGCGCGGGCCGGTAGACCGTGATCAGAAGCGTCGGCGCGGTCAGACCTGTCGAGCTCGCTGTTGCCGTCTCCCCGAGGACCGTGCGTACCGCCATGCGGCCGACGTAGTTGGTCCGCCACAGGATCGAGAAGGTTCCTCCCGTGTCGACCGTTCCCGAGGCGACGCTGACCCAGCCGGCCGTCGGATCGAGCCGCTGCACGACGATCGTCTCGCCCACGCTCGCGGGCGATGTGATCCCCTCGAAGGCCAGATGGCGGCCGAGTAGCGCCGAATCGTCTGTCGTGACCGTGATCCCGTCGCCGGTCGCGGTCGCAAGCGGATCCTCGATCAGCGGGGCACCGCCGGCGTCCGGCGCGCCGCCGGAGCCCGCGCCAGGGGCGGCGGTTTGCGGGGAGGCGTCCGCGGACGGGGCTCCCGCGGACGCTCCTCCGGGTGACGCTCCGCCCGAGCCGCCGGTGCCGGCCCAGACCGGTGGCGCGACGACCAGCGGACTCGCAAGGAGCATGGCCACCAGCATCGCTTTGGCGCGTAGGATCACGATCGAATTCAGCTTCAGATGAGGCCTACGGGGTGAGCTGACGGGCTCGCGCTGGGGTGGCGCTACGTGTCCGAGACTTGACACGATTCGCCCCTGTGGGACCTGGATGGCCCACAAGTGGTTCCCCCGCCGGACGCCCGCTGACGGACGTCCGCTCGGCCATTGAAGGATCGCGGAGTATACGGAACTTTGCCTCCGCGCGTTATCTCATGCGCGCCACCGCGCCTGGCGTCTGGGGCGCTACGGCCGCGGCAGGCGCGCGACTACGCCACGCAGAGCCCGAGCTCCGGCGGAGATGCCGATTTCCGCGAGCTCGGCGGTCACGTGGACCGCGGAGCCGAGCAGATCGACGCCGGTGGCTGGTGTCGGCCCGCGGCGACTCGGCGCAGGCGGCGTTCCCGGGGGCTGTGCCGGCTGACGCACTCGCGACGGGCTCCGTGTCGCTCGTTTCGTGGCGCCTGGAGCGGCGGCGGGAGCGGCTGGCCGCGCACGCGACGCGGCGATCGGCGTGGCAGGGCGGGCTGCGCGAGCGGTGGGGGACGGTGCGGGCCGAGTCTCGCGTGCTGCGGGCGCGGGCCGCGCGTCTGGCGGGGGGGACGGAACCTCGGCGCCGGTCGCTTCGATGTCGGCCGTGACCGCGGTGCTCGTCATGTCCGAAGCCGCGTCTGCGGCTGCCGGGGCGGCGCGCTTCTCGCTCCGGCGGTGTGGCCGCGTGTGCCGGAGCCCGCCGAGGACCTCCGAGGGACGGTCGTCGCTCATCCGTGGATCATCATCGCGCAGAACGACCGTCGGCGCCATCTCGCGGCCCAGAAGCGGAGCGAATTTACTCGGTTCGACCGTGATTTCGGACGGCTGTTGGCGTCCTAGACATACGCTCAGGCGGCTGTTGGAGTGAGCCGATAACTGGGTAAGCCGCGAATAGCGGGAAATTCGACCGCAACTTGAAACGGTAGGACGCGTTTGACGTACTAAAGGTGGACGCCGCTCCTGCGGCCTCCATCGTGATCGTCAGGCCACGGACCCGTGGTTTGTTGACTTCAGAAAGTATAGTGTCTAGAATAGACCCATATGGTTGACTAGCGGGCGTGCGCCGTGAGGGCGTTACCCGTTGTCAGGTCCTCAGCGTCGCCAGATGCCCAGTTGGCGACGCGTTTCGACGGAAACGGAAACCGATGTCAGTAGCCGAACTTCAGGAACTCGAAGAGATTAAGGGCCTCGTCAATCGCGGCCAGCAGGTCGGCGTGCTCACGTATGCCGAGATCGCGGGCGCAGTGGCGGAGCTTGATCTGGACGAGGCCGACGTCGAGGAGCTGCACGGCTTCCTCGAGCGGGCTGAGATCGAGCTCGTCGAGGAGGTAGATCCCGCCCTGGCCGCGGCGGAGGTGGAGCGTGCGCCGGACAAGCGCGGTCGCCGCAAGCCGAAGACGGCGCTCGACCTCAAGCCGGACATGACGACCGACTCGCTTCAGCTGTTCCTGAAGGACATCGGCAAGGTCCGCCTGCTGACCGCTCAGGAAGAGGTCGACCTGGCCAAGCGGATTGAGCGCGGTGACCTCGACGCCAAGCAGAAGATGGTCGAGTCGAACCTGCGGCTCGTCGTGTCGATCGCGAAGAATTACCGCAATCAAGGGCTGCCGTTCCTGGACCTGATTCAGGAGGGAACACTCGGCCTCGTGCGAGCCGCGGAGAAGTTCGACTATCGCAAGGGCTTCAAGTTCTCCACCTACGCGACCTGGTGGATTCGCCAGGCGATCGCCCGTGCCCTTGCCGACAAGGCGCGGACGATCCGGATCCCTGTGCACGTGGTCGAGAAGCTGAACAAGATCGGTCGCGCAGAGCGCAAGCTCGTGACCGAGCTCGGTCGCGAGCCGACGGCGGAGGAGATTGCGGAGGTGACGGGGATCGAGCCCGACGAGGTTGAGTCGATCAAGCGTTCGGCGCAGGCTCCCGTCTCGCTCGAGAAGCCGGTCGGCGACGAGGAGGAGTCCGAGTTCGGCCAGTTCATCGCCGACGAGCGGGCCGAGTCGCCCTACGAGCGGGCTGCTGAGATCCTGACCAAGGAAGCGCTGCGCGAGGCACTCGAGAACCTCAGCTACCGCGAGCGCCGCGTCCTCGAGCTCCGTTACGGGCTTGGTGGCGAGCATCCGCGCACGCTGGACGAGGTCGGGCGCACGTTCAACGTGACGCGCGAGCGGATCCGGCAGATCGAGAACCAGTCGCTGAAGAAGCTCCAGTCGCTCGCCGAAGCCCAGAAGCTTCGCGACGTAGCGTAGGCGGGGCAGGCGGCCTCGCACCCGGCACCAGGCGGTGCCGGGGTAGGGCGCGTGCCCGCGTTGCTGGGTTCTTTCGCAATGGTGCCAGGTGCGAGCCGCCCGCCCCGCCAGCGTTGCCGGCGTCCATTTGTGTCCAGCCGACGCTGCGCGGCGCTCAAGCCGGCGCGCGGCGGCGCCGATTAGGTCCCAGGATGTTCGATCTGCACCAGGCGCTCCAGTATGTGGTTCAGAAGGAGGGTTCTGACCTTCACCTGAAGGTTCCCTCGCGGCCGCTGGCGCGGATCCATGGCAAGCTCGAGCCGATCCAGGACTATGAACCGCTTCAGGCCGCCGACACGGATCGCGTGCTGCGCGAGATGCTCACCGACCACGACAAGCTGGCCGAGTTCGACCGCGAGAACGAGGTTGACTTCGCGTACGCGATCGAAGGCCTCGCCCGTTTCCGGGTCAACGCGTTCCGTCAGCGCGGCTCGGTCTCGATCGCGGCTCGTGTGATCCCCTTCGCCGTCCGTACGATCGACGACCTTGGGCTGCCGCCGGTGATGAGCGAGATCGCCGACGAGGAACGTGGTCTGATCCTGCTCACCGGCACGACCGGCTCGGGCAAGTCGACGACACTCGCGGCGATGGTCGACCAGATCAACGAGATGAAGTCCCGTCACATCGTCACGATCGAGGACCCGATCGAGTATCTCCACGCCGACCGCAATTCGATCATCAATCAGCGCGAGGTCGGAATGGACACCGCCTCCTTCAACCGTGCGCTGCGCCGGGTCCTGCGTCAGGACCCCGACGTGATCCTGATCGGGGAGATGCGCGACGAGGAAACGGTGCAGGCGGCGCTGTCGGCGGCGGAGACTGGCCACCTCGTACTTTCGACCGTTCACACCCTCGACGCACCTGAGAGCGTGAACCGGATCATCGATTTCTTCCCGCCGCATCAGCACGCGCAGGCGAGGGCGATGCTCGCGGGCACGCTGAGGGCGGTCATATCGCAGCGTCTGGTCCCGACGCCGAACGGTGACGGGCGGGTCGCAGTGTGCGAGATCCTGAGGATGACCGGTCGCGCTCGCGACATGATCATGGATCCCGAACAGACCGGCCGGCTCCGAGAGGTGATCGCCGAAGGCGAGTATTACGGAATGCAGACCTTCGACCAGGCCCTCCTCAAGCACCACCAGGCAGGCCGGGTCTCGATGGAAGACGCGCTCCGTGTCGCCTCGAGTCCGCACGACTTCAAGCTCCTCGTCTCCGCCGAAGGTCGCACCGCCACGTCGATGGACGACCTGATCGATGCCGGCCGCCGAAATGGGGGCGCCGGCCCGGTGACGCTCAAGCGCCCGGGCGGCACGGGAGGCTCGACTCCTCCCACGCACCGAGGCTTACCGCCCGCGGGTCCGATCCGCCACGAATCGTCGGGGCCTCCCGGCACCCCCCGGCCCCCGGTCGCCGCGTAGCGACCCGCACCCGGCACACGGCGCCCGCGAGGCGCGTCCGGCGCCACTTCAGTTCGTAAAGCATTGCGCTACACTGGGCTTAGCGATGGCTTCCCAGGATTCGTGTCCGGTTTGCCGCACCGCGGAGATCGTGTGCGGGAAGTGGACGCTGCTAGTGATCCGCGACCTCGCCGACGGTCGTTCCCGGTTCTGTGAGCTCGAGCGCTCGCTTCGGGGCATCAGCCCGCGAACCCTTTCGCTGCGCCTGCGCGCGCTCGAGGAGGAGGGGATCGTCGAGCGCCAGACGTACCCTGAGGTTCCGCCGCGAGTCGAGTATGCGCTGACCGAGAAGGGCCGCGCACTCGTGCCCCTGATCGAGAGCATGCGCACGTACGGACGGCAGTGGCTCGAGATCGACTGCGAACAGGGTCGCGCCGACGATGCTGATGCGGCGGGGCGCGAGCCGGCTGCCGCCGCCGCCTGACCCGCTGAGTCGCCGTGGCCTGCAAGGCGCGCTGCGCGCTCGCCGCTCGGCAGGATCGCCGTTGCCGGCACCGAAACGGCGGATGTGCACAACCGTACGCTCCACCAACTGCTCGAAGCGTTCACCTCCCAGGCAGCCGGGCAGCTCGAGGCAGAGACGGCGGACGGCGCAGAAGTCCCGTTTGAGCTGACCGAGGAGCCCGGCGGGAGCGCTCCCCTGTACTGCTACCGGCCGCTTACCGGACAGTTCATCCGCGAGTGCGTCGGGCGCCTGACCGCCCTGCCCACATATGCGCCGGCGGCTCGGATGCTCGCGGACGCCGATGGCGTCGAGCGGTACCTGCGCGGGCGCGCCGAGCCGCGGGTCCCGGAGGAGCCCCGCGAGCGCGCGGATGCGGCTCTGCGCTCCTTCCTCGGCCACGTGTTCGCCGAGCGGAGCGAGTTCGGGTTCGATCGCGAGCGCTTCGAGCTCGCGTACACCGAGCTTGAGCGCTCGCTCTACGACGGACGCCGCACGATCACGGTGATCGCCCCGCTGCTGGGCGTGGCGCTCGACCCGGGAACCACCGAGATTGCGCTCGGCGACGGCCTCTCGCTGCAATCGGGCGACTCCCTCACCGACGCACCCTCCGACGCTGTCTGGGGAGAGCACGACGAGCCGAACGTGCTGATCGTCCTCGAGATCGAAGAGGAACGCTCGCGGAGATCGAAGGGCGCCGCGCGCGCCGGGGGAGCGCCGCGCTCGCCTCGGTCAACCGCCCGCGTCAGGTTCAGGCGCGCCCTGACCGACCTCAGGCTGTTCGAGCGCGGTGGATATGCGCTCGGTCCGCTCGCCTGGACACGGGCGGACACGGGCATGTGGCGGCCGTTTGCGCTCGGCACCAGCGGGCGGCCGCGCGGGATGACGCTGATTCCCGCCGCGGAGGAGGACGAGCTACGCGCCTTCTGCAGCCTTGTGGTGCGGCGTGCGCCCACCGGGGGAGAGCTCGCATGGGCGCTGGCGCGCTTCGAGATGGGCCGTGAGCGGCTGGCTCCTTTCGAGGCCATCACGGACTACCTGCTGGCGTTACGTGCGCTGCTCGAGCCGGAGGGCCCGGCCAGCGGGCGTCTGGCGCAAAGGCTCGCCGTGCTTTGCGCCAGACCACCAGATCGCGCCGCCCTGGCGGAGCGCACCGCCCACGCGATCTCGCTCGAGCGGGCGGTGATCTCCGGGCTTGCGCCGGCGCAGGATCACGTCGACGCCCTCGTGGACGAGCTGTCCGAGAACCTGCGGGCGCTATTGCGCGACGTCCTCTGCGGGCACCTCGATGCCGATCTGCGCGAGGTGGCCGACTATCTGCTTCAGGAGGCGGCCGCCGCCGTCTAGGTGTCGCGCCGCCCGACGGGCGCGGCGCGGTAATGCAACGCTTCGCATCGTGTTCCACATCGAGGTGCGCAAGTTCCCGCATGTCGCTCGCTCGTTCAACCTCTCCGAGGCCGAGCTGAACGCCAAGGTCCTCGTGCCATGGTCCGAGGGCCGGATCGTGGAGCTTGGTGAACAGAAGTGGGAGCCCGCGACCGCCAAGCTGACGATCATCGAGGGTCCCGAGCTGCGGGTCGACGAGATCGGCATGGGTCGCGGCTGGCCGAATGCGCTTCACCGCGGAGAGGACGTGACCGCCCGTGTGCTCGCCGCGGCGAAGGCGCGGATGTCGGGATCGGGTGCTCAGTCGGCGTCAGACGCGCTCGGCGCGTTCAAGGACGTGGTGCAGGCGCAGTGCGAGGCAAACCAGCTCGCGATCCACCAGGTCCTCTGGCTCGCAAACAGCCGGCACCCGGAGTGGCGCGTGAGCGAGCGGGTTGCGCTCGCGGAGCGAGCCGTTTGGGAGCTGCTCCACGAAGGGAAGCTGACGATGGTGCGGCGAAGGGCAGGCGACGACGGGCCGCGCGACGTGGACGTCGAGAAGGAGGAGTGGGGCCGCGCGCTCCTCGCCTGGGCGAGCTGGTCGGACGCCAGCGCGCCACGCTGGTTCCTGGTCGGATCGGAAACCTGATCCGAACCCGGCGGCCGGCGTTGCCGCCGGCGGTCAGGCGGTCCGGCGGTCGGGTTCAGGCGACAACGTCCGAGATCATTCGCCTTCGCTCGGCCTCGGACGCGAACAGGTAGCGGTGGACGCGGAGCAGCCCCTCGACGTCGTGGACGTCGTCATCGAAATGGGGCACCAGCATCAGTGGACGGCCATCACCGTCTGGCTGGAGCCGGGCAATGTTCTGCTCGTCGCGTCGCGCCAGCACGTGGTAGTCGTGGAAGTTCGCCGCTACTCGCTCCGACAGCTCGTCGCTGAGCCCGGCCCGGAGCGCCTCGACCACCTGCTCGTGCGGGCTTGTGCCCAGAACATCGTGATGCACGCGGTTGACGATGACCCCCTCGAACGGAAGCCCGCTCTCGCGTAGCGTGCGCCTGAACCAGATCGTCTCGTCGATCGGCTCACGCTGCGCCGAGGTCACGAGCAGGAAGGCCGTCGTGCTTGCGGTGAGCATCTTCTCGACCTCCGAAGCGCGCACTCGGAAGTCCTCGGTCATGCCGCCCAGAAGCCGGAAGAAGGTCGACAGGTCGGCGAGCAGGTCGACCCCTGTGATCCGTTGCAGGCCGGCGGCAAGCACTCCGCTGCCACGGCCGAGGATCCGCATCCCGAAGCCCGTCGGGCGCACGAACGTCTTCAGCATCCGGCCCTCGAGGAATGACGTCAACCGCCCCGGCGCGTCGAGGAAATCAAGCGCGTTCCTTGACGGCGGGGTGTCGAGCACCAGCAGGTCGAAGTCGTACTCCTTGTCGAGCTCGTAGAGCTTCGACACGGCGGTGAACTCCTGCGACCCGGCGACCGCGGTCGACAGCTCCCGGTAGACGCGATTGGCGAGGATCTCCTCGGCGCTGCTGCGGTCCGGGGCGAGGCGATCGATCAGCTCGTCGAAGGTGCGCTTCGGATCGAGCATCATCGCCCACAGTTCGCCGCGCACCTCGAGGCCGCCCGAGCTCAGGCGCTCCGGTGCCACCAGCCGCGGCTCGTTCTCGAGTTCCTCGAGGCCGAGCGCGTTCGCAAGTCGCTTCGCCGGGTCGATCGTGACGACCGCAACCTTCGCGCCCTGGGCGGCCATCCCGAGCGCAATGACCGCCGAGGTGGTCGTCTTGCCCACCCCGCCTGACCCCGCGCAGACGCAGATCCGCTTCCCTTCGAGCAGGGCGGCAATGCTCACTTCGTGATCTCCTCGGGCGCGTGTGCGGCCGCGGTCGGCGCGGCCGCGGCTGTCCCGCCGGCCCCAGCCACGCGGTGCTTGCGCGCGAGCCCGGCAGCAAGCATGTCGGCGATGCGCTCGAGCTGGTCGCGACCGAGATGGTCCGCGAACAGAAACGGCAGTTCGATCGTCCGCTCGGTGAGGCCGGCGGCCAGACGCCCGAGCTGACGGGTCTGGTTCAGGGCGCGGGCAGATTCCGACAGCGCCGCTCGGATCGCGGCCCGTGCAAGCGGTGAGTCGGCCTCCGCGGCTGTCTCGCGCAGCCGCGCGATGTCGTCGACGTCGAATCGGGATGGATAGATGGCGTTCACGATCACGCAGTGGAGCGACAGCCCGTCGCTCGCGAGCGCGTCCCGAAGCACCAGCGTCTCGTTGACCGGCATCTCCTCGGGTGTTGCGACAGCGACGACGGCGGTGAAGTCGGGGTCCGCGATCGTGTCGGCGATCGCGCGGCCCTGGTGCGCGATCGGCCCGACGCGCGCGATCTCGGCGAACGTCCGCGGCGTGCGCAGGATGCCCACACCATGCCCGCTCGCGGGGGCGTCGACCACGACCAGGTCGTATGGCGCTGCTCCGCGCGTCTTGCGCTGCAGCTGGGCGAGCTCCCAGACCTTGCCGATCGTCAGCAGCTCGCGCATCCCCGGAGTCGCCATCGCGAACGCTTGGAAGAGCTTGCTCGAACCGAGCATGTGGCCGACGGGGCCAACCTTGATCCGGAGGTACTCCTCCATCGCATGCTGGGGATCGATTGAGATCGTGAACAGATTCTGCGCCAGTTTCTGCTCTGAGAAGCGAACAGGACGTTCGCCGCGATCAGGACGTTCGCCGTCGGCCGCGAGAGCGCCGTGGATCCGATCCTGGGAGGCGAGCTCGACCACGATCGTCCGCAGGCCAGAACGAGCGCCGAGCATGCCGAGCGCGGTTGCGACCGTCGACTTTCCGACACCGCCCTTGCCGGTGACGAAGATGAGGCGCTTATCGATGAGGCCGGGCACGGTGGAGGGTGGTCCTGCTCGCGACCGGCGAGCTCGCTCGAGGACCGCCGGGAAGGGACCTGCAGGGGTGGGCCGAGGGCGAATCTCGCTCGCCAGACCTGCGCATTTTACCGGCGGGAGGTCGGACCGTGGCCGGCACCGTTCTGGGCTTGCGCCACCACCGCGGAGGATTTCAGGCTGCCCGTGCGAATACAGGCACGTATGCGTTCCCCAACTAATCGGAGCCCGCGGTGACCGGCAAGGCGAAGGTGATCGCGTTCGCCAACCAGAAGGGCGGCGTCGCGAAGACCACGACTACCCTCAACCTGGCGGTTGCGTTCGCGGAGGAAGGCCACCGGGTCCTCTGCGTCGACATGGATCCGCAGGGCAATCTGACCATGTCGCAGGGGATCGACCCCGACGCGGTCGAGAAGTCGATGTACGACGTGCTCGTACATAAGATCCCGATCAGCGAGGTGGTCCAGCCGCGGGAGATCGACGTTGCGTGCGCCTCGATCGACCTCGCCGGCGCCGAGATCGCGATGTCAACGATGATCGGACGGGAACGTTCGCTCGAGCGGGCGCTGGCTGAGGTCTCCGATGTGTACGAGTTCGTCTTCATCGACACCCCAC
>Ga0302326_10005476_pt1 | contig 28927 bp, 28 predicted proteins | sample Palsa_T0_3_FD_202264 | JGI IMG/M metagenome (GOLD analysis project Ga0302326, IMG submission 202264) | Peat permafrost microbial communities from Stordalen Mire near Abisko, Sweden - Palsa_T0_3 | ecosystem: Environmental > Terrestrial > Soil > Palsa > Peat permafrost | place: Sweden: Abisko... | reverse complement strand
AAGTCTTGCGCACCGCCTCCATGGCCGCCTTCATGTTCGGGAGCCAGTTCAACGAGTCGAAGATACGGAAGATATCGATGCCTTGCGCGGCGGACTCATAGATGAACTCTTCCACTGCATTGTCCGGATAGGCGGTGTAGCCGACAGCGTTGGAGGCGCGCAGCAGCATCTGGAAGCAGATATTGGGAATCGCATCGCGCAGTTGCCGCAGGCGCAGCCAGGGATCTTCATGCAGGAAGCGCATGGCCACATCGAAGGTGGCGCCGCCCCACATCTCTACGCTGTAAAGGTTGTGCAGGCGGCGCGAGACGAAATTGGCGATGCGCAGCATATCGAAAGTGCGTACGCGCGTGGCGAGCAGCGACTGATGCGCGTCGCGGAAGGTCGTATCGGTGAGCAGCAGTCGATTTTGCGAGCGGGTCCACTCGGCAAATTTTTCCGGCCCTAGTTCGGCCAGCAGTTGGCGTGTGCCCGATGGCGGCGCCTCGGCGATGCGAGGCGGAACGGGCGGGGCATCCATACGCGGCGGTGGCGCCTTGCCGGCCACCGTGGGATTGCCGTTCACGATCACTTCGCCAAGATAAGTGAGCAGCTTGGTGGCACGGTCGCGGCGCACCACGATACGGAACAACTCAGGAGTCTGCTCAAGCCACGAAGTAGTCACGCGCCCGGCCAGGAAATCCGGATGGTTGACCACGTTTTCAAGAAACGGAATGTTGGTCTTGACGCCGCGCACACGAAACTCGCGCAGAGAGCGGTCCATGCGCTGGCACGCCTGGCGGAAGTCGCGTCCCCAGGCGGTGGTTTTCACCAGCAGTGAATCGTAGTACGGAGTAATGACTGCGCCGCTATAGGCCGACCCGCCATCCAGGCGAATACCGAAACCCGCGGGCGAGCGGTAAGTGTGGATCTTGCCGTAGTCGGGAACGAAGTGGTTGGCCGCATCCTCTGTGGTAATGCGGCATTGCAGGGCGAAGCCGTAGAGCGGCATCTGCTCCTGCGGCGGCAGATTCATTTCGGGACCGAACAGGTCGAGACCCTGGGCGACCTGGATCTGGCAGCGCACCAGGTCGATGCCGGTGACCATTTCGGTGACGGTATGCTCCACCTGAATGCGCGGGTTCACTTCGATGAAATACCAGGCGCCCGAATCCGCGTCCACCAGGAACTCGACAGTGCCCGCATTGTAGTAACCGGCGGCCTGCGTCAACTTCAGCGCTGCTTCTGCAAGGGCTTTGCGGATGCTGTCGTCGAGGCCCACGGCGGGGGCCACCTCGACCACTTTCTGATGGCGGCGCTGCACGGAACAGTCGCGTTCGTACAGGTGCAGAATGTGTCCCGCGCGGTCACCCAGAATTTGTACTTCAACGTGTCGCGCGCGCCGCACATAGCGTTCCAGAAACACCGCGTCGTTGCCGAAGGCGGCGCCTGCTTCACGGCGGGCCTCGCCGAGGCGTTCATCGAATTCCGCTGCGCTCGCGACGACACGCATTCCACGGCCGCCGCCGCCGAAGGCCGCCTTGACGATGAGGGGAAATCCGATCTGACCCGCGATACGCCGCGCGCGCCGCGGATCGCGAATGGCCTCCTCGCTGCCGGGAACCACGGGTATGCCTACCTTTACGGCGAGCTGGCGCGCCGCGGTTTTATCGCCAAGCAATTCCAGCAGTTCGGCGCTAGGCCCGATGAAAGTGATGCCGGCCTGCTCGCAGGCGCGCGGCAGAGCCGGATTCTCGGACAAAAATCCGTAGCCCGGATGGATCGCATCTACACCCTTTTCGCGGGCGAGCGCGACGATACCATCCACGTCCAGATAGGCTTCGACGGGACCCTTGCCCGCGCCGATCAGGTAGGCTTCATCAGCCTTAAAGCGGTGCAGAGCAAGCCGATCTTCCTGCGAATAAATAGCTACAGTACGCAGGCGCAGCTCATTGGCCGCGCGGAGAATGCGGATAGAGATTTCCCCGCGATTCAGTGCCAGCAGCTTGCGCATTTGCGGCGGGCCGGCGCTCAACTGGCGGATGGAGCCTTGACCGTGGCAACCACATGCGGACGCTCGGCGCGCGCACGTATGTTCTCCGCGATACGCGCGGCCACCAGCCGGCCGGCATCGCTCGAACGGGTTTCGGCTTCGGCTATCGCCGCACACTGCCGCCGCTCCTCGTTGACCGCGTGCAGTACAAACTCCATGGTCATGGCCGATTGTCTTTGAATGGTGAACGAGAGGCGGTCGATGGTCTCATTGGCGGGCTGCTTGAAATCCAGTTTGTATTCAGCAGTGGTCATGTATAAAGCATAGCGCGCCGGTAATCGGTCAGCTCAACGCCACAATCGAGAAGCGCCTGGCGGGTTTCGGTTGCTGTCAGAGCGGCAAGCTCGCGCTCACGGCTTTCCTTAAGCCGTGTGTCCGCGCGACGCAAAGCCTCGCCGCAATAGCCGGGATGGCACATGAATTCGGTGAGACCTTCGGGCAGCCCGTGGATCATGCGCACCACATCGGCGGCGAGGAAGCGGCCGGTCAGGCGGAAACCCGTAAAATGGTCGGTGGTGCGGCAGCCATGGCGCACCAGGACGCGGCGGAAGAGCCAGCCGAGCGCCGGCACATCGAACGGGCGGCGCACCCAACCAATTTCGAATTCTTCCGCGATACGCGCTACGGCATCGAGCACCGGCGGCGCCAGGTGCGTATGCTTGTGCGTATCGAGGTGCGTCGGATGCAACCCGGCTGCGAGAATCTTGCGGACTTGGGCTGCGAGCTCATCGTAAACTCGAAGTCGTCGCGCCGACAACGCGCGCAGCAGTGCGGGAACTGAGCGAGGCAGCGCCATGTGGGGCGGCACCAGCGAGCGGCCTCCGATCAACACGAGATGGCATCCCACATCGAGTGTCGGGTTGGCCAGGGCGATGCGGGCGGCATCGTCAAACGCGTCGCCGTTGGCCATCAGCGTGGTAGAGGTGAGAATGCCGGCGCGATGTGCTTCCAGGATTCCGAGGTTTACTTCCGGAGTGAATCCAAAATCGTCGCCATTTACGATGAGCCGCCTGCTCAAAAGATAGCCAGCTTGATGCGCAAAAACTTCTTGGGATTGGCGCGTATATCCTTGGCCAGCGATTGGAATTCGCGCATGGCGCCGTTCATCGCTTCATACAACTGCGGATTGATCAGCAATTGGCCGACGGTGCCCTGACCCGCGTTGATGTGGTCGATAGTGGTGTCCAGCTTAGCGGCTAGCGCGTTGAGCTGGTCGTAGAGCTTTTCGTCTTTCAGCAGCTTGCCCGCGGTGCCTTTGCCGGCGTTGAGCTCCTGGGTGAGGCGGCGCATCTCCGCTATGGTCTGCTGCGCGGCATCATAAAGCTGGGGATCCTTGAGTAGCTTGCCGGCGGTTCCATTCCCTTGCTGCAGGTCAGCCAGCATCGCGTCGATGCGCTTGATAGGCGCGCGGACTTCCTCATAAAGGGCGTCATCGTACAGCAGCTTGCTGAGCGTGCCCTTGCCGTTACGTACGTCGGCCAGGAGCTGCTGGCCTTCGAGGGCAATGCCGTCCAGACGGTTGTACAGCTCTTCATCGCGAAGCAATTTGCCGAGATTGCCTTTGCCGGCGTCGACATCGGCCAGGATGGCGTCGGCGCGCTTGGAAATATCCTGCAGGGTATCCAGCAGATTGGCGCTTTGCGCCATCAACTCCGGGATGTCCTGCCCCACCAGGCTCCGGATTTCGGCGCCGGGCTTTACCGGGTTAGCGCTTCGTCCTTTGGTAATGTTGACGAATTTATCGCCGAGCAGGTTGGCGGCGCTGATTTCGGCGGTGGAATCCTCCGGAATCTCCTTCAGAAACTTTCCCTCGATGGCCATTTCGAACTGGACGGCGCGCTTGGGGTCTTTCGATCCGGAGAGCGAGACAGCCTGGACGGCGCCCACCAGAATTCCGTTGAGGCGCACGGGGGTGCTTTCGGCGATTCCGGCTGCGTCATCAAGATAAGTACGAATCGTTTCATTGTGCTCGAAAATACCGCGGCTTCCAGTAAGCAGGAAGATCAGTAGAGCCAAAATGATCACCGCGGAGAACGCGATTACCCCGACCTTCAATTGCGACCAGCGTATTTTGCTTCGGTCCATGCTTTATCCCCGTCGCTTGACAAACTTCGCAACGTATGGCTCCTGACAAGCCTCTAATTCGTTCTGGGGACCCTCAAAAATCAGGCGGCCTTCGCGCAGCACCATGAAGATGGTTCGCGTCGACCCGCTGCCATCTTCTTGTTGGTTCGGCTCCAAACGGCCATTATCCGGATTGTAGCGGAAATTCGCGACCAAATTACCGTCCTGATAGCGGTAGGTCACAAGCATCGTGGTGGTTTTGTTCAAATCGCGCTCTTTGACGATCAGGGCCATGATGGTGTGGGCGGTAATGGGATCGAGGCCCGCGGTGGGCGAATCGTAGAGCAGCAGCGGCGGACCGGAGACCACCGCGCGGGCGATCGCGGCACGCCGGCGCATGCCGCCGGAAAGCTCGCTCGGAAATTTTTCGATAGTGCCGTCGAGCTCGACGAATTTCAAGGCTTCTTCGACGCGCGGCCGCACTTCGCTCTTCGCGCAGTGTATGGAGGGCTGGTTGACCAGCGGGTAAGCGACGTTCTCCTCGATACTGAGCGAATCGAACAGAGCGCTCTCCTGGAACAACATGCCGATCTTGCTGCGAACGTCGAACAAGGCTCGCTCGGTCATGCCGCTGATGTCCTGCCCGAAGACACTGACACTGCCGGAATCGGGTCTTTGCAGACCGAGCGCGGTCTTGAGCAGAACACTTTTGCCGCTGCCGGCGGCGCCCAGGATGATGCGCGAATCCCCCTGGTACGCCTGAAACGAAACATCCACCAGGGCCGGAACGTCGTCGAACGAGACGCTCACGCGGTCGAACCGCAGCACCGGAATTTGCGCGTTGGGCAGCATCACGAAGCGACCTGGCTCACAAAGATCTTGGACAAGAAGAAGTCGATCAGCAGGATCAGGACGGAGGCCACCACTACGGCTTGAGTAGTGGCGCGGCCCACGCCCTGCGTGCCTCCGGTCGTCCGCAGGCCATAAAAGCAGCCCACTAACGCAATGACGAAGGCGAAAGTGAACGGTTTGAGCAGCCCTTGGGAGACGTCGTTCCACTCTAGCGCCCGCCAGACGCTCGACCAATACTGCTGGCTCGGCAGATGCAGGAAGAAGTAAGCGATAATCCATCCGCCGAACATGCCGATGAAATCGGACAGGATGGTGAGCAGCGGTAGCATGACCGCGGTGGCGATCAGGCGCGGCGTGACCAGCTTCTGGATAGGATCCGTGCCCAGTGCGCGCATGGCGTCGATCTGCTCGGTGACTTTCATGGAGCCGAGCTCGCTGGCGATACCGGACGAGTTGCGGCCGGCCACCATAAGCGCGGTAAGTACCGGCCCCAACTCGCGAACCACGGAGATTGAGACCAGCGTGCCGGTGCGGCCAACCTGGCCGTATTGGGCCAAGGCGCGCGACATCTGCAAAGCCATCACAGCGCCGCTGAAGAAGCCGGTCAGGACCACGATGGGCAGGCTACCTACACCGATCAGATCCATCTGCATAACGACGTCGTCGCCATAGTGCGGGCGTAGGGCCACGTTGCGGATGGCGCGCCCGGTGAGCAGAAAGAAGTCCTGAACAGCAAGGAAGGGTTCTTTTAGGAAATCGAGCAAACCGGCGGATCCCCGAAACTCGATGCTACCATACCCCTGTAAATCCAAACGTGAAAGGACTTACAGCCATAGCCGGAATTCGTGTCGGGCACGCCTCGAATTACGATGCGTTGACCGGCTGCACGGCGATTTTGTGCGAGGGCGGCGCCGTGTGCGGTGTGGATATACGCGGCTCGGCCAGCGGCACGGAAGAGATCGAGGTCTTGCGGCCCGGTCACATTACCGAGCAGATTCACGCAATCGTGTTTTCGGGTGGAAGCGCCTTCGGCCTGGAGACGGCTTCGGGCGTGCGGCGTTACCTGGAGCAGCGCGGCGTCGGATTTCGAGTGGGACCGGTAGTGGTGCCGATCGTTCCCTGCGCCATTCTGTTCGATCTCGGAGTCGGTAAACCCGGCGTGCGGCCGACACGCGAGATGGGCGAGAGCGCGGCTGCGGCGGCCACCGCGGACGCGGTGAAAGAAGGCGCCGTGGGGGCTGGAACGGGAGCTACGGTGGGCAAGATTTTCGGCATGCGGCAGGCCATGAAGTCCGGCATCGGTTCAGGTCTGGTAGAGCTGAAGGGAGGCGTGCTGGTGGCGGCGCTGGCGGCTGTAAACGCATTCGGCGACGTACGGGATCCTGCCACGGGCAAGCTGATCGCCGGCGCCCGCCGCGCTCCCGGCAGCATGGAACTGGCCGATACCGAAGCCCAGATGAAGGCGGGAGCGCTGCGCGGCGGCTTCGACCGGCGTAATACGACGCTGGTCGCGGTAGCTACTAACGCGCAGCTTTCGAAAGTGGGCGCCACCAAATTGGCCGAGCTCGCGTCGTTAGGTATGGCGCGCACCATCTATCCGGTGAACACGATGTTCGACGGCGACGTAGTGTTCGCGCTCTCGCTGGGCGACGCGCAGGCAGACGTCAACACGCTGGGAGTCGCGGCCGCTGAAGCGGTGGCGGAGGCAGTGGTGCGGGCCGTGCGTAGCGCGCCCTCGCTGGGCGGACTGCCCGGGTTAGGCTGATTTACCTGGCAGTCATCTCCTATAAAGAGAAACTATTCTGACATTCTTGTTACATGTAAAATGGCGCGGAATCATGTGTAAATTAGCGACTTAGCAGACAAGATAGGTATAAATGTCATGTTAGATTGCTCCTTAGTCGTACAAGCGCAGAACCTATCGCGTGTTACACATTTAACTAAGGAGATACTTCCATGAAAAATCAGACTGATAACTCGAATGCCGCGGACCGTCGTGCATTTATGAAAAAGGGATTGGCGGCGGCTGGTCTTGGCGCAGGATTATTGGCTAACGGTCTTCCCGCGTTTGGCCAAAAACAGCAACCACAACCGGCAGCCGGCGGTCCGATCTCGAAAGGCGACGCCGCCGTGCTCAGGTTCGTGGCCGCCGCCGAACTCATCGAATCGGATCTTTGGCAGCAGTATGCGGAGCTGGGAGGAGTGACCACGGGACCACAAAACCCTTACCAGCTTGCGCTTCAGGTTCTGGATGGCGATGGCTCGCAGTACATTAGCAGCAATACCTTGGACGAGCAGAGCCACGCAGCCTTCCTGAATGCCTATCTGATTTCTAAGGGTCAGGCGTCAGTGGACCTCGATGTGTTCCGGACTTTGCCGAGCAGCCAGGCGACCGGCGCGCAGCAAATCGGACGTCTCACTAACCTCATGCAGCTTAGCGTGGACACCAGTTGGTATATCCGCTACCGCAGCTCATCCAGTCCCGACTTTGGCGCCACTTACCCACAGGCACTGCCACAGTTATCCGACGGTGTGTTCACCGCGATTCCCAGAACTAATGCTGATTTCGGCCCGACTAATCACATCCAGGCCATCGCCAATACAGCGGCGTTTCACTTCGGCTCCATCGAGCAGGGCGGGTCCAGTCTGTACCCTACACTGGCTCAGAAGGTGACCAGTCTGGAAGTTCTGAAGATTATGATGAGTATCGGCGGAGATGAGGTAGCCCACTTTTTAGAATGGGTCGATTTTTCAGGGAACGGAGTACAACCGCCGGTGGCCCCGTTTACCGACCCAACCAATGGGCTAACGTTCCCGAACTTCAATTCGCCGCCCAATCCGCTGTTGCAGACGAACCTGATTTTCCCAGTCCCGTGCGAATTCATCAGCCCGGCGTTGCCTCATTGCGCGGTGATCCGGCCGACCAATTTCGGGCAGATCGATGCGATGGGGGCCGCTCAGTTTTTAATCGATAGCGGACTCTTTATTGGGCAACAGCCAGCCTTCTTCGAAGTGTTACTGAATCTGGCGACACAGGCAGATGCAGCCAGCCGCGGAGGCGCTTAGTAAGACTGTTCGCCGTCGGGCGCGCGGGTGGGAAATTGAATCAGCCGCGCGCCTTATAAGCGATGCAATCGATCTCCACTTTCAGTTCCGGCATAGCGAACTTGACGGCCACGGTGGTGCGCGCCGGTTTGTCCACTCCGAAAAACTCCGCGTAGACTTCGTTCATAGCCGCGAAGTCCTTGCCGTCGGCCAGGAAAACAGAGCACTTTACCACGTCTGCCATAGTGGCGCCGCACCCTTTCAGGATGGTCTGGATGTTAGCCAGCACCAGGCGTGTCTCATGGCGGATATCGCCGAGCCGCACTTCGTTACTGGCCGGGTCGATGGGCACCTGCCCCGAGACGAAGATGAAATCACCGGCGCGCACGGCCGGTGAATAAGGTCCGCGCGGCACGGGCACCCCCGGCGGACTCAAACGTTCAATCATGGCTAAACTCCCTCCGCTTCCAGAAACCGCTCGACCTCCATGGCTGCCATGCAGCCGGCGGCTGAGGCGGTGATGGCCTGCCGGTAGACGCGATCCTGCACATCGCCGGCGTGAAACACACCCGGAATATTGGTCCTGGCGCCGCCTTTCGAAACAATATAGCCGTCGGCGTCCGTGTCGATCTGGCCTTTAAATACGGCCGTATTGGGAATGTGCCCGATGGCCACGAAGAAACCGTCGACGTCCTGCTCCCATACAGCGCCCGTGTCGAGATTTTTCAGGCGCACGCCGGTTACCAGATGCTGCTGCGCATCGTAAACTTCTTCGACTACCGTGCTCGGAAAAAACTTGATTTTGGGATTGTGGCGCGCGCGGTCGAGCATGATCTTGGAAGCGCGGAACTGATCGCGGCGATGGACCACGGAGACCTCCGAGCCGAAGCGTGTCAGAAAGTTGGCCTCTTCCATGGCCGAATCGCCGCCGCCGATCACCATGATTTTCTTGCCGCGATAGAAGAAGCCGTCGCAAGTGGCACAGGAGCTCACGCCGTGGCCGATGAGCTTTTGTTCAGACTCGAGTCCCAGCCAGCGCGCCGAAGCTCCCGAAGCGACAATCAACGTGCGCGTCTCCATCCATTCGCCTTCCACACTAATGCGGAACGGGCGCCGCGACAAATCGCTATCGATGACATCGCCGTGAACGAATTCGGCCCCGAAATTCTGCGCCTGCTTCTTGATGTTGTCCACCAGTTCAGGGCCGTTAATGCCCTCGGGGAAGCCTGGAAAATTTTCGACCAGCGTGGTCAGGGACAACTGCCCGCCGGCATGTTTTCCGAGTACTACGAGGGGCTTGAGATTGGCGCGCGCCGCGTAGACTGCCGCTGTATTTCCGGCGCACCCCGATCCGATGATGACTACGTTATGCATCTGGAGTTTAGATTCTACAATGTATCACGGCGATGCGCGAGCGCGGCTCACCACCCGATATACTGGGGGTTCGCAATGCATGCCCGCCAAACCCATTCGTTATAAGGATGCCGGTGTCAACATCGATGAAGGGGATCGGGCCGTCTCCGCGATCCGCAAACTGGCGCGCGGCACCTTCACGCGCGGCGTTCTTACCGACATAGGCTCTTTCGGCGCCTGCTATGCGCTTGCCGGATGGAAAAAGCCCGTGTTGATCAGTTCAGCCGATGGCGTGGGCACCAAGATCAAAGTCGCCTTTCTGACCGGCCGGCACGATACGGTGGGCGAGGATCTGGTTAACCACTGCGTGAACGATATCGCCGTGCAAGGCGCCGTGCCGCTATTCTTCCTGGATTATTTTGCGGTGGGAAAGTTGGAGGCGGCCGTCGCTGGGCAAGTGGTTGCCGGCCTCGCGCGCGGTTGCCGCCGAAACGGCTGCGCTCTGATTGGTGGCGAGACCGCCGAGATGCCCGGTCTGTATGCGCAGGGAGAATACGATCTGGCGGGGTTTATCGTAGGCGCTGCCGAGCGCACTGGTCTGCTCACCGGAAAAGGCATTCGACCCGGTGATGCGCTTCTCGGATTGCCGTCCACGGGCCTGCACACCAACGGCTACTCGCTGGCGCGCAAGTTGCTGTTTGAAGTGGCTGGTTACGAGCCCTCGAGTGTGATCCCGGAACTCGGTGCATCGGTAGCCGATGCTCTGCTCACCGTACACAGAAGCTATCTGAAGCCGATCCGCGCGCTGGTTGACAAAGGGTTGCTGCACGGCGCGGCCCATATCACCGGAGGCGGGCTGACCGACAACACGCCGCGTATGCTGCCGGGAGGCTTGGCAGCCGAGATCGATGTAAGCGCCTGGACGATCCCTCCGATCTTCGAATTGCTGCGGCGCCTGGGCAATATCCCGGAAGACGACTATCGCCGCACTTTCAATCTAGGGATAGGGATGGTTCTGGCGGTGTCGCGGGCCCAATCGCGCCGCGCCGAAGAAGCGCTGCGAAAAATGGGCCAGCCGTTCTACGCGATCGGCAGCGTGGTGCGGCGGAAGCGCGGCGGTCCCGGCGTGGTGTACAGGTGAAAAAGCGCCTGGGTATTCTGCTCTCCGGCCGCGGCTCCAATTTCGAAGCTATTGCCGACAACGTGGCCGCCGGAAACCTCGACGCTGAAATTGCCGTGGTGATCGGCAACCGCCCGGAAGCGCGCGGTCTCCGTGTAGCCCAGCAACGCGGCTTAACCGCTGTGTGCATCCCATCCAAGGGATTGGATCGCGATATTTATGACAGGCTACTGGCCGATGAGCTGAAGAAGCACGCCGTAGACCTGGTTTGCCTGGCGGGATTCATGCGGCTGCTGAGCGCCGGATTTGTCCGCGAGTTTCCGCGGCGGATTTTAAATATCCATCCGTCCCTGCTGCCATCTTTCGCCGGCCTCGACGCGCAATATCAGGCGCTCGAGCATGGCGCGAAGATCACCGGCTGCACGGTGCACTTTGTCGATGAATACCTGGACGCCGGACCGATCGTAGCGCAGGCTGCGGTTCCCGTACTGGACGACGACACTGTGGATACGCTATCCGCCCGCATCCTGCGGGAGGAACACCGCATCTACAGCGAAGCCCTCCGGTTAGTGTTGAGCGGGCGATGGCGCATCCAAGGCCGGCGCGTCTTGCAGGGCAGTTAGCTTGCGCATGCGCTGCCCTGTGAAGTCAGAAAGCTTGATCGGTGGGATCTCGCCCCGCTCCAATTGGTGCTGCACGGCCCGCTGGTAACGGCGCAATAGTTCTTCCCTGCGCGAGCGTGTCAGCCTGCAGGCTTCCAGATCCACCAGCAGATCTACCTCCCACGCCTGGAAGCAGGTACGCCGTACCTGCCCATTCAAAATCTCTTTCACCAACCGGTTGAAGCGATTGATGATTAATTCCCGGTCCACCAGCTCGTCCATACGTAGTGATATCGGCGGCGGTGCCCACGAACTTTATACAGTTTTACATTCGTTTAGGCCTCTAATCCATCTATCACAGTGGATGCGGAGGTAGAGCGATGACCGCGCACGTTGAATCGGCCAATGAAAACGATGTAATGCGAGAACAACTCGAGTACCTGATCGACCATACCGAGCAGCATGTCCAATGCGGCTGCGCCGAATGCCGGCGATACCTGCGGGCCCGCTCGGTACTGCTGGAAATCTTCGGTGAGCCCCAGAGTGCGTCTATTCACGAACTCCCCAAGCTGGCACGCGCAGCGTGAAGGCGAGCGCGGCGAGTGTGCACTAATTCAGCCGGGCCAGGAAATCCCGCACTTCGCGTAAGCGCTTCTCGATTTCCGCCCGGTCGCCGGCGGTGGGGGCAAGCCGCAGATAGGTTTCCAGGTCGGACCGCCCCGCACTCAGGTTGCGCATCTGTAAGTGGACCATGCCGCGCTGTTTGTATGCTTCCGCCTGGTGCGTATCACCAGCCAGTAGCAAGTTGAGCACCTGTAGAGCTTTGCCGTACGCTCCCCGTGCGAGATAGACGCTCCGCAGATTATTCAGCATACGTAGCAGGATCTGCCGTTTGCCGGCTGGCGCCAGCAGGCGCGGATCGGCGGGGATTTCGGAGCCGGTGGCGTGTCCTGCGAGCTCGAAGCACTCTGCAATGGTCAGCAGCCGGCCTCCGTTGAATACGTCAATGAATGCCGAGAAACCGGCCTCGTGATATTGGACCAGGAAGTGACCGGGCAGGCCGATGCCGCGAACGGGCTTGGCCAGCTTGCGCGCTATCTCCATATAGACCACTGCGATCGCAATCGGAATGCCCGTCCGCGCCGTGAGTACCTCATTCAGGCAACTATTGCGCGGGTCGTAGTAATTTTGTAAGTTTCCGATAAATCCAAGCTCCCCGAAAAGATACTGGTTGGCGGTTTCGACATACTCGCGCCCGCCGGAACACTCCCCCAGACGGCTGGCCAATTCGACGGCGTACGAGTCCAGAATGGCGATGAAAGGCTCGATATCGAGCGCAGGGAACTCGATACGGGCAAGCGTCAGCGCGGCCCGATCCAGTTCGAGGTCGTCGTTATTACCCGCCAGCAGATCGAAGAGTGCCTGCATCGCGTGCCGTAGAATGGCATGATACCGTGCTGCCTCGCTTGCTTACCATAGCCGTATGGGGCGCCGCTTTGGCGGCCGCTCCATTCCCGCATTTTTCGGAACATATACTGCCGAACTCGGGTAACAAAAGCATAAAGGGATACGTCTTAGACAGACGCACGCTCGTAACCTGGGGTAGCCGGCTTCTGTGGAGGAGTTTGCCGCAAGGCATTTATCGTGTTATCCAAGGTGTCGGGCGTGCCTTCTCTGAAGGCGGCTGTTTGGTCGACGTAGATGGCGATGGCCGGGTCGACATAGTCGTCAACGAAAGCGGACCCGAGGCTGCCCTGGTCTGGTTTCGCGCCCCGGCCCGGGGCGACCTCTGGGTCCGCCACGTGATCGACACGGGCGTCGACGCGCCGGATATCTTGCCGGTAACCTTCTTCGGCCGCAGGGGCATTCTGCTCATTCATAAGCGCATCCAAGTGCGTTTCTACGAGATTCCCAAAGACCCGGCCGCACGCTGGCCCTCCCAGGATGTTTATTCGTTCTACTCGCCTTCGCACCAGGGCGGCTTACGGCTGGCAGATATCGACGGCGATGGGCGCCCGGATATCCTGGCAGGCAATTATTGGATTCGCGCGCCGGAAAGCTTCGAATTGCCCTGGCGGCTGTTCGCTATCGAGCCCTGGAACCAGACGCTCCAGTCGGCCATGCTGCGTATGGTCTACGCGCCGCTGGTCAGCGCCACGCCGGAGCTGCTGATCGCCCAGCGCGAGATGCAGCCCGCGCGCCTGGCCCGTCTCGAAAAGCCCGCCGACCCGCGGCAGTTGTGGACCGAATATCCAATCGAGGGCCTACCGGATCTAGCTCAGCCGAACAGCCTGGACGTGGCCGATTTCGATGGCGACGGCCGCCCCGACATTCTGGTGGCGGAGAAAGCCGGCCCTGCGCGCCTGATGGTGCTGCATAACGAAGGCGGCGGCCGGTTCACGCCCGCGGTAATCACGCAGGGACACCCCATTCAATTTGCGCGCGCGGTGGATGTGAACGACGACGGCCATCCTGACATCCTGGTCATCCGCACGGACGCCATTGCCTGGTGGGAAAATCAGTGACGAGTTCAATCCAGCTCTATTCAATCCAGCTCTAATAGATAACCGCTCTTTCCTACGTTCATGGCGTGCGTGTTGCCGATCTCTATAGTTACTCCGGCGGCCTCGTGTATATGGCCGCAGAAGAAATAGTCAGGCTGTTCGCGCAGGATAAAATCGCGCACCGCCGTCGAGCCGCCGTGTACGCCCTGGCGTATCTGATCGAGCGCGGTTTGGTACGGCGGACAGTGGCAGATGAGCAGCAGCGGAGTAAGTCCCGTAAAGCTGTCCAGCTTACCGGCCAGCTGCGCCTCACTGTACTCGCCAGGGGTGTGAAATGGCGTGGAATTCGAATAACCCAGTCCGGCAACCTGATAGCGGCCCCACTGTTCGTGCCGCTGGTGAAAATCGCGCAGACCGAACTCCCTACAAAGGCCGGCGATCTGGTCAGCCGATTCGTGATTGCCCGGCAGCACGTATACGCGCCCCGCTCGACGTGCCAGGATGGCCCCACAGCGGTCGAGTCCGCGCCCGAAATTCACCAGGTCGCCGGCAGCCACATAGTAATCGGCCTCGCGTTCGAGCAGGCCCTCGAGCGCCCGCAGATCTCCGTGAATATCGGAAAAGATCAGCACCCTCATGGGGCGGATTGTACTATAGGATGCCGTCCGGCTTGCTCCCGCCGGGCCATATCGAGCGCGATCGTGCGCGACCCCGCGTAAAGCGCCACTGCCAGAGCCGCGGAAATCACCGGAATCACGTACATGGCCTGGTGCAGCCCTATGGCGCGGAAAGCTTCGCCCACAGCGGTAGCGCCTGAGGCGTGGGCGGCCTGGCGCGCCAGGTAATCGCTGAGCCGTCCGGTGATCAGCGGTCCGAAAGACGCGCCGCAGAGGTACATGGCCAGGAAGTAAATGGCCATGCTGGTGGCGCGCAGCGGCGGCGTGACGATGTCCTGTATGGCGGCATACACCAGCCCGTAATACATATTCAGTAAGCCATAAGAGGCCATGATGAACGCGATGGAGGCTGCCGCGGCGCCGGGCCGTTGCAGGATTCCTCCCAGGGCTACGGGCGCTGCGGCCAGCGCGGCGGCGGCGGCGGCAAGCATGCGCCCGTCCTGACGCCACCGGATAATGCGGTCTCCCCAGGCGCCCGCTGAAACTCCGCCGAGCACGCCCGCTACGGCATAACCAACTCCCGCCCACAAGCCCGCCTGCGCGATGGAGAGATGATGATAGCGCGTCAAAAAGGCCGGGAAAAACGTGGCCAGCGCGTAGAGATTGAAATTCACCAGCGCGCCGGACGCAATGATCCACCACATCGTAGGGATGCGCAGGATGGAGGCTACAGGCGCTGCCGCCGGCGCGGCGAGGAAGCCGGCTTCACTGGCGCCGCGGGCCGGTTCGTGCAGGCTGAGGAGCGCGGGAACCAGCAGGGCCGCCGGCAGCGCGGCCAAAACCAGAGCGGAGCGCCATCCCCACGCTTCCGCCACGGGGCCGCTGATGGCGTAACTGAGGGCGCCGCCGACCGGCACGCCCAACATGAAGAACGCCAGCGCGCGCGAGCGCCGCGCGGGCCCGAAAAGATCGCCTATCCAACTGGTGCCCGCCGGCGCGCAGACGGCTTCGCCCACAAACACACCCAGGCGGGAAAAGAGCAGCATCATATAAGTCTTGGCCAGGCCGCCCGCACCGGTCAGCGATGCCCAAACCAGAACTCCGATGGCCAGCAGACGCTTGCGGCTGGAGGAATCCGCCAGGCGCCCAAGCGGCAGCCCCACCAACGCATATAAGACGATAGGCAGAGTGCCGAGCGCGCCTAGTTGTGTGTCGGAGAGATGAAACTCTTTGCGAATGGGCTCGAGCAGTGCGCCGAGCACTTGGCGGTCGTAGAAGTTGAGGACGTTGATGGCGAACAGGACGATCAGCGACCGGTCGAGAGTGTGGGAGCGCACTGGCTGAAAATGTAGCACAGGGGCGGGGTTTCTCCCACGCAGTGGGGCCCAGTTCATTGGAGGACGACCCATGCGGCGTACGGTTTCCCAATCGCTTCGACTGGCCCTCATATTTCTGACTGCCCTGGCAGCGTTCACTGCGGCTGCGACGGGCATCATCTTAGTCGATGGGGCGGCCTTCGGCGCCTCGGAGGTGGGGGATATCTACTTTGACACAGCCGCCCTGGCTCTAGCAGCCACTGACCCCACCGGAGCATTTCCGCTACCCGTCTAGCAATCTCCGCGACAGGCACGCGCGGGATCACAGGAGTTGGGCAATAGACCGGCTCGCCGCACAGGCCAGCTTTCCTATTTAATTTTGAATGTGGGAGGACTGCAGCTACTCAGGAACAGCGTGGTCTACGTACGCCCAGATCGGTGGTCTCGAAGATCGGTAGTACCGCCTTGCGGTTCATAAGGTCTCTGTATCCCTGTACACCAGTGCTTCCTAGGAGAAAGCCGACTTGCGTCGGGACAATGCTTCTATGCTGTGGAAGAGAGATCGCATCGTGAATGAGCCGCTTAATGTCGCCAAGCTCATTAGCAAGGCTACGGAACCATTTTTCCAAGGCCGTATTATTCATGGCGTGTTGTGGCTTCCATCCTGAGGGATTGCCGACACACGGCCCTGGGACTCACCTTTGATCCGAACATTCTACGCCAGCAATTCTGCTAATGTCCATGCCGTCCGCGATCAGTTTCCCAGAAACGGGCCACGACCACCCGACCGGTAGTGTCCTAAGGTCGTGTTCGGTTCGGCCCCCCCGCAAACACGCCCGGTTATTTCTTGGCGACCAGTTCCTTGATGTGCTTGGCGCACGCTTCCGCTACCGATTGCTTACCACCCCCTCGGCTGAGCATCCCCTTGGTTGCGGCATATGCCCAAACAATATCGCCGTTCTTGGCGGTTAGTTTGAACGCGGCTTCCGAGATGCGATACGTGCCTGCCGTTTTCGCGGTGGCGACAAAGCCAGCATCATGGAACAGGGAACTATCGAGGATGTATTCGGCCTTTTCGCGCGTCGGGACAACCCGCAAAGGAACATGCTTTTCCTGGAAAGCCGCAAGAATGAAAATGTCGAAACCGTTGTTCGTATCGACGTAGACTGTGGAACCGGGAGGGATCGTTATCTTCTGGTGGTGCGCGGCGAAACAGGCCATAGCGAACGCGAGTAACGCGGCGGAAACCTTCATGGCTTAGATGTTATGACCCCGATTTCGCAAATCAACGCCAATGCCTGAAAGAGTTATATTCTGTCTGTCTCTCTCTTGGATCATAGCCACCAATCCTTCCACGCTGACACCAGATTGAGGGCCGAAATGTAATGAACCAAGGAGCTCGCCATCCTCGTACAGCTTGCGGGCTGGATCGTGTTTGGCATACCGTTCAAGGTTATCCCCGACTTCATGAAACCTCGCCGCTAATGATTTTAGTTTGGTGTTGATTTCCGCGACGGCCTTCGTTGCTTCGGCTCTACGTTTGAGCAGATCGGCGAGTTGCTGATTGCTCTCGGCTTCACTCACAAAACGCCTCCAAGTGGGTTCGGCGATATCGGTTTGCATTTAGGTACACGCTCCGCTCAAAATGATTGTGGGCGAGCACCCAAACCAAGATTATCCGAAAGGCCCACTGTGGTGGTGGGCCTTCTATTTCAATCCTACCGCTATGCCAACAATTCCTTCAAGTCCCAAATATGGTCTGCGAGTCGAGCGGCCAGAGCGGGCGTTTTTTTGATGGTCTGGTGCTTCCGACAAAAATTGTAGTATGCGAAGTGGAGCGCTAGGGCGGCTTTCAGGCTTCGCCACTTTTTGCTAAACGCATACGTCAATCGTGTGAGCCGCTTGCACCACTGCCGTAGGCTACCGTTCTGGCGCTCAATATGGGATGTACAAACGCGCCGCATATCGGGACCGCCGTATATGCCCACCTTTTCAGCACTGATGACCTCTGGCGGGCTGTAGCGCCGCTGGCCTTCGTTCGTCTGGGCATAGACCTTGATGTACTGCGCGTAGCTTACGCGGTCGCCCAGCTTGCTTCCAACGGCATAGGGATAAACTGGCAGGCCATCGGTGGTCAATTGAAACTTTGTGTTGGGGTCGGTGGCATCCGCCAGTTTTGCCATGAACCGGCCCGCGCTGGTTTCTGTGCGCTTGCCAAGCTCAAAGCAGAGGACCAGCTTGGAATGGCGCTCGATCCCGACGAAGCACCACGCGTCGCCCAGATACATATCGTCGCCTTCAAACGGATTTTTATGGGCTTCTTTCTTGCCTACAAATCCCCAGATTTCATCCGCCTGGACATCAGAAACTGGGACGTTACGAACCTTGGTTGCGAGTAGGGTTTCGCATCGCTGACCAGCATCCACGACCAGCCGCATGATGGTATCGCGGTGTAAGCCGGTGATGCGCTCCGCGCTCCTGATGCTGTTTCCTTCAACGATCAGCCTGAGCGCCATTAAAGCAGCCTCTTCGTCAAGCTGTTTGTGGCCCACTACGCCGAAGTCCTTGGGTTGGCTGAAGGTCTTGCCGCACTGAGAGCAACGGTAGCGTTGTTCCCCGTCGCGGCGCTTACCTGCCTTGGCGGCTTCGATCCGGCAATTGTGGCACGTCATAGCGAATCTCCTTGAGACCCGCAGCCAAAAGCCGGATAATGGAATTGCGAGGTTCCGTGCGGCTTAGGCTGTACGGGATTGCAGCCCCGGTAGCGATTGGCGTCGTTACTGGGGTTTTTTGCTTTACTCCTAAAGTATACTGTACCCCCTATAGTATGTCAAGAGAAAGGCGTGACAATTCGCAAGGGGGTGTAGTATTATTTGAGCATGAGGAAAAAGCGCCTACCAGAGGACATACGGGACTATTTTGTGAGGATGGGACGGATAGGAGGGCAAAAGGGCGTTCAGGCTCGATTGGAAAAGGTTAGCCCGGAACGCAGGAAAGAGATCGCCCAGAAAGCAATTGCGGCAAGGTGGGCCAAAAAGTCCGTGGAGAACAGGTAGCGAAGTGGATCTAAATTTTGTAGAATAGGACGGAAGGCTGGGTGGTCGAATCTGGTTAGGCACGTCCCCAGCAAGGTACGGTATGCCGGTTCAAATCCGGTCCCAGCCTCACGTTTTTAGTTCCCGAGGTGACTCAAGGGTTAGCGCCCCTGAAATTTACCCTCGGAGAGGAGGAAGCAACGATGCCTTCAGCGCGCGTTGCGTTCATCCTGATTATCCAGATCAGAAACGGCCTTACGGTCGTCATGATCTGGATAACGCGACGCCCACCATCAAAACACCGGTGGTGGGCTTAATTTCACTTCGCTGCAAAGATCAAAAATTACTTACAATTTCTGTCAAGAACTAATATGCCACACAACTTACTCCACCTGCAAGTAGTAACTCCATGCAAGTTAACAACTGAATGTATCAACATCTCACCACTACCAAATTTTCCACCAGTTGGTCATCTGAACTTGAAGATGCTACACTCGCAAGTGTAGCGCGGTTTTGAATAAATATGCAACTGGGCCTGTCAAGCCTCTCGGCCAACTTTTTAGGACCCGCAAGTCGTTCATAGCAATGGTGTGCATATTTAACCAACACCACCTCAGGACACTACCACCCGACCGCTGTGGTATATTTATACATAGCACTGAATAAATACTCTAATGGACCATGTCGTCGGAGTCGTTGGATATCGGGGCTATAGCGGAGCCGAGCTTTTCCGCATTCTCAAACGCCACACCCGCGTTCAGCCAGTCCTGCTCGATCATCGCGACGACGGTCTCGCCGACTCCCCGATTCGGGGGGCCGCCCGCGAGCGCCATGCGCCCTGCTCCGCCGACGCCGTCCGCGCCGAACACATCTCTGTCGTCTTTCTGGCCACCCCGCCGGAAGTCTCCATGGAACTGGCCCCGGCCATGCTCTCCGCCGGCGCCAGAGTCATCGACCTGAGCGGCGCCTTCCGCCTCCGCACGCTCGCTGCTTACGCCACCTGGTACAAGCAGCCGCACACGCAGCCCGAACTGCTCGCCGAAGCCGCCTACGGGCTCCCCGAGTTCTGCCGCCGGCGCATCGCTTCCGCGCGCCTGATCGCCAACCCGGGCTGCTATCCGACCGCCGCCAATCTGGCTATTCGCCCGCTCCTCGAGGCCGGCGTAGTTGACCGCGCGGCGGGCGTGATCTGCGACGCCAAGTCCGGCGCGAGCGGCGCAGGCCGCAAGCCCAGCCTGACCACCAGCTTCTGCGAGGTCACCGAAAACTTCGCCGCCTACTCGGTGCTCTACCACCGGCATGTCCCCGAAGTGCTCATGATCTCGGGCCTCGAGGAGCGCGAGTTCAGCTTTACCGCGCAGCTTTTGCCCATCGCCCGCGGGATCCTCGAGACCATTTACCTTCGCGTGCTGAACGGCACTACCGCGGAGCGTCTCCTCGAAATCTATGAAGCGCGCTACGCCGGCGAGCCTTTCATCCGTCTGTATCAGGCCGGCCGCCTGCCGGATTTGCACGCCGTCGCACACACCAATTACTGCGAAATCGGCGTCACCGTGGACGGCGCCAGCGGCCGCGCCGTAGTCGTCAGCGCCATCGATAACCTGGTCAAGGGCGCGGCGGGCCAGGCCATACAGAACATGAACCTGTTGCTCGGCTATCCCGAGACGGAGGGATTGCTGTGAAGCTGCTGGTCAAACTGGGCGGTACTTTACTCGATGCGGAGGGCACGCGGGAAGCGCTGGCCGCCGAGCTTGCTGCCATCTCGCGCAGCGTTCAACTGGTCGTGGTGCATGGCGGCGGGCGCCAGATGACGCGCTATCTCGCCGAGCGTGGGATCGAAAGCCAATTCGTCAACGGACTTCGCGTTACCACCCCGGCGGTCCTGGACGCCGTCGTCGAGGTGGTGGCAGGCAGCGTGAATTGCCATCTGGTCGCCGCACTCAATCGCTCAGGCGCGCGCGCCGTGGGACTATCCGGTATGGATGCTTGCATGGTCGAAGCCGAGCAGATGGATGGCTCGCTCGGCAGCGTCGGCCGCGTGGTCGCCGCCGATCCAGCCCTGCTTCATGCGTTGCACGGCGGAGGTTTTCTGCCCGTGGTCGCGTGCCTGGCGGGCGATCGCGACGGCCACCTTTATAACGTCAATGCGGACCAGATGGCGGTGGCCTGCGCGACGGCTTTCGGCGCGGACCTGCTGATCTTTCTCACCGATGTGGAAGGCGTGTTGGACGCCGGCCGGCGCCTCGTGCCGTATCTCACCCTGGCCGAAAGTGAATCGCTCATCGCGCAAGGCGCCGCGACCGGCGGCATGCTGGCCAAGCTCAATGCGGCGCACGCCGCGCTCGGGCAGGGCGTGTCGCAGGTGCGCATCGCCGGCGGAGCCTCCCGCCAGATCCTCTCGCGCATCCTGGCCGGTGAAAATGCCGGAACGCACATCGCCCTACGGGAGGTCTGCACCCCATGATCAGCGGTTTCACAGCCGGCGCGGTCATGGAACCCTCCGTTCCGCCCGGCGACCTCATCGTGCGCAAAGCCCGCATGCAGGATATCGGGCCGATCCTGGACCTCATCAACGGCTATGCCGCCAAGGGGATCATGCTGCCTCGCACCGAGTTCGACGTCTCGGAAGATATCCGCGATTTTACCGTCATCCTGGCCGGGGAACGCCTGGTCGGTTGCGGTGCCTTGCATTTTTATACGCCGACCAGCGGCGAGATCCGTTCTTTGGCCGTCGCCGAAAGCGCCACGACGCATGGCATCGGGCGGCGGCTCATCGAGACGCTGGCTGCCGAAGCTTCCGGCTACCGGCTCGACGCCATTTTTGCGTTCACCTATGTTGCGGAATTCTTTCGCAAGATGGGCTTCGAGGAAGTGGAGCGCGGAGCGCTGCCGCTGAAAGTCTGGAAAGACTGCCTGCGTTGCCCGAAGTTCCAATGTTGCGATGAAATTGCCGTAATGCGCGTTCTCAGTTCCGAATATAATCGGGAAGTTCGACAATATACGGGCGCTGAAAGCGCGGATTTGATTCAGCTTCCCGTGCCGCGGCGCGCCTGACAGCGGCCTCTTCCATTTAAAAAATACCCGCAGAAGCGGGTAATCCTCATACCCCGCAAATATTTCTTAAAAATAAATCGTGAATTCTCCGATAAATTGTACTATATTTGATGAAAACAGCGGATAAACACGTCTTTAACCACTGAAATCGAAGGGATAATTGAATGAAAGCTCAAACGGTTGAGGTGAAAGCGTCCAACGGCAGAGTGCTCTGCTGTACCGTCTTCCGCTCCGGCGGAAAGAAACTTCTGGCCAAAGGCCATACCATCAGCGACGAAGATATTAAAGTTCTGGAATCTGAAGGCATGGAAACCATCTGGGTGACCGAACTGGAGGAGGGCGAGGTCGGCGAAGATGACGCGGTTTGCGCGGTGGCGAGCGAAATGGGCTGCGGAAGCTTCGAGATCCGTCTGGCCGCCGGCGGCCGCGCCAATCTGCTGGCGACCGAAAAGTGCTGCGTGCTGGTGGACGACGATCTGCTCAAACAGATCAACTGCACCGCCAGCGTAGCCATCGCCACCGCCCCGAATTTCAGCTTCGCAACCCCCGGCCAGCGAATCTCTACGATCAAAAGCGCGCCCTTCGCCGTTTCTCAAGCCCAGCTTGAAGCGGTCACCGGAATATTGAAGGAGCGCGGCCCCATCCTGCAGGCCCGTCCCATGCGCAACGCCACCGTGGGCGTCTTATATACGGATCCGCTGAGCGGCGAGCGCGCCCGCCTGCTGTTTGAGAACATCATGCGGCAGCGCCTCGAACGCTTTGGGATCGCGGCCAATTACGCGCTCGCCTGCACTGAAGATGAAACCTCGGTAGCCCGTAGCTTACAGCACTTGCTACGCTCGAAGCCATCCGTAATCCTGGTTGCCTCGACCACGGCTCCGGCGGGCCCGGAAGATGTCGTCGGGCAGGCGATGTGCAAAATAGGCGGCCACGTGGAGCGCTTCCTGGCCCCCGTCGAGCCGGGAAATCTTTTATTGCTGGCCTATAAGGACGCAATTCCGATGATTTCCGCTCCGGGATGTTTTCGATCGGCTAAAACAAACGTGGTAGACTTATTGCTTCCTCCGTTGCTCGCCCGATATCGCGTCTCAGGCTGGGAAGTCGGCGGCCTGGGGCACGGGGGCCTGCTCGGCTAGTTCACGAGCTCCTCCACCCCTGTGGGATGTAACCTCCGAGCATCCCACAGGTGCTTGTGGACCGGGCGCTTAACGGCGCCCGGTCCTTTTTCCTTTCCCAGGCATCTACGTGCCGACCCCTGCGGCTGGCCGCTCTTCCCCTTCCTTCTTTTTCGGCTCGGGTTTGGGCAACGGCTTACGCGGCAGCATCTCCTCCCGGGTGGCTGCCTGGTAGACGACTGCGGCCATGATGGCCGAGGCTTCCATCAAGTCGCCCGGTTGCAGATGGTCGTAAACGTCCATATTCGAGTGATGCGTATCGGTTGAATAATCGAGCGGATCCTGAATGAACTGAAAGCCCGGCAGCCCGACCGCATCGAACGACAGGTGATCGGTGCCGCCAGTGTTGCGGATAGTCACGGCACCGGCTCCATAGTCTTTGAAAGGCGCGAGCCAGGCTTCGAACAAGGGCCGCATCATGTCGTTGCCTTGCAGGTACGCGCCGCGGATCTTGCCGCTGCCGTTATCCAGGTTGAAGTAACCGGAAAGCCTGGCATGCTCCGGCTTGAGCGTCATGCTCTCGCGATCCGCGAAGTGCTCCTTCACGTAGGCTTTGGAGCCAAGGAGCCCCTGTTCTTCGCCGGTCCACAGCGCCATACGGACAGTGCGCGCCATTTTCAAGTCGAGCGTTTTCAGGATGCGCATGGCCTCCATCGCGACCGCGCTGCCGGCCGCGTTATCGGTCGCGCCCGTACCGCCTGTCCAGGAGTCCAGGTGCGCTCCCAGCATCACCACTTCTTCTTTCTTGCTGGTTCCCGGCAACTCGCCTGTGACGGTGAAGGAGTCCTGCGTTTCGTCGTGGAAACGGTTTTGAATATCGAATTCCAGGGTCACGGGAATTTTTTTCCCGATTAGCCGTGCGATGCGGTTATACTGCTCGACTTCGAGCGCCACGGATGGCGGTGGCACCGGCTTCTTTGGATCTGCGGAAGCGCCGGCCGCGCTGAATACAATGCCGCTGACAGCGCGACTGCTCGGTACTAGCGTCAGCAGCGCGCCTTCGTCGCGCATAAACTGGTTCAGTTTATCGCCAAACTTCACGCGCGCCTCGCGGTCAAGTGGCGGCCCTCCCGGAAGCGCCGGCGCCAGTGAATTGGCGATCAGCGAGCGCGCCGAAGGATCCGGCGCCAACGACTCCGCCTCCAGTTCGGCATCGGTGAAGCGCCGCAGCGCCGGCTCGGTCTCCGAAGCCAGGGGCGCGGGGTCTCCCAGCAGTACGATCTTCCCCTTGAGCTTGCCCTTGAACTTCTCGAAGTCCGCGTCGGTCTTGATCACCGCCAACACGGGCTCGCCCGAAACCGGACCGTTGGTTCCCGGCGTCCAAGGCCGCGCGAAACCAATCAGCGGCGAGTATTGCGGCTCTTTCTGCTGCGCGCTGAAGCGCACGCACGACCAGCCTTTCCCAAACGGTCCCCACTTTTCGAGGTTCGGGTTGGTAATGCCCCACTCGGTCATGCGGCGTACGACCCACTCCGCCGCGGCCTTCAGGCCTGGAGAGCCTGTCAGGCGCGGACCATATACATCTGCCAGGTAGAAGGCGTTCTCCATCACCTTGGAGTTCTGAAACTCCTCGGCCTTGATGCGGTTTATGGTGTATAGATCCACCTTCTCCTGCGCCAGCAGAAGCGGGGCACACAACAGCAGCAGAGAGTGTTTCATAAGTGCCACGAGATTATCACAATGGCCATACAATTGCAGTTGCGCCAACCAAATGCCGAACGCGCGGTTTACCGTTACCTTGAGCCTCATGACGCTGCTGTTGTCCTGCAAAAGCGCCCCGCCGCCACATGCCGTGGCGGTCTCGCAAGCGTCCGATCCGTGCGCGCCGGAGACGCCATCGGACCCAGCCGCGGCGCATACCGAGACTCACGTCGAAATCGTCAACGTGAACATTTATCTCGACCCCCAGCTTATTCTGCAGGTACGGCATCTGACCGGCAAGTTCCTTCCCACCAGAAAAGGGCAGCCACCCACCTTCGATGACAAGAATTCTTACATCATTGCGGTCGATTCAGCCGAGGTCCACGTAAGTATGGAGAGCATGACCCACGCGATGAATACCTACGTATTCGGCAGCCCCAATGCCCCTCTCAAGGATCTGAAGGTGACTTCCCAAGGCAGCCTGCTCAAACAGGAAGGCAAAATCAGAAAAGGCATTGGAATTCCATTCGAATTAATTGGCGAGGTAAGCCCCACCGCGGACGGAAAAATTCGGATTCACCCTATCCACATCAAGGTCGCGCACTTGCCTGTAAAGGGGTTGATGAAAATCTTCGGCCTCGATACCGCTAACGTGGTCAACACCAAAAACACCAGAGGCGTGAGCGTCGACGGCAACGATATCATTCTCGACGCCGCCGCAATGTTGCCGCCTCCGGCTATGCGCGGGCGGATCAGCGGCGTCCGTGTTTCCGGCGACGAAATGATCCAGACATTTGGAACGGCCAGATTGGACGCCCCGGCAAAGCCATCGCAAGCCAATTACATGGCGTATAAAGGCGGCGTTTTGCGCTTCGGAAGGATGATGATGAGCGATGCCGACATGCAACTGATCGACGAGGATCCGACCGATGCCTTCAATTTCTTTCCGGACCATTATCAGCAGCAGTTAGTTGCCGGCTACTCCAAAACCACCGCGTCCGGAGCGCTGCGCGTCTATATGCCCGATTACAATAAACTTCCCGGAACGCGCGCCAACGCTGCACAATCCAGTGAATAAACGTTATCAATTACTGTAAACCTGCCGGACTATAAGCCGGTTTCTGTACCCTTTGGGGGCGGCAGCCATTCGTCTGGGCCGGACATTACTGTCCGGCTCTAGCGACCTACCCGAGAGTTTGACGGAGCGGGCCGCTCCTGCTCTCCTATTTGGTCTTGCTCCACGTGGGGTTTGCCCTGCCGGGCGAATTGCTCCGCCCGCGGTGCGCTCTTACCGCACCTTTTCACCCTTACCCGTTGCCGGGCGGTATATTTTCTGTGACACTTTCCGTAGAGGATCCGTCGCCAGAACCCCTCCCGGCCGTTAGCCGGCACGCTGCCCTGCGGAGACCGGACTTTCCTCCCGTTTCCAGGCGGCTGCCCATCCGGCAGGCTACAGTGGCATTATCCCATGTTGTGTGAAGTAAAGCCCATTCCGCGGATTAGCCCCGCGCGAATGTGCTGGAGATCGCAAAAGATCAGTGTATTCTGATAGCAACTGCATAATAGTTCAGGTTTTTAGAGATTCTCGCGCGTACATAACGACGTTGTTAGGGAGATTTTCATGGCTAAGAAACCAATGGCGGCAATTAGCGCCTTCGGCTTGTTCGCGACTTGTCTGTTCGGACAGGGATTGACTACCAATCAAACCAAAGATCAGTGGGAGGAGATCAATTTCGAGTTCAATTCCTCCATTCTTTCCGATGGCTACCCGAGCCTTCTGCGATTGGCCGACATCCTGAGCCAGCATCGGGACTATCACGTCAAGTTGACCGGAAACACCGACTTTGTCGGTTCCGCACGCTACAACGACCGCCTGGCGATGCGCCGCGCTGAAACCGTTCGTGACTTTCTGGTGAAGTACGGCGCTAGCGCCGCCCAGATTTCCGTCGCAGGCGACGGCAAAAGCGATCCCGAAGTCAACAACCGGACCAAGGAAGGCCGCTTCATGAACCGGCGCGTTATCCTGACCGTTACCGATGGACAAGGCAAGGTCGTCGCCGACGGCGGCACGAGCGAAGTCATGCCCACCTTGGCCGATATTTTCAAGAAGCAGGAAGAATGTTGCAACAATATTCTGAAGCGGCTCGATAAACTCGACGATATCCTGGCGGCTTTACGCGATCTCAAGGGCGAGAACGACCGCCTGAAGGGTCAGGTTGCCGAACTGCAGAATGCCGAGAAGGCGCTCGAGGACAAGGTCAACGGCATCCCCAAACCACTCACCGCCGAGCAGACCACGGCGATCGCCGAGAAAGAAGGCGAGAAAGCCCTGGACGAGGCGCAGCAGCGTAACAAGAAATTCTCCCTTCTGGCGCTCAATGTCGGTCCGACCGTGGGCTACCGGTCAACAGGCGATGTGACCTTCAACGGACGCGGTCAGTTCTTCTCGCCGTTTGGCGGCGATGGCACCCACGCCGTACAGGCTCAGGGCGAGTACATGTATTATCCGGGCCAGCAGGAAGGCCAGTTCGATATCGGCCTGGTCAACCGTTGGGACCATGTGCAGGCCGGCCTGTTCTCCAGCTTCAAATACATTCGCCTCAACGAATACGCAAACGGCGGCAGTATGGGGCAGGGCGCTTTCCTGCTCGATTATGTCTTCGGCAGCGGCAAAATCGGCTTCTACGGGACCGAGGGTTTCAAGAACACAGGCGCTCTGTCGTCGACCGCATTAGGCCCGACGTCGTTCATAGAGACCTACGCGCGCCCCATGAACCAGGTGGGTGGCACCTTCCAGATCGGCACTTGGGGCGATGCCTGGATCGAAGGCAATCTCGGATACATACACAGCCACACTTCCGACGCGAGCCGTATGGGTGGTCAGGTGAAAGTGGTCCAGCCAGTCAGCCGCGAGCTGGCATTCACGGTCGCGGCGGGCCTGAACCCCACGCTGATAACCGCCAACAGGAACACAGGCGAACTCACCTTCGGTCTTCAATTCGGCAACTTCATGCGGCCGAAAGAGTTCATGACCTATACCCATCCGATTCCCATGGATGTTCCGCGCATTCGCTATGAACTGCTCACGCGCCAGGTGGGCCATAGCGCGCCGGTTGCGGACGCGGGTCCCAACCAGATCGGTGTGCCCGCGGGAACCATCACCCTGAATGGCACCGGTTCTTACAGCCCGGATCACGAGGCGCTCAACTATTCCTGGAGTCAAATCTCCGGGCCCAGCGTGGCTTTATCCGGGGCCAACACTGCGACTGCCACATTCAGCGCGGCTCCTGGACAAACTTACTCCTTCCGCCTGACAGTGACCGGCCAGACCAGCGGCCTGGAATCCTCGGCCAGCACCACGGTAACCACCAGGGCGGCCGTCCGTATCGTGAATTTCTCCGCTACGCCGAGTCAGATCAGCGCCGGACAGCGCTCCATCATCTCCTGGAACGTACCGGGCGCTACTACAGTCAGCATCTCGCCGACAGTCGGCTCGGTAAATCCGTCGGGCACGGCGACTGTTACGCCGCTCCAGACTACCAGCTATACGTTGACCGCCACCGGGCCGGGCGGTCAGCAGATCTCTCAGACGCTGACCATCACGGTCGGCCCATCCCAGCCCTCCGTCATACGCTTTAGGGCGGCGCCTGCCACTATCGCAGCGGGCCAGTCTTCTACTCTGTCCTGGGCCACGACGGGTGTCACCAGCGTGTCTATCAGCGGCATCAGCGGCAATCTGCCTGCTAATGGCAGCCGGAGTGTCTCGCCGACTCAAACTACCACTTACACCTTGACAGCGACCGGCGCGGACGGCAAAACCACCGTTACCGCGCAGGTAGTCGTCACCATCTCCGGGAGCCAGGTGCCCATAGTCAATAGCTTCACGGTTTCGCCGACCACAGTCAGTGCCGGTGGCACCGCGCAGCTCTGTTGGAACGTGTCCAACGCCACGTCCGTGAGCATCTCGCCCGGCCTCGGCTCGGTGCAGAGCACCAGTTGCACTACCATCACGCCATCGCAAACGACTACGTACGTATTGACGGCGACCAACGCCGCGGGTCCGACTCAGGCCAGCGTAACGGTCTCTGTGGGCGGTGTACAGATCCTGTCGTTCAGCGCGAGCCCGGCCTTCTCGCCGGTCTCTGGCTCGCCAGTCGTCTTGTCCTGGACCACGCAGAATGCCTCCTCCGTAGTGGTGACCGGCACAGGCGTCCCATCAGGAGCTGTTGCAGTAAATGGCAGTGTCACTGTGTATCCGACCACTAACTCGGATTACACGTTGACTGCTTACGGTCCGGGCGGACCGGTCAGCGTAGTTATTCAGGTATTTGTGAGATAGACCGTAGTCGGGGCGGCCTTCGGGTCGCCCCGTACCGCAGCACGTATCCACCACCAGGGGTGAACCCTTTTTTCCCCGTTGACCCGACAGTCCCGACGCGACACCCGAAGTCGGCCGCGCAATCGTCGTGTCGAGCACGCCGGTGCTGCTGTAACGGGCCAGACCGAACGAGGTCGGC
>Ga0302326_10005475_pt1 | contig 28932 bp, 31 predicted proteins | sample Palsa_T0_3_FD_202264 | JGI IMG/M metagenome (GOLD analysis project Ga0302326, IMG submission 202264) | Peat permafrost microbial communities from Stordalen Mire near Abisko, Sweden - Palsa_T0_3 | ecosystem: Environmental > Terrestrial > Soil > Palsa > Peat permafrost | place: Sweden: Abisko... | reverse complement strand
CGTCAGCGCCGCTCATCTCGGCGCCGCTCCTCCTCATCGCTTCGCTCTGCATCGTCGCCGGCGCTCATCTCGGCGCCGCTCCTCCTCATCGCTTCGCTCTGCATCGTCGCCGGCGCTCATCTCGGCAGCCTGCGCCAAACGAACTGCGGCAGTAACCGCATGCAGAAGAACAGCGGTCGCAGCGTCCATGGGATCCATACGCTGCGGCGACGTCTCGCCAGTGCACGCGCCGTCGCGGCGGCCACTTGCGACGGCGTGCTGGCCAGCGGAGCGGCAGTCATCCCGTGTGTCATCCGGCCGATCACGAATCCGGGCCGCACGAGCAACAGTTGGACGCCGGTCCCGTGCAGCGCATCGGCAAGCCCGCTGGCGAAGCCATCCAAGCCCGCTTTCGCCGAACCGTAGACGTAGTTAGCCCGACGTACCCGCACGCCGGCCACCGAGGAGAACACCACCAGCGCTCCCCGCCCGGCCTTCCGCATCGCAGCGGCCAGGTGGGTGAGCAGACTGACCTGCGCGACATAGTCGGTGTGTACGACGGCGACCGCGTGCGCCGCATCGATCTCGGCTCGGTCCTGATCGCCGAGAATCCCAAAGGCGAGCACGGCGACGTCGATCGGGCCGTGTTCGGCGATGATCGAGGCCACGAGCAGGCCGTGTGACTCCAGATCGTCGGCGTCGAACTCGCGGGTGGACACCGCCACCGCCCCGGCCGCCCGGATCGCCGCAGTCTGCTCGCCGAGCCGGTCGGCGCCCCGCGCCGCGAGCACCACTGACGCGCCAGGAGCCAGCCGCGCCGCGAGCTCGATGCCGATTTCGCTGCGACCACCCAGAATCAGCACCGTCGGTGCGCCCGTGTCATTCACGGCTGCGATTATCACCTGCGCTAGCGTGGGCGATGATGGCGAACTCCACTGCACGGCTGACCAACGACGCGCTGGCGTTTCTCACCGAGCGCCATCTAGCCATGCTGACCACACTGCGCGCAGACAATTCGCCGCACGTGGTGGCGGTGGGCTTCACCTTCGACCCCAACACCCACATCGCGCGGGTGATCACCACCGGGGGCTCGCAGAAGGCGGTCAACGCCGAGCGCGGCGCGGTCGCCGTACTCAGCCAGGTCGACGGGGCCCGTTGGCTGTCACTTGAGGGGCGAGCCAGCGTCAACGGCGAGATCGACGCCGTGCGCGACGCGGAACTGCGCTACGCCCAGCGTTACCGCACACCAAGGAAGAACCCGCGACGCGTGGTCATCGAGGTTCAGATAGAACGGGTGCTCGGGTCCTCGGACCTGTTGACCCGCAAATCCGACTAGCCCCCTAGACCAGAGTGGCGCCGGGCGCCCTGATCACCAGCGGCACCGCAGGAAAGTACGCCGCCATCTCCGGACGGGATTTGGCCAGCGCGGCCGTACCGTAGCCGCGATGCCGATAGTCGGGATGAATCCAGATGCGGACATGCACCTCCTGGCCATCGAGCTCGCCGAAGATCATGCCGACCTTCTCCTCGCCGTCAACCGCGACGAACCAGGCGGCCTCTTCGGCGTCGAGTCGCTGCTGCGCCGAACGGATCTCGTCGTCGAGGTCAGCAGCCGGTGCGCCGGACCCGTCGCCTTTGGCGCCGATCTCCTCGGTGCGGGCGGCGAAAATATCGCGATCGGACGCACCGGAGAACGGGCGAAGTGTCAAGGTGTCGCCGGAGCTGGCCGGCCGGTCTTTGAAGGTGAAGCTCAAGATGTTGTTCAGATCTTCGAGCTCGGCGGCGATCTTATTGCGCGAGTCCTTGGTCAGTTGATCGAACGACATACCGATCACCGCTTCGGCGCCCAGCCGTGAGGTGCCCAACAACTCCACGATGCCGTCGACCGCCGAGTGCCGGTCGTCGGCTTCCACGATCAGGTCCAGCACCTGATGTCGACGTTTCAGGGCGGTGAGAAAGGCGTCGGTGATCTCTCGGCGGGCGGCAGCGCGGTCGTGGTCGGTCATCGGACGAGCCTAATACGCAGTTGCGGGTCGGTGCCGCCTTCGGCGGCCATGTTTACAGCGGTACAACGAACAGTTCGTGCGGCCGGTTGTTGACGGACTGAGCGCCGTCTTCACCGACTACCACGATGTCTTCGATGCGCGCCCCCCACTTGCCCGGAAAATAAATCCCCGGCTCGACGGAAAACGCCATGCCCACTTGCAGCGGCAGCTCGTTGCCCGCGACGATGTACGGCTCCTCGTGCACCGATAACCCGATGCCGTGGCCGGTGCGATGCACGAAATATTCGGCGAGCCCGGCTTCGGCCAGCACACCGCGAGCGGCGGCGTCGACCTGCTCAGCGGTCACCCCGGGACGCACCGCCTCGACTGCCGCCCGTTGCGCCCGCTGCAGCACTGAATATTGTTGCGCTACTTCAGGACTGGGCTCACCGATGCTATAGGTACGCGTCGAGTCGGAGTTGTATCCAGGCTCGTAGCTGCCGCCGATGTCGACGACGACGATGTCACCGACCCGAATCTCCCGATCCGAGTATCCGTGATGCGGGTCGGCGCCATGCGGCCCGGATCCGACGATGACGAACGCTACATCCGAATGCCCTTCGGCGACAATGGCTTCAGCGATATCGGCGGCGACGTCGGCCTCGGTTCGGCCGGGCACCAGAAACTCCGGCACCCGGGCGTGCACCCGATCGATGGCAGCGCCCGCCTTGCGCAGCGCGTCGACCTCGGAGGCGTCCTTGACCATCCGCAATTGCCGCAGCACGTCGGTGGCCAACACCGGCAGCACGCCGAGGACGTCGGCCAACGGCAGCAGGTGCAGTGCCGGCATCGAGTCGGTGACCGCCGTCGCCGCCGGAGCGACGCCGATGGCTGCGGCGACCAGTTGATAGGGGTCGTCGCCGTCGACCCAATCCCGCACGGTCAGACCGAGATCCGTGGCAGCGGATTCCTTCAGCGAGGCCAGCTCGATGCGTGGCAGGACCACCGTAGGGTCACCGGCGACCGGCAGCACCAGGGCCGTGAGCCGCTCGAAGGTCTGCGCCCGCGAGCCGAGCAGATAACACAGGTCATAGCCCGGGGTGATCACCAGCCCAGCCAGACCCGCCTTGGCGGTGGCGGCAGTCGCGGCCGCCACGCGGCGGCGATAGACCTCTGCATCGAAGCGTTGAGAACCCATGGGCTTCAGGCTAGCCGCCACGAGTCGAACGTCGATTTGTTGTTGGAACTTCACGCAGTGAAGGAGAAAAGGTCGACGCTCGGCGCCATGAGACGATGACGGGCATGTCCGCGCCGCTGCTGCTGCTTGACGGCGCGAGTATGTGGTTTCGGTCGTACTTCGGCGTCCCGTCCTCGATCACGTCACCCGACGGCCGACCGGTAAACGCGGTCCGCGGCTTCTTGGACTCGGTCGCCACCCTGATCACCCGGCAGCGCCCCGGCCGGTTGGTGGTCTGCCTGGATTTGGACTGGCGCCCGCAATTTCGGGTTGATCGCATCCCGTCGTACAAGGCCCATCGGGTCGAGGCGGAAAACGCTGCCGGGCAAGCCGATGTGGAGGACGTTCCCGACGACTTGTCGCCGCAGGTCGAGATGATCGCCGAGATCCTCGACGCGTTCGGCATCTGCACCGGCGGCGCCGAGGGTTTCGAAGCAGACGACGTGATCGGCACGCTGGCCGACCGGGAGAAACGCGATCCGGTCGTCGTCGTCAGCGGCGACCGCGACCTGCTGCAAGTGGTCCGCGACGAACCGGTCCCGGTGCGGGTGCTTTACCTGGGACGCGGGCTTAGCAACGCCACGCTGATGGGTCCCGTCGAGGTCGCTGAGCGCTACGGCGTGCCCGCCGATCGGGCCGGCGCGGGCTACGCCGAGCTGGCCCTGCTGCGCGGCGACCCCTCCGACGGGCTGCCCGGCGTACCCGGTGTCGGCGAGAAGACCGCCGCCACGCTGTTGGCCCAGCATGGTTCGCTCGCCGCGATTCTGGCTGCCGCCGACGACCCCAAATCTTCACTGGCGAAAGGTGTGCGGAGCAAGCTGCGCGATGCCGCCAACTACATCGAGGTCGCTGGCCCGGTGGTGCGAGTGGCCACCGATGCGCCCGTCACGTTATCGACGGCTACCGACGCGGTGCCGCTGGTAGCGGCCGACCCGGCGCGCACCGCCGAGATCGCAACCGGGCTGGGCGTCGGGTCATCGATCGCGCGGTTGCAAAAGGCGCTCGACGCGCTGCCCGCGTCGTGAATCGACGCTACTTGGGCCGGCCCACCTCGTAGGTGCCCTTGCTGTCTTGGAAGGTCACGGTCACCTGACGCTTGGTGTTGTCGATGCTGACGTCGCAGTCGAAGCTTTTGCCCTTTTCGACCTTCGGATTCTGACCGTTGTTGCACTTGACGTCCTTGACGTTCTTGGCCCCGTAGCCGTTGGTGCTGTCGGAGAGGATCTGCTGTACGCCGGCCTGAGCCTTGTTCACGTCCAGCAGGGTGGTCACGAAGAATCCGGGCGCCCAAAAGCCCAGCACCAACACCACTGCGAGGATGACAGCGCCGACAACTCCCAGCACCGCGGCAATCAGCCCCCGCGAATGCTTGGGCCCGGCCACGGGCTGGCCATAGGAGCCGGGGTACTCGCCGTACTGACCGGGTTGACCGTACTGCCCTGGCTGACCGGGTTGACCGAACTGCCCAGGCTGGCCTGGCTGGCCGTAGCCCGGCTGACCGTACTGGCCCGGCTGGGGCAGACCGTATTGCGTGGTCGGCGCGCCGTATTGGGCGGCCTGGCCGCCGTACTGGCCCTGCTCCGGGTAACCCTGCGGGAAGGACTGGCCCGGCGGATAGTACTGCGCAGGCGGTTGCTGGTACTGCCCGTATTCGGTGGGCGTGTAGGCGGGCGGCTGCCAGGTCTGTTGCTCTCCGCCCGACGGCTGCCAACCCTGCTCGCCAGATGGTTGCTGCTGCCAGGGCGACACCTGCTGGGTCTGCTCCTCGCCGGATTGCTGACCTTCATGCTGGGGCTGCTGCCACGGCTGCGCCGGGTCGTGTCCCTGCGGTCCGCTCATCGTGTGTCAGTCCTCTCAGTCCTCAGTGCAATCCTCGCGTCGGTCGACCTGTGCAACCGTAGCTCCGGCACAGCCTACCCGGCGTCAACAGCGATGACGCCGCGCCGAATCGCGTCGATCGCGCGTTTCGCAGTAGCACGCAGCTCGGGTTGCGGAGCGGCATTGCGGACCTGGTCCAGCAGGTCAAGCACCTGCCGACACCAGCGTACGAAATCCCCGGGCGACAGTGGCGAACCGCTGCCCTCGGCGTCGGCGGCGGCCAGCGCGGTAACCAGGTCACCACGACTGGCCCAGCGGTAGATGGCCGCGACGAAACCGTCGTCGGGCTCGCGACTCAGCGTGATGCGGTTTCGATGCTCGTCGGCGCGCAGCTCCGCCGACAGCCGCCGCGTTCGAATCAGCGCCTGGCGTATCCGCGCAGAGGGCAGCTCCGCGGTGCGCGGCGGGCCGGAGCCGTCCTTGCCCCGCGATTCGTAGACCACCGCTGACAGCACGGCAGCCAACTCGGCCTCGCGTAAGTCGGTCCAGGCGTCGGTGCGCAGACATTCGGCGACCAACAGGTCGCTCTCGCAATAGATCCGGGCCAGCAGCCGGCCGTCGTCGGTAACCGCGGGATCATCATCGGTGACCGCGATGAACCGGCGCTCGGTGAGCAACCCGACGATCCGATCGAACGTGCGGGCCAAAGAATTGGTGGCGGCTGCGACTTTCTCTTGCAACGCGGCATTGTCGCGTTCGATACGCAGATAGCGCTCGGCAACCCGAACACGAGCTTCTCGATCCTCTTCGCGGTGGACGGGATGACGACGTAACTGCTCGCGCAACGACGCCAACTCGGGGTCGAGATCGCCGCCGTCGGTGCCCTTACCGCCGCGGTCCCCCGGAATCGACAATCCCGCGGCCGCCGAACGCAGCGCCGAAGCCAGATCGCGGCGGACCCGCGGTTGTCGGTGCTCGACCCGCTTGGGCAACGTCATCGAGCCCACCGGCGTCGAGGCACCGGAATAGTCCGCCGACGAAATCCTTCCTGCCCAATGGTGTTCGGTCAGCACCAACGGCCGCGGGTCGGCGCCGTCGCGGGCGGGTTCCAGCACCACGGCCAGGCCGCCCCGTCGCCCGTGGGTGATCGTGATGATGTCGCCGCGGCGCAGCGCCGCCAGCGCGTCATTGACGGCCTGCCGGCGCTGCAGCCGCGACGCGCGAGCCTGGGCTCGCTCCTGCTGGCTGATCCGCTCGCGCAGCCGGGCGTACTCGAGGATCGGCGCTTCGTGTCCGTCGAACTCGGCTGCGACCTCCTCGAGCAGTCGCTCTCCGCGTTCCACGCCGCGAACCAGGCTCACCACCGAACGGTCGGTCTGATACTGGGCGAACGATTTTTCCAGCAGCCGGTGCGCCTGCTCGGGGCCCACCTGGCTGACCAAGTTAATCGTCATGTTGTAGGACGGGGCGAATGAACTGCGCAGCGGAAAGGTGCGCGTCGACGCCAGACCCGCGACTTCGGTCGGCTCGGTGGTGTCGTCGCCGGGATTCCAGAGCACCACGGCGTGACCTTCGACGTCGATGCCGCGCCTGCCGGCTCGCCCGGTCAGCTGGGTGTACTCCCCCGGCGTCAACGGCATGTGCTGCTCCCCGTTGAACTTCACCAGCCGTTCCAAAACCACCGTACGAGCGGGCATGTTAATGCCCAGCGCCAGCGTTTCGGTGGCGAAGACCGCCCTGATCAGCCCGGCGGCGAACAGTTCCTCGACGGTGTGCCGGAACACCGGCAACAACCCGGCGTGATGGGCGGCGATACCGCGCAGCAACGCCTCCCGCCACTCGTAGTAGCCGAGCACCGGCAAATCGGAATCCTCGAGATCGCCGCAGCGGTGGTCGATCACCTCGGCGATGCTGGCCCGCTCCTCCTCGTTGGTTAGTCGCAGTGACGAGCGCAGGCATTGGCCGACGGCAGCGTCGCAGCCGACCCTCGAAAAGATGAAGGTGATCGCCGGCAGCAGGCCGTCGGCGTCCAGCATGCGAATCACGTCGGGCCGCGACGGCGGCCGGTAGAAACTCGACGATCCGGGGCGTCCCGAACCTCCTCGTCCGCCCTGCCGGCGGGGACCACGCCAGTCCGAGAGTCGGTCAGCCTCTCGGCGATGGGTGATGTGACGCAACAGGTTCGGGTCGACGATCGGCTGTCGCCGCTCCCCGGGGCCGTGTCCGTCGTAGTCGAAGAGGTCGAAGAGGCGCTTGCCGACCAGCATGTGCTGCCACAACGGGACGGGTCGGTGCTCATCGACGACCACCGATGTGTCGCCGCGCACCGTTTGGATCCAGCCCCCGAATTCCTCGGCGTTGCTGACCGTCGCCGACAAGCTGACCAAACGCACCTCGTCGGGCAGATGCAGGATGACCTCTTCCCACACCGCGCCACGCATCCGGTCGGCGAGAAAGTGCACCTCGTCCATCACGACATACGAAAGTCCGCGCAGCACAGGTGAATCCGCGTACAGCATATTACGCAGCACCTCGGTCGTCATCACCACGATAGGGGCATCGGCGTTCACCGATTGGTCTCCGGTCAGCAGCCCGATCTGATCTTTCCCGTAGCGGGCCACGAAATCGGTGTGCTTCTGGTTGCTCAGCGCCTTCAGTGGCGTGGTGTAGAAGCACTTGCCTCCGGAGGTCAGTGCCAAATGCACCGCGAATTCGCCGACGACGGTCTTGCCGGCCCCGGTCGGCGCGCACACCAGCACACCGTGGCCGCTTTCCAGCGCCGCGCAGGCCTGCTGCTGAAAGTTGTCGAGTCCGAACGGCAATTCCGCAGCGAATCGCGATAATTCGCTCTCTGCGGGATCAGGTGATGTCGTCATGGGGTCCGGCAATGCTCGACGGTGCCCCGACCGCAGACGGCGGGTCGATGTTCGAGGCTTCGTCGTCAGCGATGGTGGTCAGCGCCTCGCGTTTGGCCTTCCGCCTGTCGTGTATGCGGGAGATCTGGATCGCCAATTCGAGTAACAGCGTCAGAGCCAGTCCCAGCGCCGTCATCGAGAACGGGTCGGAGCCCGGCGTGAAAACCGCTGCGAATAAGAACATCCCGAAGATCAGACCGCGTCGCCACGACCGCAGCCGCTGGTAGCTCAACACGCCGACGAAGTTGAGCATCACTATCAGCAACGGGAATTCGAAACTCGCCCCGAAGACCAGCAGCAGGTTGATCAGAAACCCGAAATACCGGTCGCCCGACAACGCGGTCACCTGCACGTCGCTGCCGACTGTCAACAGAAACTGCAGCGCCTTAGCCAGCACCACATACGCCAACACCGCACCGGTCACGAACAGCAACGCCGCCGGGATCACGAACGCGACGGCGAAACGGCGCTCCTTCTTGTACAGCCCCGGGGTGATGAACGCCCAGAGTTGGTAGAGCCACAACGGGCAGGACAGCACGATCCCTGCCGTCATCGCGACCTTCAGCCGCAGCATGAACTGGTCGAACGGCGCGGTGGCCAGCAACCGACAGTGGCCATTGGCGATATCCGCCCGAGCTGAGGCGGGCAGCGCGCAGTACGGATGTCGAAGCCATTCGCCCAGGCTTTCCAGCCCGAACAGTGGATGCGAATACCAGACGAACCCAACCACCGTCGTGACGGCGATCCCCGCGATCGAGATCAGCAGCCGGGTGCGAAGCTCGGTGAGATGGGCGACGAGCGGCATCGTCGCGTCGGGATTGGCACGGCTGCGACGGGAGCGGGGGTCTAGCCGCCTGAAGAATCCGGTGGTGCGCACAGTTATGACGCGCTCGGGCGGCGAGGCGGCGGTGCCAGGCTAGGCAGAACGTCCGTCGGCCGCCGGCGGGTCGACCCGCTCGGAGTGCACCGGCTGAGCCGGCGCGGGCTGGGTGAAAGACGTTTCCGGTTTGTTGTCGTTCTGCAGTTCCCGGACCTCGGACTTAAAAATCCGCAACGACTTGCCCAAGGAGCGTGCCGCCTCGGGAAGTCGCCTGGCACCGAACATCACAATGAACAGGACCGCGATGATAGCCAGGTGACCCGGAGTAAGAGCGTTCACGTGTATTTACCTCCAGATGTCTCCACGATGCTACCGCAGCCGCCGTCTCAGGAGCCCGACCGCGCCGCGGCCTGGTAAAGCTCCACTGCGGCGGCGGCGGCGTCGCGCACACGGACGGCCAGCGACTCAGGTGCCAGTACACGCACCGCCGTCCCCAAGCCCAGTACCTGGCGCGCCATCCAGTCCTCGGAGGCGTAGGTCATGGTCGCCTCGCAATAACCGTCGGGCAGTTCGCGCAACAGACGCATCGGGTAGTACTCGAACATCCACGAAGCCGCGGGCGCAAGCTGCAGCGTCGCCGACGGCAGCGACGGATCGGCGTCGAACAGCGATGTGTCAGGCGGCGCCTGGATCGCGGGTTGCGGTGGCGCGGAAGGCTCGTCGAGCACGGCGGCTTCGACGATGCGGTCAAAGCGAAACAGCCGCACCCCTTCTGCCTCCCGAGACCATGCCTCCAGGTAGCTCTGGTCGCCGACAAGCACGATCCGGATGGGATCGACAATCCGGGTGGACAGCGTGTCGTGTGAAGCGGCGTAGTAGTCGATGCTCAGCGCCCGGTTGTCACGGGCCGCGGCGCGTACCGTAGCGGCAACCTGACTTTCGACCGGCGCGGGCTCGTCGACCGCGGCGACGTCGTTCCCGTGTCCGACGGCTCCGGCGGCTGCTTCGATCTTGGCGATCGCGCTGCGCGCCGCCTCCGGATCGACCACGCCCGGTATGTCAGCCAGCGCGCGCAGCGCCACCAGCAAACCGGTGGCCTCCGGCGAAGTGAGCTGCAGAGGCGTGTCCATCCCCGCCGAGAACGTCACCTCGATGGTGTCACCGCTGAATTCGAAGTCGATCAGGTCGCCCGGGCCGTACCCGGGTAGGCCGCACAGCCACAGTTGGTCGAGGTCCTCCCCCAGCTGCTTGACGGAAACGCCCAGATCAACGGCGGCCTGCGCGCGGGTCACCCGCGGATTGGCCTGGAAGTACGGCACCATGTTCAGCAGTCGCACCAGGCGCGTCGATACGGGCGTCATGACAGCCACTCCTCGCGTCCGCCAAGGTGGGCGCGCAGCCGGCCCAGGACTTCCTCGCGCAGCGACGCGGGCTCCAGCACTACCGCGTCAGCGCCGTAACCGGCGATATCGCGCGCCAATCGGTCGGTGGTTCCGATGTCGAGTTCGATGACGTCTCCGTTACGTCCGCTCAGCTGCCGGGGCCCCAGCGCTATACCCGCGCGCCGCAGCGCGGTGGCCCGCCCATCGGCGACCCAGACCTGAGCCTGCACGCCGGACGGCGCCTCCCCGACCGCGTGCGCCACGACCTCACGCAGGTCGACGCCCTCGGGCCTGATGACGGCGCCGACCGGACCGATCGGTGTCACCTCGCCGCCGATCCGAGACAGCCGGAACGTGCGGGTGGCGCCGCGGTCGCGGTCGTGCCCGACGAAGTACCAGCGGCCCTTCTCGGTCACCACGCCCCACGGCTCGACGGTGCGCACGGTGTAGGGCTCGGTGCGTGACGGCCGATGCGGAAACTGCACAGCCCGTCCGGAACCGATCGCCGACAACAACGCTCCCAGAACGTCTTCCGACCCGCGCAGCCCCACGCTTCCGGCCGGTGACGCGATGGCGATCGGCGCATCCGGGTCGACGTCGATGCCCGCGGCCCGCAACTTCAGCAGGGCGCCCTGCGTGGCGGTGATCAGCTCCGGCGACTCCCACAGCTGCGTGGCGACGGCGACGGCGGCAGCTTCATCGCCGGTCAGCTCGACGGCCGGCAGTGCGTAGGCGTCGCGATTGATGCGGTAACCCTCCACCGGATCGAACGACGAAACCTTCCCGGTTTCCAGGGGAATGCCCAGATCGCGAAGCTCGTTCTTGTCCCGTTCGAACATCCGCGAGAACGCCTCATCGCTGGCACTGTCCGCGTAACCCGCCACGCTGGCCCGGATTTTCTCCGCGGTGATGTAGCTGCGAGTAGACAGCAGGGCGATCACGAGGTTCATCAATCGCTCGACTTTGGAGACGGCCATCTCTATGAGGTTAGGGCAACGGGTTGCGCGGGAAGGTCAACGGACCACAGGTCTCACGGCATGTGGTCGCGATCGATCAGAGTCAGGTTCGCAGCCGCTGCCCGCCGTGGACAGCCAGGGAGCGAAGCTGGCGCATCGCGAACTCGCGACCGCGTCCTTGTTCGGGGATGTTCACACCCGACCACATACCCTGGGCGCCCGGAGTCTCCAACGCGTCCTTGGCGCACGGCCATCGCCGCGGGCAGGCGCGGCATAACGCCTTCAGTTCGGGGTCTTCTCCGCAGTCCAGCCAGCGGTCCGCGTCATCGAGGCAGGGCGGGGTTCTCAAGGTGCTCGGCTTCTCGACCATCGAGGGCACGTTTGCTCCTCCTACCTTCGTGGCGCTGTGACAGGGCTGCCGTCGGTCAAACCAATATGCACATATCGTATGGCGATACGCTCATATTGTCACACGGTACTGCTATATTGCCTGCATTGCGCACATCGCCGAATCAGCGGGAAAACGGTTCCTGGTCGCGCGTCACCCTGCCCCAGCCGAGCCGTCGAGCACGGAACGGATCCGCGATGCTGCCCTGAAGAGCTTCGCGGCAAAAGGCATCGCAGCCACCTCGCTCAAGACGGTCGCCGAGGCCGCCGGGATATCGATCGGGTTGGTCCAGCACTACTACGGCACCAAGGCCGCGCTGGTCGAAGCTGTCGACGACCACGTCATCCGGGTCATCAGCGATGCTTTGGTCGAGGTCCCACTACCTCCGGTACCCGAGGATCCACTGGTCGTAATGGGACGTCGGGTAACCGCGCTCATTTCAGAAAATGACGCAGTCACCGCCTACATCGGTCGCGCGTTGGTCGAGGGCGGACCGATCGGTTCCGAGATTTTCGACGGCCTGTTGCGGATCAGCGTGGCCCAGCGAGATCGACTCGTTGAGCGAAACCAGGCCAGCCAGGATCTAGACCCAGTTTGGTCCGCGCTGAACCTACTCCTGTTGCGCCTCGGGCCGGTGATCTTGCGTTCCCACATAGAGCGCCACCTACCCGAACCGTTTAACAGCCCGACCCAGCTCAAGCGCTGGGACGACGCGGTGATCACAATCATTCGCAGAGCCCAGATGCAGCCCGAGTGGCACTAGCAAGCGGCTTCGTTGTGAAGCCCAGCTACATGCTGGCGATCAGCCTTTTGACCCGCTCGTCGACCGACCGGAACGGATCTTTGCACAGCACCGTGCGCTGAGCCTGGTCATTGAGTTTGAGGTGCACCCAGTCGACGGTGAAGTCGCGACCGGCGGCCTGGGCGGCGCTGATGAACTCACCGCGCAGCCGTGCCCGGGTCGTCTGAGGCGGCTGGTCCACGGCGGCATCGATTTCCTCGTCGGTGGTGACGCGCGTCGCGAGACCCTTTCGCTGCAGTAGATCGAATACGCCTCGACCGCGTTTGATGTCGTGGTACGCCAAGTCCAGCTGAGCGATCTTCGGGTCGGACAGGTCCATGTCGTAGCGGTCCTGGTAGCGCTGAAACAGCTTGCGCTTGATCACCCAGTCGATTTCGGTGTCGACCTTCGCGAAGTCCTGGCTTTCCACCGCGTCGAGTTGACGACCCCACAGATCGACGACCTGCTCAATCTGGGCGTTGGGTTCGCGAGTCTGCAGATGCTCGACTGCGCGCGCGTAGTACTCCCGCTGAATGTCCAACGCGCTGGCCTGACGACCGCCGGCCAGCCGTACCGGACGCCGGCCCGTCACGTCATGGCTGACCTCGCGGATGGCCCGGATCGGATTGTCCAGTGAGAAGTCCCGGAAGGCCACGCCGGCCTCGATCATTTCCAGCACCAGCGATGCGCTGCCGACCTTGAGCATGGTGGTGGTCTCGCACATGTTGGAGTCACCGACGATGACGTGCAGCCGCCGGTACTTCTCGGCGTCGGCGTGCGGCTCGTCGCGGGTGTTGATGATCGGGCGACTGCGGGTGGTGGCCGAGGAGACACCCTCCCAGATGTGCTCGGCGCGTTGCGAAAGGCAAAAGGCGGCGGCCTTGGGGGTTTGCAGCACCTTGCCGGCGCCACAGATGAGCTGGCGGGTCACCAGGAAAGGCAGCAGCACGTCAGAGATCCGGGAGAATTCCCCGGCCCGCACGATCAAGTAGTTCTCGTGGCAACCATAGGAGTTGCCCGCCGAGTCGGTGTTGTTCTTGAACAAGTAGATGTCGCCGCCGATGCCCTCGTCGGCCAGCCGTTGCTCGGCGTCGACCAGCAGGTCTTCCAGCACCCGCTCGCCCGCGCGGTCATGGGTGACCAGCTGCACCAGGCTGTCGCATTCGGCGGTGGCATATTCCGGATGGCTGCCTACATCGAGATACAGCCGTGCCCCGTTACGCAGGAAAACGTTGGAGCTGCGGCCCCATGAAACCACCCGCCTGAACAGGTAGCGGGCCACTTCGTCCGGCGACAGACGACGATGACCGTGAAACGTGCAGGTGACACCGAATTCGGTTTCGATACCCATAATCCGCCGCTGCACAATTCGAGCGTACTGGTTGAACGCGCAACTGGTGTGGACCCCCCGCCGAGACCGTGGATACAACAACAGTTGTTGCATCATCCACGGCCGTGCTCGACGGAGCCCGCGCTCTAGGCAAAGAACCGTGCACAGATCGCCGGCAGCACGAAACCGGTTGCTGTCTCAAGACTTCCCGGCGCGGGTCAAGACTCGGCAGGGCTGGGCGCTTCGCCGAATCGGCTTAGCGCCAGCGCTGCAGCGACCGCTATCGCGAACCCGGTCACCACCATCCAACTCAGGCCCGGACGGGTCTGGTCGCCCAGCCACACCACCCCGACGACGGCAGGTCCAACGGTCTCGCCCACGACCATCCCCGCGACGGCGGTGGTCACCGATCCGCGGCTCAAGGCAGAGGTAAGCAGCAGAAACCCGGCTGCCCCGCCCGCGATCACCGCGTAGACAGCGGGATTGGTGTAGAAAGCGACCTTGGTCGGATCGAGCGAATCGATCAGGCGGACGGCCACCTCGACGACTCCGAATCCGGCACCGGCGCCCAACCCCAGAAGGAGCGCACGGAGCCGGTCGCCCAGCCGACCCGCCGTCGCCCCGATCACGAATACGAGGGCGACGATGACCAGCAGCGCCCAGCCCAGCCCGGGCGGCCCATGCCCGGAACCCTCCGGCCCGGCGGCAAGGCCGAGCATTGCCAGGCTCGCGCACACCACGATCACGGCCGACCACTCCGCTGCCGATAATCGCGTCGACAGCACCCATGCGGCCACGATCGCGGTGACGGCGAGTGACGCGGCAATCGCCGCGGCGACGACGTAAATCGGTACCAACCGCAGCGCCGCCACTTGCAGCAAAAATCCAAGACTGTCGAGCCCGATGCCCACCAGGTATCGCCACTGCCGCAGCGCGCGCAGCAGCAGGGCGGCGTCGACTCCGGAGTCGCTGCCATGATCTACCGATCGCGTCGCCGCTGCCTGCAACACCGTCGCCGTGCCGTAACACACCGAGCAACCCAACGCCAGCAGCAAACCAATCAGCACACGTTGACCATACGAGACAGCAACGCTGGACTCGCGGCGGCTATTGCGTCTCTTTCTCCGCCGAGTCGTCCGCCGATTCTGGGCCGCTGCGTTCCGGCAAGAGCTGCTCCAACACCGAACCGGTGATCCGCCGGAACGCTCGCCGCGGCCGGTCGGTATCGAGGATGGCGACCTCCAGCGTCGACACACCCACGGTGGGCTCGTCAGCAGCGTTCCCGCTGCCCACCTGCAGGGCGTTGACCGCGATGTGTACCGCGTCGGCCAAAGTGGCGTTCTCGGTGTAGGAGTCCTTGAGCGCGGTGGCGATCGGCTCGGTCGTGCCACCCATCACCACGAAGTGCGGCTCGTCGGCGATCGACCCGTCGTAGGTAATCCGATACAGCTCAGGCGGTTTGGTCTCGCCGTGGTGTGCGACTTCGGCCACACAAAGCTCAACCTCGTACGGCTTGGCCTGTTCGGTGAAGATGGTGCTCAGCGTCTGCGCGTAGACGTTGGCGAGCTGCCGGCCCGTCACATCGCGTCGGTCGTAGGCATAGCCGCGGGTATCGGCGAATTGAATCCCGCCGCGGCGCAGGTTGTCGAATTCATTGAACTTTCCGGCAGCAGCGAAACCGACGCGGTCATAAATCTCGCTGATTTTCTGCAGCGAGCGCGACGGGTTCTCGGCGACGAACAACACGCCGCCGGCGTAGACCAATGCCACCACGCTTCGGCCTCGTGCAATGCCTTTACGCGCGAGCTCGCTTCGCTCGCGCATCGCCTGCTCCGGCGAGATGAAATACGGAAAACTCATGAATCACTTCCCGCGCGATCTGCGCCCAAGCCGAACGCATCAACACCCGAACGTTTTTCGATGACTTCTCGCGCCAATTCGGCGATGCGTCGCTCGGCAACATTGGTCGCGCCGTCGGCATCGATGGTGACCGCGGTCGGATAGATCCCGCGAACAAGGTCGGGTCCGCCGGTGGCGGAATCGTCGTCGGCAGCGTCGTAGAGTGCCTCCACTGCGACCCGAAGCGCCGAATCAGCATCGGTTACCTGCGAATACAACTTCTTCACCGACGACTTGGCAAAGATCGAGCCCGATCCGACCGACTGGTAGCCCTCGTCCTCTAGGTTCCAGCCGCCGGCGGCGTCGAAGGAGACGATGCGGCCCGCCTTCTCCACGTCAGGATCGTGGATGTCGAAACCGGCCAGCAGAGGCAGCGCCACCAGACCCTGCATCGCCGCGGGGAGGTTGCCGCGCACCATGATCGCGAGCCGGTTGACCTTACCCGCAAATGTGAGCGGCACACCTTCCAGCTTCTCGTAGTGCTCCAGCTCGACAGCGTAGAGGCGAGCGAACTCGACTGCGATGGCCGCGGTACCGGCGATCCCCGTCGCGGTGTAGTCGTCGGTGATGTACACCTTCTGCACATCGCGACCCGCGATCATGTTGCCCTGCGTCGAGCGCCTGTCGCCGGCGAGGAGGACGCCACCCGGGTACCTCAGCGCGACGATGGTGGTGCCGTGTGGCAGCTGAGAACTGGGCGTGAGGTTATCGACGCCACCGAATCGTGCAGGCAGCAGCTCCGGCGCCTCGCGGCGCAAATGGTCGGTAAAGGAGGACAGGCCGCCAGAGGCGGTTCCGGAAAATGGTGTGTTAGGGGCCGGCCGATCGCGGAAGGGCCAGGTCACTGTCCGCCCTTTTGGACGTACGCGCGGACGAAGTCTTCGGCGTTCTCTTCCAGAACATCGTCGATCTCGTCCAGCAGATCGTCGGTCTCCTCGGTCAGTTTCTCGCGACGCTCCTGGCCCGCGGACGTGCTGTCGGTGAGGTCGTCGTCGTCGCCGCCACCACCGCCACGCTTGGTCTGCTCCTGGGCCATCGCTGCCTCCTGCATCGTTACCGGCCGTAAAACACGCCCGTCGGTTTCTCCACCCTACCGGTCAATGGCGGTAGTGCCTGGGCTAACGCCCTGTGTCCGGCCCCTCATGTAGTGAGCTGCTCCACCAGTTCGGCCGCGCTGTTTACCGAATCCAGCAGGGCCCCGACGTGTGCCTTGCTGCCGCGCAGCGGCTCGAGCGTCGGGATACGCACCAGCGAATCGCCGCCCAGGTCGAAGATCACCGAGTCCCAGCTGGCCGCGGCGATGTCCGCACCGAAGCGGCGCAGGCATTCCCCGCGAAAGTAGGCCCGGGTGTCGGTGGGTGGGTTGTCCACCGCGCTGATCACCTGCTGTTCGGTGACCAACCGTTTCATCGAACCGCGCGCCACCAACCGGTTGTACAGGCCCTTGTCCAGCCGGACGTCGGAATACTGCAGATCGACCAGATGCAGCCGCGGCGCCGACCAACTCAGGTTCTCCCGGTGCCGAAAACCTTCCAGGAGTCGCAGCTTGGCCGGCCAGTCCAGCAGCTCAGCGCACTCCATCGGATCGCGCTCGAGCTGATCGAGCACCTCCGCCCACATCTGCACAACGGCGGCCGCTTTCGGGTCGGGGTCGCGGCTGTCGACCAGCTTCGCCACCCGCTCCAGGTAGATCCGTTGCAGCGCAAGACCGGTCAATTCCCGCCCGTCGACCAGGGCGACGGTGGCCCGCAGCGACGGATCGCGGCTGATCGCATGTACGGCGTGCACCGGCCGGGCCAGAACCAAGTCGCTGAGGTCGATGCCGTGCGCGGGGCCGTCCTCGATCAGGTCGAGCACCAGCGCAGTGGTACCGACCTTGAGATACGTCGACGTCTCGGAGAGGTTGGCGTCGCCGATGATGACGTGCAGCCGCCGGTAACGGTCAGCATCGGCGTGGGGTTCGTCGCGGGTATTGATGATCCCGCGTTTCAGCGTGGTCTCCAGCCCGACCTCGACTTCGATGTAGTCGGATCGCTGGGAGAGCTGGAACCCCGGCTCGTCACCGGATGGCCCGATACCGACCCGGCCAGAGCCCGTGACGACCTGGCGAGACACCAGGAATGGGGTCAGCCCGGCGATGACGGCTGAAAAAGGCGTCTGCCGGCTCATCAGGTAATTCTCGTGCGACCCGTACGAGGCGCCTTTGCCGTCGACATTGTTCTTGTACAGCTGCAGCTTGGCAGCACCCGGCACACTCGCGACGTGCCGAGCGGCGGCCTCCATGACGCGCTCGCCGGCTTTGTCCCAGATCACCGCGTCCAGCGGGTCAGTGCATTCCGGCGCGGCGTATTCCGGGTGCGCGTGGTCGACGTAGAGGCGCGCCCCGTTGGTCAGGATCATGTTGGCCGCACCGACCTCGTCGGCATCGACGATCGGCGGCGGTCCCGCCGATCGGCTCAGGTCGAAACCGCGGGCGTCGCGCAACGGCGACTCAACCTCGTAATCCCAGCGGGTGCGCTTGGCGCGCTGAATGCCCGCGGCGGCGGCATAGGCCAGCACCGCCTGCGTCGAGGTCAGGATCGGGTTGGCCGTCGGGTCCGACGGCGACGAAATGCCGTACTCGACCTCCGTTCCGATTATCCGTTGCATTCCGCAAGCCTAGGCGCGGCGACGATGCGGGCCGAGATGCGGGGCCGCCGCCCGGCCACCTAACGTCGGAACGAACGGGGCGAGAAGAACTGTCGACCTGCCATTGACGCAGGTGACGCAAGTCATTACCTTCACCTTGGTGTCCGCCGAACCCATCACCGGCTTGTCCGGAAAACGCTATGGCGAAGTCCTTTTGGTGACGCCGGGCGAGGCGGGACCGCAGGCCACCGTCTACAACAGCTTCGGCCTCAACGACTGTCCCGCCGAGTTGTGGTCAGAACTCGACGCGAAAGCCATCGCGACCGAGAATGGTGCTGCCACAGCCCTGCTCAACGGGCCGCGTTACTGGCTGATGAACTCAATCGAGAAGGCCCAGACTCCGCGGATGATCAAGAACTTCGGCGGAATCGACATGCTGTTTCAGGCCACGGTCTTGTTGTCGGCGATGAACCCGGCGCCCTACACCGCGAACCAGGTCCACCGGCACACCGTATTCAACTTCGATGCCGGCGAAGAGGTCTACGAACTGCAAGACCCCGCGTATCGCCGCTGGGTGATGCAGACCTGGAGCCAGATCGTTGATCCCAACCTGTCGCGCGCCGACCTGCCGGGGCTCGGCGGGCGGCTCAACCTGCCTGACGGGTGGACCTACCAGGCACGAAAGCTGGCCGATCCGTTGCGCATTGACACCACCACTCATGCCGCCCAGGTTCTGCAGGACGACCTGGCCAACAGTTATTCGCTGTCAGCCGGCTGAGCTTTACAGGTACTGGCCGAGGTTGGACTCGGTGTCGATCGCCCGCGACGCACTCGAACTCTTGCCGGTGACCAGCGTTCGGATGTAGACGATCCGCTCGCCCTTCTTGCCCGAAATCCGCGCCCAGTCATCGGGGTTGGTGGTGTTGGGCAGGTCCTCGTTCTCGGCGAACTCGTCGACGATCGAGTCGAGCAGGTGCTGGATACGCAGACCGCGCTGACCGGTCTCCAACACCGCCTTGATGGCATTCTTCTTCGCCCGGTCGACGACGTTCTGGATCATGGCGCCGGAGTTGAAGTCCTTGAAGTACATGACTTCTTTGTCACCGTTGGCGTAGGTGACTTCCAGGAACCGGTTGTCGTCGATCTCGGCGTACATCCGGTCGACGACCTTCTCGATCATCGCTTCGATGCAGGCCCCCCGGTCATCGCCGAACTCGGCGAGGTCGTCGGCATGTACCGGCAGCGTCTCGACCAGATATTTGGAGAAGATGTCCTGCGCCGACTCGGCGTCCGGGCGCTCGATCTTGATCTTCACGTCAAGCCGGCCGGGCCGCAGGATCGCGGGGTCGATCATGTCCTCGCGGTTGGAGGCGCCGATCACGATGACGTTCTCCAACCCCTCCACCCCGTCGATCTCGCTGAGCAGCTGCGGGACGACCGTCGTCTCGACGTCGGAGGAAACCCCGGTACCGCGGGTGCGGAAGATCGAGTCCATCTCGTCGAAGAACACGATCACCGGCGTGCCTTCGGACGCCTTCTCGCGGGCCCGCTGGAAGATCAGCCGGATGTGACGTTCGGTCTCGCCGACGAACTTGTTCAGCAGCTCGGGGCCCTTGATATTGAGGAAGTAGGACTTGGCCTCGCGCGCGTCTTCGCCGCGAACCTCGGCCATCTTTTTGGCCAGCGAATTGGCAACGGCCTTGGCAATCAGCGTCTTTCCACAGCCGGGCGGGCCGTAAAGCAGCACACCTTTGGGTGGGCGTAGCGCGTATTCCCGGTAGAGGTCCTTGTGCAGGAACGGAAGCTCGACAGCGTCGCGAATCTGCTCGATCTGCCGGCCCAGCCCGCCGATGTCGTTGTAAGTGACGTCGGGAACCTCTTCGAGCACCAGGTCCTCGACCTCGGCCTTGGGGATCCGCTCGAAGGCGTAGCCGGCCTTGGTGTCCACCAGAAGCGAATCACCGGGACGCAGCTTGCGCGGACGCTCGTCGTCGCTGAGTGCGTCGGGGTGGCTGTCGGGGAGATCCTCGGCAACCAACGGCTCGGCCAACCACACGATGCGTTCTTCGTCCGCGTGGCCGATGACCAACGCTCGGTGGCCGTCGGCGAGGATCTCCCGCAGAGTCGAAATCTCGCCGACCGATTCGTACCTGCCGGCCTCGACGACAGTTAAAGCCTCGTTGAGCCGAACTGTCTGCCCGTTCCTCATCGCCTTGACGTCAATGTTGGGCGAGCAGGTCAGGCGCATCTTGCGTCCCGAGGTGAAGACGTCGACGGTGTCGTCTTCGTGGGCGGACAGCAGCACGCCATAGCCACTGGGCGGCTGTCCGAGCCGATCGACCTCTTCGCGCAGCGCCAGCAGCTGTTGGCGGGCTTCCTTCAGGGTTTCCATCAACTTCGAATTGCGCGACGCCAAAGAATCGACTCGTGCCTCGAGCTGGTGAACATCACGCGCACTGCGTGCGCCGGACTCCGATCCGCCGGCGCTCTCCAGTTGGTCGCGCAATATCGCGGCCTCACGCCGGAGTTCTTCCAATTCGGCGGCATCCTCGTTGGAGAAGTCTGGTTCGCCTGGGCTTCCGAACGCTTCTCGATCAAACTCACCCATGCTGCGCTCCTTTCCCGCTCCGGGATGGTGATGCGGCGGATACCGCAACGCTACCGGCGATTTCCGATTCATGCGGGAACTCGAAATGGGGCACACTGGCAACAGCGTTAACATCATGTTGAGTTGGTTTTACCGAAAGGACCTTCGTGACCGTGAAATCCCTAGCCACAGGCGTAGCGGCACTGGCTGCCATCGGTGCGGCGGCCGCGGGTGTGACGTGTATTGCACCCGTCACCGCCGCGTCGCCTCGAGTTCAGCCGGTCGTGTTCGGCGCGCCGCTGCCTCAAGACCCGGTCGCACCTGTCGGTGTGAATCTACCCACGCCAGATCAGCTGGTCACCGTGCTCAACACGCTGCAGGACCCGAGCGTGTCGTTCGCCAACAAGGGTTATCTCGTCGAGGGCGGCATCCCGGTTCCGATCGGCATCGCCGACCACGAACTGCAGAAGGCCGCTTCCAAAGGCAGCCTGCCGCTGACTTTCAATATCAGCAACATCGTGCCCGCCGGCCCCGGGTCCGCGACGGCAACCATCACTGCCTCGGGCCCGCGTCTAGCCCCGACACCCGAGTACCTCACATTCGTCGACCAAGGCGGCTGGAAGCTGTCGCACGACTCGGCGATGACGCTGATCTCGGCAGTGCGTTCGCACTGACGGCCGCTGAATGGGTCGACGCCTCACCGCAGTCGTGAGCGCCGCCGCGATCACGGCGGCGCTCGGGCTATCGGGGTGTTCACACGACGGGCACGACGGCTCGCCGGAGGAGACTGCGCCGCCGCCCACGGCGGCGCAGCTGACTTCGACGGGGCTTTCAGCGGCGCCGCAGACCACTCCGCTGCCAACCCCGGAGGCGTTGTCGGCAGTGTTGTCCCGGTTGGCTGATCCCGCGGTGCCCGGGGCTCAGAAGCTCAACCTGGTCGAAGGCGCCGCCCCGGACAACGCCGGTGTCTTCGACCAGTTCGCCAGCGCGCTGGTCAACGGCGGTTACGCGCCGGTGAAGTTCGACGTGCGCGACATCAGATGGTCGGACCGGGACCCGGCCGACGCGGTGGCCGACGTCAACGTCAGCTCAACCAATTCGCGCGGTCCCAGGTTCTCTTTTCCGATGGAATTCAAGCCGTATCAAGCCGGCTGGCAGCTATCGGCGCGCACCGCTGAGGTTCTGCTGGCATTCCGGACCGAACCGGCAGCGCCTCCGACGAAGCCGGGCCGCTGAATCCGGGATGTGGATCGGCTGGCTCGAGTTCGACCTGCTGCTCGGTGATGTGCACTCGCTCAAGCAAAAGCGATCGGTGGTGCGGCCGGTAGTGGCCGAGCTGCACCGCAAGTTCGGCGTGTCGGCCGCCGAAATCGGGTCACACGACCTGCACCGACGGGCAGGTATCGGGGTGGCGATGGCTGCGGGCGACCGCAAACACGCCGTCGATGTGCTGGACGCCGCCGAACGGCTGGTGGCCGCGCATCCGGAATTCGAGTTGCTGTCGGTGCGCCGAGGTCTGCAGCGCAGCGACGACTAGAGGCCCCTAAAGGCACCTGGCCGTCAGCGCTTCCTCATGCGTAACGGCGGGGTGATGGTGCCCGGGGCCAGTCGGCGCGCAGACACCAGGAAAGCCGTGTGGCCGCGCATGTTGTGTTGGGGACGCACCGCCAGCCCGACGACGTTCCAGCCGCGCTGCATCGTCTCCCAGGAGCGCGGTTCGGTCCAGCATTGCTGCTCGCGTAGCCCCTCGACGGTCTTGGACAGCTGGGTCACGGTTGCCACGTAGATGGTCAGCACCCCGCCGGCCACGATCGTCTTCGACACGCTGTCGAGCACATCCCACGGCGCAAGCATGTCGAGCACCACCCGGTCGACCGACCCGGCGGGCAGGTCGGCGTCGACGACGTCACCGATGACGAGCTGCCAGTTATCGGGGGTGCAGCCGAAGAACGTCTCCACATTGCGACGCGCGTGTTCGGCGTGGTCGGCGCGCACGTCGTAGGAGAGCACCTGGCCGCCCGATCCGACCGCACGCAGTAGCGAACAGGTCAGCGCCCCGGATCCGGCACCCGCCTCGAGAACCCTCGCGCCCGGGAAGATGTCACCCTCGTGCACGATCTGCGCGGCGTCTTTCGGGTAGACCACCTGCGCGCCGCGCGGCATCGACATCACGTAATCCACCAGCAGGGGACGTAACACCAGAAATCGGTCACCGTTTGCCGATGTGACCACGCTGCCTTCGGGCAGCCCGATCACCGAGTCGTGCATGATCGCGCCGCGGTGAGTGTGGAATTCGCTGCCGGTGCTGAGCAGCACTGTGTAGTGCTTGCCCTTGGGATCGGTGAGCTGAACTCGATCACCAACGGCGAATGGACCGGTTGCGCGCACAGCTGCCCAGCCTGCCAGCAGACGCGCCGAGATAGGTGCGCGGGGTTGTCCGACCCCGCCCCTAGGCTGCGGCTATGAGCCGCGGCGGTGAGGAAATACAGAGCAGCGAACCAGCCAGGCCGGAGACGACCCCCGCCGCGCAGCGGCGCGACGTGGGGGCACCCCCAGCCGCGCAGCGGCGAGGGGGCGAGCCGACCCGTCGGGCCAGGGCACGGCCTGCCCTCTCGCCGTCGCGGGCCGCGGATTTCAAGCAGTGCCCGCTGCTCTACCGGTTCCGGGCGATCGACCGGCTGCCCGAGCCGACGTCGACCGCGCAACTACGCGGTTCGGTGGTTCATGCCGCGCTGGAGCAGCTCTACAGCCTGCCCGCTGCCGAACGCGGCCCGCAGACCGCCGACGCTCTGGTCGGCCCGGCGTGGGAGCACGTGATCGCCGACGAACCAGACTTGGCCGGTCAGTTCGACGGCGGGCAGCAGGCCCAACTCCTCGACGAGGCCCGCAAGCTGCTGTCGGGCTACTACCGGTTGGAAGATCCGACCCGATTCGACCCGCAGAGCTGCGAGCTGCGCATCGAGGTCGAGCTCGCGGACGGCACACTGCTGCGCGGCATCATCGATCGGATCGATGTCGCACCCACCGGCGAATTACGGGTGGTGGACTACAAGACCGGTAAGGCCCCGCCGGAGGCACGGGCCCTCGCCGAATTCAAGGCCATGTTCCAGATGAAGTTCTACGCGGTCGCACTACTGCGATCGCGCGGCGTGCTGCCGACCCGGCTACGGCTCATTTACCTGTCGGATGGCCAACTGCTGGACTACTCCCCCGACGAAGCAGAGCTACTGCGCTTCGAGAAGACGCTGATGGCGATCTGGCACGCCATTCAATCTGCCGGTGCAACAGGTGATTTCAGACCACGGCCGTCGCGGCTGTGTGACTGGTGCGCGCATCACGAGCACTGCCCGGTCTTTGGCGGCACCCCCCCGCCGTATCCGGGCTGGCCGGACGTTCCAGACGAAGGTAACCCGGACGCCGTGCTGCAGCACGGAGTCGAGCCTGCCGCCTGAGCGGTACCTACTGCAGCGGTGACATCTCCTGAAGCATCGTCGGTATCAACTCGCACACTGTCGGATGGATATGCATCGTGCGCGACAGCGTCGTATAGGGAGCCTTGGCTGACATCACGTCCAGGATGGCGTGGATGGCCTCGTCGCCGCCGACGCCGAGGATCGCCGCACCCAAAATCTGCTGCGTTTCGGCGTCGACCACGACTTTCATAAACCCCTGTGTCTCACCCTTTTCCACCGCGCGGCCGACCTTGGTCATCGGGCGCTGACCAACCAGTGCGGGGCGGCCGGATGCGCGCACCTGCTCGACGGTCAGGCCGACGCGTCCTAGCGGCGGGTCGATGTAGAGCGCGTAGGCGGTGATCCGGTCGCTCACCCGCCGCGGGTCGGCGTCGAGCAAGTTGCCCGCGACGATTTCGAAGTCGTTGTAAGACGTGTGGGTGAACGCACCCTTGCCGTTACAGTCGCCCATCGCCCAGATGTGATCGACGCTGGTTTTGAGTTGGTCGTCGACGGTGATATATCCCCGGGCATCGGTGCCAACGCCGGCCTGTTCGAGGCCGAGGTCGTCGGTGTTGGGCCGCCGCCCGACCGCCAGCAGCAAATGGCTGCCCACGATCGGTGCCGCGCCGGACCGTGGTGTCAGTTCAAAGCCTTCAATACCGCTGTCGTGCTTAGCGATCCGGATATCAGCGGCGTCGACGACGACGTCAATGCCTTCGTTCTCCAGGATCGCCGTGACCGCTTCGGAAATATCGCCGTCTTCCCGGGCGGTCAGGCGTGGACCCTTTTCGACCACGGTCACCCTCGCGCCGAACCGCCGATACATCTGCGCGAATTCGAGCGCAATGTAACTACCACCGACGATGACGAGATGTTCAGGCACAGTGTCGAGTTCGAGGATCGAGACATTGGTGAGAAAGTCGATATCTGCCAGCCCGGGAATGTCGGGCACCACGGCACGGCCGCCGACGTTGAGGTAAATGCGTTCGGCTTGCAGGACCTCATCCCCGACCTGCAGCGTGTGCGGGTCGGTGAAGCGAGCATGACCACGAACGACCGTGCAGCCGGCCATGCCGTCAAGCCAGTCTTCGAGGCCCCCGCGGTCGTCCAGCATGATGGCGTCTTTGCGGGCCTTGACTTTCGCCATGTCCACGCTGACCGCTCCGGTGTCGACCCCGTAGTCCGCACCACGGCGCGCCAGATGTGCGGCCTGTGCACTGGCCACCAATGTCTTGGTCGGGATGCATCCGGTGTTGACGCAGGTGCCGCCGATCAGCTTGCGTTCCACCACGGCAACGGTCTGCCCGGCCGCGGTCAACCTTCCGGCCAGCGGAGGCCCGGCTTGGCCGGCGCCAACTACGACCGCGTCGAAACGCTGGGTCACAGAGCGGCTGCGAGCGCGGCGATCGCGAACCCACCGCCCACCGCGACAACGTCTTCGAGCAGGGCGGCCGGCAGGTCGCGGCCAAACGACGTAGCCAGACGGGCGCGCACGCGGTGGCCGCCCAGCGTGCCGATCGCGGCACCGACAACGCCTGCGCCCAGCGCGCTCCATTGATGGCCGAAGGCGGTGCCGATGACGAAGCCGGAAAACGCGCCGAAGAAGATGCGTGCGCCGAACGACGGCGGTGCGGTCCGGCTCGGGGTCTTGGGCAGCTTGTCAAGGACCAACTCCCCCACCGCGAGAAGGGTGAAGACAATGACGGCGGCCAGGCTGCCTACCCAGGCCACCCAGTGGTGACTGAGACTGATCGCGCCCTCGAACGCGGCCCATGCGACCACGGCGGGCGCGGTAAAGGAGCGCAAACCGGCGACGATACCGATCAACAGCGCCAGCCCCAGTGCTGACACCAGCAGTTCGGTGTGCGACAAGATTTCATGCGATGCGGTTAAATGCGTCACGACGACTCTCCTAGGGCTGGAACAGCTGCACTAGCCGGACGCTAACACAGCAGCGCCTGCCCCACGGGCGCATTCATGGTCAGAACCGGAAGAACCGGACGTTGGATGCCAGGATCGCTTTGGCCCCGATGGCCGCCAGCTGGTCCATGATCGCGTTGACGTCCCGGCGCGGCACCAGGGCCCGTACCGCCGCCCAATCGGGGTCGGCCAGCGGAGCGATAGTGGGTGATTCCAGCCCCGGCGTAATCAAAGTGGCATCCTCGAGAACCGAACGCGGGCAGTCATAGTCCAGCATCAGGTACTGCTGGCCGAAGACAACGCCCTGCACCCGGGCGACGAGTTGATCGCGCGCGGCGGCATCCGGCCGCTCGGCGGCGTGCGGATCGATTTGTTCGATGAGTACCGCCTCTGAATCGCACAGTGTTTCACCAAAGGCCACCAGGTTGTGCAGGTTCAGAGTGCGACCCGAGCCGACCACGTCGGCGATGGCGTCAGCCACGCCAAGCTGCACCGAGATCTCCACCGCGCCGTCCAGGCGTATCACGGTCGCGTCAATACCGCGGGCCGCCAGATCTTCTCGCACCAAGTTGGGATATGCGGTGGCGATTCGCCGACCGGCCAGATCATCGACGGTCCACTCACGCCCCGCCGGCGCGGCGTACCGGAAGCTGGACGATCCGAAGCCGAGCGCCAGCCGTTCATGCACCGGCGCGCGCGATTCACGCGCCAAATCCCTTCCGGTGATTCCAAGGTCGAGTTCACCCGAACCGACATAGATGGCAATGTCTTTAGGCCGCAGGAAGAAGAACTCGACGTGGTTGTGCGGGTCGATGACAGTCAGGTCTTTTGGATCGGTTCGACGCCGATAGCCGGCCTCGGACAAAATCTCGACGGCGGATTCACTCAGCGCGCCCTTGTTGGGCACCGCTACTCGCAGTCTGGTGGACCCGTTCCGTTGAGGCGGCGTCATCACAGCTTCCGATACACGTCGTCGAGCGTCAACCCGCGGGCGATCATCAGCACCTGGGTCCAATACAGCAACTGGCTGATCTCCCCGGCGAGCGCGTCGTCGGATTCGTGCTCGGCCGCCAACCACACTTCACCGGCTTCTTCGAGGATCTTCTTACCCAGCCCATGAACGCCGCCGTCCAGCGCGGCGACGGTGCCGCTGCCGGGCGGGCGAGTGCGGGCACGTTCGCCGAGTTCGGCGAACAGATCCTCGAAGGTCTTCACGGCCAGCGATTGTTTCACGGGCAGCTAAGCAAAGTCACGGCGGTTTCAGGTCGTCGCGGCTGACCCGCTTGCCGCCGACACCTCGTCGGGCATGTCTTCCAGCGACACCCCGTTGGTTTCCTTGACCCATCGCCAGACGAAAACAAGCGACAGCACCGCGCACAGCGTGTAGAAGCCGTACGCCAAGCCAAGCGCGTGCCGCAGCGCCGGAAAGGTCACGACGATGATCCAGTTCGCCATCCATTGCACGCCCGACGCCAACCCCAACGCCGCAGACCGGATGCGGTTGGGGAACATCTCGCCCAGCAGCACCCACAGCACCGGGCCCCAGGAGACGCCGAACGCGATAACGAACAGATCGGAGGCCACCAACGCGATCACCCCGGCAGCCCCGTTGAGTTGTGGCTGACCGTTCACGACCGATGCGCTGGCGAGAACGACCGTCATCGTCGCCAGCGTCAACGCCATGCCCGCTGATCCGGCCAGCAACAGCGGCCTGCGGCCGAGCCTGTCGATCAACGCAATCGCCACGAATGTGATCAGGACATTCACCCCGGTGGTCACCAACGCGATGGTGAACGACGACTTCTCGCCGAAACCCACCGCCTCCCAGAGCACATCTGAGTAGTAGAAGATCACGTTGATACCCACGAACTGCTGAAAGACGGCCACTCCCAGGCCCACCCAGACAATGCTGTAAAGCCCGCCGGACGGCTTACGAAGATCGCGCCAGGACTGCGGTCTTTCCTGTTCCCGGGTGTCGGCGATCCGGCTTATCGTGGGCTCCACATGGCGGTCACCAAGCAGTGTGGAAAGCACCTGACGAGCCTCCGAAAGGCGTTGTTTGGCAACCAGATAACGCGGTGACTCCGGGATGGTGAAGATCAACGCGAAATACAACAACGCCGGTATGAGCTCACTGAGGTAGGTCCAGCGCCATGCCGCCAGACCCAACCAGAGCTGTCGGCTGGAGCCGCCCGCGAGATGAAAGGGCAACCAGGTCAGTGCCAACGCTCCGAAAATGCCGAACACGATGGCGAGCTGCTGCAGCGAACCGAGCCGGCCACGGTAGCGCGGCGGCGCGATTTCGGCGATGTACGCCGGGGCGGCAACGGAACTCAAGCCGATACCGATTCCGCCGATGGTGTGAAATACCACGAACATCCAAATGCTGGTTGCCAGCCCGGATCCGAACCCGCAGAAGAGAAAGGACGCGGCCGCGAGCTTCATCATCGTCAGTCGGCCTATCCGGTCCGCGATCCGTCCGGCCAGCACCGCTCCGACGGCGGCACCCATCACCGCCGACGCCGCGGCGAAACCCAAGACCGCGTTACCGATGTGGAAGGTGACCTGCAGCGCCGTGACCGCCCGGTTGGTCACCGAAATGTCGTAGCCGAAAAACAGTCCACCGATCGCCGCCACCGACGCGAAGCGAACCGCGGACAAAAAGGCGACGCGAGCGGCACCACGATCGACAGGCAAGTCCTCAGCGGCCATAACGCCCTGAGGATACCGATCAGACGATGAAATACCTGGCTTCAGTCCTCCGGGTTGTAGCCGAGGTTGGGGCCGAGCCAGCGCTCGGCTTCCTGCAGGGTCCAGCCCTTGCGCTTCGCGTAGTCGGCGACCTGGTCCTG
>Ga0302326_10005473_pt1 | contig 28937 bp, 27 predicted proteins | sample Palsa_T0_3_FD_202264 | JGI IMG/M metagenome (GOLD analysis project Ga0302326, IMG submission 202264) | Peat permafrost microbial communities from Stordalen Mire near Abisko, Sweden - Palsa_T0_3 | ecosystem: Environmental > Terrestrial > Soil > Palsa > Peat permafrost | place: Sweden: Abisko... | reverse complement strand
TTTTTTGACCGAGCGGGGGCTCCGTCGTGCGATCCGCCATCGCAAGAAAAGATTGTACCCGAAGTGCATCCCGAAGGCACCTTTCGGGCGAGACCGAGGGCACTCTGCCGGCATTTTCGGCCAGATCGGCAGGCCCCTCTGCCTCCAGGGGACGACATGGTGCTACCTTCCCGCGACATGGACCGGATCGAGTGCCAGTGGTGCAAAGCCCAAAACGACAGCGGGCAAACGACCTGCGGGACCTGTGGCGCCCCGCTCGACGCCCGCAACCTTGTCAGCGACTCAGGCTGGAAGGAGGCGCCCCGGCTCAAGGACATGACGGAGTTCAAGTTTTCCAACAGCACCTGCCAGGTCGAAGGCGAACTGGTCCCGGTGGCGGAGATCAACCTCGCCCAGGGTGACTCGGTGTTCTTCGAGCACCACGTGCTGTTGTGGAAGGACGAAGCGGCACCGCTGTCCGCCATGTCACTCGGTGGCGGCATGAAGCGCATGCTGGGTGGCATGCCCATGGTGATCTCGATCGCCCACGGCCCCGGGCGGGTGGCGTTCTCGAGGGACGCGTCTGGCGAGGTCGTGGTGCTCCCCCTGCACCCCAGCATGGAGCTCGACGTGCGGGAGCACGCCTTCCTGGTGGCATCGCACTCCATCAGCTACTCCTTCGAGCGCATCAAGGGCATGACCAACGTGCTGCACGGCGAGGGCATGTACCTGGACCGGTTCGTCACCACGGGGGAACAGGGCATCCTCCTGTTGCACGGTTACGGCAACGTGTTCCAACGGACGCTCGGGGAGGGCGAGAAGATCCTGGTGGAGCCGGGCGGTTTCCTCTACAAGGACTCCTCGGTGCAGATGAACACGGTCCAGCAGAACGTCAAGACCGGGCTCATGCGCCACGGTATGTACCTGGCGGAGATGACCGGTCCGGGCCGGGTGGGGATCCAGTCCATGTACGTCCACCACCACTCCGAATAAAGCGAGCTGCCCGCGTGACCACGACCGAAACCTCGACCTACACCTGCCGGTTCTGCCGCCTGCCGAGCGACGCCAGCGGCACGTCCTGCCCCAACTGTGGCGCGCCCGTCGACGTCAAATCCGTCGTCAGCGACTCCGGTTGGCAAGAACAGCCGGCCGTCAAGGACATGGCCCGGATCCAGTTCGGCCAATCCACGTGCCAGATCGAGGGCACCTACGTGCCGACCGCCGATTTCGGACTGGCCGGCGACGACTCGATCTACTTCTCGCACCACTGCGTGCTCTGGACCGAGCCGACCGTCCAGATGACGGCCATGCCGATGGCAGGAGGCTGGAACCGGGTTCGGGCCGGCCTACCGCTCGTCATGCTCGAAGCGAGGGGCCCGGGTCACATCGCCCTTTCCGACGATGCACCCGGCGAGGTGGTCGCCATTCCCATCCAGCACGGGCATTCGGTCTGGGTGCGGGAGCATCGGTTCCTGGCCGCGACCGGCAACGTCAACTACACCTGGCAGCAGTCCGGGATCTGGATCACCACCGGCGCCGGCAACGATCAGGAGACCCACTTCCCGCTCGGCATGTTTATCGACATCTTTCACGCTGAGGGCGGTCCGGGATTGCTGTTGTTGCACTCACCCGGCAACATGTTCATCCGGGACTTGCGCCAGGGCGAGACGATCTGCATCCAGCCCTCTTCGCTCGTCTACAAGGATCCCACCGTGGGGATGCAGCTCCACCTCGAGTATCCCAACGCGGGGGCCATGAACTTCGGCTGGCATAGCGCGTTCAGCTATCGCCAGGTGTGGCTGCGGATGTGGGGGCCCGGTCGGGTGGCCGTCCAGTCGGTGTTCGAACGACCCGAGAACAGCGGCCAGATCACCAGCCACTCGCCGGCGACCAGGACGGTGTGGTAGCCGCCAGTCGCGAGTGGTAACCTCGGAGCTCAGATGACCCCCACCTCCGGACTCCTCCTTCTGATGTAGGCGAGCACCCCATATCGGTGCTCGCCGAAGCCTCCTGTGCCCCTGGGCCGGGAGGTTTTTTCTTTGCCTGAAAGGACCCTGATGGCCTACGCCTACCCCACCCCCTGCGACATGCCCTACCACAAGTACCGGCCGGCGCGGCCGCTCGAACTACCTGACCGCACCTGGGCCGATCGCCACCTCACCCATGCTCCGCTGTGGTGCAGCGTGGACCTTCGCGACGGCAACCAGGCCCTCATCGATCCGATGGACCCGGCGCGCAAGCTCAAGTTCTTCGAGACCCTCGTCGGGATGGGCTTCAAAGAGATCGAGGTGGGGTTTCCGGCCGCGTCTCAGCCGGACTTCGACTTCATCCGCCAGATCATCGAGGAGGACCGCATACCCGACGACGTGGCGATCCAGGTCCTGGTGCAGTGCCGGCCCGAGCTGATCGAGCGCACCTATGAGGCCATCGCCGGCGCCCACCACGCCATCGTGCACTTCTACAACTCGACGTCGACCCTCCAGCGGCGGGTGGTGTTCGGCCTCGACAAGGGCGGCATCATCGACATCGCCACCAGCGCGGCCCGTCTGGTCCGCAAGCACGAGGAGTCGGTCTCGGGAACCATCGTCACCTACGAGTACTCGCCCGAGAGCTTCACCGGCACCGAGCCGGAATTCGCGGTGGAGATCTGCGCCGCGGTCATGGACGTGCTCGAGCCCGCGCCCGACCGCAAGATGGTCATCAACCTGCCCAACACGGTGGAGATGTACGGGCCCAACACCTATGCCGACGTCATCGAATGGTTTGGCCGCCAGATCCCCAACCGCGACTCCATCGTCCTCAGCGTGCACCCGCACAACGACCGGGGGACCGCGGTCGCCGCCGCCGAGCTCGCCCAGCTGGCGGGCGCCGATCGGGTCGAGGGGACCCTCTTCGGCAACGGTGAGCGCACCGGCAACGTGGATGTCGTCACCCTGGCCCTCAACCTGTTTACGCAGGGCGTGGACCCGCGACTGGACATGCACGACATCGACCACCTCCGCCGGGTGGCCGAGTACTGCAACCGGCTGCCCGTCCACCCCCGCCACCCCTACGCCGGCGACCTTGTCTACACGGCGTTCTCCGGATCGCACCAGGACGCCATCAAGAAAGGGATGGACGCCCTGCCCGGGGACTACGCCACCTGGGAGGTGCCGTACCTGCCGATCGACCCCAAGCACGTAGGGCGCACCTACGAGGCCATCATCCGGGTCAACAGCCAGTCCGGCAAGGGCGGGGTCGCCTACCTGATGGACGCCGAGCACGGCCTGGACCTGCCCCGGGCCCTCCAGGTCGAGTTCTCCAAGCAGGTCCAGGCGGTCACCGAGGCCAGCGGCACCGAGATCAAGGCCGGCGAACTGTGGGACGTTTTCGCCAACACTTACCTGGCCGATGACGCCCGGATCCGGCTCATCTCCAGCGAGGTTGCTTCCGGCGGGGAAAGGGGTACCTCCGTGGTCGCCCAGGTCCTCGTGGACGGTCAACACCGGACGATCTCCGGTCAGGGCAACGGTCCGGTGGCTGCCCTCGTCAACGGGCTGCGGTCGGAACTGGGACTCGAGGTGTCCGTCGAGGACTACCACGAACACTCGTTGACCGCTGGCAGCGAAGCCTCAGCGGTCGCCTACGTGCAGGCCACCGGGGCCAATGGCGAGCGCACGTGGGGGGTCGGTATCGACTCCAGCATCCTCGACGCCTCGCTCGAAGCCGTCATCAGCGCAGCCAACCGACTCCGGGACGCGGCAACCGACCGTTAGGCTCGCCAGCCATGTCGCTGCAGCCCACCGAAGAACCACAAGCCCCGCCGCGCGGTCACGTCCGCGTCGTCTACCTGGGGCCGGTCGCGCCGCACTGGAGGGTCGACTCCGACTTCGGTGACCGCAGCGTCATCGAGGAGTTCCGCCAACGGGCCCTGGCCCGTCTGCTCCTGCTGCCGCCGCACGACCCACAGTTCCGCCGCAACCGGGAGCGGGTGGCGCGTGACGCGGAGCGCGAGAACCTCCTGCTCGACTGGGACCTCGGCCAGCCCGACGAGGACGACGACTCGTAGAGGTAGCCTGGGGTCTGTGGTAGCGCCCCGCGTAGATTCCTTGGATCAGCCTGCCACGACCGGTGCCCGCCTGGGTTTGGTGGCCACCACCCCGGCGCCGGCGGACACCGATGGAGACCGGCATTACATCAACCGGGAGCTGTCGACGCTGGACTTCAACAGCCGGGTGCTCGCCCTCGCCGAAAATTACGAGCTACCGCTTTTGGAGCGGATCAAGTTCCTGGCGATCTTCAGCACCAACATGGACGAGTTCTTCCAGGTCCGGGTGGCCGGCCTCAAGGACCAGGAAGCGGCGGGCATCTCGGGGACCGCACCGGATGGCCTGTCGGTCTCCGAACAGCTGACGAGGATCCGCGCCGTGGTGGAGTCCCTCTTCGAGCGCCGGCGGGCCGCCTTCCTCGGCGACGTCATGCCCCGCCTGGCCGAGAACGGTGTCCGGCTCGAGGATTGGGACGCGATTGACGGCGATGACCGCGACTGGGTCAGGAAAGTGTTCGTCGAGCGGATCTTTCCGGTTCTCACGCCCCTGGCCGTGGACCCCGGTCATCCTTTTCCCTACATCTCCAACCTGTCGCTCAACTTGGCGGTGATCGTCCGTGATCCCGTCGGCGGCGAGCGGAGATTCGCCCGGGTCAAGGTCCCGCCCGTGCTGCCCGGGCTGCTGGCCATGCCGGACGGGAAGCGCTTTATCCTGCTGGAGCAGGTGATCGCCGCCCATCTCGGGGCGTTGTTCCCTGGCATGGACATCGAGAGCTACCACCCGTTCCGGGTCACTCGCAACGCCGACCTGACCCTCGAGGAGGAGGAGGCCGACGACCTGCTCGAGGCGGTCGAGATGGAGTTGCGCCGGCGCCGGTTCGGTCGGGCCGTGCGCCTCGAAGTCGACGTCTCGATCACCGACGAGGTGCGCACCCTCTTGACCAGGGAGCTCGACCTCCAACCCGAGGATGTCTACGACGTCGCCGGTCCGCTCGATCTGACGGCCCTGTGGGTCGTCTACAACCTGGACCGCCCCGAGCTGAAGGAGGAGCCGTTCGTCCCGGTCACGCCGGCCCGGCTGACGAGCGTCGAAGGCGAGGCCATGGACGTGTTCTCGGCGATCCGTCAGGGCGACATCCTGGTCCAACATCCCTATGAGAGCTTCGCCGAGTCGGTCGAGGCCTTCATCACCCAGGCGTCGCGGGACCCGAACGTCCTCGCTATCAAGCAGACCCTCTACCGCACGTCCGGCGACAGCCCCATCGTCCGGGCCCTCATCCGGGCGGCGGAGCGGGGCAAGCAGGTGGCCGCGCTGGTCGAGCTGAAGGCCCGAGGGGACGAGGCCGCCAACATCGGGTTTGCTCGGGCCCTGGAGCAGGCGGGGGTGCATGTAGTCTACGGCCTGGTCGGTCTGAAGACTCACTCCAAGACGGCGTTGGTGGTGCGTCAGGAGGGCGACGGCATCCGCCGGTACTGCCACATCGGTACGGGCAACTACAACTCCAGCACCGCCCGCATCTACGAGGACGTCGGGATCCTGACCGCTTCGCCCGAGCTGGGGGCCGACCTCACCGACCTGTTCAACTACCTCACCGGGTACAGCCGGCGCGTCGAGTACCGCCGGCTGGTGGTTGCCCCCGCGACGCTGCGGCCCCGGATGCTCGAGCTGATCCAGCGGGAGGTGGAGCTGGGGGAGCAGGGTCGTATAATCTGGAAGGTCAACAACGTGGTCGACCGGGCCATTATCGACGCCCTCTACCGCGCCTCGCAGGCCGGGGTGCGGATCGATCTGGTGGTGCGGGCCATCTGTTGCCTGCGCCCGGAGGTGCCGGGGCTCTCTGACAACATCCGGGTGCGCAGCATCGTGAGCCGGTGGCTCGAACATTCGCGGATCTACTACTTCGGGGCCGGCGGCGAGTACTTCATCGGTTCCGCCGACATGATGGAACGCAACCTGGATCGGCGGGTGGAGGCCGTTGCTCCGATCGAGGCTCAGGAGATGCAGGGCCGCCTGCGCGAGATCCTCGACCTCGACCTGGCCGACGACACCCGGGCGTGGCAGCTCGCCAGCGACGGGACCTGGCACAAAGTGCCAACGGTGGCCGGCATCAACGCTCAACATGTCCTTCAGGAGCTGGCTATCGCCCGTTCTCGGCGCCGGCGGGAGCCCGAAGTGCTGCACGGCACTCCACCAGGGTGAGCGCCGACCCTTCCACCGCCGACATGGTTCGGGCTGCCGGCGGGGTGGTCTGGCGCCGAGCCCACGACGGCGCCATGGAGGTGGTCCTCGTCCACCGACCCCGTTACGACGATTGGAGCCTGCCGAAGGGCAAGGTGGATCCCGGCGAAACCGACGAACAGGCCGCGCTACGCGAGGTGCGGGAGGAAGCGAGCATCAACGCCGACCTCGGAGCCGAGCTACCTACGACGACCTATCTCGACCGTAGCGGCAAGCACAAACGGGTCCGCTACTGGGCGATGACCGCCGCCGGCGGCGACCCGGCCGGCGACAACGAGGTCGACCAGGCCGCCTGGGTCCCTCTGGACGAGGCGCGTTCTCGGCTCTCCTATGAGCGGGACGTGGCGGTCCTGGACGCTCTGGCGGACGCGGCCGGCGGGAGTGCGTAGAGCCCGACCTGGCGCAGAGTTGGCCAGGTAGGCCGAGGGGACACGGTCTGACGCAGAGCTGCCCCAAGGGAACGAGGGCAGCTCTGCGTCAGCCCGGGCCCCCTTCCCTCTTCGACCGAGGCGCCGACACGAAGGCGGCCGCTTGGGCGCCATCTGCCCGCGCGGGCGCGATCTACCGACTTGGGTGCGGTTGCTGTACTTGGGTGCGGTTGGCCGAGTTGGGTGCGGTTGGCCCACTTGGGTGGGCTGAGCCATCGAATCGAGGGCCAGGAACACCCAAGTCGGCGAACCGCACCCAACTCGCGCGCTACCCACGCGTCCACGTCTTTTTTCGAGCGGGTGGCCACCGGGCCTGGGAGATGAAAGGGACAGGTGCAGTGGGTTGCTGGTGTCGTCCATTCGCACCAGCAACCCACTGCCGCTGGACCCGTCACGACGTCGGAGGGAGGCTCTCCAGCGCGTCAGATGTTCTGGGGCAGGAGCCGGACAACGTTCTCGAAGCAGAACCACAACGGGACCAGGCACACCCCGATGCCGGCGACGTAGGCGGCGAGCCGGGCCCACCGCCTCTTGCGGTTGATCAGGATTCGCACCCCGACCCACAGCAGCGCCACCAAGGCGCCGTAGGCGATGGCCGGTGGCCAGGCGGCCCGATTGCCGCTGCCGAGGTTGTCGACGGCAGCGGCGACCGGGGCCACGTTGGCTGGGTGGGTGACGGGCAACGGCGGCCGGCCCGTCAGGCGGGCCACGACGACCAACCGAGATGTGGCCGAGAAGCGCGGGTTGCAGGTCGTCAGGGTCAGCTCCGGGAACGGCGTGTTGTCGAGGACGGCCGTGTCGCTCGGGCTGACGACCTTGGGCGGCTCCGACACCTTGTAGGTGAACGTCATCCCCGCGGTGTCGGTGAGATAGATAGGGTCGCCCACGGACAGCTCGTTGAGATCGAAGAAGGGGGCCCCGTAGGTGGTGCGGTGCCCGGCGATGGCGGCGTTACCGTCCTGGCCGGGCAGAGGGGTCTGGGGGTAGTGGCCGGGACCCTGTTGCAGGTCTTGTTCGGCGACGCCCTGCACCACGTACTTGTCGAGCTTGATCCTTGGGATCACCATGTGGTCGATGGCCCCACTGAGAGCCGGGCTCTGACTGCTCTGATTGCCAGTCCCGGCGGTACCGACCGTGGGGTTGTCCCCGCTGCTGGCGACCACCGCGGCCTCGAAGCCCCGCTTCAGGGTCGCCTGGCTGTGCCGCTCGGCGAAGCCCGTGCCCCAGAGCTGGTAGCCGACGAACAGCAGGATGATCACGCCGATGGTGATGAGGGCGAGGCCCAGCTCGCGGATGCCGCGCCGGACGGGGCCGAGGGGCGGCCGGTAGGCGCGACCCGGCTCCACCGATCCTTTTGATCCTTCTGCCGCCGGGGCTACCTCGGCGGTGGGGGAGGCCATGGACACAGGCTAATTGGCCCGGCCTGGCGCGAAGCCGCGGGCTTCCGGGCGGGTCGGGAGGTCCGGAGTGCCGCGGGGCCGGCGATCCTGTCAGACTGGCGCGGTGCCCGTGCTTTTGATTCGCCACGCCCATGCCGGGTCGCGGCGAGATTCTCATGTTCCGGACCGGGCCCGGCGCCTGTCCGCAAAGGGGCTCAAGCAGGCCCAGAGCCTGGTGGCGACCCTGGAGGGTTTCGCTCCTCAGCGGATCGTGTCGAGTCCAGCCGTGAGGTGCCTCGAGACCGTTGCGCCTCTCGCCAAAGCCTTTCAAGTGAAAGTGGAGGGGGACGAGGTTCTCGCTGAGGGCTCGGGGTTGTCGGCCCTGACCTTGGTGCGCAGGGTGGCCAACGAGAAGATCGCGCTTTGTACCCACGGCGACGTCATCCCCGAGATCCTGGTCGCACTTGCCGACGAGGATCACCTCGACCTGGGGTCGAGTCCCAGGCAGGCCAAAGGATCGGTGTGGGTGCTCGAGGCGGAGGAGAATCGTTTCGTGAAAGCCTTCTACCTGCCACCCGCTGACGGTCGTTGACTGCCCGGTGCAGATCTCGGCCAAAGCCGACTACGCGGTCCGAGCGCTGACAGAGCTGGCCGCGCAGGGTGGAGGGCCGGTCAAAGGAGAGCGCTTGGCCGCGGCCCAGCAGATCCCGCCGAAGTTTCTCGAGGCCATCCTGGCTCAGCTTCGGCAGGCAGGTCTGCTCTTGAGCCGGCGGGGCGCAGAGGGCGGCTACTGGCTGGCCCGGCCGCCCAGTGAGATCAGCATCGCCGATGTCATCCGAGCCGCCGACGGGCCTCTTGCCAGCGTCAGGGGTCAACGACCCGAGACGGTTTCCTACGACGGTGCGGCCCGCCGGCTCACCGAGGTGTGGGTGGCCCTTCGGGCCAGCCTCCGAACCGTTCTGGAGGTGGTGACGATCCAGGACCTTCTCGACGGGAGTCTCCCCCCGCAAGTTCGGGCCCTCGCGGCCGACCCCTCCGCTCGGATGACCCGTTAGAGCTGGCGGCCACTGGGCCATGTCCGCAGTGGTGGCGCTTCTTTGGTTGGTGTTCGCTTTGTGTTCACTTCTGCGCCACTACCTCTTCACCTCACGACCCTAGGGTTCCGGGCGTCCGCTCAGACAAGCAGACAAACGGCATCCCGCTACCGAGACACCAGTTGGGTCGGCCGCCCAGAGTGGCGGGGACGGAGCATCGTGGCCATAACGACAGTCTCTGACTGATGATCCCGAAAGGTGACCCTTGAAACGCCTGATCCCCTTTGCTGTCCTCGCATCGTTGGCTGTGGTGGCGTGTGGCAGTTCGTCGAAGTCGTCGTCGACTCCTCCCAGCACCGCGGTGACGCCGACGACGGCGAGCGCCACTGCCCTCAACATCGGCAACCCGACCACCCCGGTGAGCCTCAACGAGGACGGGTCGAGCCTGCTGTATCCGTTCCTCCTGGAGCTGGTTGGCCCGCTGCACACCGCGTATCCGAACATCACGTTGGCGACGGCCGCCGGCGGTTCCGGCAAGGGCATCAGCGACGCCGAAGTCGGCAATGTGCAGATGGGCGGGTCAGACGCCTACCTGAGCCCCGGTGACATGACGAAGTACCCAGGGTTGGAAAACGTGCCGATCGCGATCTCCTCGCAGGCGATCAACTACAACCTGCCCGGGGTGACGAACCTCAAGCTGAGCGGAAACGTCATCGCCCAGATCTATCAGGGCACGATCACCTCGTGGAACGCTCCGGCCATCGCCGCCCTCAACCCGGGGGTGACCCTCCCGGCGATGAAGATCGTGCCGGTCCGCCGGGTGGACAGCTCGGGCGACACGTTTATCTTCACCAGCTTCCTCTCGGCCACCAATACCACCTGGGCGAGCGGGCCATCCTTCGACACCACCGTGCCCTGGCCGCCCGTGTCCAATGAGCTGAGCGCCGACGGCAATCCGGGCATGGTGCAGACCTGCCATACCACTCCGGGCTGCATCGCCTATGTCGGCATCAGCGAAGAAAGCGCGGCTCTGGCAGCCGGCCTTGGTGAGGCCGAGTTGCAGAACGAGGCCATGAACTTCGTCCTGCCGAGCGCCACCACGATCGAGTCCGCGGTCGCCGCCGGCGTGGGCAGCGTGCCGGCCAACCTGGCCGCACCCCTCATCTACGAGCCGGGCGCCCAGTCCTACCCGATCGTCAACTTCGAGTACCTCGTCGTCAAGGATACGCAGTCCAGCGCAGCCGTAGCTCAGGCCATCCGCACCTTCCTGGTGTGGGCCAGTTCTCCCACTGGGGGCAGCACTCCGAGCTACCTCGCGGCAAAGGACTTCGAGGCCCTGCCGACCTCCGTGGTGGCCAAGGCGGACGCCGTGATCACCAAGATCAGCGGCTGACCGGCGCACCCAGAACCTCCGCATGTCTGTCGCCGTCGACCGTCGTCCAGACCCGGCAAGCGCCCCTCGCCTGCCGGGTCGGGCGCGCCGCCTGGTCCGGGCTCACCGGGCCCGCCGCCGGGCCCGACTCTCCGAGCTGACCCGTCCGGATCGGGTGGTCCGCGGCGTCCTTCTCGTCGCGGCCATCATTCCCACGTTCGCGCTGGCGTTCCTCGCCTATCAGATGCTCAAGTACGCTTACCCGGCGATCGTGTTCAACGGGTGGCACGTCTTCACCACCAAGTTCAGTCTCGGCAACCAGTACTCCACCGCTGTGCAGGTGCGCCACGGCTACAAAGCCCCTAAAGGGGCGGTATACGGGATCCTCCCGCTCCTGTTCGGGACGCTGATCTCCTCGCTGATCGCCCTCTTCTTCGCGGTGCCGATCTCCGTCGCCGGTGCCATTCTGTTGGTCGAGCGGCTGCCGGTCCGGGTGCAGGGTTTCCTCGGCATCTTCCTCGAGCTGCTCGCCGGCATCCCGAGCGTGATCTTCGGCCTCTGGGGCATCTACACGTTCGGGCCGTTCTTGTCGCGCACCGTCTACCGCTGGATCGCGGACCTCCACATCCCCTGGTTGCGAGGCCCTACCGGTGCGGGTGAAGGTTTGCTCACCGCCTCGCTGGTGCTGGCAGTCATGATCATCCCGATCATCGCTTCGATCACCCGGGAGCTGGTCCGGTCGGTCCCGCCGCTTGCCAAGGAGGGGGCGGTGGCGCTAGGCCTGACTCCGTCAGAAACCGTTCGTTTCGTCGTCATCCCCTACATCAAGACCGGCGTGATCGCGGCCTCCATCCTGGGCTGGGCCCGGGCGCTGGGCGAGACGATCGCCGTGCTGATCATCAGCGGCGACCTGCTCGGCGCCTACCCGCACAGCATTTTTGACCCCTTCTCCACTATTGCGACCACGATCGCCAGCGAGCTCGACAGCGCCTTGACCGACTCGACCGGCATGGCTGTCCACGCCTTGGCCGAGTTCGGACTCGTCCTTCTGGTCGTGACCCTCCTCACCAACCTGGGTGGCCGCCTGCTCACCCGCCGCTTCTCCGCTGCCGGCCTTCCCGTCGGCCGCGGTGTGTAGGAAACGAGGCGCGCCATCAACAGTCGAACTGTCTCCGATCGCATCTTCTGGGGGCTCTGCTCGCTGGCCTTCTTGCTGATCGCGGCCCCCGCGATTGCGGTCATCGTCGGCGTCTTCCATCAGGCTCTGCCCGCCCTCGGGTGGCAGCTGTTCACCAAGCGGACGAACTCCACCGGCATCCAGAACGCCATCCTCGGAAGCTTGCTGTTCCTGCTCGGAGTACTCATCGTCGCCGGTACCATCGGAGTTGGCGCCGGGATCTACCTGGCCGAGTTCGCCAGCGGCCGTACCGAACGGGCGCTCCGCTTCTTCTCCGAGGTGCTCGCCGGCATGCCGTCGATCGTCATCGGCTACATCGGTTACGTCACCCTCGTGGTGGAGTTCCACTGGAGCTATTCGCTGCTCGCCGCCGTTATGGCCCTGTCGGTCCTGGTGCTTCCCTACATCGTCAAGACAACCGAGGTGGCCCTCCGCAACGTTCCGAGCGCCTTGGGGGAAGCGGCGGCCGGGCTGGGCCTCCCTAGGTCGGCGACGGTGCGCCAGGTCTTACTCCCTCCGGCACTCCCCGGCATCGTCAGCGGATTGGTGGTGGCCCTGGCCATCTCCACCGGCGAGCTGGCGCCACTCCTGTTCACCGCCGGGTTCAGCGACAACGACCCGACCCTGCATCTCTTCCACCATCAGGTTCCCTACCTGACCAACGTCGTCTTCACGGACATCTCGATTCCGGGCGCCCGAGCTCACGCCACCGCAGCTGCAGCCGGGGTGGTGACCCTGGGCATCCTCCTGGTGCTGATCGCCATCGGCCGGATCCTGGCCAGCCGCGCCCGTCGCAACACGGCCCGGATGTCGTTGTGAGCTGATGGCTGCCGACCCACGTCCTCTGCCGGGTGGCTTGCCCTGGGATGACCGTTACTCTTGTGAGAAGGTGAGATGACCCTATGTCCGAGATGCCTGCCCCCACGATGACCGAGCCGACCGTCGACCCGAGCGTGCTGGCTGCCACGCCAGTCGATGCCCCGGGAACACCTCGTCCAGTCGACGCCGTCTTCACAGTCGAGCAACTGGCGTTCTTCTACGGCGCGAACCAAGCCCTGCGCGACGTCAGCCTCAGCATCGGGCGCCACGAGATCACGGCCCTGATCGGCCCGTCTGGCTGCGGCAAGACCACCTTCATCCGCTGCCTCAACCGACTCAACGATCTGATCCCTGGGACTCGCGTGGAGGGCCGCATCGATTTCAACGGCTCGTCTCTCTACGCTCCCGGGGTACGGGCCATCGATATCCGCAGGCGGATCGGAATGGTGTTCCAGAAGCCCAACCCATTCCCCAAGTCCATCTACGACAACGTCGCCATCGCTCCGAAGGTCAACGGCATCAGAGCCAACATGGACGAGCTGGTGGAAGAGTGCCTCACCCGCGCCGCGTTGTGGGACGAGGTCAAGGGCAAGCTCCGCGACAGCGCCTTCAGCTTGTCGGGAGGCCAGCAGCAGCGCCTGTGCATCGCCCGAGCTATCGCCATACGCCCGGAAGTCATCCTCATGGACGAGCCCTGCTCGGCCCTGGATCCGGTGGCCACCATCCGGATCGAGGAGCTCATGGTCGAGCTCAAGAGCGACTACACCATCGTGGTGGTTACCCACAACATGCAGCAGGCAGCCCGGGTCTCGGACCGTACCGCGTTCTTCACTGTCGACGTGTCCGAGGGCGGACGCACGGGGATGATGGTCGAAGTTGGGTCTACCGAGCAGATGTTCACCGCTCCCTCCGACCAGCGCACCGACGACTACATCACCGGTCGATTCGGTTGATTCGGTGATTCGACTGAGTGCCCGCTAACGGCCTGTCAGGACGGGCTGGTGCCGGCCCGTTCGCCAGGCCGAACGCCGGTCAAGACGAACAAGACGCGTCGCACGATCTCGACGGCGTGGTCGGTCACACGTTCATACATCCGACCCGTCATCCCCAAGTCCACGGCCGCGTCGACCGGCACTAGGCGCAGTTCCAGCAGCTCGGCCAGAAACGCTCGCTGTAGCTGGCGGCACGATTCGGCGTTGACGATCACCGCGCCGGCCTGCTCCTCGTCGAGGGTCGTCCACGCTCCGTTCGCTCTGCGGAGAAGGTCGGCCGTTTCGGACCCCATCTCGGCGATGAGATCTCGCAATCCGGGCGACAGGACGTCCTGGGCCCCGCCGACCCTCGCGGCGAGCGTCCGGCACAGGCCGAGGCACAGCTCACCGGCCCGGGCGATATCCCGTGCGGCCAGTATCACCCGAAGATCGCGGGCGACGGGCGACTGTAGGGCCAGTAGGTCGAGCACATCGGTCTCCACGAGAGCCACGTTGGCGGCTGCCGCGCTGGTGCTGATCACGATCGACCGGCCGGCGGCTCGGTCGCCCTCGAGGAAGGCTCTGGTCACCTCTACCGTCGCGCTCGCGGCGTCACCGATGATGTCGGCGGACCGGTCGCGCAGCTCCGCGATGCGGTCGTGGTAGCTGCGGCGGAGCTCGTACACGATCGCGAAGCCTAGATTGCGAGTGGCGTCGGGCCGCGGTGGATCGAGCGACTCAGCCCTATCCCGCCGCTGTTCGGCCCGAGGCTTCATCTATCGTTCACGTTTGGTTCATGATGTTCTGGTGTCGACGACATTCCCTTCTCCTAGAGTTCGCGGCGTCCATGTACGGACTCGTTGGTTCCAGTAGTTGTGCCTTCGCCCCGGATCGGGACGGTCATTTACCATCGGTCCGGATGAAGTTGCTGGCGACCAGCGCCCGGCGACCGAGTAGGTGCTTCGGGGGGTTGGTCCTGGTGGCAGGCCCGGAGATGTCGCGGTGATCCGGCGCCGCTCGCTCCGGGTCATGCGTACCGAGGAAACCTCAGCCTCGGCGTCGTTGGTCGCAGGGGAGCGCAACGGCAGCGGGCCGGACGCTGGCGTGGAGGAGGTGGCACTCGGCTCGGATGCCCTCCTCGCCGGCCGGCTGCGCGCCGCCCTCGACCTCGTCGAAGACGGAGTGGTCGTGTGCGACGGCTACGGAATGACGGTCTTCCGCAACGCCACTGCCGAGCGTCACCTCGGCACCTCGTCGAACTCCGTGCTCGCCGAACAGGCGGTCGAGGAGACGATCCAAATGGCGTTGCAAGGTGAGTATGCCGAACGGACGCTGGAGCTGTTCTCACCCACGCCGCGCAAGCTGGTGATAAAGGCCTTTCCTGTCACCTTGGCTCAGCCGCACGGGGCGGTCGCCATCGTCCAGGACACATCCGACCGCCACCGCTTGGAAGCGATCCGGCGGGACTTCGTGGCCAACGTCAGCCACGAGCTCAAGACCCCAGTCGGGGCGCTCAGCCTGCTCGCGGAGACGCTCGATGGCGAGGACGACCCCGACGTAGTGGCCCGGCTCGTCACCCGGGTCGCCGCCGAGGCGGAGCGGCTGGGACGTATCATCGACGACTTGCTGGACCTGTCGCGGATCGAGACCAATGATGCTCCCCGCCAGGAGATGGTTCCGCTTGCTGTCATCGTGGGGCAGGCCGTCGAGCTGCTGCAACCCGTCGCGCACAGCTCGGACGTGAAACTCGAGGTCGATCAGCTACCCCGTCAGCTCGCCGTACCGGGCGATCGCCGGGATCTGGTATCGGCGGTGAGCAACCTGGTTGACAACGCCATCAAGTACTCGGAACCCGGTTCCCTGGTGCAGGTGAGAACGCGCCACGAGGGGGACTCGGTGGAGATCTCTGTCATCGATCAGGGGGTGGGGATCCCGTCCCGCGACCTGGAGCGAATCTTCGAGCGCTTCTATCGGGTAGACCGAGCCCGCTCCCGTTTGACCGGAGGCACGGGGCTGGGGCTGTCGATCGTCCGCCACGTCGCCGTCAACCACTCTGGCTCGGTTCGGGTCGAGTCCCGGGAAGGCGAGGGGTCGACGTTCACTTTGCGCTTGCCGGCCCGCAGCCTCTCGTCTTTGGCTGCCCCATCCGCGGAGAGCGCGTCGACGGACGGGACGGCTGCGACGGACGGGACGGCTGCGACGGCCTTGACGCTTCCGGCCGACTCGCTCGCCGATCGAGGCCTCGGAGGAGGAGAGCATCGTGTCTGAACCCCTCACTGTGCTGGTGATCGAAGATGAGGAGTCCTTCATCGAGGCCTTGGTGGTTGGCCTCAAGCGGGAGGGCTTCCTGGTGACCGTGGCCCGGGACGGCATCGAAGGACTGGCGATGTTTGATCGGGTCCGGCCCGACTTGGTGCTGCTCGACATCTGGTTGCCGCATAAATCGGGGCTCGACGTGTGCCGCGAGCTGCGTACCAAGACCAAGGTGCCGATCATCATGGTGACGGCCAAGACCAGCGAGATCGACACTGTCGTGGGGCTCGAGGTCGGTGCTGACGACTACGTCACCAAGCCGTACCGCCTACGCGAGCTGGTCGCCCGCATGCGCGCCGTGCTGCGACGATCACCGACCGGCGAGGACGAGGACGCCGTTGGTGAGGTCCTGGAGGTAGGCGGGCTGCGCCTCGATCCGGGTCGCCACGAGGTGCATCTGCGTGGCGACCAGGTGCCCCTCCCGTTGAAGGAGTTCGAGTTGCTGGAGCTGCTGATGGGGAACGCCGGAAGAGTCCTCACTCGGGAGACGTTGATCGACCGGATTTGGGGACCGCATTACGTCGGCGACACCAAGACCCTCGATGTGCATGTCAAGCGGCTGCGGGCCAAGGTCGAGGACGACCCCTCCCGTCCGGCTCGCATCACCACGATCCGTGGCCTCGGCTACAAGTTCGAGGCGCTCCGCTCGTAATCGACCCGGCGAGGCCTGGCGTCGCGCCCTCAGCGCACCCGGCGGAACGCCCGGCCCCGACGAAGCTTTAGCCGGGGGAGGATGTCGTCGTCGCTCGGCAACCAGCCTTCGATCGTCGTCGCCCGAGCCGCGACCATAACCGAGCTGTCGTGGTTCTGCTCCGGGGCTTGAGCCATTATCGGCGCGGCAACGACCGGACGCCGACGCAGCGCGATCGTCGGTTGGTCGATGGTGGGAGCAGGCGGGGGCGGGGGCGGGCCCCCGGACAGCTTGACCGGTCCCGGCATGGGACCCGATCGCGGTGGGCCTGGTACGCCCGGCCGGGTTTGGGCTGACCCATTGGACGGTGGCTGAACCCGACCGATCGGGCGCAACGGGGAGGACGCGCCGCCGGCTTGGGCTGGGCTCCCGCCGTTCGCGGGATGGCCTCCGGGCATGTCGCTCTCGCCTCTCAAGGCGCGCAACCGGGCTCGCTGGAGTGCGGCCGAGCGGTCCGCCTGCCCGATGGGTTGCCCGTCAGGGCCCAAAGGATTGGGCGCCGACCCGGGCCCGGACTCGGTCGAGGACACCCGACCAGACATGGCCTGCGATCCGGACTCGGGTCTCGGCTCCGGCGGCGCTTCGCCGCCGGCCTGAGATCCGGCCGCGGCCGATGCGTACGCCACCTCGTCCGCCAGCGCCGCCAAGGCCTGTCGACCGGCAGATCCGACCTTCGACGGCGGAGGAGCATCGGGCTCACGAGTCTCGGCGTCGACTGTGCGGATGAGCTCGGCCAGGGTCGACTGCATTGCGTGCCGGTCGAGCTGCCCTGCCGCTGCGGCGGATTCGTCGCTGCCCGGCGATATCGAGGGGTCTGACATGCGTTCTACATCGGCACCTCGCACCAATTCTTGAGCGCACGAAGGGACCGAATCGCGGAGTGGAGTGGGCCCTGCGACCGGGGCGCAGTCGAGGCGGACCAATCAGTCGTCGGGCAGGTCGATGCGGGCCAGCCACAGGCCGGGCGCGTCGAGTTCGGCTGGGGTCGGCAGCTCCCGCTCGGAACGCCAGAGACGACTGAGGCCCTCGTCCCCGGCCCGTTCGACGATGCCGCGGACGAAATCCTGCCCTCTCTCGTAGCTGCTTTCGTCCAAGGCCACCCCAAAGAGCTGTCCGAGGATCCTGGTCCCGCTGCTCTCCTCCAGGCGCCGCCGACGCAGCGCTTCGGTCAAGGGGATGTACGAACCGATCAGGCGGCGCCCGACGTTGTCCATGATGTGATCGACGTAGCCGACGACGACCGCGAGAAGAGACCGCAACGGCACCTGGAGCCGGCGCTGGGTGTCATTTTGCAACTCCCCGAGCAGCGTCTCGGGATCCCCGAGCGCCTCCTGCAGGGAGGCCAGATCGGTGGGGTCGAAACCAGTCAGTCGCTCTTCCAACGATTGCGGGTTGGGCTGGAAGGCGCTGACGTACTCACCGATCAGGCGGTCGAGGCGTGAACGCACATGAGGCCGGCCCAATACCGCGTTGTTGGCCGTTTCGCGTAGGCAGACCCAGAGACGAACATCATCGGGTGCGAGGCTCCAGTCGGACGCGAAGGCGTCAATGGTGGCCGGTACCAGGACCAGCTCATCCCGGGCCGGCCGAGGCATGGGGAGGTCGTACAGCCCCATGGCCCGGAAACCGAGTTGTCCGACCATGGTGCCGGCCTGCATGCCGAAGAGGAACGGTCCGAGCACCTGCGGCAGGTTGCCGAACAGCTGCGCCATCGGGTCGAACCCGCCCGTCCCAGCTGGTCCGCCCGTCCCGCCGCCAAAGCCGCCACCCAGCCCGCCGAGAACCTCGCCGGCGTCCTCGGGCCCGAGCGGCAGCACCGCAGTCATGGTGGTCGCCAACTTCTCGAGCAGGGGCTTCCAGTCGTCGAGTGTGCCCAACGCCCACTCGCGGGGGGTCACCGATCGGGCGGTGAGCAGCCCACCGGACGACACGGGCATGCCGGTAGCCTCAGCCACGTGCAACTCGGCCACCCGCAGCAACTCCTCGATCCGGATCCGGACGGCTGGGTCGACGTTGCGCTCGGGCTCGCCGGCGGTAGCGGCCCACTGCGCCATCTGGCGGGCGATCTCCCAGTTGATCGGCCCTTGGCTTGTCAACAGACGGGCCAGATTGCGCATCAGGTCCTCGAACGGGCCGCCGCCGGACGGCATTCCCCCTCCAAACGGTCCGATCGAACTCATCGGCAGGCCGGATTTGGTTCGCTGACCGTCGCCACACCCATTGAGGCATCGTAGAGCGGTGCGGACGGTTGTCGTCACCGGGGTCGCGGGTTCGCTCGGACAGCGCGTCGCAGCCAGGCTGGCGGCCCGCCAGGACGTGGACCGCGTCGTCGGCATCGACCTGGTCCTGCCGGACTGGTCGCACCCCAAGCTCGACGCCCGCATCGTCGACCTGGCCCTCCCCAACGGGCCCAAGGACGAGCTGGTGAGCGCTCTGCAGGACGCCGGATCCGTGATCCACCTGGCCTGGCGGAATCCCGACGGCCGCGGGGGTGGGTCCGGGGCCAACCCCAGCGTGTCGACCAGCAACCGGCGGGCGCTGGACCGAGTGCTGAGCGCGGCTGCCGCCACCTCACCGGAGGCCCTGGTCCACCTTTCGAGCGCCACCGTCTACGGGGCCTGGGCAGACAATCAGGTTCCCCTGACCGAGGACGCCCAGCTCCGCCCGAACCCGGAATTCTGGTACGCGGTCGGAAAGGCCGAGGCCGAGCGGGCCTTGGCGGAGTGGTCGGAGGACCACCCTGACGTGCGGGTGGCCGTGCTGCGCCCGGCTGTCACGGTCGGGACCCCTGAGCCGCTGTATGAGGCCCTTGGGGCCACCAAGGCACCCGGGGCGGGGGACGGGCACCGGCCGGTCCAATACCTTCACGTCGACGATCTGGCGGACGCGGTCGTCTTGGTGTGGGATCAACGGCTCGCCGGTGTCTACAACGTCGCCCCTGACACCGGTGTGCGTGAGGACGCGGCCCGGGCTCTCGTCGGCGGAGTGGCGAAGGTGACGCTACCGGCCCGCCTGGCTCGAGCGTTCTCGGCGTGGACCTGGCAGTTGTGGCGGCGGGGTGTGCCCGTCGAGGCCCGCGCCTACGCAACCCACCCGTGGGTGGTCGCGCCTGATCGTTTGAAAGCGGCCGGTTGGGCGCCGCACTACTCGAGTGAAGAGGCGATCGTGGCGACCGACATGCGGGTCCATTGGGACGATCTGCCGCCTGGCCGCCGGCAGAACTACAACCTGCTGTTGACCATCGCCGGCGCCGTCGTCCTCGCCGGCGGCGGGGCCGCGGGTGTGGCGGCCTGGCGGAACCAGCGGCGACGGCGCGCCCGGTCGTGATGGCGGCCGCCTCCTCAGGGAAAAAAGGACGGGCCCTTTAGTATCCGGGCGGCTGGTCCGACACGACCACTGATGTCTGCACCAGTTTGCCGTTGTGCAGGTAGGCGATCACCGTTCGGTGACCTGGCTGGGCCTGGCAAAGCAGCTGCGTCAGGGTGCCACTGGATGTCACGGGCTCACCGTTGAACGAGGTGATGACGTCGTTGGCGTCGAGGCCCAGCCGGCTGGCGGGGCTGTCGGGCCACACCTGACCGACCAGGGCGCCCCCCGTGAGGCCGAGTTGGTGGGCGACCGCCGAGGTGAGGTCTTGGGCGTCGTACACGCCGAGCCACGGATGGGTCACCGCTACCCTGTCGAGCAACTGCGTGGCCACCTGCTTGGCCACGTCTACCGGCACCGCGAACGTCAGGTCCTGGTCGCTGGGGTCCGTGGCGTCGAGGCTCACCGTGATCCCCACCACCTGGCCCTGCTGATCCACGAGGGGGCCGCCAGCGGCCGAGCCGGGAATGGATGCGTTGCTCACCGTGATCAGGTTTTGCATCGCCGATCCGCTTGTCAGGCCGACTTCCGAGTCTTCGGCACTGATCGAGCCGGGGAAGACCGACCCCGGGCCGGCGGCCGTGCGGGCTCCGACCGCCAGGACCGGGTTGGCCAGCTGAAGGTCGGCGACCGAGCCGAGCGTCGGAAAGATCTGATGCCGTCTGGGAACGGCGATGAGCGCCAGTCCGCTCGTCTGGTCATAGCCGACGATGTCCGCCTGGTATTGCTGGCCTGACAGGAATGTCACGTCGACCGCGCCGCCCCCATCCACCAGCGAGCTGTCGGTGATCACATACACCTTGCTGGTCCCCGCCATGAAGAGCACCCCTGAGCCCGACGCCTGGCCACTGGCCGTCGACACGCCGATCGACACGACCGACGGGGCGATGGCGTCGTCGACCGCGGTCCAGTCGACGGTCGAATTGGTCGCCGAGGCGAGCGACACCACTGGACCGGTCGGCATCACCGCACTGACCACGGTGGTCGGTTGCGCGAACATCCCGCTCACCATGCCGACCCCGGATGCGGCCAGGGCTCCCACCAGCCCGGCGATGATGGCCACTCCCCAGATTCGGGTGACGGGGCGAGGCGGGGCTGGCAGCAGGGTTGTTACCAGAGCAGGACCTCGCGGCCCGGACGGATCAGGGTTGTCACCGGCCCAAAGCGGCTCGCCGTCAGCGGCCTCCGAAGGGTGCCGCCACAGGCGGTCGTCGGGGGGCAACCATGCGAAGAACGGCCCTTCTTCCTCCGGACCGTCGTCGGGTTCCACGCTTCGAGCCTAATGAGGCCGATCGCCAGTTGGTCATCGCCCCTAGGGGCCTCGCCATCCGGATCGGGGGTCGGTCACTCGGACTCGATGGTGTCTTGGCAGGGCTGTCCGCGGGGTTTCCCCGCCCGTCGTAGCATTGGGCCGTGCGACAAGACGAGGTCTGGGTCGAGCTGACGGCCGAGCCGTTGTCGTTGGAGCGGGCTGCGAGCTGGGTGACCCGTCCCGACTGTGGGGCGGTGGTGGCGTTCGGGGGTACCGTGCGTGACCACGCCGACGGCCGTCCGGGGGTGTTCGAGCTGGAATACGAGGCCTACGCCGCCCAGGTTGAGCCCCGGCTGGCGGCGATCGCGGGTGAGGCCCGAGTCCGGTGGCCCGGGGTCGGCCGGCTGGCCCTTTGGCACCGCACCGGGACCCTTGCGGTCATGGAGTGTTCGGTCGTGGTAGCCGCCTCGGCCGCGCACCGGGGCGATGCGTTCGACGCCGCCCGCTTCTGCATCGATACCCTGAAGACCACGGTGCCGATTTGGAAGCGCGAACGCTGGGCGGGCGGCGAGGACTGGGGCCAGGACGGCCATGCCATCATGGACATCGGATCATGACGGCGTCCTCAGGAGTGGTACTCAGCAATCTGGCCTACCTGATCGGGGCGGTGATACTGGCGATCATCGGCGGGCTCGGGGTGTGGTTGCACCACCGGCAGCCGAAGTCTGTGGACGCCAACGTGGCGTCTTTCCACCGAGGCTTGCGGGCCTTGGCGCCGGATCCGCCAAGTTCCGGCCCGGCTCGCGCGCCCGCTGACAAGGGAGCGAGCGGGTCGGGCGTCCGGCCGCGACCGGCGGTGTCACGGGTCAATGTCGCTGACCACTCGGAGGGCGACGAAGGATCGGGGGCCGAGACTGGCTAGGGACCTGGCTATCGACCTCGGCACCGCGAATACTCTCGTCTATTCACGGGGCCGGGGCATCGTCCTCAACGAGCCGACCGTCATCGCCCTCAACTCGCGGACCCAGGATGTGCTGGCGATGGGCCAGGAAGCGTGGCAGATGATCGGCCGGACCCCCGGCTACATCGTGGCCGTTCGCCCCCTGCGTAAGGGGGCCATCACCGATTTCGACATCACGCAGCGGATGATCCGGCTACTGCTGCAACGGGCCGGCGTATCACGGTTCAACCGGCCGCGGGTGCTGATTTGCGTCCCTTCCGCCATCACCGAGGTGGAGCGGCGGGCGGTGGAGGAGGCGGCCCGTGGCGCCGGCGCCAACGGCGCCTACCTCATCGAGCAGCCGATGGCGGCCGCGATCGGCGCCGGCCTGCCCATCCACGAGCCCCTCGGCAACATGGTCGTCGACGTCGGGGGCGGTACCACTGAGACGGCGGTCATATCGCTCGGCGGCATTGTGGCTCTCGAGGCCATCCGGGTAGGGAGCTTCGACATCGACGCCTCCATCCAGACCTACGTGCGCCGTGAGTACGGGATTGCCGTCGGGGAGCGCACGGCGGAGGAGATCAAGCTCGCCATCGGCTCGGCGTGGCCGATCGACGACTCGATCAAAGCCGAGGTCCGCGGCCGCGATCTGATGACCGGCCTTCCCAAGACCGTGATCCTTTCCCCCGAGGAGGTCCGGGAGGCGATCGAGGAGCAGGTCGGCGCGATCGTGGACTCGGTGGTCAAGTGTCTGGGTGCGTCACCCCCCGAGCTCGCCCAGGACCTGATCACCCAAGGGATCCACCTGGTCGGAGGCGGTGGGATGTTGAGTGGGCTCGAGCAGCGGCTGCAGCAGGAGACCAGTCTCCCCGTACACCTGGTGGACGCTCCGCTGGAGTGCGTCGTGCTGGGGGCCGGCAAGTGCCTCGAAGAGTTTGACGCGGTCAAAGACCTCTTCATGTGAGAACCTGGATCCTGCGTCGCATCCAGGCCGACGCAGGGTAAGTAGCCGACCCGGCACCGGCCGGAGGCTGCTCCGCATTCGCATGAACGGATCAGCCTCTCGATGTGTGCCGGTCTCACCACTCGCTGTGTACAACGTCACCTGGGTCGCGCTAGTCGCGCTGGCTGCGGCCATCGCCTAGGTCCTCGGCGGCCTGGCGGACCTGCCAGTCCCGGTCCGAGAGGGCCCGTTCCAGCGCGGCGTCCACCTCCGGGCCATCGAAGGGAGCCAGGGCGAGCACCGCCCGCCTTCGCACGGCCGGTTTGTCTGAAGTCGCAGCGAGAATGGCGGGTAGCCCGGCCGGGTCGCCGATAGCCCCCAAAGCCGCCACCGCGGCTTCCCTGCAGAGCGGGTCGGGATGGTCGCGACCCACGCCCGCCAGCGCTCCCACGGCGGTGACTGCGGAAGGACCGATCTCGCCGAGGGCGAAGCAGCCGGCCTCTACCGCCCGGGGGTCTCGGTCGGCGAGGGCTCGCAGCCCCACGGCCACGGCCGTTGGTCCCACGAACGCGGCCAGTTCGGCGGCCCGGGCCCGGACTTCAGGTTCGGGGTCGTCCATGGCGGCGGTCACATCAGTCAGGTCGAGCCTCCCCGTGCGGGCCAGGGCGCCAAGAGCGGTGGCTCTCACCGCTGCCGCGGCGTCACCCAAGGCTTGGCGGGCCCCGGCCTCGTCGCCGCGATGTCCGGCCAGAGCGGCCTCTCGCCGGCGGGCCGTCACGCCATCGGGAAGGGGCGTTGCCACTGGCCGCTCGGGCGGGTCGAGCCTTTCCGCTGGCCGCTCGGGCGGGTCGAGCCTTTCCTCTGGCCGCTCGGGCCCTGCCGGTGGTTTCCCGGGCGGCTCGGACCTGTCAGTTGCTGGCGGCACGGTGGATCGCCGCCGCCAGGCCCCAGATGACGACGCTGAGGGTCCCGGCCAGGACGACGCCGATGCTCACGGCGATGATCGTCAGGGCGATCACGGAGCGGGCCCGGGCGAACATGCCGGTGCGAGGGATCACGCGGACCAGCACGGTGCGCTCGACCAGCTGGTGTTTCCGGTTCTTCCCGTTAGTGGTGGCCGTGGCGGCCAGAACCGATGCGGCCGCGGCCCGGGTCGGCGAAGGGAGGGCGGTGGTCCGAGCGGGCCGCGGGGTCCCAACGGGAGCAGGCGCCTGGGCGCCGGAGGGGCCGGTCTTCTGAGTGCTCGAGCCGCGCCGAGCGCCGGGGGCCAGTGGCGTCGTAGGGGCTGAGAGTTGCGATGAGGTCGGTGCCACGGCGGGCGCCCGGAGGGGCCCACCGGCCGGCCGCGTGTGAGGTGGCGCTACGGGCGGGGCAGGCTCACCCCACGGCGACGTCGATTCGCCGGCGAAGCTCACGACAGCGCGTTCCCGCGTTTGGCCCAGAGCATGGCAGGCTGTGCCCGCTTTGCACAGCCATCCAACCGATCTCCATCGGAAAGCAGAAACGTGGCCACGACCGCGTAGATCCTACAAGACCGGCCGGCCGGATCGAGGCAGGCGTGAGCGGGCCGCGTGCGTGAGCGAGCCGACCGGCGCAGGGCGTAGCCCGTGGGCTACGCCCTGCGGGCGTAGCCCGTGGGCTCAGTCGAAGAGGGCGCCCGTATGAGCGGGCCCTCGTGGTCAGTTGGCCCGGTGTGGGTGCCAACGGAGAGCCAACCAGACGGCCGGTCGGTCCGGACCTGGCTCCTGGGGTTGCTGGTCGTGCTCATGTTGATAGCCGGAGGTTGGGTGGCCATCGTCAAGGGCGCTGACGGCTACTACGCCTTCTCGCCTGGCTCGGCGCCGCAGATCACCAACAGCGCCCACTGCCAGTTGGGCGCCGGCGGGTCCTACCTGCTGCTACCCGATGGGGCGCCGTGCGTCCTCATCTCCGTGCCGTCTGGCCGGGGCCACCCCGTCGCCGGCTCGCTCTACATGGTCGACGTGCTGGTCGGCCCGGCCACCCCTTACGAGTACATCCTCCAGAAGCTCCACCTCCTGCACACCCTCAAGGACGGGACCCAGCTGTATCCCAAGGGAGAGGTCCTCGGCACTACCCCAGCGGCCCAGTTGCCGTGCCAGGACGCCCAGGAGATGACGGGCTCCACATCCGCGGCGGCCGTCGTCGCCTTGAGTCGGCTTGGCTATCCGGTCAAGGAAGACGATCTCGGTGCCGAGCTGCAAGAGGTGGCCCCAGGCACGCCGGCGGCGGCGGCTGGGTTGCAATGCAACGACCTGGTGATCGCCATAAACGGTGTCACCATTCACACCGCATCCGACCTGGTCAGCGCCGTCCACTCGGCCAAGCCGGGCCAGACGGTCCGGGTCACGGTCAGCCGCGTCGGCTCGGACGGTAAGGCCGTGACCGTGACGATCCCGGCCCGGTTGAGCGGGACGCCCGCCATCTCAGGCGAACCAGCCAACCCGCACGAGGCGTTCCTCGGCGTGGTCACGTTCACGCAGTCGACCTACTCCTTTCCCTTCGATGTCAGCATTGAAGTCGGCGACATCGGTGGACCGTCGGCCGGCTTGGCGCTGACGCTCGGACTCTTGGACATCCTCTCCAACGGTGAGCTCACCGGTGGCCACCGGGTGGCGGCCACCGGTACCATCAGCCTCAATGGCGCCGTCGGTGACGTCGGCGGCGTCGCCCAGAAGGCGGTCGCGGTGCGCGACGCAGGGGCGCAGTTGTTCCTCGTTCCCCCGCAGGAGTACGCGGTGGCCAAGAGCGAGGCCGGATCGATGAAGATCGAAGCGGTCTCGACTCTGCAGCAGGCCCTGGCGGACCTGCAGGCCATCGGTGGCCGTATCCCGCCGGCGCAGCCGAGTCAGAATGGCGGCGGGTGACCCGCTAATGGCATCGACGCACGCCCAGATCCAGTTCAGCGCCGAGTTCCTGACCCTCATGGTCGCCGCCGCCGGGTTGGCGCTGACGGCGTTGCGGCCCAATTCGAGCCGAGACGCCAAGCGTCGACCCGCTTCCCGGGTACTCGCCGGCGCCGCGTTCCTCGTCGCCGGCACCGTGGCCTTCCTGCACGGATCGCTCATCGTCACCCAAAACCCGTCTGGGAGCCTCAGCGTGGCCCGTCTAGTTGCTGCAGCCGGTCTGGCCGCAGCCGCTCCCGGCTGGGCGGTGGGTCGACGCCGCGGCTTGGTGCTGGGCGTAGGCGTGCTGGGGTGGGCCGGCGCCGCCATTGCGGAGTTGTTCCAGGCTTCGAGCCTGCTGGGCGATGGCCTGCTCGTCGCCGGCAGCGTGGCGATCGGCTTGACGCTGGTCGCGGCCAGCCGGCATTCCATTGCGGCCCGAGTGGCCACCAGTGCCGCCACCACCATCTTCCTGGTCGTGCTGGTCCTCGCCGTGGCTCTGTCCGCGGTGATCTCGTCATCATTGCAGCGCGACGAATTCATCCAGCTGAGCTCGCGGGCCCGCACCGAGGGCGCCCAGGTGAGTGACACCGTCACGGCGGCCATCCTGGACGCCCGCTTCGTCGCCGGAGATCTCCAGGGGTACTTCCAGTCGGTCAGCCCGAACCCCCTCAATACCTACGGGACGAGCGGCTCCTCGGCGGCAACCCAGGTCGCGGCGGCGAAGATCCAGAACCGGCTGCAAACGCTGAGCGAGATCAATACGGCGGAGGAGTTCGCCTATGCCAGCCCGACCGGTGCCACCCCGGTCATCACGGGTGGGTTGAGCACCACGCTGGCCAGCCAGTTGGCCGGCAATCCCACCCTGGCCCAGCCTGCGTGCAACGGCGGGGGGCAGGGTGCCGTGTTCGTGATCGGGACCCGGGCGGTGGCGGTGGCGACGTTCCCCGAGTGCTCCTCGGGGACCGGCCAGTTGCTGGGCACGGTTATCAGCCTCAGCCCCCTCGACCAGACGTACCTGGCGGGCTTGATCGGGGTCGACCCATCGGTGTCACTGGCCCTGGTGACGCCGCAGTCGGTCCTGGCCACGGCCGGACCGCAGCCCCCGGCCGGGATCCTCACCACTTTGGCGGGTCAGCTGGGGGGCACCGAGACACGCGACAACCGCCTCTTTGCGGTGGTCCCGGTCGCGGTAGCGCGGGGGTCACCACTGACCGTGGTGCTCTCGACCTCGGAGGCCACCCTGATGTCGACCAGAAACCAGCTCTATCGCACGCTTTTCCTCATCGCCCTGGGTGGCACGGTGCTGGCGTTGGGACTGGCCGCTTTTACGGGAGACCGCATCACGGCCGCGCTCCGACGGCTCACTGAGGTCGCGACGCGGATTCAGCGGGGCAACACCTCCGAACGGGCGTACATCGCCGGTGATGACGAGGTCGCGGTGCTCGGATCGGCCTTCGACTCCATGATCGACGCCGTGGAAGAGCAGGCCGGCGCTCTCCAGGCGGCTGCTGACGACGAGACCCGTCTCCGCAACCGGCTCGAAGCGGTGGTGGCGGGCATGACCGATGCCCTGCTGGCGGTGGACGCGCACGGCATCATCACCGATTTCAACGAGGCGGCGGGTCAGTTGCTCGGAGTCGACGCCGCGGGGGCGTTCGGTCGGCATATCGACGAGGTCATGGATCTGGTCGACGACGACTCGTCCTCGTTGGCCCCCCGCCTGGTCGCCATGGACGCCATGCCGTGGGCCCGCCTGGCGTCGGTGCGCCGGTCCGGCGCGGAAGAGATACCCGTCGCGGTCTCCTCCGGTGCCCTGCGAGGCTCAGGCGGAGAGGTGGTCGGCCGGGTGCTGGTCCTCAGGGACCTGCGGCGCGAGCGCGAGGTCGAGCAGATGAAGACGGAGTTCTTGTCTCGCGTCGGCCACGAGTTGCGCACGCCCCTCACCGGAATCATGGGCTATGCCGACATCCTGCTCCGGCGTGACGTGCCCCCAGAGCGCGCCCGCCAGTGGCACGACGAGATCCTCCAGGCCGGCCGCCGGCTGTTGCGGATCGTCGAGATGCTCGAGTTCTTCGCGTCCAGTGGGGCGGGGCGGATCCTCCTCCGGCCCGAGTCGCTCGACACGCGGTCGCTCGTCAATGGCTTGACCGCGGCGTGGTCGGACCGACTACCCGAGAAGATGTCCATCGGGCGGAGGGTGGCTGCGGACACGCCGCCCGTCCTCGCCGATCGCAGGTGGCTCTCGATGGCGATCGACGAGCTCATCGACAACGCCGTGAAGTTTTCACCCGACGGTGGGCGCATCGTGGTGTCGGCTTCGCCGACGTCGGCGCCTGACCCGGACCAGGCTGCGGTCAACGGCCAACACGGCGCGGCCGGCGACGGCGGACCCTCGTCTCCCGGGAGCGGCGGCGTGGAGATCTCGGTCAGCGACCAGGGGGTGGGGATGACCCCCGAGGAGAACGCCGCGGTCTTCTCGGACTTCGTGCAGGGCGACAGCTCCGACACCCGTCGCTTCGGAGGTCTCGGGCTCGGCCTGGCGGTGGTCAGACGGGTGGTCGAGGGGCACGGGGGCCAGGTCAGTTGCCGGTCCGTGGCGGGCCGGGGGACCACGTTTACGATCGCTCTGCCGGCCGCGGCGCCCGGGGCGATCATCGCCCACTCGGAACCCTCTCCGGTCCTAGGCTGAAACGCCATGGGTGCTGACCCGTCGACCACGCCTGAACAGATTCAGGCCCAGGTTTTCTCGTCGGGATTTCGTGGCTACGACCAGTCAGAAGTCCGCAGATTCTTGGTCCGGGTCGCCGCCGAGGTCCGAACCCTGGGCGAACGGGCAGACCAGCTCGAGTCCGCCTGGCACTCGGCCGAGGAGCGGGCGGCCCGGCCGCCGGTGCTCGACGAGGACACGCTCATGGCCGCCATCGGAGAAGAGACGGCGGCCATCCTGGGCGCGGCCCGGGCCACCGCTGCCGACCTCCGAGGCCGGGCCGCCCAGGATGCCGAGCGGATCGTCGCCGACGTCGAAGAGCGGGCCACCCGGATCCGCGCCGAGGCGGAAGGCACCCTGGCCCGCGAGACCAATGCCGCCGAGCAGGCCG